>Ga0302325_10032787_pt1 | contig 10656 bp, 10 predicted proteins | sample Palsa_T0_2_FD_201948 | JGI IMG/M metagenome (GOLD analysis project Ga0302325, IMG submission 201948) | Peat permafrost microbial communities from Stordalen Mire near Abisko, Sweden - Palsa_T0_2 | ecosystem: Environmental > Terrestrial > Soil > Palsa > Peat permafrost | place: Sweden: Abisko...
GCCCGCCGATAATCACCAGCAGTCTCTGTCCGCGCCTCGCGGCCTCATTGCCGGCATGCTCCTGCAAGCCCTGATAATTCCTAAGCGAACCGCCCTGAAAAATGTCATACCAAGCCGCCACGTGCAACGCAGGCACTTGTATATCCGCATAGTGATCTTCAATCGACCAGCGCTTCCAATACTCGTCATAGCTCGGATGCGCCAGCCAGTCCAAGAAATAAGGCGCTAATCCTTCCGCCGAATCCCACTCAGCCACACCGCCCGGGGCATTGAATAGTGGATATGAAGTCAGCGGCAGCTTCCATGCCCCGTCCATGGCATTCGTCTCAGCTTGTATTTTGCGATTCAAGGTATCCTGCGCCAAACCCGATGTCCAGGATTCGTTAAACCACTGTTCGAACGCGCCTCCTTGATAAGTCCAGTTATTATGATAGTTACTGGCCGTTACCACCGGTAAGATGCCAGCTAAGTGCGGCGGGTGGGCAATTGCCGTTAACATCTGGGTGGCGCCCACATACGATCCGCCCCACATGCCAACTTTGCCGTTCGCATAAGGCAGGGCCGCCGCCCATTCCACCGTATCGAAACCGTCCTGCGATTCCCATTTGAAGGGATACCATTCGCCCTCCGATGTGAAACGCCCGCGCACGTCCTGCACAATCGCCACGTAACCCGCTGCCGCCGCGCGCATGCCGAAATCCACTCCGTTCGCCTTGTTGTAAGGGGTTCGCTGCAGCAAAACCGGGTATCGTCCCTCTTCTTTCGGTCGATAAACATCCGCGCGCAGCGCCACACCATCCCGCATCGTCACTTTTACGCCGTGCTCCACCACTACATCCATTGATGGAAAAGCACTACAGACTCCCGCGATCACGCTTGCTATCAATAGAATCTTCATTTCGTTTCTTTCCCCAACTAGCATAAACCTATAAAGTCGCAGATTTTTGTAGGCAAACGGCCAGGTACATGCATCAGAACCCAGTAGAAGGTGGAATGCGAACTTCAGAGATTTTACGGGCTTGGAAGAAAATACTGCGTGGAGAATCCCCGTCGCTCTCCATTGAAATCACACGCGAATGTCCGCTCCGCTGTCCTGGGTGCTATGCATATGGCTCCGATCACATAGGAGGCGGCGTAACTTTGCGGGAATTGAGCGACTATAAGGGGCAGGAGCTGGTGACCAACATCATGCAGGTGGTGGATCGCTATCAGCCCTTGCACTTATCGCTTGTGGGCGGGGATCCATTAGTCCGGTACCGCGAATTAGAGCAACTGGTTCCACTCATAACGGATCGCGGCATTCATCTGCAGATCGTCACGAGCGCCTTTCGTTCTTTTCCGCTATCTTGGTCGCAGAACCGGTTAGTCAACGTTGTGGTTTCGATTGACGGCCTCGAAGCCGAACACGATGTGCGCCGCGCTCCGGCCACTTACCAGCGCATTCTCGCGAACATCGCGGGCCAGAAAATCACCGTACACTGCACCATCACCGGCCAGATGATGAAACGAGCATCTTACCTGAAGGAGTTTGTTGAATTTTGGAGTGCCAGAGATGAAATTAAGAAGATCTGGTTCAGCATCTTCACTCCGCAAATGGGCGAGTCTCTACCGGAGATCCTGACTCCCAGCCAGCGCTCCCAGGTGATCGCCGACCTGACTAGTCTGCGCAGGCCTTATCCGAAGCTCGATATGCCTGTAGAAATGCTCCGGCAGTTCGCTTCCCCCCCTGCCTCGCCGAGCGATTGCATCTTTGCGCAAACAACCACCACCATTTCGGCCAACCTGACCAGCCTCATCACTCCGTGCCAATTCGGCGGTAATCCCGATTGTTCGCAATGCGGCTGCGCAGCTTCCATGGGGCTTGCCGCGGTCGGCGATCACAAGCTTGGCGGTTTCATTCCCATCAAGCCGATCTTCGATCTCTCTCTCCGCATCGGCCGGGCGCGATCCAAAGCGGAACCTGCCAACGCGATAGCGGAAAATCCCTTTCAGGTATTGCGGTAGTGAAGGGCATGTTTGCACATGCCCAAACGTAAGCCTGAAGATCTGCGCAGCCAGCGCTGGTTCGCTCCACGCCAATCATTCTCAAGAAAGGTGTGTGAGATTGGCGAAAACTCTCATATGCCACCTGAAGGTGGCGGGCTCGCAAGAATGCGCGCCCTACGGATTGGTTTTGATGGTGTAATCGGCGGGAATTTGGAACAGCGCCGGATCGGGTTCAGAGCGGGAGAGATTGGTCAATTTGTAAGTTGTCTCGCCCATGCGCGGATCGCTGCTCTTGCTCATCACCAGCACCTTTAGATCGGGCGAGTACCAGGTTTCGGTGGTGATCACGATGGGCAATTCGTTGCCCATTTCGCCGGCGGGAATGGTGCGCGTGATGCGCGTGCCATGGGCGGGTACGCCCTCAATGGTTTGCGTTCCCAGATCGGTGGTCAAAGCTCTTTCGTCGTCCGCCTTTATTTTCACAGCGGTAATTGTCTGTTGCGTTTGTCCCGATCCAGCCGAGTTGAAGAATACGCGAATCTCACCGGGTGGCGGGGGGACGCCATTGCGCGCCGCGGCTTCGTCAGCTTTTTTCATCTGCGCCGAAGGCATCTTGATGGCGGTCTTGGAATTGGAATCGAGGGTAATGTGCTGGCTGGCTACCGGGTCCTCAATCAAGGTCAGATGGGGCGGCTCCGCATTGCCGTTCCCAAATCCCGGCAAGGATTCTTCGCGGTAGAAACGCCCTTTGCTGTCACGCGCGACGTTGTTGGTGGTGGTCTGCGTGATGCGGTTACCATCGGCCAAGGTTTGCACGTGTTGGGTGACGGCTTGGGCCGAATAGGGGGCGCCGGGAATGGTGGCGGCCGGACCGGCGAGCGCCGCCGTTATGCCAATCGGGCCGAAAAAGTTTCCATCGGCCATATCGAGGGCCAATTTCGCCTGTGGAAGGGGTGGGGGTGGAGGGGGTGTTTGGGCGAATGCGGCGATTGCGCATAAACCCGGAGCGAGGATGAGTTTGAACATATTTTCTCCTTTAGAATTTACTCGACTAAACGAACGGCGCGCGCGACGCCGTCCTGGCCGACCAAGACGTCGGCTTTGACTCTGGCAGATGACGCTACAGCGGGCACTGCCACTCCCATGGAACTCAATTGCGAGGGCGTTACGGCGACGCGAATCACGACAAGGGATTCCACCGGTACGCCGCTCTGCGAATACGGCAAGGCGACAAAGCCGGACGCGTTATAGACGAAATCGGCCGGCGGCGCGCTCTGACGCTTGTATATGAAGGACAAGCCGAGCAGCAGAAGGGCGCAAGCGGCGGCGGCATAGAGCCAGATGGGCGCCTTACGCGAGTGACGCGCCCGAAAAGCGGCCGAGAGGCGTTGCTCGACGCGGGGACTTGCCTCACGCGGCAAAGCCGACGCGAGCCGGCGCATTTTGTCAATTAAGTCAATGTCTTCATTCATGCTGTGCACCCCACGCGCTTCTGCATCTTGGCCGCTAGAATGGCGCGTGCCCGATGCAACCGCGACCTCACGGTGCCCAACGGACAACCCAAATGAGTGGCCGCCTGCGCATAATCCAGGCCTTCCAGATCGCACAACGCAACCACCTCGCGATAGTTCGGCGGCAAACTCAGAATTGCCACGCGCAGATCATGCAGTTCCTGTTCCTTACTTAGCGCATCCAGTAACTCGCAACCCAAAGTGGCGGGCTCCGCCTCCATAAATCGCCACGCGTGGCGCATGCGGCTGCGAAGCATATTACGCGCAGCGCCGATCAAATAGCCCTGCAAGCTGCCGCTGGCGGCATCAAAACCGTTTGCTGATAACAGCGCGAGAAAGACGTCCTGGACGATTTCCTCAGCGGTCTCCACTTGGCCGGACATATGCAGAGCGAAACGAAAGACCGGACCTTGATGGCGATGGTAGAGCTTTAAGAAGGCGGCTTCATTGCCCTTCTTGGCCAGTTTCAGAAGTTCAAACTCGCTTTTCAAGTTCGGCTCTCAATGGGTATTGTGCAGTGGGGGCGGAAAAGTTCCAGAATTGAGGCGGGCGTTTACAGGAATGTCTTCGCCGTTCGCGGAGCGCAAAAATGAGGGCATTGTAAACTGCATGTTTGCACATGCCCAAACGCAAGCCTGAAGATCTGCGCAGCCAGCGCTGGTTCGTTCCCGAAAGCGTCCCGGGTTTTGCGCACCGGTCGCGGCTGAAGCAAATCGGGTATCGACGCGAGGATGTCACAGGCAAACCGGTGATCGGCATCATCAACACTTGGAGCGAGATCAATCCCTGCCATTCCCACCTGCGCGAGCGGGCCGAATTCGTGAAACGGGGTGTTTGGCAAGCGGGTGGATTCCCGGTGGAAATTCCGGCGATGCCTCTGACGGAAGTTTACATGAGGCCGACGCCAATGCTCTATCGCAATCTGCTGGCGATGGAGGTAGAGGAACTGCTGCGCTCGATGCCGATTGACGGCGTTGTTTTGATGGGCGGCTGCGATAAAACAACGCCGGGCCTCTTGATGGGAGCAATCAGCATGAATATTCCAGCCATCTATCTGCCGGCCGGGCCGATGCTGCGCGGTAACTGGAACGGCAAGTTCCTGGGCAGCGGCACGGACGCGCGCAAGATTTGGACGGAGCGCTGCGCCGGCAACATCACGCAGGAAGAATGGCTCGGCGTGGAAGATGGCATCGCCCGTTCGCCGGGTTTCTGCATGACCATGGGTACAGCGTCTACCATGACCGCGCTGGCGGAGGCGCTGGGTATGACGCTGCCGGGCGCATCGTCGATTCCGGCGGCAGACTCCAATCACCCGCGCATGTGCATCAATTGCGGGAATCGGATTGTGGAGATGGTTTGGGAGGATCTAAAACCTTCCGACATTCTCACCCTCGAAGCGTTTGAGAATGCGATTACGGTTGATATGGCCATCGCGGGTTCCACGAACGCCATCATTCATCTTGTCGCGTTGGCGGCGCGGCGCGGTATCAAGTTAGAACTTGAACTCTTTGACCGCATCTCAGATCGGGTTCCGGTGCTGGCTAATATCCGACCCTCCGGCGCTTACCTGATGGAAGACTTTTACTATGCGGGCGGATTGCGCGCGCTGATGGGGCAGGTTGGCGACCTCTTACATCTCGACAGCCGCACTGTGAACGGGCATACGCTTGGCGAGAATCTGGCGGGCTCATCCATCATTAACAAAGACGTGATCCGGCCTCGCGAGGATGCGCTGGCCGATACGGGAGGCACGGTTATTTTGCGCGGCAGCCTCGCGCCTGATGGAGCGGTTATCAAGATTTCCGCGGCGACGCCGAGATTGCTGCAACACACCGGCTCCGCCATTGTGTTCAGGAACTACGACGAGTTGGAAGCACGAATCAACGATCCCGATCTGCCTGTCACGGAGGACTCCGTGCTCGTTCTGCAAAGTGCGGGTCCGTTGGGGGGTCCGGGTATGCCGGAGTGGGGCATGCTACCCATCCCTAAGAAGCTACTCGATCAGGGTGTGCGCGATCTGGTGCGAATCTCCGATGCTCGGATGAGTGGAACGGCGTATGGGACTTGTGTGCTGCATGTGTCTCCCGAGAGTCACGTGGGAGGGCCCCTCGCGCTGGTGAGAGATGGCGATCTGGTGTCGCTTGATGTGGCCGGGCGCAAGCTCGACCTCCTGGTTTCGGAGGGCGAACTTGCGGCGCGACGAAGTCAGTGGAAAAAGCCGGCGCCGAGCTTCGGGCGCGGTTATGGCGCGCTCTATCTCGAGCGCGTGACGCAAGCCAATCAGGGTTGCGATTTCGATTTTCTCAGCGGCACGGCAGCTACGGCCGAGCCGGAGATTCACTGAAGAAGCGCGGAGGGGAGCGCTCAGAGGGCAGCGAAAAAGGGGACACGCCTGCTGAATCCGTTCGGCGGCAGTGCGGTGGGAAGCCCGGCGTGTCCCCTTTTCCCCTTTCTGTGTTTCCGGCAAATTAGCGATAGTTGGTGAGTGGTCGATCCGTATGAAAGTACTTCTTGTAGGCTTCGACCCAGTTCGATGCGATATCGCGCTGGGCTGTCGCCAAATCAAGCTGTCCATCGCAGACCAGGTCTCGTAGATGGTCTTCCAGCGCGTCCTTCACTTGGGCGCTCCAAACTGTTCCCCCATTGGATTGGGGCCAGATGTTATGAATGTCGTCCGCCCCTCCCAGCGCTGGTGTAATCAGATAATCGATCTCATAAGCGCCAGGATTGGCGGGCCGGATTCCATATTCGTCAAACACCCTTCGCTGGAGCGCGACCGGCACTACCTTGTTCTTTGTGTTTGACTGGCTGCATACTTCTTTCTCGCTCGCCAGAACCGCGGCGCCTGGAGTCAAGATGGGATCAGGAACGGTGACCGCCATGGGCTCGGTTGGCTGCCCGGCCCAAATGTGGAAAATAAAATATGCCATCGCCCCCAGCCCGCAGGCGGCAGCAATGGCGGATGACAGTCTAAACGAGATGGCGCGAGACCAGTGTGACAACCAGTGTGACCAGGAAATGCTTTGCTTTTCAGCGAGCTGAGCGAGACGCGCCTTCAGCAAAGCTCGCGGGCCAGCGGCAGGGGGGATCTGCCGATCGAAGGTTCGCCGGTGTGTGCGGATGAACTCGCCGATGGCAACCTCGATTTCCTGTTTGCGCGTCCGGCAGCGCCAACAGGCGTTCAGATGCGCATGGACGCGACGGTCGTCTCGCGCAGAAAGCTCGCCATCGGCGGCCATGAGCAGTTCTTGATCGGAAAGATGAGATTCTTGAGACAGCATCATTTCACCGTTCAGCGGCGCGCGCGATACGCGCCAGAGATCGTTCCAGGCAATTCGCGACTGAGCCGAGAGACATATCCAGAATCTCGGCGATTTCCCGATAGCGCAGGCCTTCCGCCCGCAAGTAGAGACAGCAGCGACTTTGTTCCGGCAGCGCCAGCATAACGGTCATGAGACGCTTCTGCGTTTCGTTCATCTCAAAAAGCTCTTCTGGGTTGGGAGCCGGCTGGTTGAGAGTCTGATGGATGGACTCGGAAATGCTTTCAGCCCCCCGCCGGCTTCGTTGGTGCTTCAGCGCCAGGTTGTGGGCAACGCGGAATAACCATCCGCGAAGATTTTGCCGCGATTTGCCGGATTGCAGGTGCAGGAAAAGGGCGAGGAATGTTTCTTGGATGATATCTTCCGAATCTGCAACGGTCAGAGAGAATCCCAAGAGGTAACGGAACAGCCGGTCCCGTAACTGGTCGAAAAGCTCGATCAGTTCTTGCTCGACAGCGGAGTGCGCACTAACCCGGCCGGCATCACTCGCCGAAAGGGCTCGCGTGACGTTCGATTCTGGGGAGGAGTCCGGCATTTGCAGTTGCGGCTTCTACCTTATATATTCCTTTGCAGGCCCGCTTGTTCAAACTTTTTTCGTTAGGCTGACCAGGAGGTCAGCCGCAGACCGCGAGGTCCGCCCCACAATTTTTTCTCAAGAAAAGCCTGAACAGAACCGTCAATAAAGGATTATAGAGATATGGAGCGAAGTGCAACCATCTTGTTTTTGGCGGTCGGGATGTCGATTACGCCCAGCTTCTGCCAGCAAGCTTCGGCCACGCCCGAGCGCCCAAGCAGTAGCAGACGAAATGGCCTTTAGACCTTGGTTGCCGGCAATACCGCTCGTTTCGCTGCTGTTCGTGGCAGGATGTAACGGCAAGCGTGACAATGTCGCCGAAATGCGCTCCGACGCGAAGCCCATCGGTGCGCCCATTGAGATCAAGGCGCCTCTCGGACTGCCTGCCGTTCCCGTACCACTTGGCGCCCCCGAAACAGCGGAAACCATCGCGCTCGGCCGGGAGTTGTTCTACGAAAGAAAACTGTCAATGGATAATTCGCTGGCCTGCGCTTCGTGCCATAACCCACTCATCGGGTTCACCGATGGACAAAGGCATTCGATAGGGGTGGGCGGAAAGGCAGGGGTTCGCAACGCACCCAGCGTTGTGAACGCCGCCTACGCTACCGCGCAGTTCTGGGATGGGCGCGCGCGGAGCTTGGAGGAGCAGGCCGGTGGTCCCATGGCCAACCCGATCGAAATGAATCAGGCGCACGAGGTCACCGTCTCAAAGTTAGAAGCGAACCCCGGATACAGGGCGCAATTCGAGAAGGCGTTTGGCCCCGGGCCAGTGACCATCGCTAAGGTGACGGAAGCACTCGCCGCTTTTGAGCGAACTCTGATCAGTGGCAATTCGCCATTCGACCAATACGAGTTCGGTGGTCATAAAAACGCGCTCAGTCCGGCCGCCGTGCGCGGTTTTGAAATATTCCGCGATCCGAAAAGAGGGAACTGTGCGGCGTGCCATACAATCAACACTAACTATGCTCTCTTCACGGACGGCAAATTTCACAACATTGGAGTGGGAGTGAACGAGGAAGGCGAGTCGACCGACGTGGGCCGCTACGGCGAAACAAAACTTGCGGCCGACAGAGGGGCCTTTAAAACGCCCACGCTTCGCAATGTGGCGAAGACCGCGCCCTACATGCACGATGGGAGTCTGAAAACGCTCAAAGACGTGGTCGATTTCTACGCCGGCGGCGGCAATTCCAATCCCTATCTGGACAAGGAAATTAAGGCGATCAAGCTCTCGGGGCAGGATCGCGCGGACCTCGTCGAATTTCTTAAATCTCTCACCGGCGAGATGCCGCCGAATGCGGGACCGCCGGAGAATACGCAAATGGGGAGTCTCAAATGAAACGACGGCGTCTGCTGGCGCTTTTCTGCGGGGCGCTCGCCTTTTTCAGTTGTTCGGGAACGCAAAAGAAAGAGCCCGAGGCGGCTCCGAAGCAAGTGGCTGCGCCTTCCTATTTTAAGGTTGATCCCGCCACGGCCGGCACGCTGACCGGGACAGTCAAATTCACTGGAAGGAAGCCCGCGCGTAAGCGGATTGATATGAGTGAAGATCCTGCCTGCGTCGAGGCGCACCATGGCAAAGCTTACGACGAATCGGTCGTCGTCAATCCAAAGGGTACCCTCGCCAACGTTTTTATTTACCTCAAGAGCGGACTGGAAGGGAAGAGATTCCCAGTGCCGGCCACGCCTGTCGTCATCGACCAGAATGGCTGCTGGTTTCACCCGCGGGTTATGGGCATACAAACGGGTCAGACGCTGCAGGTGACGAACTCGGATCCGGTGACGCACAATATTCATCCGCTTGCACAGATTAATCGCGAATGGAATCACAGCCAGGGACAGGGCGATGCACCGTTGGCGCGCCGGTTCATCAAGCCAGAGGTTATGATTCGCGTCAAATGTAATATTCACAGTTGGATGCGCGCATTCATAGGCGTTGTGGAGCACCCTTACTTCGCTGTTACGGGGTCGGAGGGGACTTTTGAGATTCCAAATATTCCACCTGGCGATTACGTGGTGGAAGCATGGCAGGAAAAGCTGGGGACGCAGCAACAGAAGATAACGGTAACGCCGTCCGGCAAAGTCGAAACCAATTTTACGTTCAAAGGAGAATAGTCAGTGACCAATCTGAAGTATCTGCTTCCTTGTCTGGCCGCTTTCTGCCTGAGTTGCTCGCGTCCGGCGCCAGTAGAAAAGGCGGAGCCTAAGCCGGCAGTGGAATCCTCGGCGTTCCGACTCTATGTCACCAATGAAGCATCAGGCGACATGACAGTGATTGATTCCGCCACCTATAGCGTCATCGCCACTGTGCCGCTGGGCAAACGGCCCAGGGCCATTCACGCCAGTCCCGATCGAAAGACCATTTACGTGGCGCTCAGCGGATCGCCCATCGCCGGCCCCGATGTCGACGAAAGCACGCTTCCCCCGCCCGACAAGAGTGCCGACGGAGTTGGTGTCTTCGACGTTGCCCAGAACAGGGTTGTTCGCATCATGAAGGCCGGTTCCGATCCGGAGAACTTCGACGTCAGCAAGGACGGCAGTCAGTTGTACATCTCTAACGAAGATGAGGAGGCCGTCAGCATCGTCGATGTTGCTTCAGGGACAGTCGTAAAGTCGGCGAAAGTGGGAGCACAGCCCGAGGGTGTGAAGGTAACTCCGGACGGCAAGCTTGTTTGGGTCACATCGGAGGAGACCGGCACCATCTCTGTACTCGATCCAGTGGCCGGCAAGATACTCAAGACATTCAAGGTTGGGCACCGGCCACGCTCAGTCGCTTTCCTGCCGGACGGTTCTAGGGCGTATGTGAATGCCGAGAACGACGGGACCGTCGTCCTGGTGGATGCGGTGAAAGACAAGATGATGCAGGCGATATCGCTTGGTAAGCCGGGTGTGATCAAGCCCATGGCCGTGCTGCTTTCGCCGGACGCCGCCAAGCTGTACGTCAGCACCGGTCGCGGCCATCGGGTATTCACAATCGATACAGCCACCAACACAGTGGCCGGATCTCTTGAAGTTGGACCACGCCCTTGGGGTATCGCACTCTCGCCCGACGCCAAGACGCTCTACTCTGCTAACGGGCCTTCGAATGACATTTCCGTCGTGGATCTTGCCAGCAACACTGTAACGAAAAAGATCAAAGTCGGCGCAAGCCCATGGGGCGTAATCGCGCTAGATCGCTAATGCCCCAATCCGCGAACCAGAACCAAGAAGGTTGTTATGGCGCATCCCACCACCCTACGTAACTGTTCTACCCCTACCGAAAAATGGTACA
>Ga0302325_10032788_pt1 | contig 10656 bp, 7 predicted proteins | sample Palsa_T0_2_FD_201948 | JGI IMG/M metagenome (GOLD analysis project Ga0302325, IMG submission 201948) | Peat permafrost microbial communities from Stordalen Mire near Abisko, Sweden - Palsa_T0_2 | ecosystem: Environmental > Terrestrial > Soil > Palsa > Peat permafrost | place: Sweden: Abisko...
CCGAAAATCCGGATCGAGTGCTCGGTCACCTCGAGGTTCTTCTCCGGGGCCACCCGCCGCGCCCTCGAAGTGCGCGATCGCCAATGTCAACACGAGTATAGCGACCTCCCGGCCGAGTACTGCGACATGGACCACATCGTGCCCTACAGCGAGGGCGGCCTAACTCAGCAAGAGAACGGCCAAGTGCTCTGTAGCTTCCACAACAAGCAGCGTTACCAGCGGCCCCCGCCGGACGGCTAAGGGCTAGGGCCGCCGGCAGCACGGCAGCGCCCAACAACGGCAAGGCGCCCTTGCGGCATCCACGCCACCCTCCTCACTGCGTATCGCTACCGCCGAGATCCACTTCTTCGGCGAGTCCTGGTCTCCAATTCCCGCTATTTGGCGCGCCTTCCCGCTGGTGCGCCTTCCCACTATCGCCGCACCCGCGACGATGCATTTTCACAACGGACATTCCGCTTTGTCGCGCCCCCGCAGTGGCGGTGACGGCGTTGATTGACGAACGCGATGAGTCCAGGGCAGGGCAGAGGTTCTGGCGGCCGCGAGACGGCTGGGCACGCCGTAGTACGCCCGGTCGGAGCCATCACCACACGCAGATCACAGCGCAACTGCTGTTCCGGCCAGATGGCCGGGCCTGAACGGCCGAGTTGGGCCGTTGTTGGGTCTAGGTCGAGATCCGTCGGAGATGATTGAGGGCAATCGACCGTTCGAAGCGACGAGCGACGCCCGCTGTCAGGAGCGCCTCGGCAGGCAATGTCGTGGGCTCGAGCTCGTGGGAACCGGTCCGAAGTAGGGAAGATGAAGCAGTCCGACGGTTTCGCAGTGGACCCACCCCGCGTGGGTCGAAAACCGCGGGCGTGGTACTCGCCACACCGGGCCATCATCACCCTGGCTGCGCTGTTGACCGTCGTGGCGGTCACCAGCGGGCTACTCGGCGTTGTCAATTCGTCCAACGCTGAGAAACAGATCGTCCTGCTGAACGACCGTTACCTGGTGCTGCAGCCTCCCGTGCGCGAGGTTCGGGCGGCAGTCGCGGCCTTTCAAGTGATCGCCGCCCCTGTGATTGCAGGTTCGACGGCCGATACCGGGCTCATCGATTCGGCGGTGGCAGATTCGGACGCCTTCGACAAGGACTATCTGACGCTCCATCATCTACTCACGTTGCCCGGCAACGGCACGCTCGCTCCGCATCTGTCGGGGCAAGTCGCGAGCTATGTCGCGGCGCGCTCCAAGCTTGGGGCATATTTGGCTGGCGAGAAGGTATCGGCTGCCACGGCCCACCTCGGAGCCGTCGAGCAGGCTGCCGACGGGAAGTTGGACGCCGGACTGGCCTCGCTTCAGGCAACCATCACGAACCGGCTGATGCACGCGGCTGATCAAGCCCAAGCGGCATCAGACGCAGCTCGGAGAGGGCTCTTGTGGTGCCTTGTCGTCGGCGGCACCTTCGCCATTGCTGTGACTGCACTGATCGCGCGCAAGGCGATCCACGTCGAGCGCGAGGTGGCCGACCGAGACGCCGCGCAGCTGGTGCTTACCGATCGCAATGAGTTCGAGTCGCGCCTGCAGAGGGCGTTGGAGATGTCAAAGCACGAGGAGCCAGTGTTCGAACTGGTGGCGGAGGCGCTCAGTGAAGCCGCCCCTCAACTCCGGGCCGAACTGTTGCTCGCGGACTCGAGCCGAGCCCATTTTCGCCAGGTGCTGGTGAGTGGAGCGGTTGCCGATTCCATGGGATGCGGTGTGGTGTCACCCAACGATTGTCCGGCTGCCGCCCGTGGACAGACTATGACCTTCGCCTCGAGTACCTCCATGGATGCCTGTCCCCACTTGCGAGGTCGGGGATGTTCGGCGCTGTGTGTGCCGGTGAGCATCAGTGGTAACTCCGTTGGAGTGTTTCATGTGACCGACACCGAGGGAATTCCACCTTCGGAATCAATCCGACAGGACGTCGAGGTCATCGCAAGGAGGGCCTCGGAACGCTTGGCCATGCTGCGGGCTTTCGAGCTGTCCAACACCCAAGCCAACACCGATTCGCTCACCGGGCTTCTGACTCGGCGGAGCTTGGAAAGTAGCGTCCGTGAGGTGCAGGAGAGTGGTACCTCCTACGCGGTGGCCTACGGTGACCTCGACCACTTCAAGCAGCTCAATGATGTCTACGGCCACGATGCAGGCGACCGAGCATTGCGCACTTTCTCCCAAGTCTTGCGTGATTCGCTACGGCCCGCCGACATCCCTTCTCGTTACGGAGGAGAGGAATTTGTCATTGTCCTACCTGGATGCGGCGTCCCCGAAGCCGTCCAGGTGCTCGAGCGAGTGATGGGACGAACCGCTGAGCGACTCTCGGATGGCAACCACCCGAATTTCACAGTGAGTTTCGGCGTGGCGTCATCAGACCAGGCTCCCGAATTTCACGGCGTGGTCACTCTGGCTGACGAGGCCCTCCTTCAGGCAAAATCCGGCGGGCGCAACAAGATAGTCGTCGCCAATGCTCTTGGATCGGCGCACCCGAGCAATTCGGAGCGACCTGTCTCTGTGGCGAGCAATGGCCCAACAACGCCATCGCTCGTCAAGACCCGATAGCGAATATCTGAGCTCTCTGGTGGGCCAGCGTCTCACGCGACTCAGAGGATGCGGCGAGCGATGACGGGCACGGCCGAGCGCGCCGCTCCGGAGCGGAACCCAGGAGCCAGGTTAGGACGGCCGCGACAGGGTGAAGTTGTCCAGCTCCACCCCGTTCTCGTTGATGGCCCGCACGACCATGGTGGCCTTCCCGAAGGCGGGCGGTGCCACGTTGACAACCAAGAGTCCGTAGCCGGTGTAGCGGACCCGCGACCACGTCACGGTCTCCTTCACCTCAGTGCCGCCGGCCTGGTTCGAGTAGCCCGCCACCGATGCCACGTTGTCGACCGCGCCCTCGTAGCTGTCGGGGGCACTGAACGAGTACAGGCTCTTGCCGGCTCCGCCCGCCGCCACGTAGGTCGTGCCCTGAGTCGCCGGGGTGATGGTGGATCCGATCGGGGCCGTGGTGGTGGCTGCGCCCGCCTTTATCGGATCGGTCCGCTCATAAATGTGGTTGTGCCCGTTGATGACGAGGTCCACGGCGTACTGGTCGAAGAGGGGTGCCCAGTACTGCCGCACGCCGCCTTCCGATCCGTGCGTGACGCACGTGCAGTAGGCGCAGTGGTGAAAGAACACCACGATGAAGTCGATGCTCTTGTTCGCCCGCAGGCTGCTCAGCGTCTGGCCTAACCACGCCGTCTGAGTCCCACCGCTGTACCCGAGGTTGGCAGGGATCTCGTAGGACACGTCGTTCGGGTCCAGGCTGATGAACCCGACGTTGCCGTAGGTGAAGGTGTAGGTGCCGGGACAGACGGCAGGACCGTTCCCCGGGAAATCGAAACGGTTGATGTCGGCGCCGTAGCCGTTGGGCGAATACCAGGGCTCCATCTCGTGATTGCCGAGAGAGACCATCCAGGGGATGAACGCCGCCGTGCTCGCCGCCTGAACGAAGTACGAGTCCCACGCCCTCGGGTCGTAGCTGTCGGTCAGGAGGCCGTCTCCCCCGTCCTCGGCGTAGGACACGTCCCCGGCGTGGAGGTGGAAGGCGGGATTCTGCGCCAGGAGCAGGTTGGTGGTGCTCACGGCGTCGTACGTCGTCCCCTGGTCGCCGAACGCGGTGAAGGTGAACGGGCCGGGCCACTGCGGTGCCGTCGTGAAACTGGCGATTGGCCCCTGGGACAAGTCACCGATGCTCGGATCGAGGCCCTGGTGCCCGACCGAGTAGTAGTACGTGGTGCCGGGGGCCAGGTTGGCCGCGGCCACGTGCGCGTAGTACTGCTCCTCCGTCGCCTTGGCGGCCGTCGCGGCGGGAGGGACGCTGTCGATGGCACCTGTGATGTCCGCCCACGGCGTGCTCACGACCTTCAACTCGGCTGGAATCTGCTCGCCCAGCTCGAAGGGATTCGGGCCGATCCGTATGAACGGATTTGCGACCGGACTGGCGACCTGCCAGGCAACATTGATCTGCTTGGTCGGATCGGCGCCATAGGAGATGTGGCGACCGAACGGGACCACCCCCGAGCCGTTGGACAGCCGGAACGACGACACCAGCGTCGGGGAGGGCTTCGGCACGGGGCGGGTAGCACTCCCGAGGACAGCGGCGGTGGCCGACGAGGCCGGGCCGAACAGGGCCGTCCCACCGATCATCGTGCCGGCGCCGATGATGCCGCCCTTGAGCACGGCGCGGCGCGAACGCTGCTGCTGGAACCACTCGTGCTGCTCAGCGAGGCTCAGCTTCTTTGCCACGTCGCGGGTCATTCGTTTGGGTGCCATGTGCACAATGTGACCCACCCGCTTTAAGGTCCGGTGACGGCGATGGGACGGCAAACTGAACCGTCCGTGACAGATCCGTGGCTCAGTAGGGCGAATGGCGCGGCAGGGCGCCCTGGGCGGCCGGCGGGTGACTCCCGGCGGGGCACGCTCTAAACATAGGGCTCACGGCCCGGGGCTTAGGGAGTGCTGCCCGGGGCTTACGGAGTGCTGCCCGCCCGGTGGCTCGGGAACCAGCTTGCCTTTTGCAAACCGGTCTTGTCCCATTAGGGTTTGGACATGTCGATATACGAACACCCAATTGCCGCACTCGATGGCGAGCCGTTTGACCTGGAAGCCCTGCAGGGAAAGGCTGTTCTGGTCGTCAACGTGGCCTCCAAGTGCGGCCTCACCCCTCAATACACCGGACTCGAAGAGCTGCAACGCACCTACGAGTCACGCGGTTTCACCGTCCTCGGGGTGCCGTGCAACCAATTCGGGGGCCAGGAGCCCGGCTCGGCCGACGAGATCGCCACCTTCTGCTCGTCCACCTACGGCGTGACCTTCCCCATCACCGAGAAGGTGGACGTGAACGGCCAAAGGCGCCACGGGCTCTTCACCGAGCTGACTGCCAAGCCGGACGCCAAGGGCGAAGCGGGTGACATCCAGTGGAACTTCGAGAAGTTCCTGATCTCTCCCGACGGGGAGGTTGTCGAGCGTTTCCGACCCACCGTGGCGCCGGATGCCGAAGAACTGGTCGGTGCCCTCGAAGCGGTCCTGCCGCAATAACGGGAGGAGCGCTCACGATGGCGGATACATGGAAGACGGTAAAGGCGGAGCAGGTCAAGGCCGGCGAGACCGTGCGCACACAGTCGGGCAGCGTGGTGATCGTGTCGCGTATCGAGACCTCATTCATGGGTATGCCCAACATGCTGGCCTTCATTGAGGACACGCCAGATCGCTGGTTCAAGCAGCCCATGACAGCGGACGCCGATGTCGAGGTCCGTTCTTCGTAGCTCAGGAGTGTTGTAGCTCAGGCGGGTCATAGCTCAGGCGGGTCGTAGTTCAGGCGGGTCGTAGCTCAGGCGGGTCGTAGCTCAGGCGGGTCGTAGCTCAGGCGCGCATATGTCGGGAAACATCGCCGGCGAAGTCGGCGTAGATCTCGCGCGTGACGATCCGCCATGCCTCATTGTGGTAGCGGTACGTGTCGAAATAGCGACCGCAGCTGATGACCTGCAGCGGGAATTCGGAGGACGCCTCCACGCCCAGCTGAGCAGCCACGTCCTGAACGGCGAGGTCGGGGTGGTCGGCCTGAATGGTCTGGTCGGGGTGCCCGGTCTGGTCGAGGTGCCTCGTCTGGTCCGGGTGATCGCCGGGACGGAGACCCTGGAAGAGGAAAAAGTAGGTGTGGCAGGTCGCCGAGTCGAGCGAATCAGCCACGTCCACGACCACATTGGTGGCCCCGAACTGCATGCGGGGGTCGCCGTCGTAGGTGAGCCAGGTGGCCCGGCATCCGGCGACGAACTGCGCACCACCGTTGATGACCGCAACCCGCTGTTCAGGACGCAGGGTCGACACGGGCTCGGTTCGCGCACGATGACTGGGCGCATCACAGACGGTGATAACGGCGTCACCCATCAGGGCGGTCAACGCCTCGTAGTCGGCCCGGTTCATGGCCTCGTGGTAGTCGAAGAGCTGACGACGAATCTCGCGTTCGGCCAGCATCTTCCTCAGCTCCAACTCCAGGTGAACGTCCATTGCGCGACGCTATCGCTGGTGCGCCAAGGGCGACCGGAGCCCAGGCGGCCGGTATGCGCTCCGCCGGAGATTGAGCGGCTGGCGCCACACACCCGACCGTTACCATTGCGCATGACTTCACACGAGGCGGCTGAGTTGGGCCGCGGTGTGGTGGTTCTCCCCGGAGGCGAACCACCCCTGAGCTGGGCATCGTGCCCGCGGGTCATCCTTGACGACACCTCGCTGGAGAATCCCGCTTCGGCGGCGGAGGAGCTCCACGGCTACTGGTTCACTCGTCGCCCGGTCGTCGTCGAGCTGAGCCTGGACCCGGCGGCCCTGCGGGCCCCGGAGCACTGCGGGCGTCCCGTCTACGAGCTGACCCCTCATTTCGAGTTCAGCCGCGAACGCCTCCAGTTCCTGGTCTGGGCCAACAACTACGACGCCCGGAGCGGCGTTCCCATCTGGTGGCACGGTCGCAAAGCGGCGCGGGCCGGCGCGGCCCAGGGTGTTCGCGAAGTGGGAGCCGGGACGGATGGAGGCCCGGCGGCCGACGCCACAGGGGTCGACCCTACGGGGGCCGACGACAGGTCGGGCGACATCGTCAGAGCAGACGGGTCAGCCGTCTTCATCGACGGGGGACCGCCGCAGCCGCCTGAACTCGGATCGGGGATCGAGGTGGTCCACCGGTGGAACGCCGAAGCGGGTTGGCTGCGACCGCCCGGCCGTGTTCACAAATCCTCCGATCTGGCGCCCGACCAGCTCGCCGCGGTCTATCACCGCGCCGGGCCGGCTCGGGTCATCGCCCCGGCGGGCTCGGGAAAGACCCGGGTGCTGACCGAGCGGCTCCGGCATCTGCTCACCGGATGCGGGGCGCACCCCGCCACCATCACGGCGCTGGCGTACAACAACAAGGCAGCGGCGGAGATGCGGGAGCGCTGCGCGGACATCGAGGGCGGAGCAGGACTCAACATCCGTACCTTGAACAGCCTCGGGTTTTCGATCTGCAACGAGTTCGGGCGCGGTGGCCATCTGCGCGTGCTCGAAGAATCCGGCGTGCGCGACCTGCTGCAACGCCTCATAGAAATCCGGCGCCAGTCCAATACCGACACGGTCGCTCCCTACATCGAGGCGCTTTCGGCCATCCGGCTGGGCCTCACTGCACCGCACCTGGTCGAAGAGTCCTTCCCCGACGCCTCAGGCATCGCCGAAGGTTTCGATCGTTACCGTGCCGCTCTGCGCGAGGCCGGGGCCGTCGACTTCGACGAGCAGATCTACCGGGCCATCGAGATCCTCCTGACCGATCCAACGGCGCGGGCGGCCGCCCAGACCAGGTGCCGCTTCCTTCTGGTGGACGAGTTCCAGGACCTCAACCCGGCCCACCTCCTCCTCATCAGGCTCCTGGCGGCCCCGTCCTACGACTGCTTCGGGGTGGGCGACGACGATCAGGTCATCTACGGCTACTCCGGCGCCACCCCCGAGTTCCTCATTGATTACCCCCGCTACTTCCCCGGTGCCGGCGCCCATGCGTTGACGGTCAACTACCGGTGCCCGCCCGCAGTCATCGGCGCCGCCCGTCACCTGCTCTCCTACAACTCCCGGCGCCTCGAGAAGGACATCCACGCTCCGGAGGGTCAGGTCGACGCGCCCGGTTCCTTCGGCGCTCCGCTGGCCGGACGCGGTCCCGTGGCCGTGTTGACGGCGCCGGCCGACGGGCTCGCCGGCCTGGCCGTCGAAACCATCGCCGCCTGGCGTGCCGGCGGGGTCGATCCCGCCGACATCGCCGTGCTGGCCCGGGTGAACTCCGCTCTCCTGCCGGTTCAGGTGGCCTGCATGGAAGCCGGCGTCCCGTGCAGCACCCCACTGTCGGCCGGGGTGCTGCAGCGGACCGGCATCCGCACGGCCTTCGCCTACCTGCGAATCGGCGCCGACCCGGAGCACATCGCGCGTGAGGACATCCTCGAGACGATCCGCCGCCCCTCCCGGGGCATTGCGCCCAAAGTGGTCGAGATGCTCACCAGCCGGCCCACCAGTTCGATCAGCGACATCCGGCGGCTGGCCAGTCGGCTCTCGGGCAAGGACGTCCCGAAACTCGGCGTCTACGCCAGCGACCTCGACACCGTGGTGAGGGGCTGCACGCGCTCGTCCCTCGCCGCCCTGAAGGCCATCCGCCTCGAAGTCGGCCTCGGCGAGACGATGGACGTGCTCGACTCGTCGCGCAGCGAGGCCGACCGCTCCACCCATACCGACGACCTGGCGGCGCTCGAGTCGGTGGCGGCCCTACACCCCGAGGTGACCACGTTCGAGCCGTGGCTGCGCGAGGCGTTGAGCCGGACCGCCGGCCAGGGGCCTTTGGTGCTCCTCTCCACCATCCACCGCATCAAGGGGCGCGAGTGGGACCACGTCATCATCTTCGACGCGTCGCGAGGCCTCTTCCCCCACCGGCTCGGGAACGACGAGGAGGGCGAGCGGCGCGTCTTCCACGTTGCTCTCACCCGTGCCCGTACCCAGGTGGTCGCGCTGGCCGACGCTGACGCGCCCTCCATCTTCCTGGCCGAGCTCGACGGGACCCGCGTGCGGCCGTCGCCGCAGAGGGTCGACGACGGTCGCGACAACGGCGGCGGCGGCGCATCCGACCGGAAGGCGAACGGGAACGGCCGGACGCGCCGAGCGGCGACGAAGGGGACGACGAAGGGGACGACGAAGGGCAGGGGCTCACGCGTGTTCGCCGAGGTAGCGCTGCCCACGGTGGAAGCCGTCACCGGGCTCGTGGTGGACGACCGGGGAACGGTGGGCACGGTCGTCGAGGTGACGCCGGAGGCGGCCATCCTCTCGGCCGGGACGGTCAGGATCAAGGTGGCCCTCGGGTCCGATGTCCGTGTCGACGGGCGCACGGTGACGCTGGTTGCCCCGGGCTCGGAGGCCGCGGGCGCCGAAGCCGAGAAGGCCCTGCGCGCCTGGAGGTCGGCCCTGGCGAGCCAGGAGGCGGTACCGGCCTACGTCATCTTGAAGGACGCGGAACTGGCGGGGATCGCAGCCCGGGGACCGGCGACGCTGGCCGAGCTTGCCGACTGCCGGGGGATGGGACAGATCCGCCTCGAGCGCTGGGGCGACGAGATCCTGGCCGTGCTCGACACGGTCCGCTCGGGCTAGGAGGGGCAGGGAGCCCCGACCCAACCGATCCGACCCAACCCAAACCCAACCGACCCGTGACCTCAACCTAAAGCTCAACCTGAGGTTGAGGTAGGGTGGGGCTTTGCGACTCGGGGCGATTGTTGACCGGGAAACGGCGAGAGGCCTCAGCGGGAGGCCAGGTCGAAAATCAGCGAGGCAATCCCAGAATACGGTCGCCGATGATCGTGCGCTGGATCTCCGAGGTGCCCCCGGCGATCGTGGCCGCTTTGGACCACAGCCACTGCCGCTGCCACTTGCCGTCCATGGGGTTGTCCGTCGCCTCGCCCCACAGCGGCGAGGCGGAGTCGAGCACGAGCAGCGCGGCATCGGAGAGGGCCTGGGTCATGTCGGCCCAGGTGAGCTTGACGACACTCGACTCGGGCCCCGGCTCTTCCCCGTTGGTCAGGCGGGAGAGGGTGCGCCAGTTGTGCAGGCGGAGGACGCGGAGCTTGACGGCCGCCTCGGCCAGCGCATCCGCCACCTCGATGTCGTCGAGCGTGCCCAGCTCGGCCGCCAGGGCATAGAGCTCGTCCAGGTAGACCTCGTGCACGACCTGCTCCTTGAAGGGGAAGGTCGTGCCCCGCTCGTGCGCCAAGGTCGTGTTGGCCACTGACCAGCCGCGGTTCAACCCGCCGATCAGGCAGTCCGAGGGGACGAACACGTCATTGAGGAAGACCTCGTTGAATTCGGACTCGCCGGTGATGGTGACCAGGGGTCGGATGTCGATGCCCTCAGACGTCATGTCCACCACGAGATAGGAGAGACCCATGTGCTTGGAGACATCGGGATCCGTGCGCACCAGCGCGATCCCCCACCGGGCGAACTGCGCATAGCTCGTCCAGACCTTCTGGCCCTGCAGTATCCAGCCACCCTCCGTCGGGACAGCCCGAGTGCGCAGCGAGGCCAGGTCCGATCCGGCTCCGGGCTCGCTGAAGAGCTGGCACCAGATCTCCTCGGCGCTGAGGATACGGGGAAGCCAGCGCGCCTTCTGCTCGTCGGTCCCGTGCGCCAGGATGGTCGGCCCCACGTGGTTGATGCCGTTGCGGTTCACCGGCTGCGGCGCCCGGGAACGGGCGTACTCCATGTTGAAGATGGCCACCTGCAGGGGCGACGCCCCGCGCCCGCCGTACTGGGAGGGCCAGTGGATACCCACCCAGCGGTCCGCGGCCAGACGGGCCTGCCATTTGCGGCCCCATTCGAACTCGTCATCCAACGAGTGAAAGCGACCCGGGAGCTCGACATTGGCTTCGAGCCAGCTGCGGACCTCGTCGCGGAAGGCCTCTTCCTCTGGAGTCAGGGCGAGATTCACGGCGCCACCATCGGATCAGGCTGCACCGGATCAGCCTGCCATGCTCAGGGCCGCTGCCCGTGCCTTGAGCGCCGTCCGGTCCGGCTTACCCGCCGCCAGCAAGGGCACCTCTTCGAGCTGCACCACCAGCTCCGGCG
>Ga0302325_10032789_pt1 | contig 10656 bp, 6 predicted proteins | sample Palsa_T0_2_FD_201948 | JGI IMG/M metagenome (GOLD analysis project Ga0302325, IMG submission 201948) | Peat permafrost microbial communities from Stordalen Mire near Abisko, Sweden - Palsa_T0_2 | ecosystem: Environmental > Terrestrial > Soil > Palsa > Peat permafrost | place: Sweden: Abisko...
CCCCAGCAACGTCGGCGAAGGCACAAAAGCAAACGGGCCCGGCAGGGATTGCCGGGCCCGTTCTGCTGCGCCGTGGTGCGACGGCTAGAGGTCTTCGGGGTTGATTCCCTTGGGCTTGTACTGGGTCCGCGCCGACGGGGCCGACACGGTCACTTCGGGCTCGTAATCGCCTTCGTACTGGACCGCATTGTCGGCCATCCGCTGGCGCTCGTACGGTCCGAGCACCTTGGGGTTCATTTCCTGGCCGTTCGGCGCCACGACGTCGCCGTAGCTCGAGAGGCCGTCTTCGTTCGGGTTGAAGTCGAGGAAGACGTTGCGCGGGCGTCCTTCGTCGTCGATGTCCTGACCTTCGGGCTGGATGGCGAGATTGCGATACCGCGACATCCCCGTGCCGGCCGGGATCAGTTTCCCGATGATGACGTTTTCCTTGAGCCCGAGCAGCGGATCGTGCTTGCCCTTGATCGCGGCGTCGGTGAGGACGCGCGTGGTCTCCTGGAACGAGGCCGCCGAGAGGAACGACTCCGTCGCGAGCGACGCCTTCGTCACGCCGAGCAGCACCGGGGAGCCTTCGGCAGGTTTCCCGCCGCCGCTCTCCTTGAGCTTGGCGTTCTCTTCGGCGAACACGGCCGCTTCGACCAATTGGCCGGGGAGCATCCGCGTGTCGCCGCCGTCGACGATCTTCACCTTGCGCAGCATCGAACGCACGATGACCTCGATGTGCTTGTCGTTGATGTCGACGCCTTGCGAGCGGTACACCTTCTGCACTTCGCGCACGAGGTAGTTCTGCAGCGCGGTTTCACCGCTGATCCGCAGGATGTCGTGCGGGTTGAGCGAGCCTTCGGCGACCGGCTGACCCGGCACGACCTGTTGCCCCTCTTGCACCGAGAGATGCGTCGAGGCCGGCACGTCGACTTCGTGGTCGACGCCGTCGGCATCGGTAACGTACACGACGCGCTTGTTCTTCTCTTCGCCGAACTTGATCGTCCCGGCCCACTCCACCACCGGCGCTTCGCCCTTAGGCTTGCGCGCTTCGAAGATCTCCTCGACGCGCGGGAGGCCGGTGATGATGTCTTCCTGGGCGACGCCGCCGGTGTGGAAGGTGCGCAGCGTCAGCTGCGTACCGGGTTCGCCGATCGACTGCGCGGCGATGATACCGACCGCCTCGCCGATGTCGACTTTGAGGCCGGTGGCAAGGTTACGTCCGTAGCACATCGCGCAGACGCCGTACTTGGCCTGGCAGGCCAGCACCGAGCGGATCTTGATCGTCTTGATGCCGGCGGCGAGGATGGCCTTGGCCTTCTCCTCATCGATCTCGTCATCGCGTTTGATCAGCTTCTCGCCGCGCGGCTTCTCGGGGTCCTTGATATCCTCGGCGGAACGGCGGCCGATGATCCGATCGTAGATCGGCTCGATCGTCTCCTTGCCGACGGTGATGTCGGTGACGGTGATGCCGTTGTTGGTACCGCAGTCTTCCTCGCGGATGATCACGTCCTGCGCGACGTCGACCAGACGCCGGGTGAGGTAGCCCGAGTCGGCGGTGCGCAGTGCGGTATCGGCGAGACCCTTGCGGGCGCCGTGGGTCGAGATGAAGTACTCGAGGACGGTCAGGCCCTCTTTGAGCGAGGCCTTGACCGGGATCTCCAGGATGCGGCCCGACGGGTCGGACATCAGTCCGCGCATACCGCCGAGCTGCTTGACCTGCGCGATCGAGCCGCGCGCACCCGAGGTCGCCATCATGAACACCGGGTTGAGCGGGTTCTGGGCGGCCTGCATCGCGAGCGTGACGTCGTCGCCGGCCTTCTGCCAGACTTCAATCGTCTTGTTGTAGCGCTCGTCGTCGGAGATGAAGCCCTGGTCGAACAGACCGTGGAGCTCATCAACCTCGGCTTGCGCCTTGTCGAGCAGCTGGTGCTTCGCTTCGGGGACGATGATGTCGCTGATCGACACCGTGGTGCCCGACTGCGTCGCGTAGCGGAACCCGAGCGCCTTGATCGCGTCCAGGAACTCGGCCGTAGCCGCGTTGCCGAACTTGCGATAGCACTCCGTGATCAGCTTCTTGAGCGCGCTCTTGTCGAGGATGTGGTTGAGGAACGGGTAGTTCCAGTCGGCCGGGAAGGCCTCGTTAAGGATGACGCGCCCGACCGTGGTGCGGATGCGCTGACCCTTGACGCGCACTTCGATCCACTCGTGCAGACCGATCATGCGATGGTTGTACGCGGTGACCGCCTCTTCGCCGTCCTTGAACGCGATGAGCGCATCGCTACCGTCGGGCTTCTTGCGGCCGTTACCGTTGCGCGACACCGGCGACGAGTAGAGCGCGTCGTCGGAGAGCACGGCCTTGGCCGGACCCTTGTACTCATCGGGGTTGAAGGTCAGCCAATAGAGGCCCAGGACCATGTCCTGGGTCGGGATGGAGACCGGGTTCCCGAAGCTCGGCTGGAGGATGTTGTTCGAGCTGAGCATCAGGATGCGGGCTTCCGCCTGCGCGCCGGCGCTCAGCGGCAGATGGACCGCCATTTGGTCGCCGTCGAAGTCGGCGTTGTACGGCGTGCAGACCAGCGGATGCAGATGGATGGCTTTGCCTTCCACCAGCACCGGCTCGAAGGCCTGAATGCCGAGGCGATGCAGCGTCGGTGCGCGGTTGAGCAGCACCGGGTGCTCGCGAATCACTTCGTCGAGGACGTCCCAGACTTCCGGACGGACGCGTTCGACCATGCGCTTCGCCGACTTGATGTTGTGGGCTTGAGCGCGGTCGACGAGCTTCTTCATCACGAACGGCTTGAAGAGCTCGAGCGCCATCTCTTTGGGCAGCCCGCACTGGTGCAGCTTGAGGTTCGGGCCGACCACGATCACCGAACGGCCCGAGTAGTCGACGCGCTTGCCGAGCAGGTTCTGCCGGAAGCGGCCCTGCTTGCCCTTGAGGATGTCGGAGAGCGACTTCAGGGGGCGGTTATTGGGCCCCGTCACCGGGCGGCCGCGCCGGCCGTTGTCGATCAGCGCATCGACGGCTTCCTGCAGCATGCGCTTTTCGTTCTTGATGATGATTTCGGGCGCGCTCAGCTCCAAGAGCCGCTTGAGGCGGTTGTTGCGGTTGATGACGCGGCGATAGAGATCGTTGAGGTCGGACGTGGCGAAGCGGCCGCCGTCGAGCTGCACCATGGGGCGCAGTTCGGGCGCGATCACCGGGACGGCGGACAGAATCATCCACTCCGGCTTGTTGCCGCTGGAGAGGAAGGCTTCGACGACCTCGAGGCGCTTGATCGCCTTGATGCGCTTCTGGCCTGAGGTCTCTTTGAACTCGCGGCGCAGATCTTCTTGGAGCTTGCGCAGGTTGAGGTCGCGCAGCAGCTCGCGGATCGCTTCCGCGCCCATGCCGGCCTTGAACCGGGTGCCGTATTTTTCACGGCTCTCGCGGTACTTCTGCTCGGTGAGGATCTCGCGCTTGGTCAGCGTCGTGTCACCGGGCTCGGTGACGACGTAGGCGGCGAAGTAGATGACCTTCTCGAGCTGGCGGGGTGACATGTCGAGCAGGATGCCGATCCGTGACGGCACGCCCTTGAAGTACCAAATGTGGGTGACGGGCGTGGCGAGCTCGATGTGGCCCATCCGCTCGCGGCGCACCTTGGCGCGGGTGATCTCGACGCCGCAGCGGTCACAGATCATCCCCTTGAAGCGGATGCGCTTGTACTTGCCGCAGTGGCATTCCCAGTCTTTGGTCGGCCCGAAGATCTTCTCGCAGAAGAGGCCGTCGCGTTCCGGTTTGAGGGTCCGGTAGTTGATCGTCTCGGGCTTCTTGACTTCGCCGAACGACCATGCGCGAATTTGTTCCGGTGACGCGAGGCCAATGCGCATCGCGTCGAAATTGTTGACGTCGAGGAGGTTCATCTCTTCCTTTAACTCAGCGCGTCGGCACGACAGAGGCGGACGAGGGAGACGCCGTAGAGCACCGGTTGGCCTGAGCAGTCACTTGAAAAGGTGACCGTCGCCCAGGGGCTCCGGGTCCAGCGTCCCTGAGGTCCGCGTAATCGGCCGAAGGGCACAGACGCGTAGTATACCACGAATCGTGCCCTTGCTCAAGGCCGCCCGCGGCGAGCCACCCGCTTACTATACTCCCCTACCAGGGCCAGCTGTCGCTTGCGCTCAGGCGACCCGCCTCCCGAGTTCGTTGAGCGCGCGGGCCAGGAGCTTCGAGACGTGGCTTTGGGAGAGGCCGAGTCGGCGGCCGAGTTCGGCCTGGGTCAAGCCGGCGCCGTAGGTGCCGACGACGATCGTCCGTTCGCGCTCGCCCAGCGCGTCGAGCGCCCACGAGAGCAGCATCCGCTCTTCCGTCGTCACGCCGCGCGGGGGATCGGCGAGCAGTTCGACCCGCTCGGGACCGTCGGGTGAGCCCGGCTCCGGGAGCGGAGTGCGGTCCGCGCGGCGTAGGCTGCGGAGTTCGGCGGCCAGACCGCCGCTGATCCCGAGTTCGTCGGCGAGTTCCGAGGTCGTGGGTTCGCGGTGGTGGACGGCGCAGAAGGCGTCCCAGATCTGCGCGCTGCGCTTTTCGAGCGCCGCCAGCGAACGCGGCACGCGCACCAGCCGCTCGTGGTCGCGCACGTAGTGCATGAGCTCACCGACGATCATGATCCAGGCATAGGATTCGAACCGCGTCCGCATCTCGGCCCGGTAGTAGTCGGCGGCCTTGATCAGCCCGATCGCCGCAACTTGCTCGAGGTCGGCGCGATCGTTTCCGGCCCGCTTGAACTTGCGCGCGCCGCGGGCGCATAGCGGACGATAGGCGTCGACGACGGCATTGCGCCGCTCGACCGAACGGTCGGCGCAATACTGCGCCACGAGCTCTTCCCGATTCAGCATCATGACGAAACGCTCCCGATCAAGCTGTAGAGGGGGATGAAAACGGAAAACACGATGAAGCCGACAACCACCCCGAGGGCGCCGATCAGCGCCGGCTCGAGGGTCGCGCCGAGGGTTGCGAGCGCAGCCTCGACGTCGCTCTCAAAGTAGGTCGCCGCGCGCAGCAGCATCTCGTCGAGCAGCCCGGTCTCTTCGCCGACGCCGATCAGCGCGACGGCCAACGGGTCGAACAGCGGCGACCTCAGCAGCGGCGTCGTCAGCGGATCGCCTTCGCGCAGTGCGACGTCGACCCGTGCGAGCGCCTGCGCGTAGGCCGGACTGCCCGCGACCGGGCGCACGACGCCGATCGCCGCGACCAAGTCCATGCCGGAACGCAGCAGCGTCGCCAGCGTGCGCGCGATGCGAGCAGTGATCGATCGCCGCAGCAGCGACCCAAGTACCGGAAGCCGCAAGCGCAGCTGATCCAGCGCCACCGCACCGCGCTCGCTCCGTGCCGTCAGCGCGACGGCGAGGGTCGCTAGAACCGCGGCCACGACGCCGCCTACCCACAAGGCCGGCCGTGCCAGTGCGTTACCCAGCGCCAGCAGCAGGCGTGTCGTGAGCGGAATCTCGACGTGGAAGGCGACGAACATCTGCGCGAACATCGGCACGATCCGCGCCAACAGGAACACGACCAGCACGCTCGCCGCGGTGCACACCGCGGCCGGATAGGCCAGTGCCGCGCGCAGCTTCTTGCGCACGTCGGCGTCGCGCTCGAGCAGCGCCGCCAGCCGCTCCAGCACGTCGTCGAGAATGCCGCCCGCTTCGCCGGCGCGCACCATCGCGATCTGCAGGCGCCCGAACACGCGCGGACGGCGCGCCAGCGCGTCGCCGATCGCACCGCCGCGCTCGATGTCCGCCGCGACCGCCCGCAGCGCCTCGCGCAGCGCGCCGTCGCCGGTCCGTTCGATGCAGATCTCGAGCGACCGCCGCAGCGGCACGCCGGCCCGCACGAGCGTCGCGAACGACCGGAAGAACGCCAGCAGCGCGGCGCGCGCCGGGACGCCGATGTGCAGCGACCGGCGCAGCGCGCTGCCGACGGCGTGTTCGCGCTCGAGTGCGGTGACGAACAGCGCGCGGGTGGCGAGACTCGCGAGCACAGCTTCGCGCGTCGCGGCTTCCATCGAACCGCGGATCAGCTCGCCGTCGGCCGTTCGCGCCGCATACCGGTAGAGGCCGGTCATGACGCGGTCCGCTCGAAGCCGCGAACCTCAGCTGGCCGATTGGTGACAGCCTGCGCGTCGGAAAGACTCACTTCTCCGCGCACCACCAGCTGCGAGAGGTGGCTCTCCAGCGTTTGCATCCCGGCCGCGCGGCCGGTGACGATCGTGTTGCGCAGCTGGTGCGTCTTGCCTTCGCGAATCAACGCCCGCACGGCGTCGGTGCCGATGAGTACTTCGGCGGCGGCGCGCCGGCCGCGCCCTTCGCGGCGTGGAACCAGCCGCAGCGCGGCGATTCCCGTGAGCACGGCGGCCAGCTGCACGCGTACCTGGACGTGCGCGTCAGGCGGGAACGCGTCGACGATGCGATCGACGGTCTGTGCCGCATCGTTGGTGTGCAGGGTCGCGAATACCAGGTGGCCGGTCTCGGCAGCGGTGAGCGCGGCCTCCATGGTCGCGCGATCGCGCATTTCACCGACCACGATCACGTCCGGGTCGGCGCGCATGAAGCCGCACAGCGCGTCCGCGAAGGCCGCGACGTCGCGGCCCACCTCGCACTGCGTGACGCACGAGCGCAGCGGCGCGTGCACGTATTCGATCGGATCTTCGACCGTCACGATGTTGCGGTCAGCCGAGCGGTTGATGCGATCGATCAGCGCGGCCAGTGCGGTGGTCTTCCCGCTCCCCGTTGGACCGGTGAAGAGCGCGAGCCCCGTAGGCCGTTCGCCGAAGGTGGCGATCGGCGCCGGCAGTTCGAGTTCTTCCAGGCTCGGCACGCGTTCGGCCAGCAAGCGAATCGCGACGCGCAGGCCGCCCCCATGGCGGTAGGCGTGCACGCGATACGGCGCGCCGTCGGCATCGGCCGCCGCGCTTCCGTCGGCGTTGCCGTCCGCATAGAGCCGCGCCAGCTGTGCGCCGGAAAGTGCAGCCGAGAGAAAGCCGCGTGCCGCCGCATCGTCGATGGGGGTGGTTTCGAGTGCCACCAGGCGTCCGTCGACCCGCAGTGCCGGACGGTCGCTGCCGCCGAAGTGGAGATCGGAAGCGCCGCGTTCGCGAGCTGCGTGAATGAGCGAGGCGATGCGCACCGTGCCGACACTCATCACAGCGCGCTCCAGGCCACGACCCGCACGATTTCGTCGAAGCTGGTGATGCCGCCGAAGACCTTGGCGAAGCCGTCGGCGATCAAAGGCCGAAACCCGGCCGCACGCGCCGCGTGCGCGAGCTGCACGGTCGACGCGCCGCCGGCAATCGCATCGCGGGTGGCGTCGTCAACGTCGATCAACTCGTACACGCCGGTGCGGCCGACATACCCGGTGCCCGAACACGCCCGGCAGCCGCGGGCGACGTACCACGCTTCGGGGGCCGAGTCGAGCGTCGCGCGCACGCGTTGCGGCACCGCTTCGCGCGCGCGGCAGCGCTCGCACAGCGTGCGCACGAGCCGTTGCGCGACGATGGCGGTCAACGCGCCGGCCAGCGCCTGGCGCGCGGCGCCGAGTTCCGCCAGCCGCTCGATCGTGCGCGGCGCGTCGTTCGCATGCAGCGTCGTGAAGACCGTTTGACCCGCCAGCGCGGCGGCGATTGCGACCGCGGCCGTCTCCCGGTCGCGCATCTCGCCGACCATGACCACGTTGGGATCCTGGCGCATGAACGCCCGCAGCACGGCCGGAAACGTCAGCCCCGCGCGCGGATTGACCTGAACCTGCGTCACCCCGGCGACGCGCATCTCGATCGGATCCTCGACCGAGCAGACGTTGCGTGAGGCGACGTCGAGTTCGGCCAGCGAGGCGTAGAGCGTGGTGGTCTTGCCGCTGCCGGTCGGGCCCGCAACGACGATGCAGCCCCACGGCGCGCGCGCGGCGGCGCGGTAGCGCTCGAGCATCGTGGGCGGCATTCCGAGCCGGCCCAAGTCCGGCATCGCACCGTACCGGTCGAGTAGCCGCACGACGAGCTTCTCGCCGTCGACGGTCGGCACCGACGAAATGCGCGCGTCGATCTCGCGCTGCTCGAAGGGGATCGCGCAGCGGCCGTCCTGCGGCTGCCGGCGATCCGCGATGTTCATGCCGGCGATCAGTTTCAGCCGCGAGCTGACGGCGGCGAAGAGCTCGGCGGACACGCTTTCCAGCGGGCGCAGCACCCCGTCGACACGCATCCGCACGTGACCGCTGCCGTCGCTGCGCGGCTCGAGATGGACGTCGCTCGCATGGGCGGCGATCGCGCGCGCAAAGATCTGGTCGAGCGCTTGCACCGCGGGCGCGTCGCGTCCGGTGGACCGCCGCAGCGGTGCGGCTTCGCCGTAGGCACGCCGCAGCTGGTCGCGAATCGCTTCGCGCTCCATCGGCAGCGCGCGCACGCGTAGCCGGGTCGCCGCGCGCAGGATGTCGAGCACGTCGGCATCGTCGGGATCGGGCAGCGCGACGACCAGAATGCCCTCGACGATGTTGAGCGGGAGCGCGTCGTGGGTGAAGGCGAGTTCGCGCGGGATCCGCGCGACTGCTTCGGGCATCGCCGGAAAACCAAATGCCGGCGGAGTGCCGTCGGGACGGATGAGCGCCATGGCGTGACCTCCCAAAGGGCGTGCAGGGGCCGGGTCACGCGACGGAACGCACACCCGTGGCGTCCCCGGTAACCGAGCATCGCCAGGCGCGCTCGCCGAATCAAGGCAACATTCGGCCGAAAACTTAAATTTTCTTAATTGGCGGCGCGACGCGCTTCAGCCGCCGCCGCCCGGCGTGTCCGACCAGGCTGCGAAACACGATTCGTGCAGGTAGTCGCTCTCGGCGATCGCCGTCGACGCCGGCAGGTTGAGCAGTGCCGTCGCGGCGACCGCGCTGGTGCCGATGTCGGTGCCGGCGCCGTAGGTTCCGGCCGCATAGAAGACCGCGCCGAATTGCGTCGGGTCGAGATAGGTGCCATTCGGCTTTCCGAAACTGTCGCCGTTGAAGGTCCACCAGCCGTCGCTGCCCGGCCCGTGCTGCGCGACGAAAACGCCCGCCGTCGTCGTCAGCGTTTCGAGGTACCAATCGTCTTCGAACCAGCCGCCGCTCGAGGCGTCGCCGCTGTTCGAACCGACGTTCGCGAAGAGCGGATACCCTTCACAGGGCTGCGGGTAGCTGCCCGGCTGCGCGTTCTGCTGCACGCCCGTCGGTCCGGCAAAATACACGGCGACCGCGACCTGCGTCGCGCCGGCCGTCGGCGGCGGCGTGGGCAGCGGCGCACATGCGATGCCGCTGCAGGGCGGCGCCGTCGGCGGCGGCAGCGGTATCGCGGGCGGGATGGGCAGCAGTCCCGGCGGTCCGACCGCGGTCACGATTCGGCACGGCACGTACCGTTCGGCCGTCGCGGCACCGTAGGAGAACACCAAGTGAAACGCGCCGCTCGATGGGCAAGCCGTTTCGACGGCCGCGGCACTCAGTGCATCGCCGCGGACGCCGGCCACATTGCCGTCGGCATGCACCGTGAGCGCGAACGCCGGTGTCCCCAGCGTTTCGGTTTCGCGCAGCGCGACGCGCGCTTCGAGCACCGGAATCGTACTGGCCAGCAGCGGCGCGGTACCGGGGCGGTTCGCATACAGCTGCGCCCGGAAGCCGTCGCCGTAAGCGTCGGGGACGAACGCGATCGTCACGCCGTGCTCGAAGGCGCGGCCGGTCGTGCGCGCCGCATCCAGCAGCGCGTCGAAACGCAGCGCCGACGACGACACGGCCAGCGAGCGAGAGGAGAGCGTCAGTGCGGCGCCGCCGAGCGCGATCAGCGAAACCACACCGACGGCAACGATCACCTCGATCAAACTGAATCCGCGTTCCGCGCGCACCGTGCGGCTTGCGGTGCCCGCGCGTGCGAGGGCTCAGCGCGTGAGCGTCAGCGTCGCGCGGGTGGCTGCTTTGACGGCGGCGTCGGAGAACGGGAGCGGCGTGCGGGCAAACTGCGTCCAGCGCGTCGCCTGATCGGCATAGTGGGGCGAACCCGGTTCGCCCGATTCACCGGCCGCGATATCGATGGTGCCGGCGTCCCAGTCGCCGGCGATCCACAGCGCGCGGAACGATTGCCCGTGTCCGTTCCACTGCACGGCCGGCGCGAAGCTCCCGCCGCGGCCCGGGAGCGTTGGGCCGTTCCAGAGCGTGAAACCGAACGCTGCGAGGTCGTGCTCGAGCGGCTGCGCCGCATACGTCCCGAATGCGGGGACCGGATTCCCGAGGCGCGCCGCCACGCGCCGCAGCGAGGCCTTCACGAAGGCGTCGTAGTCGTCGTTGGGGACCCAGCCGCGCGGACGTTCACGCAGCGCGCGCAGCACGACTTCGAATCCTGGCCCGCTGCCCGGATACTCCGCAGCCAGCTGCGGCGGCAGATGTTCGGTTGCGAGTTGCGCCAGCATGTCGCGGCGCAGCGCGACGACCACCGTTGCGCCGGCGGATTCGGAAACCAGTCTGCCGCCGGACGTGACGTAACCGTTGAGCGCGTCGAGCAGCGGCTGCAGCGCGTACTCGGTGTCGGCTCGCGAACGGCGCGCGGCGTCGAGTACGATCTTCGCCAACTCGAGTTCGGCTGGTGATGCGCTATCGCTCTGCACGGCAGCGACCGCGTCCGGCGTAAGTTTGGGTGAACCCGC
>Ga0302325_10032791_pt1 | contig 10655 bp, 6 predicted proteins | sample Palsa_T0_2_FD_201948 | JGI IMG/M metagenome (GOLD analysis project Ga0302325, IMG submission 201948) | Peat permafrost microbial communities from Stordalen Mire near Abisko, Sweden - Palsa_T0_2 | ecosystem: Environmental > Terrestrial > Soil > Palsa > Peat permafrost | place: Sweden: Abisko...
GAGTTCGGCGTGCGCCACCACCGTGGCGCTGTAGCCGAGCTGCCCGGCAAGCCGCACCTGGCTGAGCCCGGCAGCGTGCCGAAGGCACGCCAAGAGACTGCCCGCCTCCTTGCGGGCGGCGGCGGCGGCCTCCCACAGATCGGCCAGTGGCTCCTGCCCAGTCATCGCGGCATCGTCCGGGCGGCCGTAAACGGGACATGACGCAACTCAGCCGCCAGTCGTCCCGCCGGCCGCCCCGCCCCCGCAAGAAAGGGACACGGTAGGTAAGCGGAAAGAACATGTTCATAGTTGAGGAGGGCGAAATCGATCTCGGTCATGCTGCTACTCCGGAACTGTCGTCTGCGCTGGCCGTGCCCGCGATGCCCTGGCGTTGGCGGGACGCTGCATCTGTGCCCTCGCGTTCGCTGGGTGAGCGGTTGGCTCGCCGACTGGTGTGGCGTGGCCTGGTGCTGGTCACGGCTGCGGGGTGGTGTGGCTGCGGTGGATGCGGATGGGCTCCCAGATCATGCCGGCCTGATCGAGGGTGGCGATCTTGTGGCGGCAGCGGCGCGGGCAGTTGCTCCCGCGCCGCTGCCCCTTCACTGCCAGCCGGCGGCGGGCCCGGGGCAGCCCGCGCTTCCCGTCGGCAGCGGCAGGAGGCGCTGGGCGCCTCCTTCCCCGGCCGGCGGGGTGTCGGGCGGAACGAACCGCCCGTAGGCCGGGGTACATCTGCCTGCCCGGGTTGGGCTGAGGCCGTTGATCCGCTTACGCGGCGGCAGGCGTGCTGATCTTTCCTGCTGATGCCCGCCGCGAGCATTGCGGGCACGCCGTAGGAACGCTGGAGCTGGGTGGTGCCGAGGCTGTCGGCTATCTCGCACCTGCGGCGATCGGCTGGCCGCGGCGGGCGGCGGTGCCGGGTACCAGGGCGACCAGGAGCAGGTAGGCGATAGCTGCCGCGAACCAGCCGACCAGCCAGGAGATGTCCGCGCCGCCGAGGGTCTTGACCAGCGGGCCGGTATAGTCCGGCTGGGACACGAACGGCCACTGTGCGCCAAGCCCGATCGCGTAGGCCAGCAGCCCGCGCCAAGCGAACCGGCCGTAGGCGCCGTCCGCGGTGAAGAACGACGCGACGTCGTAGCGGCCGCGGCGGACCAGGAAGTAGTCAGCCAGGTTAACCGCGGACCAGGGGATGAAGATGACCAGCAGGACGTCCAGGAAGTTGGTCAGGTTGGTGACGAACGACCGGTATCCCAGGAACGCGGTCACCACCCCGGCCGCCATCACGCACACGAACGGGACCAGGCGCACGGTCACCGACTCGGCCTTGAACCGCCGCCACATGCTGCCGAACGCCAGCACCTGGAACGAGCCGGTGTAGGCGTTGAAGGTGTTCGCGTTGATCAGCGATACCGCCATGATGACCAGCGCCCACGACCCCGACACCTTGCCGACCGCGGCGACCGGCCCGAGGGAGGGCAGCAGCGCGCCCAGGTAGGCGCCGACCGCGCAGGAGAAGAACGTGGCCAGCACGCTGCCGGCGTAGATGCCCCAGAACAGCCGCCGTCCGCTCGTCTGCGCGGGCAGGTACCGGGTGTAATCAGACACGAACGGGCCGAACGAGAGCATGTCGATGACCAGCAGCGCCACCCCGGCCAGGAACAGGCCGAACGTCGGCCGGGCCCAGGTGGTCTCGTGGGCGGGCAGCGCGCCGTACCGCAGGCCCTGGGCGCGCATGCTGACCAGCGACACGCCGACCACGACGGCGGTGGCCTGCATGACCCAGTGGATCCACCGGTAGCCGAAGATCCCGATCACCACCGAGGGGACGGCCAGGATCACGATCCAGGCCGGGATGGACAGCGCGGCGGTGACGCCGTTCATGGCCTGGGCCTGGATGACCAGCTCGGCGGCGATGAACCCGACGTTGAGCAGCAGCACGGCGGGGAACATGAACGCGGACCCGTAGAACCCGAACTGGCCCCGGCTCTGGATCGACTGCGGCACCCCGAGCTTTGGTCCCTGGGTGGCGTGCAGCGCGATCAGCAGCGCCCCGATCAACGTCCCGGTGCCGATGGCGACCAGCGCCCACCAGAACGTCAGCCCGATCGTGACGGTGACCGCGCCCAGGACGACGTTGAAGACGTTGACGTTGCCGCCGAACCAGAACGCGAACTGGTGCCACGGCTTGCCGTGCCGTGCGTCAGCCGGGATGTGGTCGATGTGCCGGTTCTCCACGTACCGGCGCAGTTGCTCGTTCCGCGCCGCGGATACAGCCATCTGTGCTCACTCTTTCCTTATAGAAATGCCTGCTGGTGGTGTCGGGGCTGCTGGTCGTGACCGGTGGCCCGGGGTTAGTCCCGGCCGGTGATCAAGCTGGCGGCTTTCTCGGCGATGGCCAGCACGGTGGCGTGCAGGGGAGCGTTGGGGATCACCGGCATCACCGAGGCGTCGGCGACGCGAAGCCCGGTGATCCCGTGGACCCGCAGCTGCGGGTCGGTCACCGCGTCCGGGTCGGTGTCTGGCCCCATGCGGCAGGTGCCAGCCGGGTGCCAGTAGCTGCCGACCGTGCCCCGGATCCAGGCGCGCAGCCCGGCGCTGGTGGTGACGCCGGGACCGGGTTGCGCCTCGGCCGCGCGGACCCGGGAGAAGGACGCGAGGCTGGCGGTGGCCTGGCGGATCAGCACGAGCCCGGCTTCGAGCCGGTCCAGGTCCCGCCCGTCGCGCAGGAAGCCCGGGTTGATCACCGGGGGCATCTGCGGGTCGGCGGTGGCGAGCTGGACCGTGCCCCGGCTGTCCGGGGCGACCACGGAGGCCACTAGGGCGTAACCCGCCGGGGGCGGCTGGCGCCCGGCCGGGGCGGCGGGCAGCAGGATGGGGAACAGGTGCAGGTCCGGGTAGGGGCCGGCCAGCGGGCTGCGCAGCGCGGCGTACATCTCGCCGTGGTTATACCGGCTGCGGGGCAGCGGCTCGGGTGTGGCGTAGCAGGCCAGGGCGACGGGGTGGTCCTGGAGGTTGTGCCCGACGCCGGGCAGGTCGGCGGCAGGGTCGATGCCGAGGTCGCGTAGCTGCCTGGCCGGGCCGATGCCGGACAGCAGGAGCAGGTGCGGCGAGCCGATCGCGCCCGCGCACACGATCACCTCCCCGGCTGCGCGGGCCTGGGCCGGTGCCCCGTTGCGCAGGTAACTGACGCCCGTGCAGCGGCCGTCCGGAACCTGCAGGCCGGTAACCACGCAGCCGGGGTAGACGGTCAGGTTCGGGCGGCCCATCGCGGGGGCCAGGTAGGCATCCGCCGGGCTGACCCGCCGCCCGCAACGTTCTCCGGGGGTCCGCGTCGCGAGCGGAGGTCTGTTCACCGTGTTTGCGCAGCTCAGCGGCTGGCATTGAGAACATTACCGTGTGCGACAGGTGTGGTGCAAGCGCGTTACCGGCGTGTCGTGGTGGTGGTGTGGTTGAGCTGTGCCATGAGCTCGCGGTTGGCGGCGCGGGCAGCGTTCAGGTCCTGGTCGCGCTCGCCGAGCTGGAGACGCAGGTCGGCGGCCTGCTGCTCGAGATGGGTGATTTTCTGGTTCAGGGCATCGATGTCGGCGGGCGCGCCGAGCCCGGATTCGCGCCATGCCTGCTCGCCGAGCGCTTCGGAGAGCCGTTTTTCGAGTTGCCGGGTGCGGGCGGCGAGCCGCAGCGCGCGTTCATGGGCGGCGAGCAGGTCCGCTTGCAGGGACGCGCGGGTGACGGCCGGTCCCGGGCCGGCCCCGGCGGATGGCGGGGCGGCTTCGAGTGCGTGGATTTTCTCCAGCAGGTCACGGTGCCGGTAAAGGAAGGTGCGGTCGACCGCGGCGGCACGCGCGATGCCGGAGACGCTGATGTCGGTCCCGTCGCCGGACGCTTTGCTGAGCGCGGCGATCACGCGCTGTCGGCGGCGGGCCGAGTCGGCCTGCCGTCCCTTGCGCATCTCGGCGGTTCTCGCGCGGCCTGCCGGGTTCGCGGCGGCGGTCACTAGGGCACCATCCTTAGCAGGGGCACCGATACGGTGCTCTTTGTAGGGACTCGGCGGGAGCCGGGGTGACGGTCTGTGGCGGTCGCCGGAAAACGGCCAGCATGACACCACCGCCCCCGGCTTTCGCGGGGCTGCAGACCGGCAACAGTGGGACGCGCCGCAGAGCGCCAGTTAGTGACCGCCCGGGAGCCAGCTTCGCCGCCGCCGGGCCGTCGCTGCCACCTTGAGGAGTTACCGTGTCTTTTGCGCTGCCTGAAGCGCTGTTCTTCACCGGGATCGACTGGGCCGCCGAGACGCACGCCGTGTGCGTGATGGATGCCGGGGGCAAGATCGTGGCCGGGTTCACCATCGAGCATTCCGCGGACGGGATCGCGCTGCTGGTCCGCCGCCTGGCCAGGTACGGGGAGGCCGGCGGCATGCCGGTCGCGATCGAGCGCCCGAACGGCCGCCTGGTGGACCTGCTGCTGGATGCCGGGCACCCGGTGGTGCCGGTCAGCCCGAACGCGATCAAGGCCTGGCGGGACGGCGAGGTGCTGTCGGGCGCCAAGTCCGACGCCGGGGACGCCGCGGTGATCGCCGAGTACCTGCGGCTGCGCGCGCACAAGCTGACGGCCGCCGACCCCTACTCCGATGAGACCCTGGCGCTGCGAACCGTCGTGCGCACCCGTGGCGACATGGTGGAGATGCGGGTCGCTGCCACGAACCAGCTGTCGGCGCTGCTGGACGCGCACTGGCCGGGCGCCAAGGCGATCTTCGCCGACGTCGAGTCGCCGATCAGCCTGGAATTCCTCACCCGCTACCCGACCCCGGCCGCCGCCGCGCACCTGGGCGAGAAGCGGATGGCCGCGTTCTGCCTCAAGCACGGCTACTCCGGCCGGCGTCCCGCCGCCGAGCTGCTCGCCCGCCTCCGCGCCGCCCCCGCGGGCACCAGCCGCGAATCCCTCACCGAGGCGCTCCGCGACGCCGTGCTCGCTGCCATCGGCGTCATCACGGCACTGAACGCCTCGGTAAAGAACCTCGACCGCTCGGTGGCCGCCCACCTCGGGGAGCACCCGGACGGGAAGATCTTCACGTCGCTGCCAAGGTCTGGTCAGGTCAACGCCGCCCAGGTGCTCGCCGAGTGGGGCGACTGCCGCCAAGCCTATGCCGGGCCGGACTCCGTCGCCGCGCTCGCGGGCTGCACGCCGGTCACCAAGGAATCGGGCAAGCACCGGGCCGTGCACTTCCGCTGGGCCTGCAACAAGAGATTCCGCGCCGCGATCACCACCTTCGCCGACAACAGCCGCCACGCCAGCCCCTGGGCCGCCAAGGTCTACGACGACGCCCGCGCCAGCGGCAAGGACCACCCCCACGCCATCCGTATCCTGGCCCGCGCCTGGATCCGCGTCATATGGCGCTGCTGGCTCGACGGCGTCCCCTACGACCCCGCCACGCACGGAGCCGCCGCCGCGCTCACCGAACAATCGGCCAAGCAAATCGCGGCCTGAGGTTGACACAGGGGGTGTCATGCGGTTTCCTCCTGCTGCCGGGTCGTGCGGGTCCGGATCGCGGGCATGCCGAGGTTCACCGCGCGGTGCTTGCGGATGACGGCGACGGCGTCGCCGATGGCGGCGCGCTCGGTATCGCTGAGCTGGGTGATGTCGCCTTCGATCTGCGCGATGAGCCGCCGGATGCGGGTAATCTCCTCCTCGGGCGGCGCGGCTGCGGCGCGGGCCCAGTCGTCGACGCCGGACATGGCGGCCAGTCGTTCGCGGGTGCGGAGCAGGTCGTCGAGGTGAGCGGTGAGGTCGGGGAGGTAGGAGACGTCGGTGCGGAAGTGGTCGCAGCCGGCGCAGCGGAAGCGGACCGGGCAGGCGCCGCCGCCGGCGGCGACGTTGGACGGCTCGGTGCAGGTGCCGTAGGGGACGGCGACCTGCCCGATCGCATAGCGGGCGTGCTCAGCGTCGAGCAGGGCGCGGGCATCGCGCCAGGTCCGGTTGCCGTGCCGGTCGAAGCTCATCGCGGTGACCTTATCGACGGCGTCGCGGCGGCGGTCTTCGCCGACGCGGTAGTACCCGCGGGTCACGTCAAGGTTGCGATGGTCGAGGAGCTCGGCGAGGACGTCGATCGGGACGCCGGCGTCTGCGTGCCTTTGGGCGTAGGTATGCCGGTAGGCGTAGAGCACGATCTTCGCGGAGTCGAACACGGTCCCGCCGGCGGTGCGCAGCGGCCCGAGGCCGGTGACCCATTCACGGTGCCGTTCCTCGAACCTGTCGACGCTGATGTTCTTGGAGCCGCCGGGGTTGCACTTCGGGGACGGGAACAGCGCCAGCCCGCCGCGCGGGACGGCGGGGTACCGGCCGGCGACCCGTTCCTGCTGGGCGGTGACCACCGCCGCGGTGTGCTCGCTGACCGGCAGGCGGCGGCCCTCGCGGTCCATCTTGAGGTTGCCGTAGATGAGCACGGGGGCGCCTGCGGCGTCGCGGGCCAGGCAGTCCAGCGGCAGGGACATGATTTCCTCGGGCCTCCGTCCGGTGTCGATGGCGATCTGGACCGCTGTCTTGATCTCGCCGGGCGGCAGTTCGTCCAGGGCAGCGCACAGAGCGGTCATGATCTCCGCTGGCAGGTCTCGTCCCGGCTCCCCGCGTTCGGGGAGGGCGGGGATGTCGGCGCGCGTGATGCCGAAATCCCCGGCCAGCCCGTCTGCGGGCTGCCCGGCACGCGCCAGGCTCAGGTCGCGGACTGCGGCCAGCACCGTGCGGGCGCCGCGGCAGATCAGGTTGCGCTGGAAGCGGCTGATCGTGCCGGCTGTTTCCAGGTAGGCGAGCCGGCTGAGGAAGCTCTCGATGTCGCGGCGTCCCAGCGCGGCCGGCTGCTCGCCCCGGTCGGTCCGGGTGCGCAGGCTTTCCGACAGCCTGGCCGCCGAGCTGACGACGTTGCCGGTGTTGCTCGCCCCGGTGCCGCGGTGCCGGGGCAGGTCGTGCGCTGCCCAGCGCTTGGCGGATTCCCGGAGCCACCGCTGGGTGATGCCGGTGAAGTCGAGCTGGCCGCGATGACCGAAGACTGCCAGATCCCAGGTATCGCGGTCCTGCTCGCTGCCGGGGTCCGATACTGCCAGGCGGGCATGACGTGCCAGCGCGCGCAGCAGCGGCCGGGCGGAAGTGCCTCCGGGAACACACTCGATGTCGCATTCCCCGATCGCGGTGACCCGCTGGCCGGCGAGGGCACGGCAGGCCATCCGCAGGTCAGAGGCGCTGGTCTTGGCCCCGTCCAGGGTCCGCTGCTGCAATCCGGCCAGCACTTGCACCGCGACCAGCGGCACGAGCACGTACATTCCCACGAGCCCGCCGGCCGTGGCCGGCGGCTGGGTTTCGCCCCATTTCCCGGCGTCCAGGCACGGGTCGGCCCTGCGGGCTCTCATCCACCGCTGGTAGTGGACATCGCAGAAGCCGCAGCTGCGTGACGGGCGCGTGCAGGCGCAGACGGCGCACTCCGGGACACGCGCAGGCCCGAGCGGCCGGACCCGGGGGTCGGCGAGGAAATGCTCCAGCCCCGGCGAGCGCATGCGCCGGGACTGCTGGGCATGACTCTTGCAAAGATCAGCGCGCGCCGATGCCGGCCCGCGCCGGCATCCCGGCACCGCGCACCGCGCCGTCCGGCCCGGTGCCACGGGCAGATGCCCTGCCTGCTTGATCTGCTCCTCGGTCATGCCGGACCGCTTCAGCCGGGTCAGGCAGCGGCAGCACACGCCGGTCCTTGCGTCGCGAAGCCCGGTCTCGCACCCGCTGAGCTTGCAGATCGCCCGGCCGAGCAGCCGGTGCCCGGCGGGCATGGACAGCACCTGGCGAACCGGGTCCCAGCCGGCCTCGTCCAGGAACGCCGGGTCCAGCGCCGCGGCCAGCCGCGCAGCTTCGCCGTCCAGCAGCACCCCGGCCAGCACATGACTGAATTCCCGTCCCTCGCTCGTGCCGCGCGGCAGCGCCCGCGCCGTCGCGGTGCTCATGCCAGGTCCCCTGCCTGCGACAGCGGGCTGGGCACCGCGTCGACCGCAGCGCGCAAACGGGCCGGGTCCGGGTGCGTGTAAACCTGCGTGGAGGTGATGCTCGCATGCCCGAGCAGGCCCTGGGCCTCCTCCAGGGTGCCGCCGGCATCGATGACATTCGAGGCAAACGAATGCCGTAGCTGATGGGGGCGCAATGCGCCGGTTCCGGCGCGTTGCGCCGCGGCGGTGACCAGGTCGTTGACCGCGTCCAGCCGCATTGGAGCGCCCAGCGGCGCGCGGAACAGGTTCACGAACACGAAATCACCAGACGCTGCGGCGGGAACGTCCATCCGCTCGAACTCGTAACTGTCGAACGCCTGCACCACCAGGAAATCCAGCGGCACCGCCCGCTGCCGCCGGGACTTGGCCACGGCCCCGTTCGGGTTATCGTCCCGGCGGACCACGTGCAGGTGAGCGCGGGCGACCTCGCAGCCCAGCTCCCGCGAATCCGTCAGCAGGTGCACGTCGCTGCGGCGCAGCCCGAGCGCCTCGCCGCGGCGCAGCCCGGCCCGCGCCATCAGCAGCACGATCAGCCGGTCCCGCGCCGAGCAGCACCCGCCCAGCAGAGCGACGATATCAGCGTCGGCGGCCCGGCCCACCGGACGCTCGGTCTCGTGCAGCCGGTGCCGGGCCCGCACCCGCCATCCCGTCGAGCCGTCCTCCCCGCGCACCGCGGCGGGCAGGTCCGCGTCATCGGCGACCTCGAACAGCAGCCGCACCAGGCGCCCCGGCGCGGTGCCCTCGGCGACCGCGTGCACGATCATCCCGCGCACCGCGGTCAGAACCGCGTTGACCCGCCGCGCCGACCTCACCGGCACCGTCCCCGGCCCGGCTAGCACCGCCGCCCTCGGCTCCGCATCGATGCCGGACACCGATGGGCCGGCGTGCGCCAGCCACGTCATGAACAGCCCCAGCTGCTCCGCCCCGCCGTGCCAGTCCCGGCCGGTCCGGGCGCACCACCGCAAGAACAACGCGATCGCGCCCGCATACGCCCTCGTCGTGGATTCCGCCCCGTCCCGGCCGAACCGCTGATGCCGCAAGAACGCATCCGCGAACGGGACGACCGACAGTTCCTCATCCAGCACCGTCCAGTACCCCGCACCGGACGGCAACCTCACCATGAACGCACGCACCCGTGATCCCCCGATCTCGTGTCTGACTGTGAACAACTACCAGCCACGAGCACCGCACCCACGGAGGACGATAGTAAAACCACGCTACGAGTCGCGTTTCCCAACAGCATGCATCAGGTCAAGCGACCCCTGGAGAAGCCGGCGATGGCCAGGTCGGGCCACGCCACCCCGTCCTGCTGGGAGCCGCTGAGGTCATCGCTGGCCGGGCAGCCGAGCTGGAGGAGGGCCTGGGCGAACGCGACCGCAACGGGGTGCCGGTCCGGTCCGGGGACCGCGGCGACCTGGACCGGGCCCGTCATGCCGCGCAACGACCGGTCGCGGCCCTCGGCGTGCTCGCTGCGCCGGAAGTACGGCAGCAGGTCCGTGAACCCCCAGCCGGCCGCCCCGCCCGCGGCCCAGCCGTCATAGACCGCCCGGTGGCCGCGGATGTGCGCCATGGCGTTGATCGCGCCAGACCCGCCCAGCGCCCGGCCCCGCGGGTAGGCCACCGGCCCGGCATCGGCCTGGGCGCTGGTGACATCAGCCCAGTCCGCCGCGCTGCCCAGCAGGTCGGGCCAGGCGTCCGGCACGGTCATGGCGCGGGTCCGCTCCGCGCCGCCGGCTTCCAGCAGCAGCACCCGGGTACCGGGATCCTGGGTGAGCCGGGCGGCCAGCACGCAGCCGGCCGTGCCCGCCCCCACGATGACGTAGTCGAATTCCGTCACGGTCGTCCTTCCGGCGGCAGTCACCGGGCGGTCATCTCCCCGGTGATCTCGGCCAGGGCCTGCCGCAGCGTCACAGTCAGCGGGTCGCCGGGAGACAGGGCCTGCTCGCTGCGGGCGATGGTGTCGCGGAGCAGCATCACGGCCTCGCCGGCCTGGCCGGCGGCGGCGTAAGCGCGGGCCAGGTCCGCGCGGCAGGCCAGGGTGCCGGGGTGATCAGCGCCGAAGACGCGCTCGTACCCGGCGCACGCCTCCTGGTGGTGGGCCAGCGCGGCGCCCATCTGCCCGGCGGCATCACACGCGGCAGCCAGGCCGGCGCGGGCGGCCAGCGTGTCCGGGTGATCCGGGCCGAGCGCCTGCTCCCTGCCGGTCAGCACGACCTTGTGCTGGGCAATGGCGTCCTTGGCCTTGCCCGCGGCCAGCAAGGCCTCGGCCAACCGCAGCCGGACGGCCACGGTGCCTGAATGCCCAGGCCGTTGCGACCGCTCGCGGTCGGCGAGCAGCCGCTTGTACAGGCGGATCGCCTCGGCGGTCTTACCCGCGGCCAGCAACGCAGCGGCGTACGCCTCCCGCGCGGCCACCGTGCCGGCATCGCCCGGCCCGCAGGCCCGCTCGCTGCGGGCAGCCGCCTCCTCCAAGGCGGCGAGCGCCTGACCGGGCTGTCCCGCGGCCGATAGCGCGCGGCCCAGGCTGACCTGCGCCGCGATGGTGGCGGGGTGATCGGGTCCGAGCATGCTGGCGCGGCTGGAGTGCAGCCACACGTACCAGGTCACCGCCTGGTCTGCCTGCCCGGCGGCCAGCAGCACGGCAGCCAGCCGGCCACCGGC
>Ga0302325_10032792_pt1 | contig 10655 bp, 6 predicted proteins | sample Palsa_T0_2_FD_201948 | JGI IMG/M metagenome (GOLD analysis project Ga0302325, IMG submission 201948) | Peat permafrost microbial communities from Stordalen Mire near Abisko, Sweden - Palsa_T0_2 | ecosystem: Environmental > Terrestrial > Soil > Palsa > Peat permafrost | place: Sweden: Abisko...
TTTTGGCTTACATCGCCTGGAAAGACGCCACAAAAGACAAAAATCTCCAACCCATCGACGGCCTCACGCCAGACCAGCGATTCTTTATCGGTTTTGCACAGTGGGATTGCGCCAACGAGCGCCCCGAGGATCTGCGCGCGCGCGCGATCAGCGATCCCCATTCGCCTGCCACGTACCGGATCAACGGCGTGGTCGTGAACATGCCGGAATTCTCACGCGCGTTCTCGTGCAAAGAAGGTCAACCGATGGTGAAAGCGCCCGAAAAAATTTGCAAAGTTTGGTAGGCTCCTTCTGACCGCGAAAACCGATGCGTAACAGCGCATCCCGGTGGATCTATTTATCGCGTCAGAATGTGGTGTAGCAAGTGCCGCAAATTCGCGCAGCCTTTTCTGTGACTTCTCAAGAACGCGTCTTTTCGTCAATCCCCGTTTGTTTTCTCATTCTTTTTTTGTTCGCTTCACCCGTCTTCTCCCAAAGCAACTATGGCGAGCTGCATTTGGCGGTCACGGACCCGTCTGGGCTCGGCGTAACGACCGCGATCCGCTTGGTGAGCGAAGCGAATCAGTATGACAACACGTTTGCAACCGACGAAAACGGCAACGTAACCGCGAACCGAATTCCATACGGCATCTATCGAATACAGATCAGGCATCCGGGTTTTGCAGATGTCTCCGAATCCATCGAGATTGATTCGGAGCTCCCAACCAAACGTAGAGTGAAGCTAGCCCTTTCCCCCGTGAGCACTTCGGTCACCATCAAAGATTCCGGCACGTTGATAAATCCCGATCAAGCGGGATCAATCAATCAGATAGGTTCTCAGATGATTCAAGACCGGCTGAGTTCCTTGCCGGGCCGCTCGATGCAGGATCTGGTGAATTCGCAGCCGGGATGGCTGTACGAAGGCAATGCCGTGCTGCACCCGCGCGGTTCCGAGTATCAGACACAGTTCGTCCTTGATGGTATCCCTCTTACGGACAATCGATCGCCGAGCTTCGGCCCTGAAATCGAAGCTGAGGACGTGAATTCCGTCAGCATCTACACTGCGGGCTTTCCGGCCGAATACGGCAGAAAGATGGGCGGCGTCGTCGAACTCAACACTTTCCGGGATCCCCAAGACGGCCTCCACGGGCAAGTCGTACTGTCGGGCGGCAGCTTTGACACGGCGAGCGCGTTTTCGAGGGCGCAGTACGTGTGGGGGAAAAATACGCTTGGGTTTAGCGCCAGCGGCGGCATGACGAGCCACTATCTGAATCCCGTGGTGCCCGAAAACTATACGAACACCGGCACCACCGGTGATTTCTCTGCGTACTTCGAACGAGATCTGACGCCGAGCGACCGCTTGATGCTTAGCGTCCGCCACGAACTCTCGCGCTACGAAATTCCGAACGAGCAGCTTCAGGAGACGGCCGGTCAGCTTCAAAACGCCGGTAATTCCGAAACGATGGGCATTATTTCCTATTCACACATTTTCTCGCCGGATGTGGTGGCTGATTTCCGCGGTATGGTGAGAGACAACTCGAACGATCTTTATTCGAACACACTCTCAACGCCAATCATCGCATTTCAGCACAACTCGTTCCGCGAAGCCTATTTCAAAGGAAGCGTCTCCATCCATCACGCCAGGCAGGAATGGAAAGCCGGCATCGAATCGGACAACATCTTCCTACACGAGAATTTCAACGACGAAATCACCGACCCATCGCAGTTCGATCCCGGCACTCCCGCTACGTTTTCATTTCCCGGAAACCAGCCAGGACTCGGTACCCGTGCCGACCTCGAGCAAGCCGCGTTTGTACAAGACACGATCAGACTGGGCAAGTGGACGGTGAGCGCCGGCCTTCGCTGGGATCACTATCAGCTCCTGGTAAATCAAAACGCATTCAGCCCCCGCCTAACGATAGGGCGTTACTTTCAATCCGCTGACATGGTGTTGCACGCCTCTTACGATCGAATCTTCCAGACGCCGTCGTTCGAAAATATTCTTTTGTCGAACTCGCCGACAGTCGTCGTACTCGATCCTCTGGTGCTGCGGCTGCCGGTGCTCCCATCGCACGGCGACTACTATGAAGTTGGACTATCTAAGGGCTTGTTTCAGCAGATTCGTTTGGATGTCAATGTGTTCCGCCGCGCCGTAAATAATTACGCCGATGACGATCAATTGCTGAATACCGGGATCAGCTTTCCGATCGCGTTCCGCAAGGCCATTCTTTACGGAGCGGAAGGCAAGCTCGAGCTCCCGCATTTGGGTCATCTTTCTGGTTTCGTCAGTTATTCCTACATTGTCGGCAACGCCTGGTTCCCGGTCACTGGCGGGCTGTTCCTGGGCGACGATGCGACAAGTGCGACAACTCAACTCACCGGCCATTTTCCAGATTCACAGGATCAGCGCAACTCGCTTCGTTTGCGCTTTCGGTATCAGCTCGCATCCCGGCTTTGGGTAGCGGCGGGCGCCGATTATGGAAGCGGCCTTCCATTTGATTTTGACGGAACTTACCAGCAGGCACTTGCTGAATACGGGCAAGCCGTGGTGGACCGCATTAATTTCGCTCGTGGACGAGTGAGGCCTTCACTCTCAATCGACGCCTCTGTCGGTGCGGACGTTTACAAAACCGAACATTTGAGCGTGCGGCTCCAAGCCGACTCTGAAAATCTAAACAATAGGCTCAACGTGATTGATTTCGGAGGGCTCTTCTCTGGAAACGCAATTGGCCCTTCACGCAGTTATCTTCTCCGTCTGACGACTAGCTTCTAATTCGAAGCCCACTCGCGGGTAGACCGGGTAATGATGCCGGGACCGACGCACGCTGGTTATTCCATCGTTCCGCGAATTAATTTGAGTCCGCGGGAGTACCCGCGGAAACCCACGTGCGAGCTAGCTCGCGTGTCATTTGCCACGCCGCCAGAGCCGACACAATCACGAGGACGACGCCCAATTCATAGTGCCGCAGCAACAATTTGCCGACGCCAAAAAGCGCCGCATACACCATCACCGTGCCAAGGATCCAGCACCACAAGTTGCGCCCGATATCATGCGTCCGCACGATCTCGGGCGCGAGCGCCGCAATCGGTGCCCAACCAGTGACATCCGGCCGCACCTTCCGGTAAAACGTGATCAAAATTCCATTCGGCTCAGGCGCCGTCGCAAAAGTCACCAGAACCCAAACAAGCGACGTCGCCAAAGTTGTCGTGAGCGCCGTCTTCGCAAAAATAACCGTGCCCGATCCCGTAAAAAATTCCGGCCGATTCAAAAGTGACATCCACATCCCCTGCCAGTTCAGCGCAACAGTAACGACGAGCGCGGTCGTCATCGCCGAAATCTCGCTCCACGCGTTGATTCGCCACCAATACCATCGCAACAGATAAACGCTGCCTGTCCCCGCGCCGAGCTGCAGCACCACCTGCCAGCCACTCCGAATCGAAACCAAATGCGCCGACACATATCCCGTCGCCCCCACCAGCAGCAGCGTCACCACCTGCGAAACGTGCACGTAATGCCGCTCGCTTCCATCGCGCTTCATGAATCGCCGGTAGAAATCCTCCACCAGATACGACGTCCCCCAGTTCAATTGCGTCGCGATCGTGGACATGAACGCCGCAAGAAATCCGGCCAGGATGATGCCGCGGAACGCGTGCGGCACGTGCTCATTCACGATCATCATGTAACTGCTCTCAGGATTTTTAAGCCCCGGATAAAGCACGATCGCGGCCAACCCCGTAAAAATCCACGGCCACGGCCGCAGCGCGTAATGCGCGATGTTGAACCACAGCACCGAAAAAAGTCCCTGCCGTTCGTCACGCGCGCTAAAAATTCGCTGAGCCACATATCCGCCGCCCCCAGGTTCCGCGCCGGGATACCAAAAAGCCCACCACTGCAGCCCGAGATAAACGACAAACGTGATCACGGGAAGTGTCCACAGAGCCTCGCTCGCGAATCCCCGCGAAAAATCCGGCAAAAATGCCAGCGGATCGGACGCGCCTTGTGCGGCCTGCAGCGCGCCGAGTTTTGAAATCATCGCTCCCATCCCGCCGGTTGCCACGACGGCGTAATACGCAACGCCAATCACAATCGCCATTTTCAATACGAATTGAAATAAATCCGTCCACAGCACTCCCCACAACCCGCCGAGCGACACGTAAATGCCGGTGAAGGGAATCAGAAAAAAGATGCAGATGATCAGTGCGCGCCCGTCCGTCCCGGAAAACACCGGACCAAAAATCGAAGTCAGCGCATTCGAGATCCATGTAAGCAGACGCCAGCTTTGCATCTCGGGACCAAGAGTCGTCCCAACAATTCCGATCATCGCCTTCGTGACCCACCCAAGAATCAAACAATTCATCATCAAACCAAGATAGACGGCTCGAAATCCCCGCAAAAATGCCGCCGGCTTTCCCGCATATCGCATTTCCGCGAACTGCACGTCGGTCATCAAGCCCGAGCGTCGCCACAATCGTGCAAACAAAAAGACCGTCATCATCCCGGAAAGCAAAAACGCCCACCAAAGCCAGTTGCCCGCAATCCCCTGTGTGTAAACGAGTCCGGCGACGAGCAGTGGCGTGTCCGCGGCAAATGTCGTCGCCACCATTGAAGTCCCCGCGAGCCACCACGAAACATTTCTCCCCGATACAAAATAATCCTCGGTCGTATTTCCGGAACGCCGCCGAAAGTACAAACCAAGAAGGAGTGTTATCGCCAGGTACCCGAGAATCGCAGACCAATCAAGCAGCGTGAACGCCATGGTGGCCCGAAGTTATGGCACAGGTAAGCGCGGACAAGCAATGCGAAACAGCTTGAACGCAGATTGCCACGCAAAGCTTCCCTAATTTTCAGGGTGCCCCATCTTTGCGCAGCAAAGGTGGGTTTTCTATTCAATTTCTCGCGCAGAACGCATTTCGCCTCGTAGAGTACTCATTTGCACCTCGCAATCTCGTCCAAAGACCGCTATCTAAACAGACAACTCGCCTTCATTCGAACCTTGCCTGCCTCTCAAGCCGCAGACTATATTCTTCGCGGTCCGCTTGCGCCAGACGACTCAACAGGAGGAGTCTATGTGGTGGAGCAAGCATACCCATTCGACAACGTCATCGTTTTCTCCCGCATTTAATTCAACCGGCACAATCGATCGGCCAGATGCGCCCGATGCTGAGGAACTTCGGCATCCCAAGGCCCTGAATCGGCCGCGTCCATCTGCGCGTTCAACGTTCGATACCTGGTCCGAATTCGAGGCCACAACGAACAGCGCAGGCAAGGCAGACCTATGCCTCGACGCAATCGTGAGAGAGCCGATTTCGCTCAAGTGCCACCGTCTGACGATCGGACCCGAAGCCAAAGCAACGGGCGAAATAATCGCGCAGGAACTAATCGTCTACGGCGAGCTCGCGGGCAATGTTCGCGCGGTTGATCGAATCGAGATCAAAAAGAACGGATCCGTCTTCGGAGAGCTGACGACGCGGCACATCGTGATCGAGGATGGAGCGTCCTTCAAAGGCACAGTCCAAATCGAGAGGCGAAAAAGACCTCGCGGCGCGCCCGAGTTGGCGATCGCGGTAGGCCGTTTGTTATCGTTGCTGTGATCGATCCAGAGGCGGGAACGTCAATCGCCAAATGTAGCTCACCTCTTCAGAGGTGAGGCCTTTGGACCGTTGAGATGTGCCGATAGGGCCGAAACGGATGTTCCTTACAGCTCTACCCTAACTTCAGAGCCCGGAGGCCCCCGCCTCCGGGTCTGTATCCCCGTGCGCGCTCGCATCAAAATCCGCGCATAGACCCAAATTTCTTTACCCGCCGATTTTGCGGAACAACCAGAATAAACTCGCGGCAAGCACGATGGACGTCGGAAGAGTAAGCACCCAAGCCATCAGCAAATTTCGCACCGTGCCCCATTGCAATCCAGAATGGTTGGCAGCCATTGTCCCCGCCACTCCCGACGACAACACATGCGTCGTACTGACCGGTAAACCAAACCAATCAGCCGCTCCGATCGTAAACATCGCGGTAATTTCCGCTGCCGCTCCCTGCGCATAAGTGAGGTGATCTTTCCCAATCTTTTCGCCGACGGTCACAACAATTCGCTTCCATCCAATCATCGTCCCAAGACCAAGAGCCATTGCCACCGCGACTTTCACCCATCCCGGTATGAACTTCGTCGCATAGTCCACGTGCTTCTTGTAGTTTGCCAGCACGGCCGCGTCGGCTGCTGAGAATACCGGCTGTTTCTTTTTCTGCATCAACCGCAGCGCTTCGCTCACCACGTACATGTCGTTTCGGAAATTCCTCACCTTGTCCTGCGGCACCAGCTTCAAATCCTTATAGATTGCCATCTCCGTGCCGATTCCATTCACAAGCTGCCGCAGAGCCAGCATGGTATTCGGTGTGAACTGCTTCGTGCGGATATAGTCCGTCACTTCGTCGCGCGCATCGCCAATCACGGCCGTCGGCGAAACGTAATGAGACAGCACATCGGCGGTTTGCGTCGAGACCGCAACGAAATCCTGCGTCTGCTCATACGTCACCGCATGATTCATTGCATAGGCAGTCGGCACCGTTCCAATCAGAATGAGCATGATCAATCCCATTCCTTTTTGCCCGTCGTTCGATCCATGCGCGAAGCTCACGCCCGTACACGTCAGCACCAGTAGCGAACGAATCCAAAATGGCGGCGGTTCGGTTCCTTTCGGCGCAACGTAAAGCTGCTTGTTCGGAATCAGCGCCTTGCACAGAATCAGCAACAAATACGCACCTGCGAAGCCTACCACCGGTGACAGCAGCAACGACTTGCCTATGTTCGCCGCCTGCGCCCAGTCCACCCCGCTCGTTCCTGTCTTTGCTGCCATCAACTGGTTCGCAATGCCGACTCCGATAATCGAACCGATCAATGTATGCGAACTCGATGACGGCAGTCCAAACCACCACGTTCCGAGATTCCAAATGATAGCGGCGACGAGCAGCGCAAACACCATCGCGAATCCCGCCGAGCTGCCAACCTGCAGTATCAACTCCACCGGCAGCAGCGATACGATTGCGAACGCCACGGCCCCGCTCGACACCAGCACTCCGATGAAGTTCCACATTCCGGACCAAACTACAGCCGTGTGCGGCTCAAGCGAGTGAGTATAAATCACGGTCGCCACGGCGTTCGCTGTGTCGTGAAATCCGTTTACGAATTCGAAGCTGAGCGCGATCAGCAGCGCCCCAGCGAGCAGCAGGTACGGAAGGATGCTGGTGTTGTGAACGCCCGAAAGATCTTTGATGAGATGGCTTCCGGCGTAGATGCATCCGATCAGCAGCGCGACGCCGAAGATCATCACGCCGATTCGCCCCGGTCCTGCTCCTAATTTTGAATCGAGTACCGCTGATTCGCTTGCCATCGGTAATTACCTCGTGTCCGCTGAATGTGCCCGGGCCGCGTTGCGGCGCGAAAAGGCGTTGCGATTTGCAACGGGCAGTAGGCAAAAAGTTTCGGATTCATCCTGCTTAATTTGGTAAGGACGCTGCGCTAGAGTTCGGACGCAACCTACTCTCGCTTTGTTAGAGCTCTGTTACAGGCGCGTAAACAGCTCGTCAAGGCCGTTCGCTAGGGCCCTGTGTTTCGCCGGGGTCCACTCGTGGTGATCTAACTCATGACTTTGAGGGGGTCCCTGCTGAAGCCTTCGCCTCACGCTCCGCCGACTCCGCCATTTGCTGGCTTCTAAGGACTAGGACGGGACATTCAGCGGATTTCACCACTTTCTCGGCGACCGACCCGAATGCGAATTCCCGCCATCCGGTCATTCCGTGGGTCGCGATGACGATTAGGTCGGCTTTTTCGTTTTCGGCCGTTCGGATGATTTCCATTGCCGCATCGTTAGCCAAACCTACCGCCGTTCGTGCGCGCACCCCCCGCTCGGACGCTTTCTTCGCCAGTTCCTTGAGCCTGTTCTCGGCGTCCTGGATCAAATCTTGTTCGTATGCTCCTTCTTTCAAGACCGATACATTCTCCGGCAGTGTGGGAATCACCGGGACGGCGTGCATCAACAGCAGCTCCGCGTTGTAGCGCGAGGCAATATCCGTGGCCGTGTCGAGAGCGTTCAGCGAAGAGTCGCTGAAATCGATTGGTGAAAGGACTAATTTTGGTGGAATCATGATCCCGTTTCCTCTAGCGGCAGTGATTCGGTTCAAGAGCAGCGTCGAACGTGGCGCGATGAATCCGAGCAGACTGTATTTGGATATTGTTAACGCCGTGTTTCGCGCAGATGAACATCGTGTCGCTCCCAACACCATAGATCGGACGTGCTTTTCGCAGGCAGCCCCCTGCTTTAGCAGGGGGAGCCGGACTTCAGTCCGGCGAAAGAACGCCCCGCCGTCGATGGGCTTTCAGCCCTGGCCTCCCTCCCTTAGTGGGCGGGTTTTGCGCCGGCGTCTCGCAATCGAATCTTGAGAAATGCCGGCAGCGGTGGAAGCGGTGGAATTAAGTCCGAAGCCTTCGTAAAATCCAAGAGGAATTCCTGCGCATTCAACCGGCGTGCATTCGAGCGGCTTGCATTCGGGCGGCTTGCACTAAGGTGATGACGGTTTCGCGAAATTGCATTTGATTCTCGCGCGCGCACGTATGTACCGTCCTGCAGCAATACGCGCGTCTTCTCCGTGTCCGCCAGATAAGGGCCGATGACTTCGCGCAAAATCTGGTCGCGCAGCGCCTCGCTCTTCAAATGAAACATCACTTCTACGCGCTCGTATATATTGCGGTGCATCCAATCCGCGCTGCCGAGGTACACCTCCGCGTTCCCTCCGTTTCCGAAGACAAAAACGCGGCTGTGTTCGAGAAATCGCCCAACCACGCTGCGCACCCGGATTTTGCTGCTCATTCCGCGAACGCCGGGGCGCAACGCGCACGCGCCTCTTACAATCAGCTCGATTCGCACTCCTGCCTGCGACGCTTCGTAAAGTGCGTGTATCGTTTTCTCATCCTGCAGCGCGTTCACTTTGGCAATCAGGAATGCCGGGCGGCCCTTTCGCGCGTGCGCAGTCTCGCGCTCGATCAAGCTCAGGCAACTTTTTCCCAAATTCACCGGCGCCACAAACAGCGGGTGATAACTCGATCGCTCGGAATAGGCGGTGAGATAGTTGAAGACGTGATGCACGGCAGACGTGATCCGCGCATCGCTGGTCAGCAGGCTCAGATCGGTATAGAAACGCGCTGTTGTAGGATTGTAATTCCCAGTGCCAAGGTGCGCGTAACGCCGAATCTGCTCGTCGGCCTCCCGCCGCGCGATGAGCGCCAACTTGCAATGCGTCTTCAGCCCGACAACGCCGTAATAAACCTGCACGCCTGCTTCCTGCAGATTTCGCGCCCAGCGAATGTTTGATGCTTCGTCGAAGCGCGCCTTCAGCTCGACCACCACGGCCACTTCTTTCCTCGCGGCAGCGTCAATTAACGCGCGAACAATCGGAGAATTTTCGCTCGTGCGGTAAAGAGTCTGCTTGATAGAAAGCACGCTCGGATCTTGCGCGGCGCTTTCAATGAATCGCACCACGGTCGAGTACGAATCGTACGGATGGTGCAGCAGCAAGTCGCGTCTGCGGATCAGTTCAAACAACGAGGATGCGCCTGGCTTGAGCGCAACCTCGCGCGCCGTAAATGCCTTGTACTTCAAATCCGGCCGCGGCGTTTCTTCGTAAAGATGGAACAGTCGCGAAAGGTTGATCGGGCCATTCACGCGGAATACTTGCCAGGGCGCTAGAGCGAAGTTCGCCTCGAGGCGTTCGATGATTTCCTGATTCGCACCCGCTTCAATCTCCAGCCTCACCGCGGCGCCCCTCCGCCGCCGGTGGATCTGCGTGTCCACCGAATCCATCACATCGCGCGATTCCTCTGCCTCCAAATAAAGATTGCTGTTGCGCGTAACACGGAATGCAGCAGCGGAAAGAATTTCGTAGCCGTGATAAAGCCGTTCGGCAAATGCGTGCACGATGTCGTGGAGGAACACGTATTCGACCGTTCCCTCCGCCGATGGCAAGCGCACGAGTCGCGGCAATGCCCGCGGCACCGTCACGACACCGAGGTACGTGTGCGACCCCTTTCGCTTGCGGCGCAACAAGAACGCGAGGCACAGCGCCTTGTTCAAAACGTGCGGAAACGGATGCGCGGGATCAACCGTTACGGGCGTGAGAAGCGGCTCAACCGATTTTGCATAGAAATTCTCGATGTACTCCCGTGCGCTGGGCCGAAGTTCGGTGAGCGCGAGCACGCGAACGGATTCCTCTGCTAACTTCGGAACGAGTTCATCGCGCCAGCAATCGTACTGCGCACGCACGAACGTCTGGATTCTTTCGGAAAGCTCCGAAAGAACTTCCTGTGGCGTTCTTCCGTCGGGCCCCGGCTCGCGATTCCCGTGCTCCACCTGCTGCATCAGGCCTGCGACGCGCACCTCGACGAATTCATCGAGATTGCTCGCGCTGATCGCGAGAAATTTGACGCGTTCCAGGAGCGGATTGCTCGAATCGTTTGCCTCTTCGAGGACGCGCTGGTTGAATTGCAGCCACGAAAAATGCCGGTTCAAAAAATGACGTGGCCCGAAGATTCCGTTTTGCGACATTCCGACCTCTAGCCGAACGACGGTACCTTCCGATTGTTACTGTGATGTTACAGAGCCTCGCACACTCTGAGCGAAACGCATCG
>Ga0302325_10032793_pt1 | contig 10655 bp, 11 predicted proteins | sample Palsa_T0_2_FD_201948 | JGI IMG/M metagenome (GOLD analysis project Ga0302325, IMG submission 201948) | Peat permafrost microbial communities from Stordalen Mire near Abisko, Sweden - Palsa_T0_2 | ecosystem: Environmental > Terrestrial > Soil > Palsa > Peat permafrost | place: Sweden: Abisko...
ATTTGGAGGTCGACGGGACGCCGGTTCTCGACCCGCGGAACCCCTCGGTGGACCCGAACTACACTTTTCTCACGAACGAGGTGACCGTGCCCGGACCGCCGCAGCTCTGGGACCTGTCCGATGTCCCGCACGGCGTGGTGCACCATCACACCTACAGGTCAGCCGTCCTCCAGGGACTGCCCGGGGCGTTCGAGGATTACTATGTGTACACGCCGCCGGGCTACGATGCCCGCGCGGGAAAATCCTATCCCGTCCTGTATCTCCTTCACGGCTGGAGCTCGGCCGCGGACAGTTGGACCCATCAGGGGAAGGCGAACCTGATCCTCGACAACCTTATCGCGCAGGGAAAGGCGGTGCCGATGATCCTCGTGATGCCCCTGGGCTACGGGGACCTCGGCTTCGTCACGGGCGGATTCGGGCAGTGGAACGACGAGTCGAAGGTCGGCAACAACCTCCGGCTCTTCAGCAACGCGCTGCTGGCGGAGATCATGCCCCAGGTCGAGGCGGGTTACCGGGCCTCGGCGCGGCGCGAGGAGCGCGCGATCGCAGGGCTGTCCATGGGGGGCGGGGAAAGCCTCGCCATCGGGCTCAATCACCCGGACACGTTCGGGTGGGTCGGCGGCTTCAGCTCCGCACTTGTCTACGCGCACTTTGACGGCGTGTTCCCGAACCTCGACCCCAGGTCTGCGCCAAGGCTGCTGTGGGTCTCCTGCGGCGCCGAGGACGACCTCATCCAGACAAACCGCCTGTTCGTGGCGTGGCTGAGGACCAAGGCTCTGGAGCCCATGGGAATTGAAACGCCCGGAATCCACAATTGGCCGGTGTGGCGGGACAACCTGGTCCATTTCGTGCCGCTGCTCTTTCGCTGAGAGCCGCCGGCGCACCGGGCAATGGAGAAACACATGACCCCAGCTTCCCCTCCAGGCGCCCCGACGGACAATCTGACACGACGCCAGGCGCTGGCGGGGATCGCCGCTGCGTGGGCGAGCCTTGCCGCGGGGCCCAGGGCTAGGGCCGACAGCGCCGGGGCGCTGGCGCAGGCCCCGGAGCCGCCGGACGCCCTGAAGCTCACCTCGATCCACCAGGAGGTCGATTTCAAGGCCGGCCCCCCGCGCCTCTACGAGGCGCTCCTGGATTCGGGGCAGTTCGCGGCGTTCACGGGCCTGCCGGCGACAATCGATCGCAGGGAAGGAGGATCGTTCTCCCTGTTCGGCGGCCTGATCGTCGGCAGGAACATCGAACTCCTGCCCGGTGAACGGATCGTGCAGGCCTGGCGGCCCGCCGACTGGAAGCCCGGCATTTACTCGATAGCCCGGTTCGAGCTGAAGCCAACCGTTTCCGGGACGACGATCCTCTTTGACCACGAGGGGTTCCCTGAAGGGAGCTACGCCAGCCTCCTCTCCGGCTGGAACGAGCATTATTGGGGGCCGCTGGCACGATACCTCGTGTAGGGCGCCTAGATTCGGCGCAGGAGGCCCCTTTCCTCCGTTCCGGCGTTTCGGGCGACGGCCCGAGGAAGGAACGGGCCACGGAGGGCCGCGGGCCTCCCGGAAACAACAGCTTGACCTGCGTCCATTATAGTGGACACCTATTCCACTATGAGGGAATCGGCCCCCGACCTTAACGCGCGCATCGCCGCCCGGGTGCGCGCCCTGCGCGCCGCGCAGGGCCTCTCGCTCGACGGGCTCGCCGCCAAGAGCGGCGTGAGCCGCTCGATGATCTCTCTCGTCGAGCGCGGCGAATGCAGCCCCACCGCGACGGTGCTGGAGAAGCTCGCCGCGGGCCTGGGCGCGATCCTGGCGTCTCTGTTCGACGCGCCGGCCGCCGCCGGCCCGGTCGCGCGCCGCGAGAATCAGCCGCAGTGGCGGGACCCGGCCTCGGGATACCTCCGGCGCAACGTCTCGCCGCCCGGCGTGCCCCAGCCGATGAGGATCGTCGAGGTGCATTTCCCTCCCCGCGGGCGCGTGGCCTTCGACGCCGGCGTCCGCGACGCGCGCGTGCACCAGCAGGTGTGGGTGCTCGAAGGCTCGATCGACATCGCGCGGGGCACGGAACGCCACCGGTTGCGCGCGGGCGACTGCCTGGCGATGGAGCTCGACCGCCCGACGATGTTCCACAATCCCACGCGCAAACCCGCCCGCTACGCGGTGGTGATCGCGTCCGAGGCCCCGTCAAGGCGATGATGCCGCCCGCCATGTCCCTGAGGCGCCTGCACGCGCTCGATGACGGGCAGATTGGCCAGCTTGCCAGCGTGCTGATCGACTGTGTCGAGGGCGGCGCGTCGGTGAGCTTCATGCACCCCCTTGCGCGGGACCACGCCGAGGCGTTCTGGCGCCGCGTGGCCCACGGCGTGGCCGCGGGCGAGCGCGCGCTCCTCGTCGCCGAGGATGCCCGGGGCCTGTGCGGCACCGTGCAGCTGGTGCTCCATCAGCCCGACAACCAGCCCCACCGGGCCGACCTCGCGAAGATGCTGGTGCATCGCCGCGCACGCCGACAGGGGGTCGGGGCCGCGCTTCTGCGGGCCGCAGAGACGACCGCGCGCGAATGCGGCAAGACGCTCCTGGTGCTCGACACGGTCACCGGCGGCCCGGCCGAACGCCTCTACGGCCGGCTCGGCTGGGAGCGGGTGGGAGAGATCCCCGGTTATGCGTTGCTGCCCAAGGGGGGCCTTGTCGGCACAACCGTGTTCTACCGAAACCTGGGTGCCTAGGGCCGCCGGCCCGATGGGCCCAGGGTGCTACCTCAGAAAGGAAAGAACCCGGGGGTCGGTCAATTCGGGACGCTCCACAAAGGCGGCGTGCCCCGTGTCCGGAACTATCCATAGCTCGGCATGGGGCAACGCATGGTAGATCTGCAGCGTATGCCCGAGCGATATGACGTCATTTTCCCCCGCCATCACCAGAACCGGGGCCTGGATCTTCCGCAGAAGGTCCATCGAGAGTTCCGAGGGAATGGGATGCGTCAGCCAGAGCTGCTTCAGCTTCTCCCCTATGACCGGCGCATGCGCGGGGCCGTCCGGCGAGAACGCATTGTAGTCCCTGAGGACGCCGCCAACCATCATGTTCGCGGCCGACGCCGAGCTCAGGCCCCTGCGCACGTAGGCCGGGATGCCGCTCGGGTCGGTATTCGCTCCGGTTGCGACCACGCGGCGGACAAGCTCGGGATGCCGGATCGCGAGCATGAGTGCGACGACGCCCCCGTCGCTCCAACCCACCACGTCGACACCGCTGAGGCCGAGCTGCCGCAGGAGCGCGGCGGTGTCCTCGGTCATCTGGGAATACGAGAAGGGTCCGGCGACGTCCGGGGAATGCCCGTTGCCGGACTGCTCCGGCGCGATCACCTGCCTTGTGGGCGAAAAATCCACGATCTGCCTCTCCCAGGAACGCACGATGTTGTTGCCACCCCCGTGGAGCAGCATGAGCGGCCGTCCGCTGCCGTGGATCTCGTAGTATATGCGGTGGCCGTTGACCGTCGCCCAGCGGCCTTCGACGGAAGCGCGCGCCGGCGCCGGCGCCAGGAAGGCCGCCGTGACTATCGAAAACACCGACTTCATGCTCATTGGAGCCCAGTTTTTCCCGAACCCCCGCGACTTCAACGGCGAAACCTCACGGGCGCCGGCCCCCGGGGGTCATCTTCCCCGGGGCCAGGGCCGGGGACAGTTCGTTTTTTTCGTTAACTCTCACGGGGTTGCGGTGTCTAATCGCCCTGAGAATCCCATGATCCGCCCCCTGACCGAAGGCCATTCCCCAGCTTGAGAGCCCCCGGGAGCATGATGAATCGCGGCCTTCAGGGTCTCTGGCTGGGCGTCGTGCTGCCCGTGCTGGCCCAGGGGGCGGCGCCCCTGCCGCAGGCGACGGTCGCGCGGATCAACGCCCTCTTCGCGCCCTTTGACCACGACGGCTCGCCCGGCTACGCGCTGGGCGTGGTCAAGGACGGCCAGCTCATCTTTGCGAAGGGATACGGCCGGGCGAACCTCGACTACAACCTGCCCATCACGCCGCAAACCTCCTTCCACCTCGCGTCGCTTTCCAAGCAGTTCACCGCGGCGGCCGTCGCGCTCCTCATTCTCGACGGCAAGCTGACCCTGGAGACGCCGGTGGTCGCCTATTTCCCGGAAATCGCCCATTTCAAGGCGGACCTGCGCATCAAGCACCTCATCTATTTCACGAGCGGCTTGCCCGAGTACACGTCGCTTGCGCGCGCCAACGGATCGCCCTGGTTCTCCTACTTCTATTTCACAACCGACGAGGCCATCGCCACCACCCTGCGGGCCCCGGCGCTTGAATTCGCCCCGGGCACCCGGTGGGAATATTCGAACGTGAATTACATGCTCCTGACGAAGATCGTGGAACGGATCAGCGGCATGCCCTTTTCCGAATTCCTTGAGCGCCGGATCTTCGCCCCCCTCGGCATGAGGCACACGCAGCTGGACGACGACTCCTCACTCGTGATTGCGAATCGGGCGACGGGCTACCTGGACCGGTCCCGTCCGGACTCGCGCCGGCAGCTCGAGGGCGTCGGCGTCCACATCCGCGGGGGCCCGGGCTATGCCCAGCTTCTGCGGATCTCGCCGCACTACGGCGGCAGCGGGGTGTTCAGCACCGTCGACGATCTCGCCCTGTGGAATGAGAATTTCGAAAGCAACACGCTGGCGGGCCCCGCGTTCACGAGGCAGATGCTCCAGCGGGTGCGCTTCGCCCACGGCAAGGACAATGACGCCTTCGGCCTGGTCTTCGGGAGCTTCGCCGGGCGCGAGATGATATGGTTTTCCGGCGGCGACCTCGACACCTCGACCTACATGGCGCGCATTCCCAGTGAACATCTGGCGATCATCTGCCTGTCGAACATGCCGACGGGCGACAGCGAGGAAAAGGCCGGCGAGGTTCTCGGCCTGATTCTCGCACCCGAATCACCGTAGCGCCCGAAGGCGCCCCCTTTTCGCGGGCGGCCACGCGAAGCGCCGTAGGCCTTGACACCCTGGGCCTCGGCTCCTTTGAAGTGTTAAGCACGGCATGACGCCCCAGGTCCAGTTCCCGATCGACCCTCAGGCCGTCGCCGGCGCGGATTTCGGCTATCTCAAACCCGTCCGGGTCGCATCCCTCGACCCGGACCCGAAACGGAGGGAGTGGGCCGCGACACAGGCGCTAGGACCGGAAGCGGGGCATCGCGCGGTCGTTCTCCCATGAAAAAGGCAAAATCTGGCAATCCCAGGCGCGCGATAAAAGGCCTGGGTGCTCCGAAAACCGTCGATGAATATCTCGCCGGCGTGCCGGAGCCCGCGCGCGGCACCTTGAAAAAGGTTCGGGCGGCAATACGGTCCGCAGCCCCGCCCGAGGCCACCGAAGTCATCAGCTATCGAATCCCGGCGTTCAAGCACAAGGAAGTGCTGGTGTGGTTCGCCGCATTTTCGAGGCACTGCAGCCTGTTCCCCACCGCGTCGGTCCTCAGGATGTTCAGGGACGCGCTGGAGGGCTTCCCCATATCCAAAGGGACCCTTCAATTCCCGGCGGACAAGCCGCCGCCGGCCGGGCTCATCAGGAGAATGGTGAAGGCGCGAGTCGCACAGATCGAAGGCGGGAAAGGGCGTTGAGCCCGTCAGGGCCAAGATCCGAGGCGCCACGGCCGTCGGACCCCAATGCGTCACCTCTCGGCCGGCTTCGATCTCAGCCCGCGCAGGACCTGGTCCACCAGCTCCTCGCCGTAACGCTCGGTCAGCGGGGCAAATTTTAGCAGCAACCGGAAATAGATCGGGCCGATGATCGAATCGAGCAGAAGCTCGGAGTCGGTGTCGGCCAGGAATTCGCCGCTCGCCTTGCCGCGCTCCACATCGGCGATCGTGGCCGCCCGGCGGCGGCTCATGTGCTGGTCATAGAGCTCCTGCAGCACCGACGGCTCGCTCTGGCCCTCGGCGATCAGCTCGGCCATCACCTTGCCGAAGAGCCCGTTCGATTCCTGAATCAGGACGCGCACCTTGTTGCGCAGTGCCTGTTCCGCGGTCCCTGCCCCAACCGCCTCGGCCTTGCCGGCGAAACGCTCCTGGAACATCGCCATAACCAGCGCAGCCTTTGAAGGCCACCACTTGTACAGCGTCGGCTTGCCCACCCTGGCCCGCCTGGCCACCGCCTCCATGGTCAGGTCGCGGACGGACATGCGCTGAAGCAACTCGTAGACGGAGTCCATGATGGCCGCGTGCGACTCGGCCGCATCGCTCCGAGGCCGTCCAGGACGGAGGGGGTTTAGCTCGGTCTCAGGCATTGGAAATATAATTATCGAAACGTAGCGAAAAGCAATTGACAAATCGCATCCCTTACTTTCCATTACGTAAAGTTAATTGTAAGCCGATCCGCACGCTCACCTGGAAAAATGAAAGGAAAATGCAAAATGAACTCACACTCCAATGCCCACAATTCCCTACAACCCTTGACCCCTGAGGATGGGGCCGTCGTCGCCGCCATGCGGACAATGCTTGGACCGCAAAAGGGTCTCCTTCAAGGGACGGCCGCCCGTCCAATCTATGACGAGATCATCGGACACGTCGCCGCCCCCGAAGGCGTGACGTATGAGCCCGACAATGTCGGCGGCATTTCAGGCTGGTGGTGCCGGCCGCCCCACCCGCGCCCGCATGAGGCCCTCCTGCACCTGCACGGCGGTTGGTTTGTCTGGGGCTCGGCCCGGGCCTACCGGCACTTCGTGGGACACATCGCCTCCCGCGCCGGCGCGTCGGCGTTCGTCGCCGATTACCGGCTGGCCCCGGAACACCCCTTCCCCGCCGCGCTGCTCGACGCGCAGGCCTGCTACCGCGGGCTGGTCGATCGCGGGATTCGACGGATCGCCGTCGTTGGGGATTCGGCCGGCGGCGGCCTGGGATTGGCGCTCCTGTCGCTCGCAACGGTACAGCCTGGGCCGGACGGCGTCGTCCCCGTGGGAGCGGTGGCCCTGTCGCCTGTGACCGACCTGGCGCTCTCCGGCCCAAGCTGGGAAAATCGGGCGGCCGCCGACCTCTATTTCACACGGGCTCAGTGCGCCGCCTTGATCCACGCCTACCTCGGCGACCACGATCCCGCCGACCCTCTGGCCTCACCTCTTTACGGCCGACTCGCCGGGCTGCCGCCGATCCGGGTGCACGTTGGGGAAGACGAGATGCTTCTGGACGACTCCCGCCGATACGTTGAGCGGGCGGTCGCAGCCGGCGTGGACGCCAAGGTCGACGTGTGGCGGGGCATGCTCCACGTGTTTCCCTCCGGCGTTGGGAGCCTGGGAGCCGCGGCCCTGGCATTGGATGCGATCGGGGCCTTCCTCTCCGAGCGCCTGGCGATCACCGTCGGCACGGCGTCGGCGTCCAGCCGCGCTGTCGCGCAGGTCTAAGGGGAGGCAAGCGGATCCCCAGGCCATGAGAGCCATCGTCTACAGCCGCTTCGGGAGTCCCGATGTCCTTGAAGTCGGCACCCTTCCTTCGCCTGCCCTCGATGACACGGGCGTTCTCGTCAGCATGCGCGCTTCGTCAGTCAACGTCATTGACTCCCGGTCGCGGAGCGGGGCCATGTGGCCATTCGTCGACAAGAAATTTCCCAAGGTACCCGGCTCCGACATCGCCGGCGTCGTTTCGGCGGTCGGCCCGAGGACAGGACGATTCAAGGTGGGCGACAGGGTTTTTGGGGCGACGAATGCCTTCAAGGGCGGAGCGTTTGCCGAAGAAGTCTCACTGCCGGAAGGATCCCTTGCCCTCATGCCCCGCTCGGTCGGCTTTCCGGAGGCGGCGGCGCTTCCGATCGCCGGGCTCGCGGCGCTCCTGGCCCTGAGCGGTCTCGGCAGGGTCAGGAGCGGCGACGAGGTCCTGATCCATGGCAGCTCGGGCGCAGCCGGTCTCTTCGCGATCCAGCTCGCCAAGCATTTTGGCGCCCGGGTGACGACCGTCAGCGGAACCCGAGGCGCGGCGGCCTCGAGGGCCATGGGGGCGGATCAAGTGTTCGACTATAAGTCCGGCCCCGTCGTCTTTGCGGGTGCCTTTGACATCATCATCGACTTCTCAGGCACTTTCCCCTTCGCCAGGGCGCGCCGGCACCTCAAGAGGGCCGGGCGTTTCATCGAGTCGTCTCCGACCCTCCCAAAGTTCCTGGGCAGCATGATCGCCAATCTGTTTCGTGCAAAAAAGCATCTCATGCTCACGACGAAGGCGAATTCCGTCGAACTCGAACTCCTGGCTTCCCTGGTCGACTCGGGAAGGCTGAAGATAACTGTCGCCAGAATCTACCCCCTCGCCGAGGCGCGGCAGGCCTTCATCGAGCAGGAAAAAGGCGGCACGGTCGGCAAGATTGTCGTCACGGCCGGGCGAGCTTAGGCAGCATTCTCAGGCACTCTCACGGCGAGAGTGAGCCTTCAATTCGCTTGCCGGGAAACAGGCCGCGAATCCAGTCTATGGGCATGCGTGGTCCGTTGCGCTGGCTTGCCGCATTCTGTTTCGCCGCTGTCGCGCATGCGCAGACGGCTCCAGAGACGCGCACCGTTTCCCTAGTCGACCATCCGTTCGGTCTTACCTTGCCGGATCCGTATCGATGGATGGAAGGCGCCGACAATCCTGAGTTTAATACCTGGCTCAAGGCGCAGGGAGCCTACGCCCGCTTGAGACTCGATGCGATACCCTCCTTGGGGGAATGGCGAGCCCGTCTCAAGGCCGCGAGCGCCAAGAATACGATAAACCGCCTCCAGCGCCGCTACGCGGGTCGGCTGTTTTTTCTGCGCATCGAGGGGAATCTTCAGGGCAAACTGATGGTGAGGTATGCCGATGGAAGGGAAAGCGTGCTGGTTGATCCCAACGTCCTGGGGACGAATTCAGGAATCGCATCCGTGACGGAATACAGCCCCTCGCCGGACGGCAAGGTCGTCGCGGTGAACGTCGACCGTGGCGGGAACGAAGTGACCACAGTGACTCTTATTGCTGTCGATAGTGGCACCGCTTTGCCCGACGCAATCGAGAACATCTGGGGAGAGTTTCCGGTCAAATGGCTCCCCGACTCGAGCGGCTTCACCTACACCCAGATGGCGCCCAAGGATCAAACCGACTCGGGCGACCCGATGACCAACATGCGCGTGCGAATTCATCACGTCGGGCAGGCCGTCGGGGGTGACGCCATTCTCCTGGCCCCGGGCGTCAACCCGCGGTTCCCCCTGCATTCGAATGAATTTCCGATTGTTATCGCGGACGTGGATTCGGATTTCGCCCTGGGCTCTGCCGGGGGTGCCCGTCCCGACCAGCGCATATGTGTGGCGCCAAGGTCGGCGGCTCTGGTTCCGGGCGCGCCCTGGACCTCCATCGCGGATTATTCCGACGAGGTGCAGGATTTCGACCTGCATGGCTCTCAACTCTATCTCCTCTCGAAAAAGGGCGCTCCAAACGGCCGGATCCTGGCGCTGGACCTGAGCGAGACGCCGCTCAGCCTCACGCGCGCACGTGTTCTGGTTCCTGAGTCCAAGGATTCGGTTCTGACAGCCATCAACTGCTCGCGCGATGCGCTGTACGTGCGCCAAATGCGGGTCGGCATCGACTCGTTCCTGCGGGTTCCCTATGGCGCCGCGACTCCCGAGGCCGTGCCGATGCCGTTCCCGGGCGCGGCGTACCTCATATCGACCCGTCCCAAGGAGGACGGAGTGGTCTTCACGCTGCAGGGATGGACCGTGCCGCGAAAAGCCTTCGCCTATGACCCGTCCTCCAATGAGACCACGGACCTCAACCTCGGCGAAAGCGCCGCCGCGGATTACAGCGGCATAGTTGCGCAGGAGACGGAGGCCGTGAGCAGTGATGGCACCCCTGTGCCCCTGACAATTCTCTACAAGCATGACACGCCGAGGGACGGACTCAATCTTGCCATTCTGGACGGCTATGGCGAGTACGGGATTTCCTACCAGCCCTATTTCGACCCGCTGCTGCTGGAATGGGTCAAAGCCGGGCGCGTTTACGCGGTCGCACACGTGCGCGGCGGCGGCGAGAAGGGCAATTCCTGGTGGCTGGGGGGCAAGCCGCCCAACAAGCGGAATGGCGTCGCCGATTTCATCGCCTGTGCCGAACAGCTCGCCGCATTGAAGCTTACCCGCCCGACCCGGACGGGCGCCACCGGGGCAAGCGCCGGCGGCCTTCTCATCGGCGGCGCATTCACCCTTGCGCCCGATCACTTCGGCGCCGCTAGCATCCACGCCGGCATGTTAAACCCAGTCAGGCTTCTCGCCGGGGCCAATGGCGCAAACCAGATTGGCGAGGTGGGTGACCCGCGAACCGAGGCCGGCATGAAGGCGATTGCCGCGATGGATCCCTATCAGAACGTCCGCGACGGCGTGCGATATCCCCCGCTCATGCTCGAGGTGGGCCTCAATGACAGCCGTGTGGTACCTTGGGAAAGCGGCAAATTCGGGGCGCGCGTGCTTGCCGCGTCGCCCCGCAATACGGTCTGGATCCGGACCAACGGCGATTCCGGACATTTCGATACGGGGGATCAGTCTGTGGCCGAGGCGGCCGACACCTACGCATTCTTCGGCGAGGTCCTCCATTGATGGGGAGCCGGACGGCTCCCGAAACCTCGGAAATGTCCCCGACACCGCGTCCGGGAACGCGCTCGACGCCCTAGTGCGGCAGGGACCGACGCGTGCCGATCATTTTCTTGGGA
>Ga0302325_10032795_pt1 | contig 10655 bp, 11 predicted proteins | sample Palsa_T0_2_FD_201948 | JGI IMG/M metagenome (GOLD analysis project Ga0302325, IMG submission 201948) | Peat permafrost microbial communities from Stordalen Mire near Abisko, Sweden - Palsa_T0_2 | ecosystem: Environmental > Terrestrial > Soil > Palsa > Peat permafrost | place: Sweden: Abisko...
TCGCCAGAATGCGCCCCGTTGTCGGGTCCACCGCCACCACCGATCCGTTGTACGATCCCAACGCTTCCACTGCCGCGCGGCGGATGGCGAGGTCTTCGCCGTCCACGCGGTCGCCGGCCGTGGAATCGGCATAAGTAGGCTCCGTCCACGGTCCACCGGCAATCACCGCGGGTAAAACCAGGGGCGTTTTTCGGACGGGCTTTAGAGGTGCTAAAGATTTGGCGAGTGCTAAAGATTTGATCGGCGTTATCGGTCTAACGGGAGTCACCGTTCTCGTCAGCGCGGCATGAGCGGCAATCGGTCTCCGCATGGGAGCCGGCTTGTGAGGCGGAACTTGCTTCGGGACCGCACTCCAGCCGTTCCACGCGGCCAGACCGCACACTCCCGCGAAGCACAAAGAACGGAGAACGAAGATTGCAGGCACTCTATTCATAATGGACTTCATAAGCAACACGCGGCAGGCGCGGAGCGAAGGAGGTACCGATTGCCAGAGCGCGAACGGGCTGCCGGCCGAAGCAGCCAAACTTTGATTGTCCCTGACAATGCTCGCCTCCGTCAAGTCCTTTTCCCTTATTCTAACATTGAGTGCCTAATTCGCTCGACATTCTCCAAGACGAAATCGCGGCTTGCCGCCTCTGCCCGCGTTTGCGCGCTTATACCGCGGAGGTGGCGCGGGTCAAACGGCGCGCGTATCGCGAGTGGGACTACTGGGGAAAGCCCGTGCCGTCTTTCGGTGACGGCACGGCCCGCGTCCTGATCCTGGGTCTTGCGCCGGGAGCCCACGGCTCCAATCGCACCGGCCGGATGTTTACCGGGGATCGCTCCGGCGATATCCTCTACCGCGTGCTCCACCGGACGGGTTTCGCTTCCCAACCCGTCAGCACCTCAAGCGGCGACGGCATGAAGCTGACGGGGGCTTACATCACCGCGGCCTGCCATTGCGCCCCGCCCGGAAATAAACCGTCACCGGCGGAAATCCGCAACTGCCGGCCGTATTTCGAACGGGAACTGGATTTGCTGCCGGAGCTGAAGGTCGTGGTGGCGCTGGGCAGGATCGCCTTCGACAACTACCTCGATGTGCTGAAACGCCGTGGCGCGATCGCGAGCCGCGCACCGTTTCAGTTCGGTCACGACCGCCAGTTCCGCATCGGCAAGGGACAGCCGGTGCTGGTGAGTTCCTACCATCCCAGCCAGCAGAATACCTCCACCGGCAAACTCACGGAAAAAATGCTGACGGATGTTTTCCGGCGGGCACGCAAGCTCGCCGAATGAATTTCAGTCGAAGCACCGGCAGCGCTCCCGGCGCCCTTAGCGTGGCTGACTGAAGCACCGCTCACGCGGCCAATTCGCCCTTCTCCAAATGATGCACTGCGGTGGCGTGCTGCGCGGCGTGGGGGTCGTGAGTGACCATTACGATCGTCTTACCGAACTCTTTATTCAATCGCGACAGAATATTCAGCACTTCGTCCGCGGATGCGGCATCCAGGTTGCCGGTAGGCTCATCGGCGAGAATCAGGGCCGGGTCGGTGACGATGGCGCGCGCTATGGCGACGCGCTGTTCCTGGCCGCCGGAAAGCTGGCGCGGCAAATGATGCAGACGGTCGCCGAGCCCCACCAGCTTGAGTGCGGTGGTGGCGTGCTCGATGCGCTCGGCCTTCTTCAGATTAGTCAGCTTGAGCGGCAGTTCCACATTCTCCAGCGCGGTGAGCACCGGAATCAGGTTGAACTGCTGAAAGATAAAACCGACATGCTCATTGCGCCAGTGGGCGATCTCGCGATCGCTCAGTTCGCGCAGCGCGTGGCCCAATACCGTGATATCGCCGGAACTCGGCCGGTCCATGGCGGCAATCAGGTGCAGCAGCGTGGATTTGCCCGACCCGGACGGTCCCATCAACGCCACGAACTCGCCCTTCTTCACTTGCAGGCTCACGTCTTTGAGCGCCACCACGTGAAACTGATCGCGGATGAATTCCTTGGTTAGCTTATTGGTTTCGATGATGGTTTCACTGATTTTTTCACTGGTTTTTTCAACGACCGCTTCGCTCATGAATGTTATGCCTTGGTACGCACCGTGTCGCCGTCGTGCAAGCCGGCTGGCGGGGCGATAATGAGGTCTTCTCCTCCGATGAGGCCTTCTTCGATGCGCACACTTTGACCGCTGGTGGCGCCGGTCTTCACCGCGCGGCGCACGGCTTTGCCGTCGAGCAGCACAAAGACTGCGCCATCCTTCACAGCCGAGGCCGGCACCATCACCACCGGTCTTGCCGGGGCGCCTTCGCTCGACGCGGGCTTTCGGTCAGCCAGAAACGACACGCTGGCGTTCATCTCAGGACGCAGGTGGTCGTCGGGCCGCTCCACCTTCACTTTGATCTGCACCGTGGCCTTCTGACGATTGGCTTCGGGGGAGATCTCTTTGATGAAGCCTTCATATTTCAGATCCGGGAAGGCGTCGGTGGTGACCGTGCCGTGCTGGCCGGAATGGAGTTTGGCGAAATCGTTCTGGCTGATGTCCAGTTCCACTTCCAGGTCGTTGAGGTCGGCGATGGAAACCACGTAGCCTTTGGCCCCGCGATCGCCCACGAAACTGGTGGTGACGAATTCGCCCTTCTCCACGGCGCGCTCCAGGATGGTGCCGGTGATCGGCGCGCGGATGACCGTGTTCGCCAGATTGGTCTCCGCGTAGGCCAACGCGCCCTTGTTCTGCTCCACTTGCCCGCGTAGGGAATCGATCTCCTCCTGGCGCGGGCCCAAATGTACCAGCGCGTAGCCCTGCTGCAGCGAGTTCACCTTGTGGACCGCCGAATCGTAACGGGACTGGGCATCGTCCAGCGACTGCTGCGAACCGAGACTTTCCTTCACGGTATTGCGCGCGCGGTCCAGGCTCACCTTGGCGTTCTCCAGATCGGCTTTGGCCGAGTTCAGATTCGCCAGCGCCTGCGCCACTTCCTCCGGCCGCGAACCGTGGACGGCTTCGTCCAGCTTGGCCTGCAAACTGGCAAGCTGCCCCTTAGCCTGTTGCACGTACGCCTGATACTCGTCGTCCTCCAGGCGGACCAGCACTTGCCCTTCTTTCACGCGGTCGCCCTTATCCACGCCGATCCAGCTCACTTTGCCGACTACTTTAGCGGCCAGTTCGATCTTGTGCGCCGCCACAATGTAGCCGGTCGCGTTCAGCACCACGCCGTTGGGAGCACTGGCGGCGGAAATAGCCGTGACGCGTTGCACCTCCACCACGGGCGCGGTGTTCAGGCGCGGTCCCAGAAACGCCCAGGCGCCAGCCCCCGCCAGCAGGAGCAGCACAAGGGCGACAATCCAACCCATGGAGCGTTTGGCGCCTCCGCCGGAGCGGCGTTTGCTGCGGTCGATTTGCAGGTTCTTCAGTTCCGCGTCCATCACACTTGCCTGAGCGCCACCAGGATCTCTTTTCGGGCCGCATTACTGGCTGGGAATAGGCCGCCGATCGCCCCCAGCGACACCGCGAACGCGATCCCAATCAACATGACTTCCAGCGATACGTGGAAGCCGAATGCGGTTTCCGCGAAATTCGCATTGCCGACACTGGTGGTCATGCCATTCAGCGGCAGCACCATGAGGCAGCCGAGCACGCCGCCAATCGCCGAAAGCAGCACCGACTCCAGAAAAAAACTCGTCAGGATGCTGCTTTTCGAAAAACCCAGGACGCGCAGCGTGCCGATCTCGCGCGAGCGCCGGGCCACCGCGGCGTACATGGTATTCATGGCGGCGAACCCGCTTCCGATGGCCATGATGATCGCCACAAAAATCCCGATGTACTCGATGGGTGCCGCCGAAGCGGTTTGCGCCGCATAGTATTTCGGTTCGGCCACGGCGTTCATATTCAACCGCTGATCGTTGTTGATGCTGTTCATCAGCGCTTGCGCGGCCACCGCATCGGACGCCCGCACCAGCGCCGAGCTGAGCGTTTCCATGCGTTGCAGATCCGAAGCGACCTGATCGAGATCGCCCCAGATCTCGCTCCCCTGCGCGCCGCGGCCGGCATCCATTACTCCGACGATGTCCCAATCGCCGCGCCCAAAGCGTACTTTCCGCCCGAGCGCCGCCTCCGGATGGTTGGCAGCGACTTCCTTGCCGACTACCAGCTCGCGATGGCCTTTTTCAAACCACCGTCCGCTCACGATTTTGATGCCGTGTCGCATCTCCAACCCGGCCGGCTGCAGCCCGCGCACCACGATATTCGTGCCTTCCCCGCTTTTCGAAGCCGACAGGTTGATCACTGAGACCACTTCCAAAGATGCCAGCGGTTGGCCGTTTTGTCCCACGGCGATACCGGGGGTGAACAGCAAATCGCGGAACTGCGTCCGCGTGAAGTTGCTGACGATCTCCGATTCCGAGCCCTTGCGCAGCACCACGATCTGTAGCGGGTCGCCCGTGGCGGCCAGCGTGGTGCGCAAACCGTCGACCATCGACAGGACGGCCAGCAGCACGGCAACGGTGAGGCCGATCCCCAGCGCGGTCATGATAGTGGTGGTTTTTCGCACCACCAGGTTGCGCAGGTTGTAGGCGAGAGGAATAGACATGGCCGTCAATCCGAACTCTTGAGAGCCTCCACAATGGGAGTCCGCGCCGCGCCCGCCGCAGGAATCAGGGAACTGATGAGCCCGATGGCGCACGCGGTCACGATGCAGACCGACCCGACGGCGGGATCGAGCGGCGGGGCCGCCGGCAGAAACTGACCGGCCGGACTGTGGGCTACGCCGGTGGTGAGCGCTGCCGAAAGCAGGTACCCCAAAGTTCCGCCGGCGAGCGAAATCGCCACCGCCTCGCCCAGAATCATGCCGAGAATGTTGCCGTTAGTAAAGCCCAGGGTCTTCAGCACGCCGATTTCGCGGACCCGCTCGCGGACGGTCATGGCCATGGTATTTCCCGAGACCAGCAAAATGGTAAACATGACGGCGGCGGAGATGCCGATCAGGAACATTTTGACGTTTCCCAGGAGCGCGGCGAAGCCCAAAAGATATGCCTGCTCGCTTTCCGTCTTGGTCTGCTGAGTGGAATTGCCGTATTCGTCGTCAATCGTCTGCGCGATACGAGTGGCCGACCTGGTGTCATCGATCAGCATCGTGAAGACGCCGGCCTCCCCGCGCTGGGCCTCCGGAAGTGACTGTTCCAGGTATTCCCGGCTGAAATACATGAGTTCGGTATTGCGATCGGCATCGAAGATTCCACGGACGGTGAAATCGTAATTGCCTGGGTAGATGTCGCCCACCAGAGTCACCCTGTCTCCTATGTGCAGATTGTACTTGGTGGCGATATCGCGTCCAATGACGCAGCCGGTGCGGTCGCGCTCGAAGGCAATGCGTTGGTCGTCGGGTATCCGGAGGTCTTTGAAGACTTTGAAAACCTTGTCCGAATCCACCGCGAACCGCGAGAAGAAATTCTTCGGATCCTTATAGGTTCCGCCGAACCAGTCGCTGATGAGGACCTCGCGCACACCGGCAATCTGCCGTATGCTGTTGCGGTAGGATTCCGGCAGAGGCTGGGTGAGGGAGATCTTGTTGCGGGTCACCAGGCGCAGCGCCTGCTCCGGTGTGGGATCGCTCAGATACAGCGAGTGGTATACCGAAATCATCACCCCCAGCAGGCACATGGAGACGGTGATGCTCGCAATCGTCAGGAACGTCCGCCGGCGATTGCGCCATGAGTTCTTCAGGACTAGCGGCAGGAATCGGAACATGGGATGAGTTCTCTCAGTGTAACGAAGTATGATACGGTTTGGCCGCATTCCTTTCCCCGGCCCAGGGATCTCAATTCGCCGGTATGGGCGATTGATGAGCGATCTCCCGCTCGATGGCAGGCAACAAGCGGGGAGCGAGTTCGAGTGCTGAATGGGGTGCCCTAACCGCAAGATTCGAAACGGGGACTTCACTGGCTCTGTTTGGTGCTTGACGCTGCCGTAGGTAAGACGGTATCTTACCTCCATGAAGACCACGGTCTCATCCAAGGGCCAAATCGTTCTGCCGGCAGAGTTCCGGCAGATGGACCGTGTTGAGCCGGGGCAGGAATTCGACGTCGAGCGTATCGATCGTGGGGAATATCGCCTCGTCCGGCGTGCGGCTCCGCGGAACGAGGGTGCCGTCGAGTGGCTACTCGCCTGTCCGCAAAAGAATTTCTTCGTACCCATCGACTCTGAGTCGACGGACGCGCTGTGAAGTACCTGGTCGATGCCAACGTTTTGAGCGAGCCGACGAAACCAGCCCCCGATCCGCGGGTGGTGGCATGGCTTCGCGCATACGAACCGGAAATCGCCGTCGATCCGGTCATTCTCGGTGAACTGCGATTCGGGATTCTCATTCTTCCCAAAGGGCGGAAGCGGACGGCTCTGGAACGTTGGTTCGACAATGGGGTCGGGCGTCTCCACTGTCTGCCCTGGGACGCGGACACGGGGCTGAAATGGGCCGAACTGCTGGCACATCTTCGCGCCACCGGGAAAGCCATGCCGATTAAGGATAGCCTGATCGCGGCGACCGCGGTTGTCCACGGTCTGGCTGTCGCCACGCGCAATCGTGGTGATTTCGTGAACGCTGGCGTGCGCATCGTCGATCCATTCGTCGGCTGAGGTCTCGCAGTGGGGCGTCTGCGAGGCCCATACCTCAGTCTTACAGGTCGACTTTCCAGAATCTCTTTGTGCGCCCGGCGATCTTAGTTTAAAAACTCGGCAGAGAAAACATCATTGCCTTTAGTTAGGCCGGCTTGTTCGAAATCGCGATCCGCAGTCAGCGCCTCTGACAAGCCGCGGCGCTCCATGACCAAGAAGGACAGACAATCGTCAGGCTCCAGTCCTTGTCGGGCCTGCCGCGATAAAGCTGGATGGCAGAGCCCATCAGTTCGGCTTGCAGGGGGACCACCTCGATGCGTGCATCCGCACGGACCCGCAAATAACTCTATGCCGCAATTCGCCGAGTGCTCACGTCTGAGAGGGCGTCGAGCCACTCCAGAAGAACGGCCTCGGTTGTCACGATTATGCTCCTGGTCCGGATCACGAACTGGTACCATGCGACCGCACGCTGATGATGCTGTTCACGTTTGCTCGACAACCCGATCCAAAAGGAGGTGTCGGCGAAGTAGCTGGCCACTACCCGCGTGTGTCCTTCCTGGGCGGCCGTAGAGGTAGTGATCGTGTTGATCGGCCAGATCGGTGGGCAGCGCCTCGCTGTCAACCGCATTGGCGGCGATCCAAGCCAACGCCGACTCTTCCGTCCCGCCCTCAAGCGGCTGGATCTGAACGATCAGGGCTTGATTCGGCCGGAGGTCGAGCGGCTCATCCGGTACGATGACCTTGCCATCGAAATGTGCATTGGCAGTGATTAAGGCTCCCTATCGGCGACCTCTTACAGTATGCCAGCAACGCCGGAGGTGGTCCACCTCGCTCAAAGTTCGGCCAGCCAGTTCGCGGAGCGGTTCTCGCACGACGGTGTCCGGCGTGGCGGACTGCCGCCACGGCAAACGCGAAGACAGGCGGAGAGTCGCAGACAGCGCGACGTCTGGCTCCCCAAGTAGGATTCGAACCTATCCCGGAAATCCTTCGAACGGAATTCCGTTATCGCGGGCCGACAGCGCAAATGGCGTCGCGAAGCGCTTCAGCCCTCCACCCGCGACTCGTAGTGCGGCACTCTGCCCTCGCGATTAGTTCCCGTTACGCGGGCGGCGACGAGAATTTTGTTCTCGTTCTGCCGGCGCCAGTCGGATTCGACGACCGAACCTGCTTCCATTCTGACTTCACGGATCCGAAGGGGGCGCTTCTGACTTCTGACTTCTGACTTCCATATCCCGCAGGGAAATCAAGGCGAAGCCTTGGCTAGTCAGAATCGCGGTCGGCAGAGTGGGAGAGATGCAGCGGAATCGACCAGTTCGGAGAAGACGCCGAGGGCGACGGCGCCCCTACCCCAAAACATCGCGCAGCTTCAAGGTGCGAATCAATCGCCGCAAGGAATTGGGATGGAGATTCAGGAGGTCCGCCGCGCGATCGTGGACGCCACCGGCTTCGCGCCAGGCTGCCATAATCGCCTGACGCTTGGTCGCCGCGATGGACGATTGCAGCGCTCCCGGCACCTCGGGGATGGACGCCGACTCCAGCACCGTCTCCGGCAAGTCCTCCGGCAGCAGGTTGTCGGACTGCCCCAACACCACGGCGCGCTCGATCGCGTTTTCCAGCTCCCGTATGTTTCCCGGCCAGGAGTAATTCACCAGGCAGGTCTCCGCTTCCAGCGAAATTCCGGCCACGCGGCGGCGGCATCGCGCAGCGGAAAGATTCAGGAAGTGGCGCGCCAGCGCGGGAATATCGTCGCGCCGGTCGCGCAGCGGCGGCACGCTTAGCGCCACCACGTTGAGACGGTGGAACAGATCCTCGCGAAACGTGCCGCGCCGGGCTTCGGCCGCTAGATCGCGATTGGTGGCGGCCAGCAGACGGATGTCCAGCTTCAACGTTTTGGTCCCGCCTACCCGCTCAAATTCGCGTTCCTGCAGCACGCGCAGCAGCTTGGCCTGCAGCGTCACCGGCAGTTCGCCGATCTCGTCCAGAAACACGGTACCGCCCTGCGCGGTTTCGAGCTTACCCTTCTTCTGGACGACCGCGCCGGTGAACGCGCCCTTTTCGTGGCCGAACAGTTCGCTCTCGAGCAGCGTCTCAGTGAGCGCCGCGCAATTGATCGCCACGAACGGCTTCGACGCGCGCGCGCTCTGCTTGTGGAGCGCCCGGGCAACCAGTTCCTTGCCAGTGCCGCTTTCTCCAAGGATGAGGACGGGCGTATCTTGCGGCGCCACCCGCGCCAGCATCCTCTGGAGCTTGCGGATGCCCGGACTCTCTCCCACCATGCCAGTCTCGCCCGCGCCCAGCTGGTTCAGCAACGAGGCATTTTCGGCTTGCAGACGCTCCACCGAGCGCACGTTTTCCAGCGCCGCCGCGGCCACCGTTCCGACGGCGCTTAAAGTGTCCCGATGGTGGGACAGGTTCACAGCCTCCTCGTCAGGGAACCAGGCCGCCAGCAATCCGGCAATTTCACCGCGAACGTAGAGCGCCAGGGCCACCACGCGCGCGGATGGTTCCACCACGGCGCCTTCCCGGCAGATGCGCCCTATCAATTCGGAGAGCGGGGCTGCGGCAGCCGGTTCCCCCGCGGCTGAGCACAGTTCCTCGGCGTCGCGGCCGAGCAGGACGACACCCTCGCGGCACGGCACCATGCCGGCGATGAGCTTCACGATTTGATCCGCAAACAACGCCCGGTGACCGCCGCTCGCCATGGCCAGCGCACGGAACAGAAACAGAAGCGAACAGGCGTGCAGCAAAGTGTGCTGCTGGGTTTCGGACTGCGGCGCTGCGGTATCCTCGCGGTAGAGCAGCACGGTGTCGCAGATGCTCACCTGGTCGCCAGGTTCCAGGCAATGGCGAGTGATGCGCATCCCGTTGACATAAGTTCCCGCGGCGGAGCGGTGGTCCACAATTTGAAAGCGGCCGTCCGCGAACCGGACGGTGCAGTGCTCGCCTGCCGCATCGGCTTCCGCGAGGCGGATGTGAGCCGACGGCGCGGCGCCGATGCGCACATCGCCGCTGCCAAGCGCAAAGCGCTCGCCTAGTAAAGGGCCGTCCACTGCGAAAAACTCTGCTTCCATCGCTGGTAGGCCAGTTTATCAGGGCTTGAACACTTGCGTTCAGCTATGGTGAACCGCACGGTTCACTTTCGCGGCGGTATCGGGATGCCCGGGATAGCGCGCCCTCGTGTTTCCAAGGGCTTGCGGAAGATGCGCGAGTTGGGCAGAGGCCCGGTACCGGTTGGCAGACGGGATGCAATATAAGACCCCGTAGTCGGGAACGCAGTGGCGAACCCGAGGAGGGTAAGACAATGACGAGATTGACGACGAAATTGATGATCGCGGCGGCCGCTCTAGTAGCAGCCGGTGCAGCTTCAGCGCAGACAACAATGAAGGCCGATATCCCGTTTGCCTTCCAGGCTAGCGGCAAGTTGCTGGCAGCCGGTACCTATGACGTGGTTCTCCGCGGCGGCGACGTGAACACGGTGATCATCCGGCGGTATAACCATGACGGCGTAGTGGCCATGCCGATCGACCGCAAAGAGGGCAAGGCGGAAAATGCGAAGCTAGTCTTCGTATGCGCACACGGGACCTGCTCGCTTTCGCAGGTCTGGTCTGGATCCGGATCCGGCCTCGAGTTCAAGACTCCGAAACTGGAGCGGGGAGAGCAAGCTTCGCTCGCCGTCATCCCACTTCGGGTCGGCGCCGATGAATAGTTTCTCTCTCAGTGGAATGCACGATTGGAATGCGGCGCCCTCCGGCAGCGGATGGCGCCGCATTCTTTTTGTGGGGGAAGACAGGTTCCGCGCCGCGCTCCGTCGGCTGACCGCTCCCTTGCTCGCCAAAGCGCGAGTGTGGTCACGGCTGGGTGTGCCGATACTGAGCTGCGGCGGGAGGAAGCGGTTTTGCGCACAAGGCAGCTCAGACTGATTCCTTGGCGCATCCAAATTATGGGGCGACTTCAGGAGGTCAGCTGCCGCCGACGGCTGTCGGACTGTATAACCTGTGACTGGAGCGCGGGCGAGCGCATGCGGGGCATGCGTTAGGCGAGCGGGGCTCGCCCGCGCCGAGAAGAGTCTCGGCGCCGGCAG
>Ga0302325_10032796_pt1 | contig 10654 bp, 8 predicted proteins | sample Palsa_T0_2_FD_201948 | JGI IMG/M metagenome (GOLD analysis project Ga0302325, IMG submission 201948) | Peat permafrost microbial communities from Stordalen Mire near Abisko, Sweden - Palsa_T0_2 | ecosystem: Environmental > Terrestrial > Soil > Palsa > Peat permafrost | place: Sweden: Abisko...
ACGTCCGACCCCGCCAGATGCAACTGGTCGTTCTTGGAATAGCCGACGTCGGAGAAAATAGTGTAGGCGCGGCCCAACACCCTGTGCACATCGAGCCGCGCAATGTTGCTCTCCGCGCCCGCGAATATCCCGGAGCCGCTTGTTTCGTAACGCTGGTAGCTGAGGCTGAAGGTGGTTTTCGGAAACCTGTACCGGAGCGTAACCCGACCCGCAGCGCCGATGTGGTTGGCCTTCTCAGGAACGACGACAAGCTGGCCCCCATCGCTTGGCAACCCGCCGGGCAAAACCGGTGTGCAGAAACTCGGAGGAAAGAAATACGGAGGAACAGCAGGAATGTCACACACCGTCTCGTTGGCGGAGATGTGCGTAAATTGCGGTCCCGCTGAGATCACGAAATCCATGCGCCCGGAAATGCGGTGGCCGTACATCGCTTGTACGAGATTCGCGTGAAACGCGGTGCCCACCGTCGAAAAATTAAATCCCTGGTAGCCATAACTCAGTCCGACCTGGTCCTTCGGAGTCAGGACCCGGTCATACGCGGTCTGGGCGGTGAACTCGCGGCTGCCGATGAAGTCGGTGTTCTCTTGCACGCCAGTCTCGGTAGAAACGAGGTCACCGTAAAAATGTTCGAGCCCATACCCCGCCGCAAAGGTCACGGCTGATTTCGGAGTCAGGTTCTCGACCACGTCCGCCAATCCTAGATTGGTAAGACGAGGCACCTGACCGAGCGAAACGCTGCTTCCTGCGACGAAGGCGCTGCTCCCGGCGCCGAATGCGCCGGCTCCCAGCATGCCCGCGCCTAGGCTGCCGAACCCCGCGTTGTAAGCCCCGCCACCACCGTAGGCTCCGAAGTCGAAGTTGCCTTCGGGGAGGTAACTGAACGAATCGCGAATTGCCAACTGCCCGCGCTTCCAGTTGATCCGGTTGTCTAAATCGAATTGCTGCAGTTGCTCCAGTCCGACGCCCGAGCTGTAATAGGCGACGCCACCGACGTAATCCGCCGCTACGGCATAGTTTTTCCAGAGTTTTTGCAGGGTCAGGCTTCCCATACCCCGGGTCACCGTGCCGACCGACGACCCGCCCGTCGAATTCTCGATGTTAGAGTCCAGGGACTCGCTGAAATGCAGACCGGGCAACAGGAAACTCTCCGGCGCCGCATGGGGCTCCAGCCCCGGCTGGTCGATCGCGGAAATTGGCGGGTTCTCGCTAACCGTTGGGGCAGGATTTTCCTGTCCGAAGGCGGGCACTGGAGCGGGCGCAGGCTGCTGGTTCTGGTCGTTCTGCGCCCAGGCCACGCTGGCCGAAAACATGCTCAGCGTCAGGGTCAAAATGATGCGGCCTTTTTCCATCCGTATTCCTCTTCGACTGTCTTTTTACCAACTCGACTGGACAACGATCCTACGGAACAACGATCGTATCTCCCGGTTGGAGCACGATATTCTGTTGCGTTCCCCGCGCCTTGATCGCGTTCTTGTAGTTAAAGGGTATTTTCGTTTGCTGGCCGTTTTGCGTGCGCAGCAGATAAATCCCTTTGAGATTGGCAAACTGCGTAAATCCCGCACTGGATAGCGCCTGCAGCATGGTCATATGGGGCAGCAAGAGCATAACGCCGGAATGCACCACTTCGCCCAACACGTAAATCCGCTGGCTGATCATCGCCTCCACGGCCACGGTGACCCGGGGATCCGCAATATATTTCTTCAGCTTCTCCTTGATCGACGCGGCCAGTTGCATGGGAGTCAAGCCCGCCGCCTGCACGTCGTCCAGCAAAGGCAGAGAAATCTTGCCGTCGGGACGCACCGGCAAAGCGACGTTCATGTCCGGTTCATGCCAGACCGAGATTTTCAGCCTATCGTCGGCGCCGATGACGTAGTCGGACGGAACATCTGGCGCGGGTGGTTGAACCGCCGGCGCGGCAGGTGTCTCCGGCGTGGTAGCACTCGTGCCGGAATCCTTCTGGGCCCACATGCCGATGGTCACGAACCCCATCAGCACCAGGCACGCCAGCTTTATTACTTTCTTCATCCTCTCTCCTCTGGCGCTACGAGGTCCCGTACTCGGAGCATCCCATTTGTTTCAGCTTGTACAGCAAAGCCTTGTAACTGATCTGCAACTCCTCCGCAGCCCGGCGCCGGTTCCAACGGGTTCGGGTGAGCACGCGCAGAATGATCTGTTTCTCCGCTTCGCGCGAGGCGGCCCGGGCCGCTTGCTTCAGCGAAACCCGGCTGCCGTTACTCCCAAGATCCGGCCGCAGCAGCATCGCCCGCAACCCGCCCATCGCGACCGTTTCATCTCCCAGCGCCACAATCGCTTTGGCCGCGTTCTCCAGCTCTCGCACATTTCCCGGCCAGGAATAGTCCTGAAACAAGCGCTGCGTCTCTTCGCTCAGTACCGGCACCGTGCGCTGAAAATCGTGTCCGTATTTCCGCAGAAAATGTTCCATTAGCACCGGAATATCCTCCCGGCGCTGGCGTAGCGGGGGAAGCCGCAAGCACACTCCGCTGATTCGGTAATACAAATCTTCGCGGAGACTCCCCGCTCTTACTTCCGCTTCCAGGTCACGCGCACTTCCGCAGATGAGCCGGGCCACGCCCTGCGACCGGCCCCCATTCACGTTTCCCCGGGTTAAGCCCTGCAGCAATCCTGCTTGAGCCTCCGCGCTCAGTTCTGCCACCTCTTCCAAAAAGACCGTGCCCGCGCCGGGCATACCGGCCGGCCCGTCCGAGTCTGCCAACTTGCTGGATTCCACCGTGCCACAAGAAACCAAGCGGAACGGCTGCCTTGCGTGCCGCGAAAGCTCGTGAACCCGTCGCGCGGTCGCCTTCTTGCCCACACCGTGCTCGGCCAGCAGCAGCACAGGAACTTCACTCTGCGCCACTTCCCGCATCACCGCTTCCACGCTCCGCATGCTTGGACTTACACCTTCCACGAAGTCCATTCTCTTCACCGGCTCGTGAATCGTTGCGGTCTGCATGTTGTTCACGCCTTGGCGGACATTTGATTTGATCTATCGACCTTTTTCCTCGTTGGGAGTGGCACCCAAAGTGCTAACGGACCCCACCTCTGTTCTTAAGAGCACGGAAGATGCCATCCAACTCAGCGGGCCGGAGGAAGATCTCATTCCAAGTTGATCACCGTGTTTTCAAAAGTATACAAGCCGGAACTGGGCTGGGAAGGAAGCAAACTTACCCGTTTGAATTTACTCCTTCCCTCACAAAAGGAAAAGTATTTGTCCAATTTAGGATAACTTAGGTTGGTGCCCGCAATTCCCGAATGAGGAAATATTGCCAAACCCCTCCCATCCAACAGGAATAAAAAGCCAAAGAAACTCAAACGGAGTTTGCCCTGCGGAGAGACGAATGAGTATCGGCGACCCCGGGCGGTCTGCGACTCGGGCACGTTTTGCCTTCTCGGGCGCGCAATCTGTTTCGGGCTGGGCCATATGGGAGTTCCCTGCGGTGGGACTTTCGATTGCGGACTCCCCTCGCTTCGCATATGCTGGACCGTATCCAAGGGTGTGAGTGATGGAGTCTGTTCCAGGTGAGCCAAGTGCTGCAATCCCACCCCCCAACTGCGTCCGCGAGCGCGACTGACCCGGCCCTGCCCCCGTTATGGCAAACCGCTATTATCGCCGGCCTCTTGCTCTGGCAGTATATTTATGTGCTCACCCACCTGGTCGGGCAATGGTGGAAGGACCCCAATTTCTCGCACGGTTTCTTCGTCCCGCTCTTTTCCGCCTTCGTGATCTGGCAGGAGCGGTCGCGACTCGCCCGCCTGAGCCCGCGGCCCTCGTGGTGGGGCCTGTTGTTCTTGGGATTCGGATTGTGCGTTCTGGTTGTCGGTCAGATGGGCGCGGAGCTTTTCCTGTCCCGGTTCTCGATGTTGATCGTGCTGGCCGGCTTGGTCGTGCTCTTTCTCGGGTGGAGTTTCTTCCGCGCCCTTCTGTTCCCCTGGGCATTCCTGCTCTTGATGATCCCCATTCCAGCCATTGTCTTCAACCAAATCACCTTCCCGCTGCAGTTGTTGGCGTCGTGGGTTGCCAGCACCACTTTGCCCTGGATGGGCGTTCCCGTCTTACGCGAGGGCAATGTAATTGTCCTTCCGGCCATGGCTTTGGAGGTAGCAGACGCCTGCAGCGGCATCCGTTCGCTGATGTCACTGACCACCCTGGCCATCATCTATGGTTATCTGATGGAACGTAGGGTCGCTGTGCGGGTACTGTTAGCGCTGGCCTCCCTGCCCATCGCTGTTGCCGCTAACAGCCTGCGCGTCGTGGGCACAGGACTTCTCGTCCAATACTGGGATCCAGATAAGGCCCAGGGCTTCTTTCACGAATTCCAGGGCTGGCTGATGTTTGTCGCATCGCTCGTCATGCTATTCGTTCTCCACCGCGTTTTGCAGGCGCTGTGGCCCGACAAGGAGGCCGCATGATGATTGTAACTCGCTCCGCCCTCCGTTTCGTTCTGGCTGTCCTGCTGATTGGTGCGACCGCAGTGTTCCTTCACGCTCATGGGCGCAATGAGGTGTTTCCACCGCGTCCACCGCTTCAGTCATTTCCCATGCAATTAGGCCCCTGGACAGGCACCGATATCCCCCTCGAAAAAGAAGTGCTCGACGTCCTCGGACCGGGCGAGTTCCTGCTCCGCGACTATTCCCTGGCGGACAAATCTACTCCTCCCACGAATTTGTACATCGCTTACTTCCCCAGCCAGCGCACGGGCGACACCATCCACTCGCCGAAGAACTGCCTGCCTGGAGCGGGTTGGGCTCCGGTGGAAAGCAGCCGGGTCACGCTTGCTTTGCCCGGTCATAGCCCTTTCCCTGCCAACCGCTATGTCATCTCAAGAGCGGGCGCGCGCCAGTTAGTGTTGTATTGGTATTGGGCTCATGATCGCGGTGTGGCAAGCGAATACTGGGCCAAGTTCTATCTGGTCAAGGACGCGATTCGCATGAATCGCAGCGACGGCGCCCTCGTGCGCTTAGTGACTCCGATGTCGCCCGGGGAAACCCCGGACGCCGCCCAGCAGCGCATTCTCCCCTTTAGCTCCGCCGTAGCGCCGCTCCTCAATGAGTACATCCCGCGCTGATCAGCGGGTCGCAAACGCTGGACATTTGAGTCCGCTGCGTCTGCCAGTTCCGCCATGCCGGCTCTTTGGTGGCGCTTCAGTGCCCCCGAGCTGTTGCGGGCGTCATCGAACTTCCCCCGCCGGTCGAGACCTAGAGCGGGTTGGGGAAAGGAAAGATCTTGCGAAAGTAGGCCACAAACGGGGCAAGTTCAGCAATCTGGCACGGACCGCATACCGATTCGGAGCGCTCCAGATGAAGCTCTGTCACACATTGAGATCAGGCGACGGGCGTATAATGGCGTCGTTTTCGCGGTCAACAAGGACATTCCGGCGTAATTGTTTTTGCTCCATCGGTCTTCCCGATTTGTAGGAAGGTGATTCGAATGATGTGGTATTTCCTGTTCTTTTTTGTTTCGGGGTTTTGCAGCATCTTATATGAGCTTATCTGGCTGCGGCTGGCGGTGGCGCAATTCAGCGCCACCACGGCGTTTGTATCGATTGTGCTCTCGATGTTCATGGCTGGCCTGGGGATCGGCTCGGTAGCAGCCGGGACGTGGGTTCGCCGACATGGGGAACGGATCCGGTTTCCTCCGCTCCGGCTGTATGCGCTAACCGAGCTTCTGATCGGAGTTTCGGCGCTTGTGGTTCCGCTCGAACTGGCCTGGGGACACCGCATTCTTGGAGCAGTCGCCGCCCACATCTTCCTGTCCTCTACTGTGTCTTACCTGGTATCGGGCGCCTGGATGGCACTGACTCTGGTGCCGTGGTGCGCCTGCATGGGAGCCACGATTCCGGTGGCGATGTTTGCCATCCGGAGCGACGCGCGTTGCGAGGCCCGCCGCTCGTTCAGTTTTCTGTATCTGGCAAATGTGCTGGGGGCGGTTGCGGGAGCAGTCCTGCCGCTGTTTCTCATTGAGCTTTACGGCTTTCACGGTACGCTGTGGGTGGGCGCGCTGTTGAATGCCACCATTGCCGCTTCAGCCTTCCTTGTGGCTTTGGCTCCCCAAGGCCGCACCGCGAGAACGGATTCGCAATCCGCCACTCCTGTTTCTGCGGGGTTGGACCAGCAGAAGAGCGTCCTGGTGCTCTTGTTTATGACCGGCCTGGTCACCATGGGGATGGAAGTCGTCTGGATCCGCCTATTCACCCCATACCTTGGCGCGATCATTTACTCTTTTGCCGCCATCCTAGCCTCTTATCTTTTGGCCACGTTTGCCGGGTCGCGGGTGTATCGTTTGTGGAGCCGCAGCCATGGCCGCGAGAGCAGGCTCGCCTGGATTTCACTGGCGCTGCTGGGATTGTTGCCGCTTTTGACGGCCGATAGCCGCATCCCTCTAACGGTTCGCCTTCGCGTCTTCCTCGGCGTGATGCCGGTCTCGGCCGTAATCGGATTTCTCACCCCAATGCTGGTGGACCGTTGGTCGGGAGGCGATCCCAACCGCGCTGGCCGCGCCTATGCCGTCAATGTTGTGGGTTGCATCGTTGGACCGCTCGTCTCTGGTTTCATCCTGCTGCCGCTGGTCGGCGAACATCTCTCCATGCTGCTATTCGTGCTGCCCTGGTTTGTGATGGCGCTCCCAAGCCGGAGCACGCGGGCGATGACCTTACCGGCCCGCGCGGCCGCTGCCATCATTCTATTGGCGGCGATCGCGATTTTGTTTCTTACCAAGGATTACGAAACCCAATTCGCGCAACGCGAGGTTTTGCGCGACAGCACAGCCACCATCATCGCCGCCGAGGTCCCCACCGACTCAGGGACGGGGACGAGGGCGGGGAAGCGACTCCTAGTCAACGGCGTCGGTATGACGAGTCTGACACCGGTCACCAAAATGATGGCGCACTTCCCGTTGGCATCGCTCGATCATCCGCCCGGCGAGGTGCTGGTGATTTGTTTCGGCATGGGCACGACGATCCGGTCCGCACTCTCCTGGGGAATCCCGGTTACCGCAGTCGACCTTGTTCCCAGCGTTCCGAAGCTCTTCCACTTCTTCCACGCCGATGCGGCGCAAGTGCTCGCATCGCCGCTGGCGCACATCGTGGCGGATGATGGTCGCCACTATTTGGAGCGTAACCCTGCTCGCTATGACGTCATCATGATCGATCCCCCGCCACCGGTCCAGGCGGCTGGGTCAAGCCTGCTGTATTCGCAGGACTTCTACGCGGTGGTTAAGGAGCGGCTGCAGCCGGGAGGAATCCTCGCCCAGTGGCTGCCGAACGGCGACGATGCCGTGCAAGCCTCAGTGGCCCGGGCGCTGAAAAATTCCTTCCCCTATATCCGCGTTTTTCCTTCCGTTGAACATTGGGGGTGGCACTTTTTTGCGAGCGATCGGCCCATCCAAAATCGCAGCGCGGCAGAACTTGTGGCGCGTATGCCGGCAAAGGCAGTTACCGACATGATGGAATGGGGGCCAGCGAAGACACCGGACGAGCAGTTTGATCTCATGCTCTCGGCGGAAATGACCGCGGAACAGCTGATTGCGATGGCGCCCGCCACGCCCGCTCTTCAGGATGACCGGCCCATCAACGAATATTTTCTTCTTCGCACACGCCGCGCGAGATGGCTAATGAGGAAACTGTTGTAGGCAACGTGATCTTAGACGATGCCGAGTTGAGGCGCCGCCGGAAAAGATGGCGATAAGCGTTCCTTCGCAGGCCCAACAACAAGCCACCACCAGACAGTTCCAGTACCGCTCATCAGCACCGCGAACATGATGCGTGGCAGAATCTGCAACTCGAAGCGCGAAGGCATCCGAATCAGAGAATCCGCTCGGAGAACAACACCGGTAGGAACCGAGAGAACAGTGCCCCCTCCTTACGCCGCACCCATCGTGCCCCCGCCCGTTGACTCTTGGCTTTCGAGCGGCCGCTGTCCCTGCACTGCAATGGGCTGGAGAATCACCCGCAAATCCTTCAGTCCGCAGTCCTCAAACCAACGGAATACCTCCTCGTAGGTGTGTTTGGACTGGTACCAGGGCGAATACCAGTCCAGCGTATCGAGGACTCGCATCCGCGGATCGGGATGGAACGACATCGGCAGAAGATACTTCATTACGCCGCTGATCGGCTTGCCGACGAGGGGGATCGAGCGGAGAAATTGGTGGACGATGTACATCGGCACCGCAATGTGAGCCAGCCGGTAGACGGTCTCGGGTGACATGCGCCGCGTCAGTTTCCGGTAGAGGTCGCTCGTGCGGTACCACTTGTTGTATCCACTATAGAGCCAGATGGCGATGCGCCCGCCGGGCTTCAGCAAGCCGGGCAAGATCTTGAAAGCCTGTTCGCAATTCGGAGTGTGGTGCAATACTCCGATGCTGTAGATGTAGTCGAAGCTCGCGGGCGCGAAAGGCAGCTCAAACACATCCGCCTGGAAGAAAACCGCTTCCCGGTCTCTGAGATTCTCCCTGGCCGCTTCTACGGCTCGATTCAGGTCGATCCCCACGACCGTTGCACCCCAGCGGGTAGCCACCTCAGCGAAGCGCCCCATGCCGCAGCCCACGTCCAGGACTAATTTGCCGGCGAGGTCCTCCGGGCTGAACCCGGTCCTGTCGCGGAAGGCGGACTCCGAAGCTCGGTTTCCGTCCGTATCGAGTTGCGTCTTCCGGAAGGTGAGCCACTGAAAACCGAAGCTCCGGGCGTAGTGTTCGCCATCGACGAAGCGCACCACCCCGTTCACGACCGGATATTGATGCCGACAGGCGACACAGGCGAGGCCAGTCGGCGCCTCGACAAGCGGGCCCGAGCAGGACAAGCAACGCAGGATGGCCGCGACGCGCTCGTGAGATCCCACTTTATCGAGGACACTCTGGACGCCTTCCGTGGTTTCGTTCATGGGGCGGCCTTCTTGCGCTTGGCCCAGCGGGCGCGGATCGCTTTACAGGCGGCCTCTTTGCGTTGTTCGGCGGTACGGTTCTCGGCGGTAGCTCTCCCGCCTTTGCGCCCGAGCGCCACAGCCGCCGCATTCTTCGGTGACATGCGACAGTTTTACCACGCAATGTTAAACATCGACACACAGCGGTGCGTAAAGCGATGAAAACAGATCAAATAAAGTTCCCGGCTGTACGCAGCGGTGCGTACCAGCAGCGGACCTGATGACGGCGGGCAACATGAAATCGATGGAAGAGGGCGAACGAGTTCTTGGAATCGAAGGGAGCGCGACAGAACATGCGCAGGGCCTACCGGGAAGCGGTGCCCAAGACGAAGTACAAGTACGAAATCATCGTGCAAGGCGAGGAAGCGGATTTCGGGCCCATCGAGGCTACGACATCCATGACACCGCCCGGCAAACTCGCGTCATTCTCGCCAATAGGAGCGTGTGGGGCTTTGCGAGACAGATAGTGTGTGAAGTTAGGCTTTCAGCTTCGCGCGAACCATTCCTGACAGGCCAGCCAGACCAACCAACCCGGTTCCCAGCAATCCGAGTGTACCCGGCTCAGGAACGGTAGTGGTGATGATCGTGTCGCCGCTGCCCAGTGGCACCGATCCGGTAAACCCGTTCTTGCCGGCGTTAAAGGTAATCTGCGTGGTAGCGCCATTTACGGTCTTCCCGTTGTACCAAGTGCCGGAGATAGCACCGGTCAGGACGTAATAGACTCCACCGTTCGGCCCCGAAGTGGTTACTTCGGTCCAAGTCACCGGACCACTGAATGTACCGCTGAAGATCACGCCGTTCGGAATGCCACCCGTGCCATTGCCCGTGATCGTGAAGCTCCCGCCCGCGGCGAATATCGCGCCCGTCGTCAGATTTCCTGAGGTCATCGCGCCCGTCGAAAAGCTCAAGCTGCCCAAATCTGCGCCCGAGACCATACCGAGCCCGCCGATGCCATCGACTATTGTGAGCGCAGAACCAGTAAGGGTGAGGCCTGCTGCAGTTCCTGCAAGGGTGCCGCCGGTATTGGTGAAATCCACGTTGCCCGCAAACGCCGCCAAAGGCAAAGCCAGAGCCAGTACAACCATCAAAACTACGCGCTTCATGATCGTGACCTCCAGAACCTAAGCTGCGGAACACGTGCAAATCTTCTTGCGCGCAATTTCCGTCTAAAACCTATTTAGTCTTATTTGTCCACATCATATAACCATCCAGCGATGCAGCGCACTATTTTTTTTGGAGGGCATCGGAAAATACATCGGATCAGTTCCAAACTGAACCAGCACCCATCGGAGACGAGGCTGGACGAAGGCTTCTGTTGAGCCGTTTCGAAACTTCCGAACAAGATTTCTTGCTTTTCCTATAGCAAGTTAAATCGGCGCGGCCGTTTTCCGCGCCGGGTTAAAGAACGGCAGCCCCGTCACCTTTACATTCGTCTTCAGCCGGATGGCTTCAATGGTGATCTCCATCTGCAACTGCGTCCCCAGTTTCGAATGCTCGGTCTCCACGCTAGCCAGCGCGATCATCTTCTTCAGGATCGGCGACCAACTTGTAGTCGTAGCTTTGCCAACCTGCTTCTCTCCGGAATACAAAGGCACCGCCACGCGCGAAGCCTGGCTCGGCGCAGCCGGCGTGAGGCCATAACCTTCATAGAGCGCCTCCACATCGGTCCAATCCACTTCCACGCCGACGAGTTGCCGCGCCACGCCATTCTTGGCGTCTT
>Ga0302325_10032797_pt1 | contig 10654 bp, 13 predicted proteins | sample Palsa_T0_2_FD_201948 | JGI IMG/M metagenome (GOLD analysis project Ga0302325, IMG submission 201948) | Peat permafrost microbial communities from Stordalen Mire near Abisko, Sweden - Palsa_T0_2 | ecosystem: Environmental > Terrestrial > Soil > Palsa > Peat permafrost | place: Sweden: Abisko...
AAGGGAGCCATCGCCAAGGGCGACATCGACGAGTTCGTCCGGACCTACTCCCGGCCCGACGGCTGGCGCGGAGCCATCGGTCTCTATCAGTCAATGCTGAAGGAAGGCGCCGAAATCAAGGCTCTCGCCGACCAGCCCGGACTGAATGTGCCGGTGCTCGCGGTCGGCGCCGGCGGCGGCCCGTTGACGTTCGCGACCATGTCTAAGGCCGCGAGAGCCAAGGTTCGCTCAGTCCAACTCGATGGCGTCGGTCACTACGTTGCGATGGAGGCACCCGAGAAGCTGTCCAAAGCTCTGCTCGAGTTCGTCGGAAGCGTCGAAGCGACCTAGCGCTCTCCACGCTGTGGCGTTGGCCGCACGGCGCTTGCGTTCTGACCCACCAAGATCAAGCAGTTCGTCGAGGAGCAAATCGAAATGAAAGCTGTCGTGGTCACCGGGGTCTCCACAGGTATCGGCTGGGGAACCACAAAAGTGCTTGTTTCAAAGGGCTTTCGCGTGTTCGGTTCCGTACGCAAGCAGGCTGAGGCCGATCGCTTGCAAGAAGAGTTCGGTACCGGCTTCGTGCCTCTCATGATGGACATCACGGATGTCGACGCGGTACGTCAAGCTGCCCATAAGGTCGGCTCCATGATAGGCGACCGGAATCTGGTCGGCCTGGTGAACAATGCAGGCATTGTGGTGAGTGGACCGCTGCTCTATCTGAGGATCAGCGAGTACAGGCGGCAGTTGGAGGTCAACACGATCTCCCCCCTTGTCGTCGTCCAAGCCTTCGCTCCACTTCTGGGAACGGATCGAAAGAGGAAGGGTCCCCCCGGCCGCATCGTGAACATCACCTCCAGCGGCGCAAAAGTCGCGATCCCGCTTCTCGGTGCGTACAGCGCCTCCAAATTTGGTCTTGAAGGAATGTCGGACGCGCTGCGGCGAGAGCTGATGCTCTTTGGCATCGACGTCGTGATCATCGAACCAGGCACCGTGAACACGGCGATGTACGACAAGGGCGAAAAAGAAGATCTGAGTGAGTTCAAGCCGACGGAGTACTGGGAGGCGGTGCAGAGCTTCCAGAGGTTCATCGTCAACGAAGCACGCACGAACGGCCTTCCCCCTGAGCGTTTGGGCGAGGCCGTGCACGTGGCACTCAGCACGGCGAAACCGAAGGCACGCTACGCGGTCATTCCGCAGCGTTTCAAGAACTGGACCATGCCCAGACTTCTTCCTGCGAGGATGCTCGACAACGCGTTCGCAAAGGCACTCGGACTCAGGCGTCGCCTCATTTCTACGGAACCGTCGGCACACGCCGTGGTGACCGGATACGCTCGATCGCTCGACGCATCATCGAAAAAGGCCGCGGGGGGATCATGACCCTCGTGAACATCTTCACCGTAAGTCCGGACAACCAATCCGCGCTCTGCGAATTGCTGGTTCGCGCAACGGAAGAGACCATGAGGGCTCTCCCAGGATTCGTGTCGGCGAGCATTCATCGGCAACTCTGGCCGCGGAATCTCACGGAGCGTGCCGGACCTCCATGCACGGCCACTCCGCTACAAACACTCCCTCGACGTTCTCCCCTTCAAGGACTTCGAACGGCGTATAGGCCGCGAGGGACTTGACGGAGTGGCCCTGGAGCGTGGGAGCGGCGCCCCATCGGCCCGCGGCGACCGCATCGGATTTCGTTGCTCCAGGAGTCCGTAGTGCACTCCCCATGAGCGCAAGGCGTACGAAAGCGAATGAACAAGCTTCAGCATCTCTACGCGAGATGCCTGAGGTTAGGGACTGTCCAAGGCACGACGCAATCCGTACGTTCGTGGCCAAAGAGCACGTATTCGCCGCGCTTCGGGAATTGTTGGCAGTTCGAGCTGTCGTCCGGCCGAGGCGGAGGCCCGCAGCCTAGCTGCAGTCTGCTCGCCTTACGGCCAGCGCGTATCGGGTGCGACAGGGGATAGCGGATCGCGTCACAAGAGCGACATCCAGAAGTTCCACATGCCATCCGTCGTGATGTGGGTGGTCGAATCGTCCCCAGGGTTGTGCTGCGGATTGACGCCCGTGGTCGTGCAGAAGATCACCGGGTAGCCCGGCTTGCAGCCGACGTACTGGACGCAGCTGACCGTCGCGCCGGGGGGCACGACGAGGCCCGCTGGCGTGTAGGGCATCGTCTGCTGCGTGCAGCCGTTGCGCTTGATTTTCTCGTCGCGGTTCTGCGTTCCGCAGGCGTAGCTATTGTTCGGATCGGGGTTGTTGTGCACCTCCATGTAGGCGACGGGCTTCGTGCAGGTGCCCGCCGGCAAGCCCTGGAGGCAGCCGGACGCGTTGCCTTGCCCCCGGATGACGTCGGCGTCGACACACCCAATGAGATTCGTCAGCCACGATCCGCTGCTGAAGCCCTCCATGAAGACGTGACTCTTGTCGACGCAAAAGTTCGACTCGATCGCCTTCAGCGTCTGATCGAAGTACGGCACCTCTGGATCGGGGAAATCCTGCGAGTCGAAGCACTGCCGGCCCTCGGGATCGACCGCCATCGAGGGATCGAGCCCGACGACGATCGCGTTGTTGCCCGATGCCGACTGGATCTGGATGCCCTGCATGCCGTTGCTGCCGCACCCGGGGCCGATGAACACCAGCGGATACGCGCGCTGCGGGTTGTAGTCGGTCGGCAGCCAGACGTAGTAGTTGCGCGGCGCCTGCTTCGCCGTCACGCCCGTGACCATCTCCATGTACTTCACGTACGTGCCGAGCGCCTGGCCCGCGGGCATGCCGCACCCCTCGCTTGGCGTGCCGCCGTCGGTCCCTCCCATGGCTCCCGCCTCGCCTGCGTCGCTCGTGCCCCCGGCGCTGCCGTCCGCCCCCGTTGTGCCGGTCGCATCGGTCGTGCCGGTGGCGTCGATCGTGCCGGTCGCGCCAACGCCCGACGTTCCTTGCGTCCCAGCTGCCGGCGATCCGGCGCCTGCGCTGGTCCCCGCGCTGCCCGCGCCCGTGCCTGTTGTCGTCCCTGCGGCGCCGCCCGCGGTACCCGCACCGCTCGAGGAGCTTGTGGCGCCGGTAGTGGCCTTGCCACCACCGGAGCAAGCGGTCATCGACACGCACGCCAGCACGGACGCGGCGGAGGACCGCAGAGACGCGAGCCCAGGCGTTGATTGGAGATGGCGCATGCCTCCGTCATATCAGGCGAAGCAGGCCCGCCTCCAGTCACGAGCGCCGCAGCACAAAATTCCTCCTGTGGTGTCTACTTCCCCCCTCCGCCGCAGGATCGTTGAGAGTCTGGCGCGGGACAAGACTTGATCATCGGCGTCGGATTCGCTCGGATGGCGCAGTACTCCGCATCGTAGGCTCCCGGGTTGCAGCAACCATTGCCCGCCTGGGAGCGACGGCAATGCGTGTGCTCCGCAGCGCGTGCCGGCCTTCGACCGTCGTGCGGCGCGCGCGCTTCGGTCGACGCCCCTTGTACTGGCAGGGGCGGATTCGCCAATTCACGTAGCGGGATGACCCTCGCCGTAAAAGATCGCCGCGAGATCCACCTCGTCGACAGCCTTTCGGTTCGGCTCTCCGCGAAATACACGCTCAGCGCGCCACGTTATTTCCTCTAGCCATTCGCTCTCGTGCTTGTCGAGCGCGTGCCGCGCGCCGGGGGAGCCGCTGTTGCGGCTAGCCGATGCCGTTGCTCAAAACTGCATCCCAACTCCAGCTCCCGCGCGCCACGTCCACACTTCGCCCAAGCCACCGCTCAACTCGGGGAAGAGAGCCCCACCTCGCGTAGCCAACTCTGCCCATGTCCTTTGCCCTATTGGCACGCGGATGTGCGCGAGCGCGATGGGGCCAGGAGCTAGGCCGACGTATCGTTGAACGGTTGAGTAGCCCGCCGCAGCGACCCGAGCGGCGTCCGCGCGATCGAGCGTCTGCCAGATCACGTCGGCCTCTGCACCCAGGCCGAAGCCCAGGCCGACTGAGCCAATCGTCCAGCGCCGTTGGAGTCCTACGTCGCACCCCAATGACGCAAGGGTCGCGTTCTCCGCGCTCGTATTCTGTGTCCCTCGCCCGCCCGTCACGCCAATGGAGACCGCCCAGTCGTCCCATTGGTGGGCATAACGCAAGCCTAGAAGCTCTCCAAAGCTCGACAGACGCGAAGCCCCGACGGACGCCTCCACACCGATTTCATTTGGCCACAGGACGACGGCTCCCCCTTTGGTCGCAAGCTGCTCCTCGGGAACTGAACGGAACTCGTCTGCGCGGAGTGTGCGTGTTTCGCTCGGAGCGAGCGAAAACTCCAGTCCTGCCGAGCCGACGGCGCTCGTCCGCTGAGCGAGATACCGGCCGGCGGGGAGGGCAAAGACGACGTCGCGCTCCGGGTTCCCCCAAAGCTCGCCGATCACCGTGCGTGACCCCAAAGCGTAGATGAGAAAGTGCGTGTCCGCGGCCGGAGGAAAGCGAGCGAGGGCACTGGCGCCGTGGGTATTGGTAAGGACGATCGGCCCGGCCTCGTGTAGGTCGAAGACCGCGGCGGGGTGCTGGAGCACGCCGCTGGCGCGCGACGAGCGAAGGAGGGTCTGGCTGTAGGCCCGCCGGCGCTTCAAGCTCGACGTGCTGTACCTCCGGCACCAAGCGGTATCCGCGCCCTACGACGGACTCGACGATGCCCTTGCCCAGGACCGAGCGCAGATCCCGTACGTGCGTGCGCACGAGGCTGTCGCTCGTCGCAATCTTGCCCCAGACGGCTCGGACGATTTCGTCATGCGTTACGAGTCGTTGAGGGTTCTGGACGAGGTAACGCAGGATCGCGAAGGGCTTGCGACGCAGGCGGAGCTCGTCGTTCTCCTTCCACAGGCGCTCGTTGTCCAGATCGAGCCTGAACGGCGGAAAAGACAGCACGCAGACCTTTCCCGTGACGCGCATCCTACTCCGCTCGACCAGCCACGGCTTCCGCGAGTTCCAGCGCGTACTCCAGCGAGCGGATCGCACCGTCACTAAAGTCCATTCCAACCACGATCCAGCGACTCCGGTCCATCGGCATTCTCAACAGCGCTCCGACAGTTCACTCAGTACCCGACGGTGAATCGCCTCCTCGCGAAGCGAGGGCGTTCGATCTCGTCGACGACGGCCACCGCGAAGTCCTCGTACGAGATGCGGGACTCGCCGCGCCCGTCGACAACGGGATGATCCTCGCCTGTCCGATACTGGCCGGTCCGTTCGCCCGGCGCGAAATGGATCGGCGGAGGCGAGACGTACGACCAGTTGAGGCTCGATAGGGCCAAGCTGCGGTAGAAGTCCAGCGCCTCCGCCTGCCCGGTCGCCGTGGGACGCCAAGTAGCGGGAAAGTCGGGGGAGTCCAGAACTAGCTTGCCGTCCGGCGCGAGCAGGCTCGAACCGCCGCCCATGTGTACCACTCTGGGGGCCCCCGGAATCGTTGGGAGCACCTGGGCCAGCGTCTCAGCCGCGCGGCGCCAGATGCTGCTGTCGGCCGCACCGATGGCAACGACGAATGCATCGGTACCGGGGGCGAGCTCGTGGACCGATGCCGGGGACGTCGGATCGCCCAACACGCCCTCAGCACCTGCCGGAATGTCCTTCAGTTGCTCGCGATGCCTCACCCCCGCAATCACCCGATGGCCTCGGCGGAGCGCCTCCTTTGCGATGCGCCCTCCTGCCTTCCCCGCTGCTCCGAAGATCACGAGCTTCATGGTCCTGTTCCCTCGTGCGACTCCAAAACCGGCCGACAGAGGCGCCGGAGGTCCGCGGTCACCCGACGAGGACGACCTTTCCCCTGGGACTGCCCTTCTCCGCGAATGCCTGTGCCTCAGCCGCGCGCGCGAGAGGGAACCGCTTCGCGATGGGGATGAGGAGTTCCTTCTTGGCGACCGCCTCGGCGTATCGCGACAGAGTCGCGGATCTAGGCTGCACGCTGAATGCGCGCACGGTAAAGCCGCGCTCCTTCGCGCCCGCGGGTTCGCCGAGGACGCTCCCGATCACGCCGCCTGGCTTCAGCTTGTCGTAGAGCCTCCCGATCGTCTCGCCGCCTACGGTGTCCGCGATCGCATCGAGTACGGGGAGCTTGCTCCAATCCGCCTCGTCGTCGAGCGCGACGACCCCGGCGGCTCCGAGCTGGGCAGCGTCCGCGCGTTGCGACTTCAAGACGCCGGCCCAGACCTTCGCCCCCTTCGCGCGCGCGCCGAACAGCGCCGCGCGCCCCACGCTCCCCACCGCGCCGGTGATGAGGACGACGTCCCCGAGGGCGGGACGGACCGCCTCTTCGGCAAGCTGCGCTCCCGTGGCGAGGATGAGCGGGAGGGCGCCGGCGTCGACGACGTCGAGCCCGGCCGGCAGCTTGGCCCATGCGTCCGCTGGCCCGGCCACCCGCTCGGCGTACCCCTGCGAGACGACGCCGAGGACTCGGTCGCCCACCGCAAAGGCGTCGACTTCTGCGCCGACTTCGATCACTTCACCCGCGACGTCCCGCCCCAAAATGGCCGGGAACTGAATGGGAAATCGGCCTTTGGCGGCGCCGCTCCGGATCACCCAGTCAATCCGGTTGATGCTGCCCCCCGCCATCCGGACGACGATCGTACCGCGCTCGGCCTTCGGATCGGGGACGTCGCGGAGCTCGAGCTTGTCCACGTCTCCGTAACCAGTCAAAACGACGGCCTTCATGAGCTACCTCCTTCGCTTGGTTCGAATCGTCGCGGATTCACAGCAGTCGACACGCTTCCTCGAACGTCAGCCGCGGGCTGCGCGGAAACACCTTCGCGGGGTCGCCGACGCCGAGGTTGCATAGGAAGTTCGAGCGGATGCTCGTCCCGGCGAAGAACTCTGCGTCGACTTTGGCGTTGTCGAAGCCCGACATCGGCCCGCAGTCGAGTCCGACCGCACGTGCAGCGATGATCAGGTAGGCCCCCTGAAGCGTCCCGTTGCGAAACGCGGTGCTCTCCGCCAGGCCAGGATGGCCCTTGTACAAGTGGATGGCGTTCGGGTTGTGTGGGAGGAGCTGGGGCAGCTTCTCGAAAAACGCGTCATCGGTCGCGACGATCACCGTGACCGGTGCGTTGAGCGTCTTGTCTACGTTGCCTGGAAAGAGGGCTGGACGTAGTCGCTCCCTGGCGTCGCGCGTGCGCAGGAAGACGAAACGCGCGGGGGAGCAGTTGTTGCTGGTCGGCCCCCACTTGAGCAGCTCGTAGAGCTCGTGCAACTGCGCATCCGCGACCGGCTGATCCAGAAAACCGTTCTGCGTGCGTGCCAGCCGGAAGATCTGGTCCAGGGCGCTTCCGTCCAGGCTCGTTCGTTGTCCGTTGCTCATCGTGGAACTCCATGTGTGAGTCTGGTTGCGTTTCTGCGGGGCCACGCCCGCAGCCGGGAGCAGCGCTTCACCGCACCGCCATGGCGACGGTCGTGACGCGGGTCCCCTGTGGGCGATTCTCGACGGCGAACTCGCCGTAGGCGTTCATGCCCAACTGGAGCGCGCCATCGCGACTCCAAGGAGGGCTCCCAAGATCGCGTTGGGACCCGGCACGGGCATCGCGAACAAACGACAGCAGACGCCGATGAGCGCACCCAGGATTAGTCCAACGAGCAGTTTCATCGCAGCAACTCCGTTCGTTCGCGCTTCCCGCTCCGACGTCACCGACTCCTCGCTACTTCCTCTCGCCTGCCTTCAGGAGCTGCATCTCCCAGAGGTAGGCGACGCCTGTCGCGCCCGAGTGTCTTCCCACGCGTTGAGCGTCGTGCGGTTGATCGGCTTCTGGTCGGGGAAGACATCCTGCACACCCTTGATGAGGTAGCCGCCGCGGTCCTCCGTCACGGTGGTGAGAATCGTGGGCACCTTGACGCCCTTCGCGGCCTTCGCCAGGCCGACCACGTTGTTCACGATCATCGTCGGTTCGTGGCTGTGGAGATTCGCGAACTGGAACGGCTGGTGGTCGATGAGTACGAGAACGCTCTCCTCGGGAGTCAGGAGCGCCCCGAGACTGAACTTCTTGCTGGGCGATGACATGGTTTCTTTGCCTTTTCGATGAACGTGTTCCTGCGAAACCCCGTAAGAAGTCTTCCTCGCCTCGGACGGGTCACGAGACGTCGATGTCGATGAGGCGCGGGTGCGTCTTCGACCGCGCACCCGGGATCGTCAGGTCCCGCGGCTCAGAACATCCCGTTGGGGTTGGCACGCGGGATGTCCCGTCCGAGCAGCGGCGCCGAGTTCTTCGGGTCTCCCACGAACTGCAGAGTGTCCCAGTGCTCGACCGCCTTGCCCTCGGCGTCCATCCTGTAGATGTCGACCCCGGCGATCCCGGTGTCCTTAGGGTCGTCGTTGAAGAGGTTGAGGAAGTTCACGTGGGCCCAGACGTAATCGCCCACGGCGATGATCTTGTGCACGACCACGCGGGCCTTGGCGCGCTCGCGAGTGATCTTGCCGAAGAACTGGCCCAGCGCCACGGACCCGTCCGGGATGAGCGGATTGTGTTGCACATAGGAGGGCCGTACGAGCTTGGCGGTGCCCTCCTCCGACCTCTTCGCGTTGATCATCAGCTCGTAGAGCTCGAGGATGTTGTTCTTGTTGCGGACAGCACGACTGTCGTCGTTGGGATCGAGGATCTCGATCACGTGACCTCCTCCGGTTCGTGTGGGATGAAGTGACCGCGCAGCCGTCAGCGCGGAGCTGGATCGACGAAGACGTAGATGCGCTTGATCCTTCCGCCTTCGATCTGGACGACGTCCGTACCGGTGGTCGCCACGCGGCCATCGGGCGGGCCCACCCGCCAGAAGAGCCGTCCGGCGCCGTTGTGGCCCACGGCGTGCCCGACCGCGGTGAAGACGAAGTCGGGCGGCAAGCCGCTCAATAGCTTGGCGACCGCTTCCGAGATTTCCTCCCTCCCGACCGCGACGGCTTCGGGGTCGTAGAGGACGGCGTCCTCGGCGTAGAGCTCATTCAACGCAGCGCGGCGGCGGGCCGAGTCGCGCTCGCTGAAGACCCGCGCAACGTTGGCTTGCATCAATGCGTCGAAATCGATGGCGCCTGCCGCCTTCGCGCTCCCGGAGTCGCTCTTCTGCTTCGAACTGCTCATCGTGCTCATGCTCCTTAAAGGTCAACCCTGGCCGCGATTCGTTGCGCGCGAAAAGCCCGAGCCGATCACCTGGTTCACGACCATGGCCAGCTCGTGCTGCTCGCGAAGCGTCCCGCCCCCAGCGCCTGCGCTACGTCTTGTTCTCGAACATCCCGTTCGAATTCGCGCGCTGGATGTTCGGGCCAATCATGGGAGCAGCGTTCTTCGGGTTGCCGGTCCACTGCAGGGTGTCCCAGTGCGCTGGGGGCCGGCATCTGCTCGGCCAGCTCGATCACCTGCAGGGCCGCGGAACGCGAATCGAGCCCAGCCCCCTGCATGCTGTTGAGGGCCTTGGCGAAGGCCTTAAACGTCTGCATAGAGCTCGCGTTGCTCGGGGGTCATCGCGTCGCCGACGCGCGAAAGCGCGGTGGCCGTCTTCGCGGGACCGCCTGTCCTCATGTTGCCAGCCACCGCGATGACGACGTCGATCCCGAAGCGTTTCAACTCGGCCCGGTAGACCGTGGAAAGCACCTCCATCGCGGCCTTCGACGCACCCGACGGTCCGTTGAAGGGGAGCGGCAGATGGGCCGTCCACGTGCTGACCTGCACGATGCGTCCGCGTGCCCTGCGGAGGGCGGGCAGGAAGGTCGTCATTACGGACAACGCGCCGAACACGTTCACGTCGAACTCGCGCCGGATGCCGTCGAGGGGCAGCACCTCGAGCGGCCCGGGGGTCAGGATGCCGGCGTTGCTGATCAGCAGATCGAGACCGCGACCCTCCCCGAGGGCGGTCGACACGCTTCGGACCCAAGCCCTTACGTCCGCCTCCTTCGTGATGTCGCAGAGCGCCAGGCTCACGCGGCCACCGGAGGCGCTCTTCAGGTCCTGAACTTCCGCCTCTGTCATGGCGGTTCGAAGACCGCATACGCTTTCTCTGCGAGCCCCAGCGCGATGTCTCGGCCAAGGCCGCTACCGGCGCCCGTGATCGCGGCCGAGCGAGCTGCTTGTTTCGGATTCGGTGACATGGGCTGCTCCGTAATGGTTAGGGTGAGACTTCAGGATGCTGACCGTTGCCCAGACCACGCCCGAGCGGACCGGCTGGCCCCGCTCCGGTTGGCGATCGTGCCGGCGGACCTTGTCGCGGCCTCGAACCGAAGCGCGCGAGGTAGTCGATGCGGCGGGTCGAGTGCACGACCCCAACTAAGTCGGTCGGTCCTTTCCCGGCAGTGGAAACTCCGTGTGATCGGCGGGAAATCCTCGTCAACCGATGGGGGCGGTTTCACGCGGACCCGATTTGACGGGCTTTGTTCGCGGGTTCCACGGCGCGCGCAGGCGACGACCCGTAAGGTCCCGCCCATGGGATCGCCAAGAAGTCGCTCTCGCCGCGCGCTTCCAGCGCGCATGCGCTGAAGAATTGCCTTGCGTGGTCCACGCGGTCACAGACTGCTCCAGTCCGGCGGGCGGATAGGAAAACCTAGCTTGCTCGGTCTCGCAAGAGAGACGCGAGGGGCGACATAACGTTCGTTCATTCGTGTTCGGTTAGGGCGCCGCTCGGAGGGGATTGTTAATAGATTTCGATCGGTTGCGGGCGTCGCGTTGAAAGGACGAAAACGGGCCATCGTTTCTGATCTTCTGGGGTT
>Ga0302325_10032798_pt1 | contig 10654 bp, 9 predicted proteins | sample Palsa_T0_2_FD_201948 | JGI IMG/M metagenome (GOLD analysis project Ga0302325, IMG submission 201948) | Peat permafrost microbial communities from Stordalen Mire near Abisko, Sweden - Palsa_T0_2 | ecosystem: Environmental > Terrestrial > Soil > Palsa > Peat permafrost | place: Sweden: Abisko...
GGCCTTGAGCTGCGCGATCACGAGCTCGGCTCCGCGGTCAGCTCCAGGAAGATCTCCTCGAGCGATGAACCTTCCGCCACCAGTTCATGGACCGCGACGCCCGCGGCGAACGCGATATCGCCGACGCGGTCGGTGTCCGCACCGTGGACCACGAGCGTCTGGTCGTCGCAGGTCGCGTCGAGATGCTCGCGGCGTAGCGCCTCCTGAAGCTGATCCGGCTTGGCGGTGCGGACGCGGACCGTGCCGCCGACGCGGCTGGTCAGCTGCTCCAGCGAGGACTCGACGACAAGGCGACCATGGGTGACGATCAGCACCTGGTCGACCGTCTGCGCGACCTCGGCAAGGACGTGGCTGGAGACGAGCACTGTGCGTCCCCCGGACGCGAACGCGCGCAGGAAGTCGCGCAGCCAGCGCACCCCTTCGGGATCGAGACCGTTGGCCGGCTCATCCAGGATCAGCAGCTCCGGATCGCCGAGCAGCGCTCCCGCGAGCCCCAGACGCTGGCGCATACCAAGTGAGTACCCCTTGACCCGCCGCCGACCTGCCTTCTTCAGCTCCACGGTCTCGAGCACGTCGTCCGCGCGCGCGTCGGGCAGGCCGACGGCGCGGGCGAGCGTTCGCAGATGGTCGCGGCCCGAGCGCCCGGGATGGAAGTCCGTCGCCTCGAGCACGGCACCGACTGACAGCGCGGGACGGTGAAGCGCGGCGTACGGCTTGCCGAGCACCAGCGAGCGCCCGCTCGTAGGCGTCGCCAAGCCGAGGAGCATGCGCAGGGTCGTCGTCTTCCCCGCACCGTTCGGGCCGAGAAAGCCCGTGATCGTCCCGGGCTCGAGCGTGAACGACAAGTCATCGACGGCGAGAACCGAGCCGAATCGCTTCGTCAGCGACTCAGCGACAACCGCCGTCACGACTCCACCACGCCACTCCGGGCAGCGATCCCCCAAGACTCCGGACGGCAGAACACCGCCCTCAATGTAACCGGTCAGGGCAGCCGGGGGCGATCAGGCTGACCGCGGAGGTCAGTGGGTGGTCGGCGGCGTTCCGGTGGGGACGACTGGGTGCGGATCGGTCCCTGTCTGTACGGCGAAGTCGTGCGCCAGCGCGGCGAGGTTGCCGCGCTCGGTCCAGTCCTTGCCGATGTCCTTGTATCCGTAGAAGTCCCTCAGGAGCTCGAGCGCGCGGGCCGAATCCGTTCCGAGATTCATCCAGCTCGGGCAGATGTGCAGGTGATGGGTGATGAACGCCATGTACCAGTAGATCGACGAGTGGGCACAGCGCCCGCCGGTGGCGCCCACCTCGCACTCGAAATCGATATCGTCGGCAAACTCACTGGCAGCCTTGTCGTAGACGCTTTGGGCGTGGTCGAGCGCTGCCGGCGAGGTGCCGCCGAGGTACTTCGTTAGCAGTGTTGTCCAACCAGCGATGTTCTGGCGAGCGTGGAGCAAGTCCTGGCCCTTGCGGTTCCAGCGCTGCGCGATCGCCGTGGCGCGATCGAGCGCGTCCTTCCAATCCTTCGGGCAGTCGTGGGCCGTGTCCGTGGCGCCCGTGCTCGGAACCGGACGGCTGGTTGCGATGTCCTGGGTCAACTCCGCGTACGACTCCGCGTTCTTGAGCGCGTCGGCCGGGTTGAGCAGCCGGTAATAGCGGTCGCTCTGATAGGCGAGGTCGGTCACGGTGCCGCCGGTGGTCTGGTGGGCGAATTCGTGGACCACCACTCGGGCCTGGCGGGTATCCGAGTCGTTGAAGAACGCCGGACAAATCTGAACCTGCCCGCTGCCCCCCGGGACGAACGCCACGGTGTTGGCAGTCTTGTCGCAGGTGCCGGTTGCCGGGTGACACGCCAATGGGTTGGTGCCAAGCGCACTTCGGATTGCGGCCAGGTGGTCGTGGACGACCTTCACCGTTGCCGCGTCGTTGGCGCCAAAGTTCTTGTTCAGCGCGTTCAGGACCCTGCTCCCCGGGTCCGCTGCTCGGTTGGTGCCGAACGCGGCGAGCCACATGATCGCAATCGCCAGCCACTGGTCGGCCGTCTTCGATGCCGCTGTCAACTTCGCGGTCTGATCGCGATTGCAGGTGACCGGCGCGGGCGAGACGGCGCCGGTGCCCGGAGCCGTGCCGGTCGTCGGACCGGTGGCGCTCGTCGGACCGGTGGCGGCCGTCGGACCGGTGGCGGCCGTCGGACCGGTGGCGGCCTGGCGAGATAGCACCCGGGTCGCGACCGGACGCCGGCTCGCCGCCGTGGACGGCGCCGGCGCCGGCGCAGCCCGGCCTGCGGACTCCGCCTGCTGCTCGGCGGCGTCCCGGCCAGCGATCGTGATCGGCCCGGATGGAGCGCCCGCGGATGACGCTCGCTGCTGGACGACGTGGGTCAACTCGTGAACCAGCAGCTCCCGGCCGGCCGGGGAGCCCGGCGCGAACCGCCCCGAGCCGAACACGATGTCCGACCCGACCGTGTATGCGTTCGCGCTGACGTCCGCGGCCGACTGCGCTGCCAGGGCGTCGTCGTGGATCCGGACTTCGCCGAAGCCCTGACCGAAGTCAGCCTGCATCGCTGAGAGCACCGGCCCGGGCATCGGCGAGCCACCCCGCGCGAGCGTGTGTTCGACACTCGGGGGCGCCAGTCCAAGGCCAGTCTCGCCGCCGACCCGACGAGGACCGGCACCGGCGCTCGAGCCAGTAGCGGCGGCCCCGGGGTCGAGCCGGTGCTGACGGCACGTCTCACACTCGCCGCCGTGAAGGGCGGACCCGCCGCACGCGCACCGTTGCAGAACCCGTCCGCGGCTTGGGCCTGGGCCGCTGGCGGCAAGTACCGGCACCGCGCTCGGTCGCCGCGTCCCGCCGTGAGACCGCCTCGCCTGGTCCAGCCCGTCGAGAGCGGGCCGCGACACCGACCTCCGGGGAGCCGTCGCGTGTGCGGCACCCTTGATCTCAGCTTGCCCCCGAGCGAGCATTGCAGCGCCGATCGTATAGCCGAAGTCAAGTCGGGCAAGCTGGCACGTCGGTCGCGTGCAGCAGAGCAAGCACCCCGTCGGGCGACCGGCATATCCTGGTCATCGACGGAATTGCAATGCTCCGGATTGATGGCAGGAGTGAACGAGCGGACGCAGGTCCTATTCGTAACCGGGGCGAACCCGATGCGTGGCGGGGGCGGCCTCGAGAGCTACGTGCGCGCGCATGCGCTCGCCGCGGACGCTGCCGGCTTTGACGTGCACGTGTTCTGCCTCGGACGCGGCGCGCGCGTTAGTCGTGAGGCGTTCGGCTACGTGCATCAGACTGCGATCCCGCCGCACACGATCCGCTCCGCGCTCGCGGGCCTCTACAGCCCGCTCCTCGCGCGTGCGCTCAATCGTCACGTGCGGCATGCCGAGCCGGTCCTGATCCACGCGTTCGGCGCTCACAGCGTCGGTGCCGCCCGGTTCTGCCGGGCGCACGAGGGCCGCGGGCTGCGCAGCGTGCTGGTGACCTCGGCGTTCACCACGGAGGCCCAGGAGACCGGTGCTTTACTGGCCGGCCTGCGACGGGAACACGGCGCGGTCAATGCGCTCCACTACCTGGCGCGCTACGGGATCGTGCGGGCGATCGGCACTCGCAACGAGCGTCGAGGGTATGCGGCCTCGCGGCTGCTGCTGGTCAACTACGAGTCCGTGCGTACGCTGCTGCGCGAGCAGTTCCGCGCCGACTGGGAGATCCGCGAGATGCCCTACGCATCCGACACGGCGTTCAGCTCGTTCGCGGAAGCAGATCACGGTCCCGCGCCCGACCCAATTGCCACGCTGGAGCCAGGGACTGCACCGCTGATCGTCTGTGTCTCGCGCCACGACGCGCGTAAGGGCGTCGACGTACTGCTGGAGGCGCTGGGTGCGATGCAAGCTTCGGGGGTCAGCTTCCGCGCATGTCTGCTCGGACGGGGGGAGCTGATCGACGCGCACCGCCGCCTCGCCGAGCGCCTCGGACTCGGGCGGTCCGTCGTCATCACCGGCAAGGTGCCGGATGTGGTGCCCTATCTGGTTCGTGCCGACGTCTACGTACTGCCGTCTTTGTCCGAGGCGAGCGGCTCGGTGTCGCTGCTCGAGGCGATGCAGGCCGGCGCGGCGATCGTGACGTCCGGTTGCGACGGTATCCCGGAGGACGTTGTCGACGGCGAATCAGCGATCGTGGTTGCCCCCGGGGATGTGACGGCGCTGGCCGGCGCGATCTCGACGCTGCTCGGCGACGCCGGACTGCGCCGCCGACTGGGCGCCCGCGCGCGCGAGGTCTACGAGCAGCGTTTCTCGGCCGAGCCCTTCATCGACGCACTGAGCGGGCTCTACGGCGAGCTCGGCTTCACCCCCGGGCCAGCTCGGTGAGCGCCTGCTCGTAGGAATCGGCGATCAGCGACAGCGCGTGCTGAGCTGCCGACTCGAGACCGCGCTCCGTTAGCCGCTTCACCAGCGGGCGATCCGTGGCGCATGCGACGATCAACTCGGCTAGCCGCTCCTCGTCTCCCTCGGGATGCAGCAGGCCGTTGACGCCGTCGTCGACGACCTCGCGGGCGGCGACGATGTCGCTCGCGATCAACGGCCGCGCGCAGGCCATCGTCTCTAGGTAGACGAGTGCCTGGCACTCGTACGCTGACGGCATTACGACCATATCGCCGACGCTCATCAGTTCCGGCATGCACTCGTGCTCGATCCAGCCGGGGAAACGGAAATCGGCGCCGAGACCGCGCGAGTGGCATTCGCGCTCGACCTCCTCCCTCAGCCGCCCCTCGCCCGCGACCACGAACACGAACCGATCGTTCTCCGCGAGCACACGCTCGGCGGCCCCGAGCAGGTCCATCGGGCGCTTCTGCTCGGTCAGCTTCGAGGCGTGGAGGACGACGACCGCGCCGGCGGGGATCGCGAGCTCGCGGAGCATGGTGGCATCCGGTTCGAGCGGGCGGAAGCGCTGGAGGTCCACCGGGTTCGGAATCACCCGCACCCCAGGCACGCCGAGCTCGGCCATCGCCGTCCGCGCGTGGCGCCCCGAGGTGACGATCAAGTCGAAGCGCCGCATGGCGGCGAGCAGCGGCTCCGCGAGCTCCCGAGGATATGTGCCGCGCTCGATCCCGAACATGGTCGTCCCGTGGCTGACGAGCATCCGCGGCAGGCCGCTGATGCAGTCCAGGTCCTCGAGCTGCGGAACGATCGCCTCGCGCCCGGCGATCAGAACGTCAGGACGACTCCGCGCGACAGCCTGCTCCACCAGCTCGCGGATCAGGCCACGTTCGTGTTCGCGGTACTCCTGCGAGGGCGGAATGTCCGGCCCGCTCGCGAGATACGGCAACTCGAACCGGGTGATGTGCAGCTCTGGGTGGGCGCGACCGAATGCATCTCCGCCTTGCAACGCCGCACTCGTGATCGGGCTGATCGCTTCGATCTCCTGCCCACGGCCTGCGAGCTCGCTCAAGATCTGCGCCGAGAACATAGCCGCGCCGCCCCGGTGCGGCGGCAACGGGCCGACGAACAGAACTGAGAGTCGGGCGACCGGCACTGCGTTCTAGGCTGCGGCCACGAGCGCGGCCCGCTCGGCCTGGGTGATCTCGCGCTTGCCGCGCGAGGCCGGATCCCAGGCGACGACGATCGTCGTGCCGGAGGCGGCCACGGTGGCGTCGGGCAGACGCACCTCGTGCTCCATCCGGAGACTGGTGTTCCCCACGTGCGCGGGCCGCACGACCACCTCGACGTGTTCGTGGTCCTTGCGCACCTCGGCGTGATAGTCGAGATCGCCGTGGACGAGCACGAATACGCCGTGCGCGTGCGAGTTCCCCGCCATGCGCGCGATCTCGCTCATCAACCCGCCCCGGCCCTCCTCGAGCAGCTCGTGGTCGACGGACCGGTTGAGGTGCCCGAGCATGTCCACGTCGCGCCAGCGCAGCCGCACGCCCATCCGATTCTCGAGTCCCGCGGTCATGGCGGCGCAGTCTATGGCCCGCCGCGCGCCCGGCACGTGCGCGGTCGGAAGGGGCTGCTGAAGGTGGTTGCGGCGGTGATCGGCTTACCGCCGGCGAGTGTCGCTGCCGCAGCGGTCAAGCACCTGCGCGACTCCACGCCGAACTCCGTGCGCGACAGCCAAGGTCTGCTACACGCTGTCGGCGGGCGGTGTGGTCACGCTCGGGACGGCTCCACGCGGCGCTCCCAGAAGCTGCCCGGGTTCGGGGCCGCCAGCGCGGTCAGCTGCGAACAGACCTTCTGCCGCGATCGGGCGATCAACGCAACGCACAAAGAGACGTTCGACCGGATCCGCGAAGTTAGAGCCGAGGCAATCAAGCACACCATGCTCGCGCGCCAGTTCTCCGCCGAACGGCGGGACCTCATGCAAGGACTGATGAAGGACGGGGTGTCCCAGGCTGACATCGCCCGCGAGCTCGGAGTCACCCGCCAAGCCGTCCAGAAGATGCTGGCGTGTTGATCCTCGGGCTCGGACGCGAGCAACGGCGATGTGGCCACTTTGGCCGCCGGTGACTTCGAAGCAGCCATGCCCGAGGAGCACCGGATCAGCGGCATTGCGGCTACGCTGCGCGCGACGCCGTCGAGCTCGCCTGGCCGCTCAGCACTGTCAGCAGCCACCGATTCCCCGCCCGCCGGACTACCGGGTCACGCCTTAATCAGCCGCGATCATTAGGCCGCTGCTTTCCGATCAAAGCGAAAGCCTGCGCCGTCCATTGCCAAGCCGACGAAGTGTGGTTGTGCTCCCGATCTCAGCGCGCCGTCGCGGCCCGTCGCCGCGGTCACGGAGACCGGGGCTCGCGTCAGCTCTGAGACCGACGTTCGCTTCGCGTTCTCCAGATGAACGGCCCACGTCGGTCCTCGCGAGGAACGCTCGACGGAGCGAGGCTCAGGAGATCCTCGCCGTCCTCGGGGTTGAGCCCGACCATGAATCCATCTAGCGGGGAGCGGAGACCGAGGGCCCCGGCGCGCGACTGCGCTACCGGCGCGTAGACGCGATCCTCAGTCCGTGAAGGCCACCGCGAGGCCCTCGGTATGTATAGATGCGCTCGACGTTCGACCAGGACCAAGTGAGTTCTCGAAACAGAACCCATTCGAGAAGCAAAAAGGGCCGTAGATGTCCGCCCTCGTCGTCGGCGTAAAAGTGAACGAGCGGACCCCTGATCGTCAGGTTCCGATCGTTATGCCGCGAGCGGTTATGTCGAGTGCCACTAGCGCTCGTATCGGCCGGCTGTACCACGGCCTTGACCTGAGCGCCCCGAGTCTTCAGGTCTCAGGAGTCGTCCGGACGCGCTGCAGCTCCTCGATCCAAGCAACACTCGGGGCGCCGAACCGTCTCGCTCGCCAAGGCGGCAGCTAGGACGGCGATGCGACCGTACCGAAACGGACCCGCTCAACGGCTGCGCGCACGTCTGTAGGCGAGGACGTCGTTCCGGCTGAGCTGATCACCGAAGCGCTGTTTGAGCTCTGCTATCTCGTCGTCGGTCAGGCCGTCCCACGGAGCAAACCATTCCCGGACAACGCACCCGAACACGCATTGAAATGCGATCAGCCGCGACCAGCCGAATCGGCGGGGCAGCCAGAGGTGCCCTCTGGGGAACGCCACGCCGAAGAGGATCTCCGGGATTCGTGTGCGCCTGTTCAGAGCCAGCAACCACTCAACGCATTCCTCGAGGTCCTCGATCCCTCGCACGAGCGCGGTCGGCACAAAGCTCGAGTGTTCGCCGCGGTGCGACACCGGTGCTACACTTGCTGGGTGCCGACGAACCGCCGCAGACACGCGCTGACTGAGACCCCGCCCGTACAGGCGGCGCTCGATGAGTTGCGTCGTGAGCTCGGGACCGACCGGATCGAGCTTGGCGAGCTTGTCGTGCTCGGCGCTGACGCCAAGCTTGTCGCCCTCCGCGCCGAACGTGCTGACACGGCCGCGCTGCGAAGCCGCCTGGCGAGCCGAGTACGCTCGCGCCGGATCGGAGTCGACGTCGACGCAGCGGACGAGGTCCGAGCGGGCGGCTGGGCGCGCGCATGAGCGCCGAGCTCCTGCTGGACAACTCAGCCTGGGCCAGACTGGATCACGACTCGCTGCCGCAGGCTCGAACCGACCAAATCGCTGAACTCCTGGAGCAGGGCGGGATCGCTACCTGCCTGCCATTTCTGCTCGAGGCGGGCTACTCGGCGCGCAACGGACGCGATCACAAGCAGCTCATCGATGAACTGCTGGCGCTGCCGCGGATGTCTGTCGATCGCAAGGTCGAGGATCGCGCGATCGACGCCCAGCGCCAACTCGCACGGGTCGGGCACCATCGCTTGCCGCCAGTCGATCTGATCGTCGCGGCGCTCGCGGACGTCAATCGCTTGGGGATCCTCCATTACGACAGTGACTACGACCTCCTCGCCGAGAAGACCGACCTGAGATTCACCAGCGTCTGGCTCGCCGCCCGCGGTTCGCTCTAAGCCGCCGGCACACGCGCCCAACTCGCCCTTCGCGCCCGCTTCCCGCGCTCCGCCGACAAGAGCAGCGGTCTCGCTTTACGACTGCGTGAGCGGCAATGCGGGCATCTCGCGCCAGCGGCGCCGGCTGCTCCCTTCACGCACGCGAAAGCGGAAGCGAGCGTCGCGCGGCGCCCGACCTGAAAGCAACAGTGGCAGACGGCTCAGGGGATGGTTGCGAGCCGCCGATTACTGGCTCGTCGACGCTGGCTGCGTTCACGTCAGGTGACGCCCGGACTCAGATTCGCGAACGGACAATCGCGACTGGGTGAGAGCGACCAAACGGCGACGAAAGAGGGAGCGGGCTCTACGGCCGGGCTGTGGGGCCTGGCGTTCGCGGCTTGGCGCGTAGGCCATCGAGTGCTGTGGACAGGATCGGCTCGACGTAGCTGGGGTCGCTGTGGATCGTGGCGATCGCGATGATCAGCTCGAGGATTTGCTCGAGCGTGAGATCCTCACGGATCTCGTGTGTCTGCTGCGCGGCGAGCAGGAGCGGTCGTGCAACGGCGAGCACGCGGTCGCGGTTGGTGTGAAGGAACGGGGCGGGATCATCATTGGAGTGCGTGAGCAGCTCGGCGACGTGGTGCTTGCTGTTGAAGAACGCGAAAAATCGGTGCAGCCACGTATCGAGTCGCTCACCGGGCGTTTCTCCCTCGACGGCCTCGGCAGCCTCGCAGACGGCGTTGACCTCATCGATGTAGAGCGCCTCAAGCAGCTCGCGGCGACCGGGGAAGTTGCGGTAGAGCGTCGCCATACCAACACCGGCACGCCTGGAGATTTCAGCCATCGAGATCTCAGCCTCTGGCTCGGCGAAGGCGGTGCGGGCGGCTGCGAGGATCTTGTCGCGGTTGCGTTGCGCCTGCGCGTGCCGGGTCGGGAAGGTGGGCATGTCAGAGACCATCATCAATACTAGTGCCGGAGAGTCTATCCGGGAACTTGCTACGATGTTGACGGACAGGCTATCCGCGAATGTAGAAGGAGATCCTCATGCACGACTCACCCGCCGCCCTCGTCACCGGAGCAAACAAAGGCATCGGCTTCCAAATCGCCAAGGACCTCGCAGGCTGCGGCTTCACCGTGCTCGTCGGGTCTCGCGATCTCGCGAATGGAGAGACGGCCGCGAAGAGCATCGACGGGGATGCTCGAGCTGTCCAGCTCGACGTCACAGACCAAGCCTCCATCACCGCCGCAGCGGCGCGCATCCGGGACGAGCTCGGCCGGCTCGACGTGCTCGTCAACAACGCCGGTATCTCTCACGCACCCATGCCAGACAGAACGCTGGAAGAGATCGTGCAAGCCGGGCGCATGAGCATGGCGTCCCTCGACGAGATCCACACCGTGTTCGAGACCAACGTGTTCGGTGTCATCGCCGTCACGCAGGCAATGCTCCCGCTCCTGCGGGAGGCACCCGCCGCGCGTATCGTCAACGTCGCAAGCAGCGGCGGCTCACTGACCCTGAATTCCGACCCGAGCAACCCGCACCGGGCGATGTTCGGCACCTACTCCTCATCCAAAGCGGCAGCCAACGCAGTCACGGTCGCGTTCGCCGCCGACCTCGAAGCGGCCGGCATCAAGGTCAACGCCGCGTGCCCTGGCTTCACCGGCACCGACCTCAACTTCTTTCGCGGTACGCGCACGGTTGAGCAGGGCGCACGAGAGCCGGTGCGCCTTGCGCTCATCGGCCCCGACGGACCAACTGGCACGTTCTCAAACGAAGACGGTCCGCTCCCGTGGTGATCACGCCGCGCACTGACAGCGCCAGGAGCAGCCCAAGCAGCCCCGCCCAGGCTTCTCAACACCCCTCCGATCCGAACCTCGGATTCCTGCCAGCGGACCTCTCCCATATGTCGGGTCCTGCACCGTTAGGCGGCCCTACCGTTGCGCATCCACCAGGACGTGCACCAAGGAGATGAGAGCCGCCGTCTGCGGGAAACTCGGGCACACGCACAGCCGCATGCGTGACGAGCCTGTCCGGCGCTCGCGACGGACCGAACCCAGCGATCTCACGGCCCGACCGAGTCACTCCGCGTCGGCGAGCAAAGCGGCCACCGCGCCTGCGTGGCCCGTGTAGGCGTAAAGCAGCTACGCGATGGCGTCGACCCGGCTGGGAGTCGACGGCGAGCTCGCCGGTCTGCCGGCTTCTGCTTTCGCCGTGCGAGGCCGACGCCCCTAGCTTCCGAGTTCGCGTGGATCCGGCA
>Ga0302325_10032802_pt1 | contig 10653 bp, 9 predicted proteins | sample Palsa_T0_2_FD_201948 | JGI IMG/M metagenome (GOLD analysis project Ga0302325, IMG submission 201948) | Peat permafrost microbial communities from Stordalen Mire near Abisko, Sweden - Palsa_T0_2 | ecosystem: Environmental > Terrestrial > Soil > Palsa > Peat permafrost | place: Sweden: Abisko...
GACCACTCGGCCTCGCGGATTGCCTTCATCGCGAGCTTGCGCTGCTTCTTGTCGAGGCGGTCGATGAACAGGATGCCGTCCAGGTGGTCCGTCTCGTGCTGCACGCAGCGGGCGAGCAGCTCGGTGCCCTCGATGGTGACGGGGTCGCCGTGCATGTTGAATCCGGTGGCGATCGCACGCGGGGCGCGCGGGGTCGGGAACTGCAGGCCGGGCAGTGACAGGCAGCCCTCGTCGTCCTCTTCGGCCTCGCCTTCGAGCCGCAGGACCGGGTTAATGAGGTAACCTGGCGCGTCGTCGTCCACATGGTAGGTGAACACGCGCAGGCTCACGCCGATCTGCGGGGCCGCGAGGCCGACGCCGGGCGCTTCCAGCATGGTCTCGGTGAGGTCCTGTACCAGCTTGCGCAGCTCAAGGTCGAAGTCCGTCACCGGTTCCGCCGGGGTGCGCAGCACCGGATCGCCGAACAGCCTGATATCCCTGAGCAACTGACATTCCCTTCACGTCGCGCCCGCCCCTCACCTCGCGCCGGGCAGCCACTCACGGTGGCGGCGCGTGCTTACCCCGATTCTATCGGCGGCTCGATGAGCACTGTTCAGATCGGCGCCGTCCCCTTTTAACGCCGGCCCTGCCTGGATCAGTTCCGCTAGATCAGTTCGGCCGGGTCGAGCTGCACGCGAACCCCGCCGCCCTCCTTGCGGGCGCTGCGGCCCGCCTGGGCGGCCTGCAGCGTCTTGGCGAGGGCGGCGCCGTCCGCCCGGGGCGCCCGGACCAGCGCGCGGACCTCCTCTTCGCCCGCGCCGGCCGCCAGGGCCTGCTGCGGCTGCTCGACGGGGATCGGACCGAGAACCTCGAAGCGCGGGTCGATGCCGCGCAGGATGCTGGCCACCGCGCCGGGCTCACCGGTCACGGCGGCCATCCTGACGGCGGGCGGGAAGCCGAGCTCGGTGCGCTCGGCCAGGTCGCGCTCGGCGAACGTGACCGGGTCCCAGCGGATCAGCGCCTGGGCGGCGGGCAGCCCGGCGTCCGCGTGCACGAGAACCGTGCCCTCCGGGCGGACCAGCGCGGCCGCGGTCAGCCAGCGGCGCAGCGCCTCCTCCCCCGCGCGCAGGCTCTGCCTGGACAGCAGCGCCCAGCCGTCGAGCAGCAGGGCGGCGGCGTAGTCGGCGAGCGGCTCGGCGCCCGGGGTGGCGATCACCAGGGCGGGGCCGTCGGGCACCCGCGGGAGGATCAGCTCGCCGCCCGAGGTCCGCACCTTGACGCCGGGGAAGGCGCGGCCAAGCTCCTCGGCGGTGCGGGCCGCGCCGGTGACCGTCGCCCGGAGCTTGTCGTGGCCGCAGTACGGGCAGCGCCAGCCGCCGCCGGGCTCCGTGCTTGCCGTGTCTGCCCGCCCCGTGTCTGCCCGCCCCGTGTCTGCCCGGCCCGTCTTGGCTGCCGGGGTGGCGATCGCGCCGCACCAGCGGCAGTCCGGAGCGGCGGCCGACGCCGACAGGCGCAGCGGCCCGTTGCAGGGTGTATCGGCGATGAGGCGGGTGCACCTGGCCTGGGCCCGGCAGCGGGCGCAGGCGATCGAGGCGAGGTAGCCGCGCCGTGGCACCTGGACGAGCACCGGGCCCGCGGCGAGCGCTTCCCTGGCGGTCCGCAGCGCCAGGGCGGGCAGCCTGGCGCTCATGGCGGCCTCGTCGCGGCCCAGTTCCTTGGGGTCGGCGGCCGGCCTCACCCGCGGCGCGACGGCGCGCAGCGTCTGCCGGTCGGGTCCCAGGTGATGCGCCCAGCCCGCCTGGACGAGCTGGGTCAGCTCCGTCGTCCTGGCGAAGCCGCCGATCAAGGCGGCCGCGCCGGCCCGGTGCGCGCGCAGGGCGAGCACCTCACGCGCGTTCGGGTACGGGGCATGCGGCTCGGCGTGCGAGTCGTCGCCGTCGTCCCAGAGCACCACCAGGCCGAGGTCACGGACTGGCGCGAACATGGCTGCCCGGGTGCCTGCCACGATCGGCGTCTCGCCGCGCAGGACGGTCAGCCAGCGGCGGTAACGCTCGGCGGGCCCGAGTTCGGCGGTGAGCGTGACGTAGCGGGCCGGTGCTGTCGGCGGTGCCGCAGCGAGCGGTCCCGCCGCGGGCAGTCCTGCCGAGAACTGGGGCGCGCTGAGCGCGGCCAGTGCCTCGTCGACGCGGGCCAGGTCCCTGGCGTCGGGGACCACGATGACAACGCCGCGGCCGGCGCTGGCGGTGGTGAGGGCGGCGCGGGCGATCTCCTCCGGCCAGCTCGGTCCTGGCAGCGCCGTCCAGGCCGCGCGGGCGGGGCGGCCGGCGGCGAGCGCGTCAAGGAACGACTGTCCCGTCGGGTACCTGGTCCAGGGGCCGGCCTGCGGGCGCGGGGGCTCCGGACACGGGGGCTCCGGACACGGGGGCTCCGGACACGGGGGCTGGGCCGACTCCTGAGTCGAAGAACCGCGTGCGGCGGTCTCGGTGGCGGCGTGCCGCTGCGGTACCGCCAGCCGCAGCACGTCCGCGAGGGTGCCGCCGTAGCGGTCGGCGACGGCCCGGGCCAGGCCGGCGATCTCCTCGGTGAGCACCTGCTCGGCTGAGACCACCCGGTCCAGGTAGCGGAGGCTGCCCAGATGCTCGCTCTCGTCCGCCCGCTCGATCAGGAAGCCGTCTACCAGCTGCCCGGCGAACCTGACGCGGACCCGGACGCCCGGCCGCGCCTGGCCGTCGAACCGCTCGGGTACGAGGTAGTCGAACGGCCGGTCAAGGTGCGCATGCGGCATGTCAACCGCGATCCGCGCCACCGGCTGCCGCGCCGCCGGCCGGTGAGTCGGCGCGTCCTTCGACTTCTTCGGCTTCTTAGCGGGCTTGTCTTCCCGCGCGGACGGCTCGGCGACTACCGGTGGCATGTCGGTCAGCAGCAACCCTGCCGGCCCTTCATCCCACGTACCCGCCATCTCTCCGTCCTACCAGATGCGGCTACCTCGATGCGGCAACGCCGCACGGATCACACATCCAGCAACAGAGTTCTAACCTAAACCCAGAGCGGCGGAGCCGCAGGCGGTCCGGTCTGTGGACCGCCTTCCTACCGCAACTACAAGGCCTTAACCCCAGCCACCGTGCGGGGCGGCGCGGTTTTTGCGCTGCCCCGCCGCAGGGGGCATGGGGAGCGCGCAGCCCCCCATCGAGTGGGGGGCGCAGGGGGGTCACCCCCCCGCGGGAGATACGCGAGCGGCCGGGCACCGGGAAGCCGCAATTACCCGTGTCCGGCCGCTCGCGGGCCTGCCTCGCCGTGCCCGTCAACGGGGCGTGGCTGGCTTAGCCGCTTGTGGGCGCTGCTTGCTAGTCAGCCGACCAGGTGGTCGAACTCGCCGGCGCGCAGCGCGCCGACCATCGCCCTGACGGCCGAGGCGGGGTAGATCAGGGCGGTGCCCTGCGGGTCGCGGGAGTTCCGCATCGCGACGGTGGCCGCGTCGAGGCGGGCCAGCTCCACGCATGCCCCCTGAGAGTTGCTGCGCTGGCTCTTGCGCCAGGTGGCGCCTTCGAGGAGCGCGGCGCTGATCCCGTTCTGAATGTCCTGCATGGTTCTCGTCTCCTGACGGATTCAACCCGGTCCACTGTGGCAGCGGTGCCTTCACGGGACCAGAGCGCTGGGAGCGGCCGCCATCCTGACCGTCCCCGGTTGGGTCTTTGCGATGTCCCCCGGACTTACATCAATGAGCTTAGCGCATGCACGTGCATCCGCAAGGTATTTAGCACTTTCATACGCATACGCATCTGCACGATGCGGTGCGGCCCGGCGGCCCGTTAACTCAGCGGTTTTGATTCACTTTGGGTGATCACCGCAGGTCATATCGACCAATGGCACCACTCTGGCAACTGCCAGCCGCCCACTACCCCACATCACCTGCGTCATGCGGAGCGGCCCCGTGGCTGAAGTTTTGTTATCATCAGGTAACAAAATTATACCGCTCGGTAATCAAACATGCACGTACGTCTAAACACGAAGCAGGCCCAAAACACGGCGCAATCCCGTAAAAACGGTGCAGCCGCAAACACAGCGCGCAAACACAGCGCAGGCCCGCACCCAACCGGGTGCGGGCCTGCATGTCCTTGCGATACGAGAAGGGCTACACTCCGGCCGCCGCGCGCAGCGCGTCGGCGCGGTCGGTGCGCTCCCAGGAGAAGTCGGGCTCGGTCCGGCCGAAGTGCCCGTAGGCAGCGGTCTGCGAGTAGATCGGCCGCAGCAGGTCGAGGGCGGCGATGATGGCGCGCGGCCGCAGGTCGAAGACCGTCGTCACCGCGTCCTGAATCCGCTCGACCGGGACCTGCTCGGTGCCGAAGCACTCGATGAACAGGCCCACCGGCTTGGCCTTGCCGATCGCGTAGGCGACCTGCGCCTCGCAGCGGTCGGCGAGCCCGGCGGCGACCACGTTCTTGGCCACCCAGCGCATCGCGTACGCGGCGCTGCGGTCCACCTTGGACGGGTCCTTGCCGGAGAACGCGCCGCCGCCGTGCCTGGCCATGCCGCCGTAGGTGTCGATGATGATCTTGCGGCCGGTGAGGCCGGCGTCACCCATCGGGCCGCCGATCTCGAACCGCCCGGTGGGGTTGACGAGCAGCCGGTACCCCTCGGTGTCGATGTCGAGGCCTGCCAGCACCGGGTCGACCACGTAATCCTTCACGTCGGGGGTGAGCAGCTCGCGCAGGTTGATGTCGGGCGCGTGCTGGCTGGACACCACCACGGTGTCCAGCCTGACCGGCTTGTCGCCCGCGTACTCAATGGTCACCTGGGTCTTGCCGTCAGGCCGCAGGTACGGGACCTGGCCGGAGCGGCGCACCACCGACAGCTGCCGCGCCAGCTTGTGCGCCAGCATGATCGGCAGCGGCATCAGCTCCGGCGTCTCCCGGCTGGCGTAGCCGAACATCAGCCCCTGGTCGCCCGCGCCCTGGCGGTCGTAGTCGTCCTCGCCCTCGCCCTCGCGGTACTCGAACGCGTCGGAGACCCCCTGGGCGATGTCCGGCGACTGCGCGCCGATCGAGACGGAGACACCGCACGACGCGCCGTCATAGCCCTTGGCCGACGAGTCGTAGCCGATCTGCAGGATCTTCTCGCGGATGATGCCGGGGATGTCAACGTAGGTCTTGGTGGTGACCTCGCCGGCCACATGGACCTGCCCGGTCGTGATCAGCGTTTCAACCGCGACCCGGCTGGCCGGGTCGTCCTTGATCATCGCGTCCAGGACCGCATCGCTGATCTGGTCGGCCATCTTGTCCGGGTGGCCCTCCGTCACCGACTCCGAGGTAAAAAGCCGCCGCGCCACTTTAGTCTCCGTCCGAAATAAGTCCACTGTCTCGGTGGAGTTTAGCCGTAAGTGCCTGGCGACCGCGCAGGTCAGTGACAGGAGTGAAACCAGTCGCCGGTTTACTCGCCTTCGCTCACCGTGATCCGGCCCGCGACCGCGGCCTCGCGCAGGGCGGCGTGGTCGCGCTCGTTCTGGTCGGCGTACAGCCGGGCGAACTCGGTGACCGCCTTCTCGAACGCGGCCGAGCCGCCGAGGTAGGCGGCGATCTCTATCCGGTCGCCCGAGCGCGCGTGCGCGCGGGCCAGGGTCCACCCGCAGAGCTCCGCGTACAGCTGCAAGCCGCCGGGAATCATCGCGTCGACGTCGAAGGAGAACTTCCAGTCGCGAAGCTGCCTGACGTAGAAGTCCCTGGCCTGGCCGTCTTGCGACTCGGTTTCTGTGCTGACCCAGCCGAGGAAGATGTCGCTGGCGGCCTGGGTGAGGCGCTGGCCCGTCACCACGCGCCGCCCCTCGTGACCGGGGCGGGTCCCCCGCAGGTAGCGGCTCAGCACCGACGGCTGGGCCTCTTTCACCTGGAGGAACAGCGGGTCTGAGTCGTCTCGCCCCAGCATCAGCGCGATCCAGCACCGGGTGCCGACGCTGCCCACGCCCACGACCTTCCTGGCCAGGTCGACGAACTCGTACTGCTCGAGCAGGTGCCTGATGCCCGGCTCAAGCGACCTGCGGTACCTGGCCATCAGGGGCGCGATCCACGCCTCGAGCCCCGCCGCCTGCACCGGTGCCATGTCCCTGGCCGGCACGATCAGCGGGGGGTCCGCGAGGATGCGCGGCCTGCCGTCGACCGACCCGGTGAGCTTGCGGAGCGAGCTCATGCTGTCGGAGTTCTTGGCCTTTGCCGCGCCCGCATCCCACCGCTTGCGCTGCCGCTTGGTCAGCCGCGACTCAAGCCCGGCGCGCAACTTCTCGACGTCGGCGTGCGCGTACCAGACCTCCAGGTTGGTCATCCCGGCGAACTCGCGCATCGCCCGCCGGTAGCTGGCGACCGCCGCCCGCACCACCGCGGTTCGTTCCTTGCGGGAGAACCCGTTCTCCCGCCCGGCCACCTCCAGGCTGGCGGCGAGCCGCTTCACGTCCCACTCCCAGGGACCCGGCAGCGTCTCGTCGAAGTCGTTGAGGTCGAACAGCAGGCGCCGCTCGGGAGAGGCGAAGACGCCGAAGTTCGACAGGTGGGCGTCGCCGCAGGCCTGCACGGTCAGCCCGGTCACCGGGGTACCTGACAGGTCCTGTGTCATCGGCAGGGCGGCACCGCGATAGTAGCTGAACGGCGAGGCGAGCATCCGGCCGTACCGCACCGGCACCAGCTCGGGAACGCGCGATACCGCCTGCTCCTCAAGGAGCGCGATCGGGCCTGGCTGCCCGGGCGCGCGGCTGAAGGCCTCGTGGCTGTCGAGCGGCACCCGCTTCCTGATCGCCTTGCCGAGCTTGACTCGCTGGGCCGGGGTAAGCCGCTCACGCGGCTCTATTCGCTGGGCGGGGATAACCGGCCCGCTTGGCGCGCGCCTGGTGGCCGTTCCCCTGGCCGACTGCACAGGACTCATGTCAGCCGATTGTGCTGGCTGGCGAGGGGGCGCGCCTCCCCCGTTCCGGGTGAACCGGGCGCTGGCAGCCCGGTTGAGCGCCCGGTTCAGCCGAGGCGGGCGGCTACCAGCGACAGCACGAAGTCGGCGAGGGCGTCCTTGGACTGGCGGGGAACCGGGGTCGTCGCGCCCTCGACGGACAGCACGGTCCACTCGTTGTCGGCGGCGCCGAAGCCCTGGCCGCCGCCCACCTGGTTCAGCACCAGCAGGTCGCAGCCCTTGCGGGCGAGCTTGGCCCGCGCCTTGTACAGGTCCGGGTCGGTCTCGGCGGCGAAGCCCACGATGACCTGACCGCCCATCCCCTGAGGACCAGCCCCCTGAGGACCGGTGCCCTGGTCGCGACGGCGCGCGGACAGGCCGGCCAGGATGTCGGGGTTCTCTGTCAGCTCGATCGGCGGCGGCAGGGTGCCGTCCTTCTTGATCTTCTGATCGGCCCGCGCGACCGGGCGGAAGTCGGCGACGGCGGCGGTCATCACGATCACGTCGGCGGTGTCCGCCTCGGCGAGCATCGCGGTGTTCATGTCCCTGGCCGAGACCACCTTGACGACCTTGACGGCGGCGGGGTCCGGGAGCTCGACGTTGGCGGCGACCAGGATGACGTCAGCGCCGCCGGCCGCCGCCGAGCGCGCGAACGCGTAGCCCTGCCGGCCGGTTGACCAGTTGCCGAGGAAGCGCACGGGGTCGAGTTCCTCGCGGGTACCGCCCGCCGAGATGAGCACCCGCTTGCCCGCGAGGATGGGACGGTCATCGCGAACGAGCGCGTGGTTCCCCTCCCCGGAGGCTTCGCCGGGCTCCGCCGACAACCGGGATAGCGCGGAAGAGCCGGCCGCGCCCGATCCGATGGCGAGGATCTTTTCCGCCAGCGCGAAGAGGTCGCTTGGCTCCGGTAGGCGGCCCTTGCCGGTGTCCTTGCCGGTGAGGCGGCCGACGGCCGGCTCCACGACGACCGCCCCGCGGTCGCGCAGCGTCGCGACGTTGTGCTGGGTGGCCGGGTGCTCCCACATCTCGGTGTGCATGGCCGGCGCGTAGGCGACCGGGCAGCGGGCGGTGAGCAGGGTGGCGGTGAGCAGGTCGTCGGACATGCCGACGGCCGCCCTGGCGAGCAGGTCGGCCGTGGCGGGGGCGACGAACACCAGGTCGGCCGTCTGGCCGAGCTTCACGTGCGGGACGTCGGCGACGCCGGTCCACACGTCGGTGGTAACTGGTTCGCCGGACAGCGCCGACCAGGTGGGCTCGCCGACGAAGCGCAGCGCGTCGCGGGTCGGGATGACGCGCACCGAGTGCCCGTTCTCCTTGAAGAGGCGAAGCAGCTCACAGGCCTTGTACGCGGCGATACCGGCACCGACGCCGAGGATGACGCGCGCCATGGGGGTTCTTGTTAGGCCCCTTTACCCCTCGGTCTGCTCGACCTTGAGCAGGCCCGTGCGGGCCTCGCGCAGCGCGATCGAGAGCGGCTTCTCCTGCACGCGGGTCTCGACCAGCGGGCCGACGTACTCAAGCAGGCCCTCGCCGAGCTGCGAGTAGTACGCGTTGATCTGACGAGCCCGCTTCGCGGCGAGGATCACCAGCCGGTACTTGCTGTCAACGATCTGAAGAAGCTCGTCGATCGGCGGGTTGATGATGCCGTCCGCACCCTGGGTCTGAGCCACGTATTGCCGTTCCTCACTGATGGGTTTCACCGATTACCGTTAACCAACGTTACCATCCGCCGGCAAACCTCAGCGATCGACGTGTTCACCAGCGTCACGTCGAACTCCCCGGCCGCGGCGAGTTCTTCCCTCGCCGCGGCCAGGCGACGTTCCACGACATCGGGGGGCTCGGTGCCGCGGCCGGTCAGCCGACGGACGAGTTCCTCCCATGAGGGGGGCTTCAGGAATACGAGCAGCGCGTCGTCCTTCATGGAATCGCGGACCTGCCGCGCACCTGCCAGGTCGATCTCCAGCAGGGTCGGCAGGCCTTGCTCAATCCTTTTCCGCACTGGTTCGGCTGGTGTGCCGTATTTGTTGCCCGCGAACTCCGCCCACTCGAGAAGTTCTCCGGCAGCGACCATGCGGTCAAACTCCGTGCTGTGCACAAAATAATATTCCCGCCCGTTCACTTCTCCCGGCCGCGGCCTTCGAGTAGTGGCGGAAACGGAAATCCAGATCTCCGGGCTAGCACGCCTGAGTTCCGCGACGACTGTGCTCTTACCGACCCCTGAAGGGCCGGAGAGCACAGTCAGCCGCGAATTCTTCCGGTCTGCGGGCACGGCGGCGTCTTCCGCCGCCGCATTCCCCGCGGCGGCGGTTAGGCGTGCTTTACCGACGGGTGCGTCGGCCATGCCCTCGCACCCGTGACGGCCGTTGCGCCCACCGCGCGCCCCGCCCGCTGACTAGCTCAGAGATCCGCACCGAACTCCTGCTCAAGGGCGGCGCGCTGGTTGGCGCCAAGCCCGCGAACGCGGCGGGACTCAGCGATGCCGAGCCGCTCCATGATCTGCTTTGCGCGGACCTTGCCCACGCCTGGCAGCGACTCAAGGAGAGCCGAGACCTTCATCTTGCCAATGACGTCGTCGGTCGATCCGCCCTTGATGACTTCGGACAGGGTCACCGCGCCGCGCTTGAGGCGATTCTTAACGTCGGCACGTTCCTTGCGCGCTATCGCGGCCTTCTGCAAGGCCTCGGCGCGCTGTTCGGGAGTGAGGGGAGGAAGAGCCACTCGGGGACACCTCGGGTTTCGTCGTAAAAAAGGTTGGACGGGAGGGGAAACTAGCGAGTCAAGCACCCTTTCGGCAACGCGAACCTCCGTTTATGTCATCACAAATCCAAAAGTATTACTCTGTACACACGATTCGTTACCCAACGTAGTCAATCGCAGGTCCCAGGGGCCGACGCGATCTCGCGGAATGATAGCCGTGTCGCGATGAACACCTCCTCGAAGACCTGCCTCTTGTCCGGCAAAATACGCCATTTGTCTGTTTTTACGGCAGCCGGCACGGCACCGCAAAGCTTGATCGTTAAACAATGTGCTGCCGTCCGCCCGCTTGGCGCCCCGCGGGCTAGCCCGCGCGCAGCGGAGCCACGGCGCGGCTGGCCGCTTCCTGACGGGTCGCCCCGGCCGACGGCCTCCGTCACGCACGTGACCGCCCTGGCCGGCTCGCCGCCCGTCTCCGACGGCTGCCGCACTAACCATACACGCAGCGACGAAGCCCGGACGTACCGCCGCAAAGACCAGTTCAGAGAGTTGTACCGCGGGGCGGGCGAGCCCCCTTCGCGCACGCCGCCGTGGCACGCCGCCGGGCCCCGGAGACCGCGGGCGGCACCGCCGGGCACCCCCCGGCCGCGCACCGCCTAGCAGGGCACCACTGCCTCGCGGGACACCACTGCCTCGCGGGACACCACCGCCTCGCGGGACACCACCGCCTCGCGGGACACCACCGCCTCGCGGGACACCACTGGGGCCGGGCGTGCCGCGACGCCGAGCGCCGCGCTCCCGTGAGAGCGGCCTCGGTGCCTCTCGGTGAATTACTGCCGGTCTTTTCATAATTCAGGATGCTTCACGCTCGCCTTGTCCCGGAAAGACATTTTACCTACCGCAGCCTTCCGATCACAGTACTGCCGCGAGGAATCGCTGCAGGTAGAGTTTGTTACGCCGAACACACCTCCGGTCAGCAGAGGACATCTGATGCCAATGTGACAGGGGTCGCTCAGGCCGCAGTCCCAGATTGCGGAACCCGGTGAATATCGCACT
>Ga0302325_10032807_pt1 | contig 10652 bp, 12 predicted proteins | sample Palsa_T0_2_FD_201948 | JGI IMG/M metagenome (GOLD analysis project Ga0302325, IMG submission 201948) | Peat permafrost microbial communities from Stordalen Mire near Abisko, Sweden - Palsa_T0_2 | ecosystem: Environmental > Terrestrial > Soil > Palsa > Peat permafrost | place: Sweden: Abisko...
TCCCGACCTCGCGGCGCTTGTCGCCCTTCCCGTGACGGATCAACACTGACCCACGCTCCGGGTCGACGTCGGTCTCGCTGAGCGCGAGCGATTCGGAGATCCGCAGACCACCGCGCCACAGCACCGCGACCACTGCGCGGATCCGTAGGCCGTGACGGTCCTCACCGGCCTGGCGCGTGACCGCGATGATCTCCTCGACCCTCGGCGGATCAGCCGGATACCTCATCCCCTTGTTATGCGGGGCACGCCCCGCCAGATAGCCAGGGAGCGTGACCTTCGACCGACGCCGCACCACGCCTGACCTCAACGTGGGTAGACATCCCGTGACCGACTGCGACAATCCCGACATGGCCGCTGTCCACCACCAGATCCTCGATGTCGTCGAGCTCAAAGTCGACTGCGGCCGATGGCCTGTCGGAACGATCGGAACCGTCGTGGAGGCCGACGCCGACCAGGCGCTCGTCGAGATCAGCGACGATCGCGGACATGGGCTCGATTTCGTCTCTCTCGCGCACGACGCGCTCGCATCCCACCACCAGCCCAGCCAGCAACTCGCCTCCTGACCGGCCACCGGTTCGACGCTGAACATCGAACCGACGACGCCTACACATCGCTGCTTCTCGATCCGAAGGCACTGAAGCGGGCACCTCTGCACGCGACTCCTCGAGCGGCGAAGCAGGCATCTGCCACGTCGTCAGCCGCTATCGGGCTCGGACCGAGCGGTCTATGTTGACGCAAACAACAGGGAGGTCCTGATCACGTGTCGGTGCTCGTACTGCGGCTTGCGGCCGGTCGCTACATCAAATGGTCGAACACGACGGACAGCCCGGTCGGCCCGGTGACCGGCCGTGATCACCTCAAGGATGGCCTCGTGCGGTCCGACCGGCTGGCGCCGAGCGTCGCCGAGGAACTGCTCGTGCGAGTTGACGCCCACGGAACGGGCGATCCCGGTATGAGCTTGTCGGAGGTCATCGCCTCGGATCGGGCCGAGCCGAACGAGGAGGCACGGTTGAGGAGATCCTCGACCTCTACAGTGGCTGAGTGTCAAGCACGGCGACCGCGGCGCTGCTGTTCCACGAGCTCTCGAAGCGTCATGCCCGGTTTGCCGCTCCAGGAGTCGCTTGGCCTGGTGGCTGCTCGCGAGCTTGAGCGCCACGAAGCGGGCACCTCACCGGACGAACGCCTCAGCCGCTCGTCCGAGCACCACTCGGGATGGGTGTCGAGCCTTCATGGACGCGACCGCTGTCGGTCAGTCCAGTCTGTCGCGGAGGGCGGTCCAGTAGCGATGGGGTGGGATGTGCGCGAGCGCGCTGTGCTGCGCGTCGCCGACTTCGATCACCTTCCAGCTACCGTCCTGTAACTGGCCGACGTCGACCGCGACCAGTCGAGCGTCAAGGCACTTGGCCGCTGCGACGGCGAGCGGTGCGGGCGGACCGTCGCTGTCGGTTGTGGCGTACGGGTCGCTCTCGTCCCATTAGAACGCCTGACTGAGCACCTCAGTGTCGAGGAGCAGGAACCGATACTCCCGGGCGTGCGGGAAGCTCATCGCGACATCACCGGTCCGGCGCAGCGGTAGATACTCGCGCGCCACGAGCGTCTGCCCGTGATCCCATGCGGCCCGCGCTCGCTGTGCGAGCGCGTCGGCGTCGACGGCCAGGCAGGCATCGAGACCATGCTCCTGTAGCGAAATAGGGCCTGCGACCACGTTTCGGATCTCGGGTTGCGCGTGGGCTGTCGGGGCGCTTGGGGTTGCGCCTGCGGCCGGCTGTGGGTTGGAAGGGGGTTGGTTAGCTGCGTTATGCGGCGAGCTCTTGGGGTGTGAGGGTGACCTGGTGTCCGAGGGCTTGGAGTTGACGGACGAGGCGTTTGGTGAGCCGGTCGGGGTTTTGGCGGGTGAAGTAGTCCCCGCCGAGGTCGCGGTAGAGCTCGCCGGTTCCGAGCATGTGCCAGGCGGCGGTGAGGATCGAGTGCCCGACCGCGGTGACCGCTTTAGAGTGGCCGCGGCGGCCGCGTAGGCGCTGGTACTGCGCAGCGAGATAGGAGTCCTTGGCTAGGGTCATGAATGAGACGCCGAACTCGCGTCTGCTAGACGCTCGAATGGGCGCGTAGCCGTTTCACGTAAGCCGCCCAGACGTTCCGCGCGGTAGTATGCCTGGTAGTATTAGAGGTATGAAGGTCAGTGTGAGCTTGCGGGGGGAAGACGTAGAGTTTCTCGACGCCTACGCGGCAACGCACGCGTTTCCATCACGATCCGCCGTCGTTCAGCAGGCGATCCGCGTCCTTCGTGAGGGCGAGCTGGGCGACGCGTACGGGCCGGCCTGGGATGAGTGGGCGAGCAGCGGCGACGCAGAGGCGTGGGAACCGACCGCCGCCGATGGGCTCTGATGCGCCGCGCCGAGATCCGGCTGGTGGACCTCGACCCGGCCAGCGGTGCCGAGGCCAACAAGCGACGACCCGCCGTGATCGTCAGCAACGACGCGGCGAACAGGACCGCGACCAAGCTTGGGCGCGGTGTCCTGACGGTCGTGCCCGTGACGTCGAACGTAGAGCGGGTATATCCCTTCCAGGTGCTGCTTCCCTCGGGGACCGGTGGGCTCTCCCAGGACTCCAAGGCGCAAGCCGAACAGGTTCGCTCGATCGCGGTCGAGCGGATCGGCAAGAGTCTCGGGAACGTCCCCGCAAATATCATGGTGTCGATCGATGACGCGCTCCGGCTACACCTAGCCCTCTAGCCATCACGTCAGGTAGGAACGTCAGGTAGGAACGCCGGCCGAGGCTCCCGCGGCCATCTCGCTGAGGAACGTCTATCGGACACCCGCGCCGCGTCAGGCGGCTGCTGCTCCTTGATCGATCAAAGCGGAAGCTGCCAGCCGAGTCCGTGGTCGGCGACGAAGCCGCAGCTCGACCTGGTGCACCGGCTGCCTACGGTCAGACCAGTGCGGGATGATCGGGGCGGAGAGTCGGCTGCTGATCGGCGCGGGCGCCGATCCAGAACATCAGCGAAGGCTCGTGGTACCACCGGTGCGTGGTACCGAGCAGTCGCATCCCCAGCTTCTGACATACCCGGGCCGATCGCTGGTTGTCCGGATGGGTCACGGCCCAGATCTCCTCAAGCTCAAATGCGAAACCTCGCGTCAGCAACGCGCGAGCGGCCTCGGTCGCCAATCCGCGGCCCCACCTATCGGGATGCAGGTGCCATCCGATCTCGATCTCGCCGGCGCCGTCGGGCAGGGGCTCGAGTAGGACTGATCCTGCGGGGGCGCGACTCGCACCCTCCGCGACCGCCCAGCAGCCGAACCGTGGATCGACGGCCAGCCGATCCAGCATGCGTTGAATAACCGGCTCCGCCTCAGCACGGTCGGCCATCGGCCGCCCGTCAATCCATCGAGCCACTTCCATGCGCCGATGCATGTCAAAGAAGCGATCGGCCTCAGCCAGGCGCCACGGCCGCAAGATGACCCGATCGGTTTCGGCGATGACACCGTCCGCAGCCACGCCGACGATGTTAGTTCGAGCCGCGCCGTGGCCCCGATACGCCGCTCGCGGCCGCACAACTGCCCCGAGGGTTGGTCCCGAGCCATCGCGTGACGCTGCCGCTTCGGGGCTACAAGCAGCAGCGGTGCAGCGTCCGGCCGTGACGTCTCAGATCGGGATCCATCACCGCGCAGCCGCTTCTGAGCAGGGCCGTGCGCCGATCTGCAGCACCGGCGGCCTCGACGGAATCGCAGATAGGGTGTCCGCAGCCCGGTCGCGGCGGCGGGGGCTATACGAACACCGCGATCGACCGGGACGGGTCGCCGGACCCGGACCCTCGTCCTCGCCAACCAAGAGCACCACGGCGCGGACCGCTAGCTGGGATTCGCCCGGCGGCAAGCACCAGCGCTGAAAGCATCAGCCGCCCACCGACTCGGGGGCGTCGCACGCTGCCTTCCGCATTCGCGTGAAGGGACCAGCCAGCGGCGCCGCGGTCGAGATGCCTGCTTTGCCGCTGCACCGGCCGCCAGGAAGCGTGGCTGCTTGTCTCGGCGCTGGCGACCAAAGGGGGCATGTCGCCACGTGGCCCTCGTAGCGGCAATGCGGCGACGAGCACCGCGGTCTGATCGGCTGCCCGTTTACCGGACGTGCTGTCCGTATCGATGCTCGTCAATCACGAGCTGCCAGTAGCCATCGGCGGGATGCGCAGCACGAAAATGCTGGAAATCGAATGTCAGGATCGGGACCCGATCACGTTCGGCGATCGCCATGACCACGGCATCGGTGTAGCCCAGTTGCAGGTCGGCGAACTGGGCATCGATGGCGACAGCCCGACGAAGCACGGCCGGCGAGCCGCTGAGGAGGGTGTGCTCGCCCGAAGAGACCGCTTCGAGGAACAGCCGCGCCGAGTCGCCCCCGACGCGCGAACGCAGCAGCTGGTCGACTTCGACGACCACTGGGTCGGGCACGAGCAGGTTCCGCCCGAGTTCCGTGACGAGCGCTGCCGCGAGCGCATGCGCACGGTCGCGCTGGTTCGCGGCCGCGACCAGCGGCCCAGTGTCCGCGACGACCTTCAGCGCGCCTCAACGGTGTCAGCGAGATACCGCTCCGTAGCCTCGCCGAGATCCACAGGGCCATCGCCGCTGGCCACATACCGCGGTCGACGTGCGCCCCGCTCCGCCGCGGCTCCCTGCTCGATCAATCGGGCGACCGTCGCAGAGAACGACTCTCCCTCGCGCGCGGAGCCGCGAGCGAGCTCCTCGATGCTCTGCGGCAGGCTGATCGTCACACGGACCATGAATCACGACTCCAGTTCAAGTATGAACACAGCGATCATACGCTGCACCGGTCGTGATGGGGGATCGCTGCTTCGAGACGACCGACGGCAAGAGCGGCCACCTGCTCGCATGGCTCGTCGAGCGGCAACGCAGTCACGTCGGCCTGGACGAGCGGCTGCCGGTCGTAGACCAAAGGGAAGCGAGAGCCGCCTGTCGCAAGAGACATGCTCTCCGAGCTCACGGCGACGAAGGAACACTTGGTGGCGCCGCGTTTTGTCCCGGCGCTCTGCGGGAACCGCGCGCGTATCGGGTGTCGGTGATGGGCTCTGCGCTCTTAGACTCCGCTGTGGTGGAAAGAGTTCTGCAACGCGTCGCGGTGTTCTGTGGGTCGAGTGCCGGGACTGACCCGAATCTCTCCCGCTACTCCTACGAGGTGGGTCGCGGGCTTGCCGACCGCGGAATCGGGCTTGTATACGGTGCTGGCGGCTTCGGTCTGATGCGCGATGTCTCACAGGGCGCCCTGGATGCCGGGGGTGAGGTGATCGGAGTGATTCCCCGCTCGATGCTCGAGCGCGAGTGGGGTCGCGCCGATCTGACCGAGTTGCACGTCGTCGAGACAATGCATGAGCGCAAGGCGATGATGGCTGAGCATGCCGACGCTTTTCTCTGTTTACCGGGCGGTCTTGGAACCTTGGATGAGATCATGGAGGTCTGGAGCTGGCGGCAGATCGGCTTCAACGACGACCCCGTCGGCTTCTTGAACGTCGACGGATTCTGGACGCCGCTGCTCGGCGCGCTTGACGGTCTGGTCGATGCCGGATTCGTGCGCCGAGAAGTGATGGACGACCTCGTTGTCGCCGACAACCTCGATGATGCCCTGACCGGCCTTGCGAACCGCGCAGGCGCCACGCTCCGGAAGTTTGGCGAGAGTAGGTGACGCGACCTTATGCGAGGCGACCCGCGGTCGACCGCACTTGCGTGCCTCGGCCGATGCCGGGACCGACAACGCCCGGGAGGAAGCGCTACTTGCACGACGCACTCGCATCCCACCACCAGCCCAGCCGGCAACTCGCCTACTGACGCCCACCGGTTCGACGCTCAGCACCGAACCGACAGTGGCGAGCGGACCAGCGATGGCCAGATTGTGAGCGCTACTCAGCCGGCTGTGCCGAAGGAGGAGATGAAGCGCCGGCGCTGGGCGGGCGTCGTAGTCAGGCGCCGGTCGCCGATCCCGATCTCCTTGACGATCCCGGCTCGGACCTTCAACACGGCGGTCGCGGCACGTCCGGGGGCCAGGTACCACTCGTTGCGACCGACATGGAAGAGGTTCCCGTGCGGGAGTGCCTTCTCCGCCGCTGTCAGCGTGGCGGCCGGCCTGATCCCGTCGATCGCGAAACGCGGGTTGGCGGTGAGCGCCAGCACCACCCGGCCGACGAGCTGACTGCGCACGCGCGGAGGGAGCGAGCTCACGAGCGCAGCCCGCGCGTAGCCGACGCGGATCCCGATCGGGGTCAGGCAGAAGAAGTCCTGGTAGGCCAGGCCGCGGTTGGAGCTCCTCCGATACGTCTTCCGGGCCGCCGCGCGGGTCATGCCAAGGCTGACGAGGCCGAGCGTCCGGCCGTGGAGCGTGCCTGTCGCCGCGGGGCAGCGCGCGACCACGGGGACCGGGATCGAGAACGACGCACTCCTGGCGGCGGAGCCGCTGCCCGTCGCGTTGGACGCCGTCACGGTGCAGGTGATGGTCGAGCCCTCGTCGAGCCTCTGGACCTTGTACGTCGAGCTCGTCGCGCCTGCGAGCACGGTGCCGTTGCGGCTCCACGTGTAGGTGAAGGTGCTCGGCCCGTTGGCCCACGTCCCGGGGGAGCACGTCAGCGTCGAGCCGGCTTTCGCGGTGCCGCTGACCGCAGGCTTGCTCGTGCTGCTCGGGACCGACGGCCGCGCGAGGACTGTGTACGTGGACGAGGCGTCGGCTTGCAGACCGTCGGCGCTGGTCGCGACGACGATGAAGGTGTGGGGCCCGGGAGAGGTCGTCGGGATCGCCGCGCCACTGGCGAGCGTGCCGTCGCACGAGGCGATCCCCGGTCCCGCCGGATCAGCGCACGCGTAGGAGGCGGTGACGCTCGCACCGAATGCGTATGTCGCGCCGGATGCCGGCGAGCTGATCGAGGCGGTTGGAGACCCGACCGATGTCACCTCGGCGGCGCCGAGGTCGCAGCCATTGAGCGGCCGTGCGTCACCGCGCTCGTCCGCCGGGGCGCACGCGGTACCAGCGCCGATCGCGGGACTCGGGGCGGCCGGGAGCTGTGTCTCCATGCCCGGACCACCGTTGTCCTGGAGCAGCCCGAGGTTCGGGTCCCCGCTTGCGGGTGTGCCGGTCACCGTGCCCGCACCGGACTGTGAGTCAGCCCCGACGATGTTTGGCCCGGAGGCATCGACGCCCGCCGTGCCGAGGTTCGCGGCCGCGACCGTCGCGGCCGGCTTGTCTGAGACGAGGTCGGCGACTCCGGAGGCGCTGCCGAACAGGATGCTGTCCCGGATCGTGGTAGTCGCGGTCCGGGCGGTCTGCGAGTCGTAGACGAGGTTGTAGACACCGCCGCCACCCTGAGCCGCAGCGTTGGCGGTGACGGTGTCGTTGGTGAGCATGACGGCCCCGTTCAGGTTGAAGATCGCGCCGCCGAGGCCCTCCCCGGCGGTCTGCGGTGACGCGCCGCCGCCCGCCCCGCCGGCGGCCGTGTTCGCCGTCAGCGTCGAGTTCACGACCGTGACCGAGCCCTGCATGTTGAAGATCGCCCCTCCCATGCCCGCGCCGGCTCCGGCGTCGTCGTTCCCGTTACTGCCGGCGCCCCACGGGCCTCCTCCGAAGCCAGGAGCGCCCGCGACGCCGGCGCCTCCTCCGAACCCGCCCGATCCGCCGTCGATTCCGCCGCCGGCGCCGAACCCTCCGCCGCCGCCGTTGGAACTACCGCCGCCACCACCGACGCCGCCGCCGCCGCCGCCTGCCGAGCCGCCCTGACCGAACGCTCCTCCGGGGCCTGACGTGTCGCCCACCGGGCCCGAGCCGCCACCGCTCCCATCGCCGCCGCCGGCTCCGGAGGACCCACCGACTCCGCCCAGGCCGGTCTGCGGTCCGCCGCCGGCGCCCGCTGCCCCCGTGGCGTCGGCCCCGGTCTCACCGGCAGCGAATCCCCCGCCGCCGCCCGAGGTCGAGCCCGCCCCGAGGCCGGTGGCCGTGCCGCCGCCGGGGCCGCCGAAGTTGCCCGGGCCGAACCCGCCTCCGGCTGCGTTGGATGCGCTGCTCTGGAACGACCCATCGGTGCCGATCCCACCCCCGCCTGTGAAGTCGCCACCATTCAGAAAGCCGGTTCCGCCCTGGGCGACGTCGCCCGTGGCCGTCACCGAGTGCAGCGTCAGCGTGCCCTGGTTGAAGACCGCGCCACCCATGCCGGCGCCGCCGCCAGCGTCGCTGGCGTTGCCACCCTGCGCCAGTCCGCCGCTGAGCGTCAGGTCCTGCAGCGTCAGCGTTCCGGCGCCGGGCGAGGTGTAACCGGCAGTGTTGGCACTGGCCGGATCGGCGCCGACGTAGAAGAAGCGGAACTTCGCCGCCGACGCGTCGCGGGACAGCGTCGCTCCGTTGCCATCGATCGTGATCGTCCCGTCGATCGCGGGCAGCCCGTCGGGTCCGTACCACCAGAACGGCGTCACGTCGGGGATGCCGGCTGTCGGGGCCGCCGGGGGCGCCGGGATCACGTACGTGCAGCCGGCCGCTAGGGACAGGGTCTCGGTCGTGCCCGGCGAGTCGTAGGCGCTGAGCAGGTCGGAGATCAGCGCACTCGGGTCGCAGCCGACCGTCACCGTGCTCGCCGCACCGGCACGCGCATCCGAAGCCGCACCCATAACCGTGGCGAGAACCACAACTGCTCCCACCATCGACAGCCAGACCAGACGTTTGGACCTCACGAGAGCCTCCTCAGGCCCACGCGACGCTATCGCATCTGGGTCGTCCAACGCGAGCCGAAGCGCAGCGACGATCGGCGGAGAACGTGAAGTGTCGGTCTCCGACATACGCTCGATGGGTGGGGAGATTGGTCGGGGGGAGGGAGAAAGACATCGGATGGCGTCCTTGTCTGGTTCAAGCTCGCGAGTTCGACTCGGTGGCTGTTCTGCGCCCATCGTTGGCTCGCACCTCGACCTCGACGCGCCCAGTAGTCATCGGCCCGGCTCGGTCCCGCCCGCGGAGGCGCTGTGTGCGAGGGTCATTGCTTGTGGGTGAGCGCAACGAGGTATTCGCTCGGTGCCCGGAACCCGCTCTCACCGGCGGGTGTGTGCGGTGCGAACCGGTGCCGAGGCGATCGAGACGCTGTCGGGCACTGGGGCTGTCGCGCCGGTCTGCGCTTTGGCGACCGCCGCCTGTGCGAACGCCTCGACGGTGTGGGTCGCGGGCTGGCCCACGTCGGCGAAGGATAGGTAGCCGTCATAGCGGCGTGTTTGGAAGAGGATGAGGTCAAACCCGAGCTTGATCCCAGCCGGCGAGAACGCCCACGCGCATGCCGACGAGCTGCGGCCGAGCCGCGGGAACGCCAACCGGCGGACGGTCGCCTCGACCGTCGTCGTGCCCAACTTCAGCTGCGCTGAGCGGCAGCCGGCGAGCGCTGCGGTCGGCGCGATCCCTCGGGGTTTAGTGCGCCGATTCAAGTTGGGTCTCATCTGGCTCGGCCTTCTCGATTGGGGTGTGGATGGCAGTGTGACGGTGCTCGGCCGCCAGTACGCGACAAGCGGCGCCTGAAAACCGACCACGACTCACGCCAACCCCTCCAGCGCGAACTGGCGCCTGTTTGGACCCGGCGCCGCTCGAAGCGGTCACGCAGCTTGGCGGCCGCCGCAGCGGTTGGGGGTTGCCGAAATCTCGGGGATCAGTTCGGTGGGGCGACCATCGCAAGGGCTGCGAAGACCATCAGGCTGCTGGCGTCGGTGCGAAGCATCTCAGGCACGGCGCCTGGCACCGACTTACCGCCGCCCCACGGCTTCAAGTAGACGCCCGGAGCGCTCCGTGCCGTGTGGATGACCACCGATGCCAGTGATGTGACGAACTTGTACCACCGGGGGTCGTGGTCCGCTGCGTACAGAGTCACGAACCCACGCAGCGCGATCCCGTCATATTCCGAGCCGTCGTCAAACGGCTCAAGCCACTTGATTATGCTGCCCGCGAGGTTTTGAGCCTCGGTCAACCAGGAGCCTTGACCGGTGCTCTGGTAGAGGGACACGAAGGCAGAGAGCATTGCGCCCTCGCCGTCCTGCGGCATTGCCACGAACGTGGGTTTCGCGTTGGCTGCGCGGTGGGTGCCGCCTCCGATCGCGACCGTGGCTCCGGCTCTGCTGGGACACATCTTTGGGTGTGACTTACAGAGTTCTGTGAGGCATGCCTTGGCGGACTCGCCGGCCTTGCATCCCGGCGGGAGCTTGAAGGTCACGCGCCGACCGGGGCCGGATGTCGCGCCGCTCTTGCCGCCCAGGTCGGAGCTGCCGCTCTTGGTCCCGACCGGGTAGGAGAGGGACCGATCAGACCCGATGTACACCTCTGATCCATACGGGGTACTTGAGGTACTGCTGTAGACCCCGTTCGTCTGCTTCAAGTGCTTGTTGGCCCACGCGATCCAGCTGGTGGCGGATCGAAGGTACTCAGCCTTGCCGGTCGCTTGATAGAGCCGTGACGCCAGGTCAATGTCCGCGGCCAACGCCTCTCCGGAGCGCCATTGGTGTGTGGTGTCCCACCACATATCGCCGCCCTGCTTGCCGTCCCAGCCACCGGCCTGGATGAACGCCATGGAGCGTTCGGCGTCGTCAAGGTAGCGGTCGGAGCTGAGCGCCTTGTCAGCATCCAGGAACGCCAGCCCCAGCCAGCCC
>Ga0302325_10032808_pt1 | contig 10652 bp, 8 predicted proteins | sample Palsa_T0_2_FD_201948 | JGI IMG/M metagenome (GOLD analysis project Ga0302325, IMG submission 201948) | Peat permafrost microbial communities from Stordalen Mire near Abisko, Sweden - Palsa_T0_2 | ecosystem: Environmental > Terrestrial > Soil > Palsa > Peat permafrost | place: Sweden: Abisko...
AGCCCGAAAACCGGCCTCGGTGGCGACGCTGCCGTATTCCAGCGAATTGGCCGGTCCGTCGGTGCCGTTCTCCGAGCGAAGGGGGTTGGAGTCGCCGACGCCGCTGAAGACGACGCGGAAGAGGTCCGGCCGCGCGGTCAGCGCCATGCCCACGGTGATGCCGCCGGCGCTGCGGCCCTCGATCGCCAGGCTCGCTGGGGCGCCGTAGCGGTTGGCCACGAGATACTCGGCGCAGGCGATCAGATCCTTGTAGGTATTGGGTTTGGTCGCCAGCCGGCCGCCCTGGTGCCAGTCCTCGCCAAATTCGCCGCCGCCGCGGACGTGGGCGACGGCGAAGACCCCGCCGTCGTCGAGGAAGGCGAAGTAGCGGCTGGCGAGAAACGGCTCCAGCGCGATGCCGTAGGCGCCGTAGCCGGTCAGCCAGACCGGGTGGGCGCCGTCGCGCGCCAGCCCCTTCTTGTAGACGATCGACAGCGGGATCCCAGTCCCGTCCGGGGCCGTGGCGGTGACTTCTTCGGACGTATACGCCGACAGATCGTCGACCCAGGCCGGGATGATGCTGGTGCGCCGGGCCTCGCCGCCGCGGGTTTCATAGACGGTCGGGGCGAGCACCCAGCCCTGCATGCCAAAGAGGGCGCCGGGCGCGCCCGGATCGGCGACCGGGCCGGAAACCGAGCCGGTGGAGGGTAGGGCGACATCGCTCACCGTCTTGGCGGCGAAATCGAACCGGCGGATGCGGCCAAGGCCGCCGTCGAGATCGCGGACGTACAGGGCTTGCGACGAGGCGGCGATGGCCTGGATGATGCGCGGGCCGGCGGCGATCGCCACCTTGGCGTGGGCGGTGTCGGGGGCGTCGGCGGACGTCTCGAGCACTTGCCAGTGCGGCGCGTTCTTGTGGCTGAGCAGGTAGAGTTCATCGCCATGGACGGCGATATCGGCGACCGCGTCGGCGACGTCGGCGACCTTGCGCCAAGCCGGCTGGCCGACCGCCGCCTGGGCCAGAGGCGCGATATAGAAGGTCTGATCGGGGGCGGCGCCGTGGGAAACGGCCGCCACCGCCCAGGCCGAGCCGGCCGAGACCTGGACGAAGGGGACATCGACGCTGGTCAGCGCCGGCGAGCCGGGAACGCCGACACCCAGCAGCGGCCTGTCGGCGGCCGGATCGGTCCCGACCACGTGAAGCATGGCGCGGCTGTTCTGGTACTTGTCGGTTTCCTTGGCCCCCGGGGGAAGCAGGGCGAAGCGATTGTAGAAGAAAGCCCGGCCGCCCGGCAGCCAGCTTGGACCGCCATATTCCCCCCGATCGATGGTCTCGGGACTCTGGGCGAGAGTGGCGGTGTCGATCACATGGATCACGCTGGCCTCCGAGCCGCCGGGCGAGATGCCGTAGGCGACCCGGGCTCCGTCCATCGAGGGCTCGAAATAGTCGATGGCGTAGTGGGGTCCGGTGGTCGGAATCGCGCCGGGATCGACCAGCAGGCGGTCGGACCCGTCAACGCCGTCGCGGACAAAGAGCCTGTAGCTGTTCTCGCCCGGAGCGCGGCGCAGGGTGAAGACCTTGCCGCCGGCGATCTTCATGCTGGTCACCGACACCCCGCCGGCGGTGTGGGCGGCGATGCGCGCCAGCAGGGCTTGCCGGCCGGGGATGCGATCCATCTGGCCGCGGGCGTAGGCGTTCTGGGCCTTGAGCCAGGCCACGAACTCCGGGGCCTGGCGGTCTTCCATCCAGCGATAGTCGTCGGTGATCTTGACGCCGAAGTAGTCGTCGACCACCGGCCGCACCTGCGCTGCCGGCGGCGGGGGGACCGCCGCGCTCGCCAGAGCCACAGCCGCCAGCATCGCAAGCAACGGAAACATCTGCCCTCCCACGTCCTGGCCGTGGGGTTATGCCTCCCGCCGCGACCTCCCGCCAGAGTTAGGGGCTCGAAGCACCTCTCCCCGCCGGGAGAGGTGGTCTGTGCGGCGGTTCCTCAGAGTGGCAGGGGCTTTTTCAGTTCGCCGGCGAGGTCGCGGATGAACTGCCAGGCGACGCGGCCCGAGCGGGCGCCGCGCAGCTGCGACCAGCGCAGGGCGCGGCGGTCGAGGTCGGGGACGGCGAGGGCAAAGCGGCCGGCGTAGGTGTTGACGGCATCGAGATAGGCGTCCTGGTCCATGGGCGGAAATCCGATCCACAGGCCAAAACGGTCGGAAACGCTCACCTCCTCCTCGGCGTCCTCGGCGGCGGCGACCGCGCCCTTGGCCTCGCCGTGATCGCGGGGCATCAGGTGACGGCGGTTGGAGGTGGCGACGAACAGGGTGTTGGTCGGGGGGCCCAGGACTCCACCTTCGAGGGCGGATTTCAGAGCCTTGGCGGCGCTCGCGCCTTCCTCGAAGGAAAGGTCGTCGCAGAGGATCACGAAGCGCTGGGGAAGGGGCCGCAGGGTCTCGAAGAGGCCGGGCAGGGCGGTGACCTCGTCGCGGTCGACCTCGACGAGCTTGAGGTCGGGGTTGGCGGCGGCCACGGCCATGAAGGCGGCCTTGGCCAGCGACGACTTGCCCGTGCCGCGCACGCCCCACAGCAGGGTGTGGTTGGCCGGCAGGCCGGCGGCGAACCGTTCGAGATTGGCGGTGAGGATCTGCTTCTGTCGCTCGATGCCGACGAGGAGGTCGAGGGCGAGGGCATAGTCGGGGGCGGCGATGAAGGCGCCGGCGGCCGGATCGTGGCGGAACAGCCGCGCGGCGGCGAAGTCGGGTGCGGGCGCGGCGGCGGGCGCCAGGCGCCCCAGGGCGTCGGCGATTCTTGCCAGCTGCGCGGGGACATCGTCGTGCACGACTCTTCTCCTGCCCCGCGCCAGCGGGGAAGGGGGACCAGCCGGGGGCAGCCCGGATGGTGGAAGGGGCGCGGGGGAAAGAGCACTGTTGAATGGGGCCGCGCCCCCTCCACCACGCCGCCTGCGGCGTCGCGGTCCGCCTCCCCCGCTGCGCGGGGGCGGAGAAGTAGTAGACGCCCCGGCCGCATTGCAAAAGGGCGGCGGGGCGCATAGCTTCCGCGCTTCGCTCGGGGGGCAGACGCCGCCTCAGGGCCAGCCTTCTCGGAGAGATGATGAACCTAGCGCCGGCCCTCATCTTCGCGGTCGCCGACGGCGGCCTTTCGAGCCTGTTGTCGCCCAACGGGATCGGCGGCCTGCTGCCGATCTTCGCCATCATCCTGCTGTTTTACTTCATGATCATCCGCCCTCAGCAGCGGCGGGCGCGTGAGCACGCGACGCGGGTCGAGGCGGTGAAGAGGGGCGACACGGTGGTGCTCTCCAGCGGCATGATCGGCAAGGTGGTGCGGGTCGAGGAAAAGGAAGTCGGGGTCGAGATCGCCCAGAACGTCACCGTCAAGGTGGTCAAGGCGATGATCGCCGAGGTTCGCGCCCGCGGCGAGCCGGCGGCGGCCAACGACGCCAAGGCCTGATGCTCGCCCTTTCCCGCTGGAAGATCCTGCTGGTCCTGGCTTCGGCTCTCTTCGGCCTGATCTTCACCCTTCCCAACCTGGTCCCCCCGGGCGCGCTGCCGAGCTGGGCGCCAAGCCAGCGGCTCAATCTCGGCCTCGACCTGCAGGGGGGCTCATACCTGCTGCTGGAGGTGGACACCCAGGCGCTTTCGAAGGAGCGGCTCACCAACCTCACCGAGGATATCCGCACCAGGCTCAAGGCGGCGCAGATCGAGTTCACCGGCCTTGGGGTGCAGGCAAACGCGATCGGCGTGCGCATCACCGATCCCACCCAGGTCCAGGCCGCCTACACCGCGCTCAACAACAACCTGGGCGAGCGCCTGCTCACGGGCGGGCGGGACGTGACGGTGCGGACCGGGCCGGACCAGCACATCATCGTCGCCTTCGTCTCCTCGGCCTCGCACGCGGCGGCGGCCGACGCCGTCACCCGGTCGATCGAGATCGTCCGCAAGCGCATCGACGCCATGGGCACCAAGGAGCCGAGCATCACCCGCCAGGGCGTCGACCGCATCGTCGTCGAGGCCCCCGGCGAGAGCGATCCGGAGAAGCTGCGGGCGGTGATCGGCAAGACCGCCAAGCTCACCTTCCAGATGGTCGACTCTGACGTCTCCCCGCAGGACGTGGAGGCTGGCCGCATCCCCCCGGACGACCAGCTGCTGCCCAGCGACGACGGTTTCACCCCCGCCTATGTGGTCAAGCGGCGCACGGTGGTCACCGGCGAGATGCTAACCAACGCGTCGGGGAGCACCGACGAGAACAACCAGCCGGCGGTGGCCTTCAGCTTCAATGGCCAGGGGACCCGGCGCTTCGCCGAGGTGACCAGCGCCAATATCGGCAAGCCGTTCGCCATCGTCCTCGACGGGCGGATCATCTCGGCCCCGAGGATCAATTCCGCCATCACCGGTGGCAACGGCATCATCACCGGCCACTTCACCATCGAAAGCGCCCATGAGCTGGCCCTGCTGCTCAAGTCGGGGGCCCTGCCGGCGCCCTTGATCGTCCAGGAGCAGCGGACGGTGGGGGCCGAGCTCGGGGCCGACGCGGTCAGGGCCGGAGCCATCTCCTTGGCGATCGGGGCGGCGGCGATCTTCGCCTTCATCATCCTCGCCTACGGCCTGTTTGGGATATTCGCCGCCATCGCCCTGATCATCAACGTCTCGATGATCGTGGCGGCGATGTCGCTGACCCAGGCGACCCTGACCCTGCCGGGGATCGCCGGCCTGATCCTCACCATGGCGGTGGCGGTCGACGCCAACGTGCTGATCTACGAGCGGATGCGCGATGAGGCCAACAGCGGCCGCGCCGCCATGGCGGCGGCTGACACCGGATATCGGCGGGCGCTAACCTCGATCATCGACGCCAACGTCACGACCATGATCTCGGCCCTGATCATGTTCCAGTTCGGGGCCGGGCCGGTGAAGGGCTTCGCCTGGACCCTGTCGATCGGGGTGCTAACCTCGGTGTTCACCGCCGTGCTGGTGACCCAGGTGCTGATCGGCTGGTGGTTCCGGCTAACGCGGGCCAAAGCCCTGCCGATCGCCTGAGGGGAGCTTAAGAAGCACATCATGCCCAGGTTCTGGCCGCTGATCCGCCTCGTCCCGCGCCACACGCACTTCGATTTCGTGCGCCTGGCGCCCTTCGCCGCCGTGCTCTCGGCCCTGGCGCTCCTGGGGGCCGGGGCGTCGTTCTTCGTCCAGGGGATGAACTTCGGCGTCGACTTCGTCGGCGGCACGGTGATGGAGGTGACGACCCCGGGCCCCGCGCCATTGGGGCCAATCCGCGCCGACCTGGCTAGGATGGGGGTCCATGACGCCCAGGTGCAGATCTTCGGCGGCCCCAACGCCGCGCGGGTGCAGTTCCGCTCGGTGGAGGGCAAGGACGCCAACGCCGGCGCCGCCTTCGTCGCCAGCCAGCTCGGCAGCCAGTTTCCCGGTCTCAAGGTTTCCGGCCAAAGCACTGTCGGAGCTAAGGTTTCTGGCGAACTGGTCTGGTCGGGAGCGTTCGCGCTGGGCACGGCGCTGTTTCTGATGCTGCTCTACATCTGGTTCCGCTTCCAGCTTCAGTTTGGCCTGGGGGCAATCCTTGCCCTGTTCCACGACATCGCCCTCACTATCGGCCTCTTGTGCGTCAGCCAGGTCGAGGTCTCGATGACCTCCATCGCCGCCCTGTTGACGGTGATCGGCTACTCGATGAACGAGAAGGTCATCAGCTTCGACCGGCTGCGGGAGAACCTGCGCAAGTTCAAGCGCACGCCGCTGCGCGAGGTGATCAACCTGTCGGAGAACGAGCGGCTGTCGCGAACCATCATTACCGGCACCACCGCCCTGCTGGCGCTTTCGGGAGCGCTGTTCATGGGCGGCCCAGCGCTCTTTCCCCTGGTCTTCACCATGGCCTTCGGCATCTTCATCGGCACCTATTCGTCGATCTACGTCGCCCTGCCGGTGATCCTGCTGTGGGGCGTGCGTCGCGACGACGAGGAAGCCGTCCCCCTAAAGCCCCAGCCGGCGCGGCCGTAGGCTTTGCGTGCGCGCCTCGAAGACGTTATTCGTTAACGGCTCGGGGGAAGGGCCAAGGGGAGATTTAGGTGATGTCGGGACTTCTGACCAACTTCAGGAACACCATGATCGTCGGCGTACTGCTGGCGCTGGTGATGATATTTGCCTTCGCGCGCGTCCACGGCTCGATGGACATCATCTTCTGGCAGGCGGTGTTTCGCTGGATGCACGTTTTCTTCGGCATTCTGTGGATCGGTCTGCTCTACTATTTCAACTTCGTACAGATCCGAAAGATGCCGGACGTGCCGGCCGAGCTTAAACCGGCCGTCTCCAAGTACATCGCCCCCGAGGCCCTGTTCTGGTTCCGCTGGGCGGCGCTTTTCACCGTGCTGGCGGGGATCATCGTCGCCGCGCTGCGGGGACAGCAGTACGCCGAGAAGGTGTTCAGCCTGGGCTTCGCCGGCGGCTACGGGCCCGATGACCGGGCCTTCACCCTCATGGGAATCGGGGTGTGGCTGGCGATCATCATGTTCCTCAACGTCTGGGGGATCATCTGGCCCAACCAGAAGATCGCGCTGGGCATCAAGGAAGCCGACGCCGACGCCAAGGCCAAGGCGGCGCGGATCGCCACCCTGGCGTCGCGCACCAACACCCTGCTGTCGCTGCCGATGCTGACCTCTATGGCGATGTACCAGACCCTGTTCGGGTAAAAGCTCCCGTGGCCGGAGAGGATCTGGGCCGGCAGGTTCGCCGGCTCGATCCCGACCGGTGGCTGGCGAGCCGCTTCATCGCCGATCGCGCCAAGCGCGCCGACGCGATCGCCCTGCTGGCCTTCGACGCCGAGCTGGCGCGGGCCCCGCGCATCGCGTCGGATCCCCTGATCGCCCAGATTCGCCTCACCTGGTGGCGCGAGGCCGTGGACGAGATCTTCGAGGGACAAGCCCCCCGGCGCCACCCCGTTGTGATCGCCCTGGCCGCGGCGTTCGCGCGGCACGGACTGGAACGCAAGCGCCTGGAGCAGATGATCGAGGCGCGGATCGAGGGGCCGGCCGAGCCGGTGGCCTGGGCCGACGCCACCGCCGGCTCGGTGGCCGTACTCACGGCGGCGATCCTCGACCCGGCAGCGCCGCGCGAGCCGGCGTGGCTGGCCGGCCAGGCGTGGGGGCTCTTCACTCTGTGGCGCGCCGGCGTCGAACCGGGCGGCCTCGATGCGCCGCTCGCGGCGACCCTCGACGCTGCGGCGCGGGCGGCGCGAGGCTACAGCCCGGCCGCCTTCCCGGCCATCGCCTGCGCCACCCTGATTGGTCCGGAGCTTCGCCGCGGAGGCATGGGCGGACTAGAAAAACGCCTGCGCCTGCTGGTCTCCGTGGCGCGGGGACGAATCTGAAAACTCGTCGATTCCGCCCATCCAGGCGTTGAGGTCGGCGAGGGCGCGTTCCGAGAGGGCGCGTTTTCGATCCCGCCCACGGGCGGGGCCCGAGATGGGCGGCAGCAGGCCGTAGTTGATGTTCATCGGCTGGAACGAGGCCTTGGCGCCGGCGAGATGGCCGCCGGTCACGTGGGCGATCAGAGCGCCGACGGCGGTGGTGGGCGGCGGCGGCGCGAGAGCCTCACCCAGGCGCCGGGCGGCGGCGAGGCGGCCGGCGATAAGGCCCAGGCCGGCGCTTTCGACATAGCCTTCGACCCCGGTGATCTGCCCGGCGAAGGTGAGACGCGGATCGGCTCTCAGCCGCAACGTGGGACCCAGCAGCGCCGGGCTGTTGATGAAGGTATTGCGGTGCAGGCCGCCAAGGCGGGCGAACACCGCCTTCTCCAGGCCAGGGATGGTGCGGAAGACCTCTGTCTGGGCGGCGTGCTTCAGCTTGGTCTGGAAGCCGACCATGTTCCACAACGTGCCCAGGGCGTTGTCCTGGCGAAGCTGGACCACCGCCCACGGCCGGCGGGCCGGATCGCGGGGATCGGTGAGGCCGACCGGCTTCATCGGTCCGTGGCGGGGGGTGTCGCGACCCCGCTGCGCCATCACCTCGATCGGCAGGCAACCCTCGAAATAGGGAACGTGCTCCCAGTCCTTGAACTCGGTTTTGGGGGCGGCCAGCAGGGCGTCGATGAACCGTTCGTACTGATCGCGGGTCATCGGACAATTGAGGTAGGCGGCGTTATCGCCGGCCGGCCCGGTCTTGTCCCATCGGGACTGCTTCCAGACGACGGCCCGGTTGATGCTGTCGGAATGAACCACCGGGGCGATGGCGTCGAAGAACGAGAGGGCCTCCTCGCCGGTCAGATCGGCGATAGCCGCGGCGAGGGCAGGCGAGGTGAGGGGGCCGGTGGCGACGATGACGCTGTCCCACTCGCGCGGGGGCCTCGCGACCTCACCGCGCTCGATGGTGATCAGGGGGTGGCGATCGAGGGCGTGGGTGACCGTGGCGCTGAAGGCCTCGCGATCGACCGCCAGCGCCGCGCCGGCGGGGACCTGGCAGGCGTCGGCGCACTTGAGGATAAGGGAGCCGAGCAGGCGCATCTCGGCGTGGAGCAGGCCGACGGCGTTGGCCTGGGCGTCATCGGAGCGGAAGGAATTGGAGCACACCAGCTCGGCGAGCTGGTCGGTGCGATGGGCGGCGGTGCCAAGGATGGGCCGCATTTCATGGAGGATTGCCGGGACGCCGGCGCGGGCCGCCTGCCAGGCCGCCTCGGAGCCGGCCAGGCCGCCGCCGATGACATGGATGGGGCTCGCCGACATGAACGAGGACTTCTAGCCCCCCGCTTCGGAGCCGGATAGTGGCGCGGCCAAGCGGTGAGGGTCTATGCTCAAGGCTTGGGCCTGAAGGGGGAGCTTTGGCGCCATGGTCGACCTCACCAACTCGAGCATCCTTGCGGCCGGGCTGACGCTCATCCGCCGCCGCCCCGCCGCCGTAGCCGTCTGGGGCCTCCTCGCCGGCGCTTTCGTGCTCCTGGGCCTGTTGCTGATAGGGCCGCCGATCTTCGCCATGATCGAGAGATTCCACCCAGGCGCGACGCCGGACGCCTACTGGCCGGGGGCCGTGGGGGCCCTGATGCAGATCCAGGCCTCGATGCTGCTCTTCAACGTCGGCGGTTTCCTCGTCAGGGCGGTGGTCATCGCCGCCGTGTTTCGCGCCATTCTCGAGCCGGAAAAGAGCGCTTTCGCCTACTTGCGCATCGGGATGGCCGAACTCTTCATCGCCGTCCTGATGTTCGGGGAGGGCGTCGTCATCGCCTTCATGGCCATCATCGTCGCCGCGCCGTTCATCGTTACGGTGGTGTGGCTGGCGCTCGCCCACTACGTCGCCGGGGCGGTCGCCACCGGCATCCTCGGGGCCGCCGTTGTCATCGGCCTGATCGGCTGGTTCGCCCTTCGCCTGTCTCTTCTTGGACCGATGATCATCGTCAAGGACGACTTTCCGCTCGCCGAAGCCTGGGCGCTGACACGGGGCAGGGTAGGCGGCCTTCTCCTGATCGCGATCGTCGTCGGCCTGCTGGTGATGGCGCTGGAAGTGGTGGTCGGCGGGGTGTGCGGGGTCTTCGGCGTGGCCATCCTCGGCGGCCTGATCCACGGTCCGCAAGGCTTCGCGATTTCCTCGCCCGCCGACGTTCCGCGCCTGTTGGCGGCGTCCTGGCCCTGGCTGGCCGTAGCCGGCCTCGTCTGGTCGCTGTTCATCGGCGCGGCGGCGGCGATCTTCTGCGCCCCGTGGGCCGCCGCCTACCGGGCGTTGGCCGCGCCGCGGCCGGTGATGGCCGCCTAAGGGAACGGATCTCCTTGTCGGCGGTTTTTTGCCGACCATGACGGCCGCGAAGCACGACAAGAAACGGTCGGCCGGGGTGACGGGGCTTGGCCGGGGACGGAAGTTCGACATATTCCAACGGGCCCCGCTTTTGAGCTGAGTCGCCCAGCTCTTGCCGTTTCAAAGGACCATGACCGGCTTTTCCCCAGCCGCCGCCGCGTTCGAGGGCCTGCGTGTCGTGCGCCGGCAGCCGGGGGCCGTGGCGGCGTGGGTCGGCGCCAACATCCTGGTTCTGGTGCTGATCGCGGTCTCCAAGCTCGGTCAGGGGACGGGGCCGGCGAATGGCGGCGACCCGGCAAGCGGCCTGGCCGGGACGGTGGCTCGGTTCGGGCCGCTGGCCTTCGTCGCCGCACCGCTGGTGCTGATCGTCTGGCTGGCGATCATCGGCGCCATCTTCCGCCAGGAACTACGGCCGGGGGAGAAAGGCTGGGCGTTCATGCGGCTGGGCCGCGACGAGGCCCGGCTGGGAGTACTGGCCATCATCGGCGCGGCGATCGTCCTGATCATCGCCGGCCTGCAGTTCGCCGCCATCGCCGGCCTGACCCTGGCCTTTGACGCCTACTTTCCGGCCGCTTCGACAACGGCGCGAGTGATCGCCACGGCCGCGGCTTCCTGCCTCAACTTCTGGATCGTCGTGAGACTGTCGCTGGCGCCCGCTCACACCTTCGCCCAGCGCCGGGTGTCGATGTTCGGTTCCTGGGCCCTGACGCGCCGCCACTTCTGGGAACTGGCGTGGATGATTCTCTTGATGATCGGCACGGTGTTCGTCGTCTTTGTCGCACTCGCGCTCGTGACCAACCTGCTGGGCGGCCAGATCCTCAAGGATCTCACGGCCCATCGTCTCAGCCATCCGAACGCCGGGGAGATCGCCAGCCTGCTGGT
>Ga0302325_10032809_pt1 | contig 10652 bp, 9 predicted proteins | sample Palsa_T0_2_FD_201948 | JGI IMG/M metagenome (GOLD analysis project Ga0302325, IMG submission 201948) | Peat permafrost microbial communities from Stordalen Mire near Abisko, Sweden - Palsa_T0_2 | ecosystem: Environmental > Terrestrial > Soil > Palsa > Peat permafrost | place: Sweden: Abisko...
TGAACGGGATTGTGGGACAGCGCCTCCTGCGCAAGTTGTGCGATCATTGCAAGGAAGCCTACGAACCGATCCCGGAACTGGTGGCGCGTCTGGGACTCGACGAGCTCAGCGGCGGCGCGCCCATCGTTCTGCACAGGGCGGTCGGCTGTGAAAAGTGCCATCACACGGGATATCGCGGCCGGACGTCGATCGTTGAAGTGCTTCCGATCAGCGACGCGATTCGTCAGGCGGTTCTAAAGAGCGCCGATTCGGGGGCCATTCAGAAAATAGCGCTCGCGGAAGGCATGCAAACAATGGCCAAGCACGGTCTCGTGAAGACGCTGAACGGCGTTACCACGATCGACGAAGTGCTGCGTGTCGTGCCTGTGGTCTGAATAAGATGGCGCAATTTCAATACAGGGCGATGACGGGCTCGGGGGCTGTAGTGAAAGGCGTTCTGGATGCCGTGTCGAAGGATGCGGTCATCCGTCAGCTCAGAACACGCGGCCTGTATCCGCTCGATGCGTCGGCGCGCGGAGAAGGCGGTGCGCTGGGCTTTCTCACGCGCAACCTGAAATTCGGCAACCGCGTTTCGCTGCGCGCGCTCTCCATGGTCACGCAGGAACTTGCCACGCTTTTGAAGGCGGGTCTTGAACTCGACCGTGCGCTTGGGATCCTGATCGGACTTTCCGACATCGGCGCGCTACGCACGCCGTTCGAAGCTGTGCGCAATCGCGTGCGCGATGGCATGAGTTTCGCCGAAGCCCTTGCTGTAGATTCGATTTTCCCGAAATTCTATGTGAGCATGGTGCGCGCCGGCGAGCATGGCGGTTCACTCGATGTCACGCTGCAACGCCTGACAGACTATCTGACGCGAACGCTGACGATCCGCGAGACCGTCACATCGGCACTCGTCTATCCCTCGCTGCTCTTGCTTACCGCGGGCGCGTCGATCGTGGTGATCCTTGTCTTCGTCCTGCCCGAGTTTGAGCCACTGTTTGCGGACGCCGGCAAATCTTTGCCGACATCCACCCGGATCGTGATGGACGCGGGACACGCAATACGCGATTACGGTTGGATTTTCCTGATTTTGCTCGCGTTCGGCATCGCCGGTCTGCGTTCTGCGCTCAAGAAACCCCACTATCGGTTGCAATGGGACGGCTGGATGTTGCGGCTGCCTGTACTCGGCAAATTATGGGCGTCGATCGAGGTCGAACGGCTGATGCGCACATTTGGAACGCTGTTGTCGAACGGTGTCGCATTGCCGACGGCGCTGAATCTTTCGAAAGACGTACTCTCGAATACCGTGCTCACGAAGGCCGTGAAGGACGCGGCGGCATCGTTACGCGAAGGCGAGCGTCTGGCGCAAAGGCTTGCGCGCACCAAAGTGTTTCCAGCCGTGACACTCGATCTCATCCAGATCGGCGAGGAATCCGGCAAGCTCGACGAGATGTTGCTCCGGCAGGCCGATCTCGACGAACTCCGGATCAAGCACAAGATCGATCGGGCGCTCGCGCTTCTCGTCCCCTGCCTCACGATCGGGCTGGGCATGATCGTGGCGGGGCTTATCGGATCGATGCTGGTTGCCATTCTCAGCGTGAACGATCTTGCGCTGCAATAGGAGGTTGTCGTGACGAACACGAAAAATCGCATGACCGCATTGGCGCAACGCCGCGACGAAGCGGGCTATACCTTGATGGAACTTCTGGTCGTGCTGGCGATCCTGGGCCTGTTGGCGGCAATCGCAACGCCGATGGTTTTGCACTATCTCGACAGCGCCAAGGTCAGCACAGCCAAAACGGAAGTTGCGAATCTTTCGGCCGGTCTGGATCTCTTCAAATACGACGTTGGGCGATATCCCACCACGCAGGAGGGATTGGAGGCACTGGTCAATCCGCCGGCAGATGCCGAGAATTGGAACGGTCCCTATGTCAAGAAAACCACCAAGCTGTCCGATCCCTGGGGCCATCCCTACAATTACCGTTCGCCCGGAAGTCACAGCGAGTTCGATATTTTTAGCTATGGCGCCGCGGGAACGCCTGGGAAAAGCGATGAGAAGCCCCAGATCGCAAATTGGTAATGCCGAGTTCGCGGCGAGCGATGGCTTTACGCTCATCGAAGTGCTCATCGCGCTAACCATATTGAGCGTATCGCTGGCGCTTCTGTTGGCAATTTTTTCACAAGGCTTGGAGCGGGCGAAGGAAAGCGAAAACGAAGCCACCGCCCGCACGCTGGCGCAGTCTCTGTTGACGCAGGCGGAGAACGCCACGAATCCGGCCTTGGGCAGTACGTCGGGCCGAAATGGGGAACTGAACTGGAATCTCCGGATCGCGCCCTATGGGAGCGGCGACGATCGCGCGGCATGGCAAAACGATCCCGCACAAATCTTCGCAACCGTGTCCTGGCGCGGTTATGGACGCACCCGCTCTATTTCGCTCACCAGCTTGCGACTTGTACCCAAGGCGCCGGCAGAATGAGCGCGCGTCGGGCGATAGTGGGTGCACAGCTTCCGGCGGAGGCGGGGTTCACGCTGATCGAGTTGATGGTCGCCACAGCGGTTGTCGCTTTTCTTTCGCTGTTGCTGTTCGGCGGCATGCGGTTTGGGACACGCGTGTGGGAAAAGGCCGAAACGGCGACTTCTGGCGAGAATAGTATTCGTTCCGCACAGGAGGTCTTGACCGAAGAGCTATCGAACATCTATCCGCTGTTCGTCGTCACCACGCCACAGGACAGGTATGTGGAGTTCGACGGTGAAGCGCAGCGGGTGACGTTTCTCGCGCCTGCCAAAAAGATACAGGGTGCAATGGAAGTGGTGACGATCGCCGCACAGCCACAAAATGGCACACTCGCCCTGCGCGTTAGCGCAAAGGCCGAGCTTGCACCTTCTCTCACGATCCGTCCGGCCCAGACGGTAATCGGTGGGTTGCAGACGTTCAATATCGCTTATTTCGGTGCCGAGGCGCCCGGAGCGCCTGCGGAATGGACGAATGTCTGGCAAAATCAGCGCATCCTGCCGATGTTGATCCGTATCCGGGCCACATTTGCGAAAAGAGAGAAGTGGCCCGATCTGGTGATCGCGCCGCGTATCGACGTGGACGAGGCCTGCGTATTCGATCAACTTACCAAAAATTGTCAGGGCCGCTGATGGTTTCGCCAACAACTTCTGGGTCCGCCGGCGACTTTCGCACAACAGCGAGTGCGCTCCTGGCAGAATGGCGTGGTGAGCTTTCGTCCTTTGCGCAAGAAGCGATTGCGACGCCGATTGCGCGTAGCTCCCGGTTTGTACGTGTCGACGTCGGGAGCGCCCAGGCCGGTGTCAATCTGGTCACTGGCGACAATGTGCTCGAAATTGGGCGCACAACGGGTCCGGCCGAAGATTGCGCCCGTGAATTGTCTGTCCTGTTTGCTGCGTCTGAGTTCATCCCTCGAGGGACGACGGATGTCGTCGTGAGATTGCCGCAAAACGATGTTTTGCGTCGCCGCTTCGAATTGCCTGCAGCTTCGCGTGCCACGCTTGCCAAGGCGATCCCTTTCGAATTGGAGCGACTCAGCCCAATCGAGCTCGAACGTCTTTATTTCGATTTTGCCGTGGTCAATACGGGCAAGACATCCAAGCAGGTCGAGGTGGAGCTGCGCATCGTCAAGCGTACTGTTGTCGACCAGGCGGTCGCTCTGGTGCAGGCCGCAGGACTCAACCCCGCTTCGATCATGTTCGAAGGTGACGCGCGTGAAGCCGATTGGCGCGCCTTTCCCGTTGATAAAGGCGCTTATCTGCGATTGAAATGGCGCCGCTGGAATGTCTTTGCCCTCGCCGGTCTTGCGATTGCGCTCGGTGCAATGGTGATCTTTGCCGCCTATCTACGCAGTGCTGCGGCTTCCGATGCGCTGGCCGCGGAAGTAGAGGCAGCGAGCGAACGAACCGTGGTTATTCATCGCCTGGCGCACGACATCAGAGACGTGCGTGCCCAGATCGAATTCCCTCTTGCCCAAAAGCGGGCATCGCTTTTCATCGCGATACTCTCGGAGGTCACCCGCGTGCTGCCGGATGGAACCTGGCTGACAGAACTTTCGGTTGACGGCAACAAGGCTCATATCCAGGGCTTTTCGAAATCCGCGTCGGACATTGTGGGTCAGATAGATCGGTCGCCGCTGTTTGCCAATGCCCAATTTGTGGCGCCGCTACAGAGCGCGCAGGACGGAGCGGAGCGATTCGATCTGTCCTTCGATGTAAAGGGAGGCTCCCGTTCGTGACCGTCCCTGATTTCCTTCGTGGCCGGAGGGGCGCGTTCATCGCCCTCGGCACAGTGTTTGGTTTCATTGCACTGATCCTGATCTTGCCATTGATGACGCTGTTTGAAGCGCAGGCCGAGGGCAAGGAGGAATCGCTTCGCGAGCTGGCTGCCTATAAAACGGAAGAGGCGTCACGCCCGATGCTGGAGGCACGCTTGCGGGCGCTGCAGCAGAGCGCCCAATCCGTTCCCGGTCTGTTGACCGGGTCGAGTGCAGCTCTTGCCCAAGCTGAACTGCAGAGCGACATGAAGGAAATGATCGATCGCAGCGGAGGTTCATTGTTGAGCGCGCAATTGTTATCGCCGACCCGTATCAAGGGCTTCGACGACGTTGCGATCGAATACGATCTGACCATCCCGCTCTCGCGCGTAAGTGCTCTGATCTACGCAATCGAAACCCATACACCGTATTTCTTTCTCGACACTGCAGATCTGGTGATGCCTCCGAACTGGCGGCCCACCAACCCGCGAGCGCAGAATCCCGCAATGGAAGTGCGCTGGACCGTTCATGCCTATCGGTGGGGCGGATCGAAATGACCCTGCGGCTTTCACCGGCGCAAATTGTACTCGCCTGCATTTGCGGTTTGCTGGGAGCGGCGCTTCTCTATCTGTTGCTTGCGCCCTTGCCCGAATATTCCGTGGCCGAGATCCGGCCGCCCGCTGTGCCTGCGGATAACGCGCCACCTGCCCGCTTTGAGGCCCCGCCGATGGAGGCTTTCGCAGCGGTCGACGATCGGTCCGTGTTTAATCCGCTCAGGGTGCGGGTCGAAGCACCTGCCGCGCCGAGCAGTGCAGGCGCAACGAGCCTTCCATCCGACCTGACGCTCATCGGTGTCATACTGGACGGCGACACGAGGCTCGCGCTCATAAAATCGCCTTCCCATCCGTTGGCGGTCGGCGTCGCTGTCGGCGGCTCTATCGAGGGTTGGCAGGTCTCCCGCGTCGATCCCGACAAAATCGTGCTGCGTGGCGGCGGATCGGAACAAGAATTGAAAATGTCTTTTAGCAAGTTGACGCCGACCCAGTTTCCTTTGCAGGCCCAGCCGCAAATACAAGCTCCAGCCCAAGCGCAGGCAGCCCAGGATTCCTCCGACAACGATTAGAACATTAAAGCGCGGTAAGCCTCGAAAAAGACAGAATACTTTATCTCTGCAATACGTCATAAGCTGGTTGTGAGAAAGATGTTTGGGTGCTTCTGATGGGTACTGTCACGACACGCCGGCGCGTGTCCATTATTTGGCTTTCGCTGTCGGTCGCATTTGGCTCAGCGACTCCCGTCGGCGTGGCGATTGCTGACGGCCCTGAGGCGCCCGGTGCTCCGCAGTTGCCCGGGTTACCCCAGATTCCTGGCAAATTCTTGCCACAGAGACCATTTGGCCCGAACGGACAGATGATGGGGGGAAATGCCAATCAGGCCGGCGCCCAGGCGCAATCCAGCGAGGCCGGCGCCCAGGTCAGCCCATCCGGCGATATCACGCTTAATTTCGTCAATGCGGATGTACGCGATGTGGCCAAGGCCGTGCTTGGCGATTACCTCAAACTCAACTACGAAATCTCGACCAACGTCCAGGGCTCGGTCACCATCCAGACAAGTCAGCCGTTGAGCCGCAAGGAAGTTCTGCCAGCGCTCGAACAGGCCCTGGGCCTCACCGGTCTCGCGCTCGTGCACTCGAACGGATTGTACGAGGTGATGCCGCTTGCCGATGCGCATCGCCAGGTAGGCGCATCGCCAGTGATGCCGCAAAGCAGTCGCGGACCGCTTGGCTACGGCGTGGAAGTCGTGAAGGTGAAATATGTGAGCGCGGTCGCGCTCGAAAAGCTTCTGGAACCGATCGCCTCGTCGGAAGGCACAATCCGGGTCGATTCCGGGCGCAACCTGCTGATCATCGAAGGTACTGCGCAACAACGCCAGACGCTGCTGGACGATATTGCCCTGTTCGACGCCGACTGGCTCACCGGGATGTCGTTCGCGTTGTTCGAGCCGAACTATATGGACGCGGAAGAACTCGCTAAGGAACTTGATTCCGTCGTAGGCGGCATCGACAGCCCGATCGCCGGGGTCGTTCACTTTGTTCCGATCGACAGGTTGAACGCCGTACTCGCAATTTCGGCACAACCGCGCTACATCGACCAGCTCAAAGCTTGGGTCGCTCGCCTTGATCGCCCCGGTCAGGGAAATGACAAGAAGATTTTCGTCTATCGCGTGCAGAACGGACGCGCGAGCGATCTTTGCAATACGCTTCTCCAAACGCTGTTCGGCTCCGGCGCCAGTTCGGCGCAAGCGGCGGCGCAAAACAGCCAAAACAACAATTCGAGCAATTCCTTTCAATCGTCTAATTCGTCAACCAATTCGAGTCTGAGCTCGGGTTTTCCCAGCGCCAACGGCGCTGGCGGCAGCACGAACACGAGTGGCAGTCCGGGCGGCCTCGGTAGCGCGAATACGAGTACGCCGATGCGTTCGGGATCGTCCGCCGTGCCGTTTCAGCCGGCCACATCGCCCATCGAAGGCGCGAACGGAAACCGTCCGGCGGGACGTCCTTTCGAGACTGTGGGTGGCGTTTCGCGCGAAGGGATCAGCTCCGTCAACATTACGGCCGACGAAACGAACAACGCACTTGTGATACTGGCCACGCCGCGGGAATACGCCGTGGTCCAGGACGCTCTGCGCCAGCTGGACACTTCCCCCGTCCAGGTGCTGCTGGAAGCTGCCATCGCGGAAGTGAGCCTGACCAAGGACACGCAATTCGGATTCCAGTATTTTTACCAGCCGCGTCAGGCGTCCAATAACACCCAACAGATCGTCTGGACCAATTCGTCCTCCGTTCCAGCTGCCGCGGGCGCGACGCTTGCCACGACTTTTCCCGGCTTCGCCTACATGTTCACGAATGGCGACAGCATCAGCGCCATATTGAGCGCACTCGGAACAACCACCCATGTGGAGACACTGTCTTCGCCGGAAGTGATGGTGCTCAATAACCAGACCGCGTCACTGGAAGTGGGCGACCAGGTTCCGATCGTGACTGCGACGGCGGTAAGTACGATCACCACGGACGCGCCGACCGTCAACAGCGTGGAATATCTCGATACCGGCGTGATCCTGAAAGTGACGCCGCGCGTCAATCGCGGCGGCCAGGTCATGATGGATGTCAGTCAGGAAGTGAGCGGAGTGACGAACACGACGAGTTCGAGCATCAATTCGCCGACCATCCAGCAACGCAAGATCAGCAGTTCTGTCTCGGTCGAAGACGGCGAGACCGTTGCACTGGGCGGCCTGTTCACCAATCAAGTTACCAAGACCAAGAACGGCATTCCGTATCTGCAGGACATTCCCTATCTCGGCAATCTGTTCACCAATCAGGACGACAACCGCAACAAGGATGAGTTGATTGTCCTTATCACACCGCATGTCATCGATGATACCAAGAAGGCCCAGGCGATCACTCAGGAACTTCGTCACCGGCTCCCGGAAGTTGAGGCGGTCCTGGAACAGAAACCCTGAGGGCACTATTTTGGGGGCGCGCTAAGATACGCAGGCCATGTCTGCGGTGAAAGGCTGTATGAGTTGCGGGCGGTCCTCGCCCCTGGTTGCGGCCCCTTGATGAGGGGCGACCTTAAATATTCCAGTTATATCGTCTGAACCGCGCCGTCGCGTGTCGCAAGCGGTTCGACGAAACCGTTCCTGACTTTCGCGGTCGTCGCAGGAAAATCAGGGCCCGCGTCGTGGTTGGCCCCGACTTTCCGATGCTCTTGATCCGAGGTTAGTTTGTAGGACCTGTCACCCCTGCAACGCTACCCTTGGGAAGCACGACGATGTTATCCATCATGCCAGCATCCTCGTGATCGAGGATGTGGCAGTGAAAAACGAACTCTCCGGCCACCGCGCCGCGAAAATCCATCCGCACCTTGATGCTGGGGTAAGGTCCCTTTCCCGTCCAGAAGGGGACCGGATAGGTGTCGTAGAATTGCCGCTGTTCGGGGGGCACGGGAACGCCGTTCACCGCCAGCAACATATAGTGAATCTGATGCATGTGGAATGCGTGGATTTCCGTCGTGTGATTTTCGATCGTCCAGTCCTCGACCGCACCTATGGTTGTGGTGATCACGGGAGGTTCATCGGGATAATATAGTGTCGGCGTCTGTCCATCCACCGTGAGGAAGAAATATGTGCCTCCTCCTCCCGGCTTACGCTTTGCCGCGTCCAGCCAATGAGGCTGCGTGAGCGCATTCTTTTCCTGGGCGTTCGCCAGAATGTATTCGCTTAAATAGAGTTTGCGCTTTGCAGTTACCTTCGCATCGGCGAGGCCCTCGAAACGCTGCGGCGTGGGCGGCGCGGTGCGCTCGATGCTGGGCGGCAGCGAATTCATATCGGTCGTTGTCTTGATCTCCGCGAGCGGCCGCGGTGTGTCCACGTCACCCGCCGGGCCCGTATCAATGCCCTTCGTCCAGAACAAAGCTTTCTTCACACTCGTTGACGGACCGGTCACGATGAACTCCGCCCGACCGGCCGCCGGGATGAAAATGTCGGTCTGGGTGATGATCGTGCCCTGATGCTTACCGTCCTGCGAGCCGGTCGGCACACCATCGAACCCGACGATCTGGAGGGGTTGGGCCACGCCGTCATAAAGCAACTGCAGATCGAGGGTCGTATCGGCCGAGGTGTTAGCCACACGCCAGAACTCTTGCTCGCCAGCGTGCATCTTGATGACCCCCGGCGGATAGGTCGGGAAGGGAACGGGAACGTAGTTCAACGAAACGTCCCAGAAGGGCGTGACTTGCGCGGTTTTCGCAGGAGGGGGGAACGCCAGCGGCCCGTCGCGCACGATGAGCACGCGATGCGGCAACCCCTTCACTGCGGGCTGAAGATTCTCAATCCCGTCGATGATGATGACGCCCGTTGCGCCACCCTGGACGGCGGGACTGGAAATGCCATGGACGTGGGGATGATACCAATAGAGCCCCGGCGGCTCGTCGTTGGGAATTTTGATCTTGTATTTGAAGGTCTGTCCGGAATCGATCAGTGTGTGCACGACATCGTCGCTGTGGCATTTGGGCGAGACGTTGAGACCATGGAAATGCACATTGACAGACGCAAGCGTCATCGTCCGTGCGCCGCATTTGATCGCCTTGCCGGTTTCCGTCTCCACTGGTGCGCCATCGGGATTCGGGACCATGTCCGTCACGGTCATTTCGAGCGTGTCGCCGGGTTTCAGATGCAGGGTCGGCGATTCCACGCCATCGGTGGTCACGAAGCAGAACAGCGTGCGATTATACTGGTCGATCATGGTGTTGTAGGTGAATGCAACCTGCAACACGCCATTGTCGCTGTACAGATCCGGGGGCTGCTTGACGACGCTGCCCGCCGCCTGCCGCGGGCACACATCGTTCTGCGCGAAAGCGTGGGTCGGTATAAATAGCGACGCCATAAGCGAGAACAATACGCCCCAGAAGGCGTTTCGCCGGCCGGGGCGAAACAGGATCGATATGGCTGCGTTCCGGTTGCGTGCTTTTGCCGTCATTTTTGGTGTCCCCAATTCGCAGCCGGTCGCGTCCAACCAGCAATCCGTGCGGAGGGATATCTACTGCGAACAATTCTCAGTTTCAACTGCTCAGTCTGGCCGAAAGGCATTTGTGTCGCCGAGTGGCCCACGTCACCCTATGCCTCGACGCATTGCCGATGTTGGAAGAGGTCTAGTATGATACGACGTCGTCGTGGAGGCGGCAAAATGCGGTTTGTTCGAGTGTTTATGGCAAAATGCTTGCCTCGGCTTTTCTGCCTGGGCGAGGGCGAGCGCGGCTGGGCACTTCTTTCCGTACTCTGGACGACGGCCATGTTGGCGATGATGGCCGCCGCCATACAGACATTAACCGTAAGTTCCGTCCGCCTTGAGCGCCGCGCGCTGGAAAGGGCCCATGTCGAAGCTGCTCTCGATGCAGGTCTCGTGCGCGCCGTGCTGGGGATCAACGATTCCCGGACGGCGAGCCGCTGGCGTATTGATGGGATGCCACAGAACTATTCATTCGCCGGCGTTCCCATGCGCATCACCATCCAGGACGAGGATGGATTGATAGACCTCAACGAAGCGGACGAATCCATCATAAAGGCGCTTTTTGCAACATCGGGGCTCGATATGCAGACCGCGCAGGCGCTCACGGATCGTGTGAGCAGCTGGCGCGAGGATTCCTCCGACGACGACGACTCCGATACGCATAGTCTGAATGGCGGCACGGATGCGGACTATGCAACGGCCGGCCGCTTCTACAAACCGCGTCACGGACCTTTTCAGACGGTGGACGAACTGAATCTCGTGCTCGGCATGACCCCAAAGCTGTTTGCGCGCATCAAGCCTGCACTCACGGTCTATTCGAAAAATGCGAATCCGGACC
>Ga0302325_10032810_pt1 | contig 10652 bp, 6 predicted proteins | sample Palsa_T0_2_FD_201948 | JGI IMG/M metagenome (GOLD analysis project Ga0302325, IMG submission 201948) | Peat permafrost microbial communities from Stordalen Mire near Abisko, Sweden - Palsa_T0_2 | ecosystem: Environmental > Terrestrial > Soil > Palsa > Peat permafrost | place: Sweden: Abisko...
CTTTTCGCCGAAGTAAACTATCACGCTTCGTATGAGCCGAAGCGAGCAGCGAGAACCGTCCGCTATAAGTACATTCGCCGCTTTGGGGATCGCAAAACTCCTGTACTACCCAACTGTGATGACAGTCCGAGCAAAGATCTATGGTTAAAAGCAGGATGGGGTTCGCAGATCTTGGATCGCGAAAGTCTGTATGACCTTTTGTTCGATCCCACCGAACACCGCAATCTGATTGACGATCCCGCGCACCGTGAAATTGCGAGCGCGATGCGCAATCGCCTGCATCGCTGGATGGTAGAAACGAATGACCCTCTTCTCCGCGGGCCGGTCGCAGCACCAGCCGGCGCAGTAGCGAACCCTGCTGATGGTGTATCTCCACAAGAGCCAACGGTTCCCGCTCGGCCAGTATAGAAATTAACTGCTAATAGATGAGCGCCAGGATGTTATGCTGGCGAAGTTACAAACCGGGCCTCTCACTTCACCAAGTTCAGCACGTCACAACTCATCGTCATGCGAATGGCCTGTCAAACTTCCCTTCATCTCGAGCCGCCGGTTGCGCAGGCTCCGCCCCGCTGTTGTTGTTGTTGACCCTATCTCCTGTTCTCTCCTTGCGCGTTTAGAACCACTGTTTAGCTTTCTTCCTTTTGTTCCTGAGGAAGTAGCTTGATCGCAATGGTCAGATCAACCTGACATTTTGTGTGGCCCACCGTACCGGAGATTCTATGAAGAAAGCGCTCGTTGCAATTCTGAGTTATTTGCCTCTTGCTCTCGCCACCACCTTGCACGCACAAAGTACGGTCGCATATCGCATTTTGTTTGGCGTGACGGATACAGCGTCGACCCGGTGGGACGGAACCTTTTCCGCGGAACGGGTTGGCACGCTGAAAGCTGTTCCGTGGAAGTTCATTGCCGGCGACAACATTGATGGCCAGCTGTTTCATTTCTCGACGCACCCGGATATTCGTTTTGCCGGAGCGACCGCTGGCCCCAATGCGCCCATCGTGCCCAACGGGTTCATCCTGACGGCGGAACGTGTGACAGAAAGCAGCGAGTTCTCCTTCACCACGGCGCAGGGAGATTTTCGCTTTCGCGCATCCGACGTCATTTACGGTAAGGGGATCTATCGTCTGGGGCAACGCGTCTACATCGACCGTGTGCCCGCCTCCGAACGGTTGACCAATACCCCTGAGGAGGAGGACTATCCCTCGATCACCAAGGGAGCCAACGGCGACGCGTGGCTCGCCTATGTGGAGTTTCATCACAGCCCGGACCACGTGCAACTGGCCGCACCGTTGAAAGAGGCGCCGAAAGACCTGGCGCCCTTAAAGCAGCCGGTTGGCGGTGATCAGATCTGGTTGCAGAAGTATTCCGCAGGCGCGTGGCAGACGCCGGTGGCCGTAACCAAGCCAGGCAAGGATCAATATCGGACTACCGTGGCCGTCGATGGGAGCGGAAAGCCGTGGGTCTTCTGGTCAGAAAATCGCGACGGCAATTTCGATATCTATGCCAGCCCGGTCGGAGCCTCCGGGCCTGAGAACGAGGTGCAGATTTCAAAAGAAAAAGGATCGGATATCGATCCCGTGGCAGTGACAGATTCCAAAGGCAAAGCCTGGGTCGCCTGGCAAGGCTGGCGCAATGGCGTTGCGGCCATCTATGTGGCTCACCAGTCTGGCAACGGTTTCTCCGCGCCGGAAAAGATTTCCAATTCGCCCAAGAACGAGTGGGATCCGGCCATTGCCGCCGACAAAGAGGGACGCGTCGCTGTTTCGTGGGACTCGTACCGTAACGGCAACTTTGACGTGTACGCGCGTCTCTACTCCAATACCTGGGAGCCGGAGGTGCCCATCGCCGCTTCGGCGCGTTACGAGGCTTACCCCTCCATCGCGTTCGATCTTAAAGGCCGTCTCTGGATTGCTTATGAAGAGGGGGGTGCCGGTTGGGGTCAGGACTTCGGCGCTTACGCAAGTCCCGGCGTTGCGCTCTACAAAGGCCGCGCTATCCGGCTGCGTGCGTTGGAGCCCGACGGGCGTCTGGTCACCATCCAGTATCCAGTTGACCGGAATCTTATTGGCGCGCCCTCGGGACGCGCGGACGAGACAGGAAGCCAACTCGACGCCGAGCCCCACGATCCCGACACAGCGACCGCTCTCACGCGCAAGCCTGATACGGCGCCTGAAGGCGGAGCATCGACCTCGGCCAAGAACACGCTGCCCCGGCTCACCATCGACGATTCCGGCCGCTTGTCGATAGCCTTTCGCAGCGCTCATCCGAACTGGTGGGCTACGGTCGGAACCGTGTGGTCAGAGTATGTGATTTCTTTCAACGGATCAGAATGGTCAAAGCCCATCTTTCTCGACCACTCTGACAACATCCTCGACAATCGGCCCGCCGTCGTTTCACTCGCGCCGGGCAAACTACTGATCGTGAACTCGTCCGACGGACGACGGCTCTTCGTGCCTGCTGCCTCGATCATGGGCGAGCGGGCCGGCAGCAAAGATCCCTACAACAATGATTTGTGGAGTCAGGATATAGATCTGGGGGCAGGGGAACAGGTGCTTCCTGTAGTGGCTCTTTCTCAATCAGAAAAGACTCCCGCGGCGCCCACGTGGCAGGCCCCGCAGGTGGATGGAGCCAAAGCAATTCGTGACTACAAGGCAGGCCCGGACGGCAACTACCACATCGTTCGCGGTGAATTTCACCGTCACAGCGAAATATCGATGGACGGCGGCGGTGACGGAACTCTGCTTGACCAGTGGCGTTACGTTCTGGATGCAGTAGACATGGACTGGATCGGATGCTGCGACCATGACAATGGCGCCGGACGGGAGTACTCCTGGTGGATCATCCAGAAATTGACGGATGTCTTCTACGCTCCCGGTAAGTTCACGCCGCTGTTCGCTTACGAGCGTAGTGTTCCTTACCCTGAAGGACATCGCAATGTGCTGTTTGCCGAACGTGGCGTCCGGCCGCTGCCGCGTTTGCCAATTTCCGACGAGAACGATCCCAAGCATGCACCCGATACGCAATTGCTCTATGCCTACCTGCACAAGTTCGACGGGGTGGCAGCATCGCACACCAGTGCCACCAGCATGGGCACCGACTGGCGCGACAACGATCCGGCTGTCGAACCAGTTGTAGAAATTTACCAGGGCATGCGGCAGAACTACGAGATACCCGATGGACCACGCGCCATCAACGAGAAAGATGCGATCGGTGGATGGCGCCCGAAAGGGTTCATCAACATCGCGCTCGACAAGGGCTATCGCCTGGGCTTCGAGTCCAGCTCCGATCACATATCCACACACATCAGCTACGCGAACATCGTGGTGAAGGGGGATGTGACCCGCGAGTCTCTGCTGGATGGGTTCCGTAAGCGCCATGTGTACGCAGCCACCGACGAAATATTGGCGGATGTGCGCAGTGGCGAGTACCTTGCCGGCGATGAATTCACCACGTCGTCTCTGCCCACCTTCAGCATCAAGCTCAAGGGAACTTCAAAGTTCTCCAAGCTGACGGTGGTGCGCGACGGCAAGTATGTGTACTCCACCGCTCCGAACACGAAGGACGTCGACGTCACGTGGCGGGACAACCAGCCCAACAAGGGCAAGATCACCTACTACTATGTGCGCGGCGAACAGGACGACGGCGAGATCGTATGGGTCTCGCCCTTCTGGATCACCTACAACGGAAACTGATGCGCAGACTACTTCGTTTTTTTCACAACTGGCAATTTGGCGCCTGCGGCTCGTGTGGCTGCAGGCGGTCTTTCTGGCCGCGTAGAAAGGCAACGAATTCATGACGGATGAGCGCCGAGAGCGGATCCTCTATTACACCTTCGCAGCCGGGGTTGGAATCCTTCTGCTGCTCAACTGGCTGGGTATTTTCCAGACCATGTTCGGCATCAACACCGCGATCATCATTACCCTGCTGGCCGGTTACAAAACCTTCTACGGCTCGGTGCAGGCGCTGCTCGAGAAGCGCATCTCTGCCGACAGCGCCCTCTGCGTAGCGGTCGTAGCCGCGCTACTGGTGGGTGAGTACCTGGCTGCTGCCGAAGCCATGTTCATCGTGCTGGTGGGTGAAGGCCTGGAATCGTATGCGGCTGAGCGCACCACAGCCGCGATCGAGCGCTTTGTCGAGCGATTGCCGCGCACCGCCGTCGTTCTGCGTAATGGGAGCGAGCATCTTGTCCCTACGGAAGAGCTTCATCTGGGCGAGACCATCCTGGTACGCAGCGGGGAACGAATCCCAGCTGATGGCGTGATCGAGAGCGGCTTTTCGGCCATCGATGAGAGCTCGATCACCGGCGAAGCGCTGCCGCAAGAAAAGAAGCCCGGCGACGAAGTATTCTCGGGAACCCTCAACCAGCATGTGCTGTTGAAGATTCGCGTGACCCGCAGTGGTTCCAACACAACGCTGGCCCAGGTAGCGGAGCTTGTCAGCCAGGCCAGCGAACGGCAATCGCCGGTCGTGCGCCGGGCAGACCGCTATGCAAAATATTTTCTGCCGGCTCTTCTGCTGTCGGCCGCGCTGACTTTCGCCTTCACGCGCGATTGGACGCGTACCGTCTCGGTGTTAATTGTGGCCTGCCCCTGCGCGCTCATCCTGGCCACGCCGACAGCCATGGTTGCGGCTATCGGTGGCCTGGCTCGCCGCGGAATCCTGGTGCGAGGCGCCGACGTTCTGGAGCGTGCGGCGAAGACCGATGTGCTGGTCTTCGATAAGACAGGAACTGTCACTGAGGGCAAAGCGGAAATTTCGCAAGTGCTGGCCGCGGGCGTCAGCGCGGATGAATTGATCTCTCTGGCTGCTTCGGCGGAACTCGCCTCCGGGCATCCGTTGGCGCGAGCCATCGTCGCTGAGGCTGCAAAACGTAATGTCAGTGCCGCCAGCCCCGATCATGCTGAGGTCATTCCCGGCCGTGGCGCCCTTTGTGATCTGAACGGCCGTCGTGTACTCGCCGGCAACGCGGATTTCCTGCGCGAGCATGGCGTCACCGGATTTGAGTCCTTTGTCGCTGAGGCGGACGAACAAGGCGCGACCCCGGTGCTCATCGCCGAAGGGACAGCGTTTCGCGGAGCCATCCTGTTTCGCGATCACCTGCGCCAGGGCGCACTCGAGGCTATTGCGGAGCTGCGCGTCGCCGGCCTGAGCGATCTGCGCATCTTTACCGGTGATCGCAGGCACGCTGCCGGGGTGATCGCCCAGGAACTCGGCATCGCCCAACTGGAAGCGGGCCTGCTGCCCGCGCAGAAGGTGGAGCTGATTGAGAAGCTACAGGCACAGGGGCATAAGCCTGCCATGGCCGGCGATGGGCTGAACGATGCCGCGGCCCTGGCTACGGCCAACGTAGGCATCGCTATGGCTGGCGCCTCTGACGTAACCGCTGAGGCTGCCGACGTTGTGTACATGCCGCACACGCTCGACCGCCTGCCAGAGTTCTTCAGCGTAAGCCAGCGCGCGGTGCGGACGGCCTGGCTGAATATCGTCCTGTTTGCCGGGCTCTTCAATGCGGCCGCCGTGGTTTGCGCCGCGACTGGGCGGATTGGCCCTGTAGGCGCCGCGGTTACCCATCAGCTCTCTTCCTTCCTGGTGATGATGAATTCCCTGCGCCTGCTGCACATCGCTTCCGCTGCGGAATGGAAACAACGGCTGGCTGGATGGTGGCAACGGCTGCCCTTCAGCCGAGAAGTGGGCAGGACTATCGGTGGCGCTGCCGCCTGGGTGAACACGCGCTTTGAGCACTTTGAGTTCAGTTCCCTGGCAACCCGCTTTGTCGCATGGTGGCCGCGCATCCGCAAGCCCCTCCTGGTGAAAGTGGTCGCCCTCTACATTTTGAGCGGACTTTACATTCTTGGCCCGGAAGAAGTCGGTGTAGTCCAGCGCTTCGGGCGCAAACTACCGGCAGATCGCCAGCCCGGGTTGCATTACAAACTACCCTGGCCCATCGACAAGCTCACCCGGGTGCAGGCGCAGCGAGTGCGGGTGATTGAAATCGGCTTTCGCTCGAACGCAGCCAAGGGCGCCGCAGAGCCAGCCGCTTACGAATGGAACGTGCAGCACCGCACTGGCAGGTTTCAGAGCGTCCCGGAAGAATCCCTGATGCTCTCCGGCGACCAGAATATGCTGGAGCTGAACGCGACTGTCCACTACATCCCTTCACAACCAGACGACTTTCTCTTCCGCCAACTGGATGGGGACGCGACGGTCCGCTCCGCAGCAGAGTCCGTCGTGCAGCAGATTGTCACCTCGTCGTCGCTCGACGATGTGATGACGCACAAGCGCCGCGAGATCGAAGACACGGCGCGCCACGAACTGCAAACCCGTCTTGACCGCTACGGCGCGGGCATCCGCATCCTTGAAGTAAAACTTGAAGATGTACACCCATCTATCGAAGTGGTCGATGCGTTCCGCGAAGTGTCGGACGCCTTCGAAGAGAAGAACCGGCTCATCAACGAAGCCCAGGGGTACAGCAACGAACAGATCGCGCTGGCGCGCGGCAACGCCGCCGCTCAATTGGAAAACGCCAAGGCATTCAGCACCGGGCGCGTAGCGCGAGCCGGGGGAGACGCCGCCCGATTTGAAGAAGCCGCCGCGGCTTGGCGCCAGGCCCCGGATGCCACCTCTTCCCGCCTCTACCTGGAAACGGTAGAGCAGGTGCTGCCAGGAAAGAACAAGCTGATTCTTGACAAGACGAAGAACAAACGCCAGCTCTACCTGCTGCAGAATGGCGTTCTTCTACCCAACGGAATCCGGCCTTTGCCGCCGACGGAGTAATTCAATGACACGCAGAACCGTTCTTCTCACCACCGCTATCGTTGGCCTCGTGCTGGTCTCGCTTTCGCTCTACACGGTCAGCGAGACGCAGTTTGCCCTGATCACGCAGTTCGGCCGCCCGGTGCGAACCGTCACTAATGCGGGACTGCATGGCAAGTGGTTCTTTCAACGCGCTCTCCGCTTTGATAAGCGGCTTCGTGTCTATAATCCGGCGCCATCTGAATTCCTCACCCGCGATAAGAAGAACCTGGTTATTGAAAACTATGTCGCGTGGCGCATCGAAGATCCGGGCCGTTTTGTGCAAAGCGTAGGCGATGTACCCTCGGCGGAGATGCGGCTGCACGACATTATTTGGTCTGGCCTCTCTGCCGCCATTGGCAATGCAGATCTGGATTCACTGGTCTCGACCGACCAGACAAAACTTGAAAGTACGTCGATCCTCGACAGCATCACCGCCAGCAGTGACCGCGCTGCCCTGGAACAGTACGGGCTGGGGATTGAAGATGTGCGCATCAAGCGCCTGAACCTGCCGGAGCAGAACAAGCAGAACGTGTTTGCCCGCATGCGCGCAGAACGCGGCCGCATCGCGATGCAGTATCGAGCGGAGGGCGAAGAGCAGGCCTTGGCCCTTCGCGCCACCGCCGACCGGCAGAAGGAAGAGATTCTCTCCGCAGCCTACAAGGAATCCGAAACCATACGGGGCAAAGGCGACGCCGAAGCCACGCGCATTTATGGTGAAGCGTATGCCAAGAACCCACAATTTTATAAGCTCACGCGAACGCTCGAGTCGTACAAGAAAATCCTGGATGACAAAACCACAATTGTTCTCAATTCCGATTCTGACCTGCTGAAGATTCTCACCCGAGGCCAGGGAGGGGTGAAATGAGCATCCTCATTTCACCGCCGGTATTCGCGGCAGAGTCGGTCGAGCCGGCTCAGCCCCCAAAGCGCCATCGCCTGCGCCAGGTTGCCGGATGGGTGCTTGGTTTGTGGCTGCTTTCTGGCGTCTACATCGTGCAAACCGACCAGCAAGCCGTGGTTGCTCGATGGGGCCGGGTGGTTGAGCCACGCGTGTTTCCCGGCATCCATTATTCACTACCCTGGCCGATTGACAAGGTATACAAGCTCAAAGTTCGGGAGCTTCGACGCACCGTGGTGGGTGGCCAAATCCCTGATGTTGTTTTGGGGCGCCAGGCAAACAATTCGCAGTTCTTCAGCGGCGACCAGAACCTGCTCAATATCCGCGTGGTAGCGCAGTACTCCGTCAGCAATCCACGCGATTTTCTTTTTTCCACGCAAAACCCCGACCAGGTTGTCGGGCTGGCAGTCGAGTCTGAACTGGTGCGCCGCGTGGCCCACACGAAAGTAGACGACATCCTCACCACGCAAAAGCTTGCTATCCAGAATGACATCCTTCTCTCGGCGCAACGCGATGTGGACAGCTACGGCGCTGGAGCCCTGTTAAGCAGCATCAACATCGAGAGCGTGTCGCCACCACCCGAAACAGCAGACGCCTTTCGCGGCGTAGCCGGCGCCCGTTCCGATGCATTTCGCATTGTGAACGAAGCTGATGGATACGCCAACGATCTAATCCCTCGCGCTCGCGGCGAGGCGGATCAACTGCTCGACCAGGCCAATTCCTACGCCAATGGAAAGATTAATCACGCCCAGGGAGACGCCAGCCACTTTGAGGCAGTAGCCGCGGAATACAGCAAGAGCCCGGCCGTAACCAGCACGCGCGTTTACCTGGAAGTGATGGAGCTGGTATTGCCGAAGATGAAGAAGCTGATCGTGGATGGGAACAGCAATCTCGACCTGAGCGTGATCGGCAGGCAGGACGGCGGAAACGAAGGAACACCGCAGCGATGAAAAAGCCGGGGATTCTGACCGCAGCCTTTCTCGCGCTCCTGCTGGGATTCCTTTACCTGCGCGCGCATGAGTGGAAACTTCCTTTCCTTTTTCCTCGCCAGCAGCAGTCTTTGAAATCACCGCAGGATGCCGTCTACGGCATGCTGGACGCCGCCCGCGCAGGAAACACTTCTGATTATGTGGATACCTTCTCCGGCCCACTGCAGCAACAGGTACAACAGGTGGTAAAGGAGGGTGGCAAAGCACAGTTCGCCAGCTACCTCACACGTCAGAGCGCATCGTTCCAAAGTGTCGCCCTCTCAGTTACAGATCAACCCAGCGAGGTGGAAGCGCGGGTTCGCGTGGAGTACGTTTATGTGAACCGCAATGAGGTCCAGGTCTTTCATCTGCGCAAGATCGGTTCCCGCTGGAAGGTGGTCGGCGTCTCTTCGACAGACATCACCAAGACGCTTATTCCCTGGGGAACAGCGGTGACCGATGATTAGTGTGAGCACCCTCGACCTCGCATTTCTCTCCGCTGGAGTACTCGGGTTCCGCCACGGATTCGACTACGACCACATAGCCGCCATATCCGATATCACCAGCATGGAGCCGTCCCGCAAGACGGCCATGCGAATGGGCTTTGTCTATATTCTCGGCCACGCGGTCACGCTCGGAGCGCTAGGCGCGGCGGTGATTCTTTTTCAACACGCTCTTCCTGCCAGGATAGATCGGTGGGCTGAGCGCGCTGTGGGAGCAACCCTGATTCTCCTGGGACTCTATGTCCTGGGCAGCCTGTTGCGCGGCAAAGACAATGCGCTGCCGCCTTCGCGCGCCGCGGTGGTCTTGCACGGACTGCGTTGGGCACAGTGGAAAATTCTGCGGCTCTTCGGCCGGGGTGAGGCGCAACTACCTAAGCGGGAACAGGAACCCTACAGCCCCAGCTTTGTTTTTCTCATCGGCGTCATCCACGGGCTCGGCGCCGAGACGCCAAGCCAGCTTCTCATCTTTTTGCTCGCCGCCAACCTGGGAGGAGCCGGCCGTGGGCTTATGGGTCTGGCTGTGTTCCTGGCCGGCTTGATCACCATGAACCTTTTGATGACTGCATCCGTCGTCGGCATCCTGCGAATCAGCGCCAACAAACCACGGCTGTTGCAATGGGTCATCGGCACGACGGCCGCTTCCAGTGTATTGATCGGCATCGTCTTTGTCATGGGCAGCGCCAACCTGTTGCCGGCACTGGGAGGCTGACAGAATGGAGCGCCGAACTCTCCTGCAGGCATTGGCTATGAGCCCGCTGGCATTCGCCAGCTCGCAACAGAGCCTGCCTAAGCTGACCATCGACGGGTTGGAAGTGTTCCGGGTAAAAGTCAACCGCCGTGGCAACTGGACCATTGCGCGCCTCAAAACCAGTGAAGGGCTTACCGGACTGGGCGATGCTTCACAAAGCGGGAAAGACGAGCAGACGCTGGTTTACCTGAAGCAATTTTCTGATCTGCTGCGAGGGCGCACCATCTTCGACGTGGAGTGGCTGCGCAAAGTCACCGCCCCAACCATTGCGCAATACGGTACTCCTGCGGCTGTCGCGGCGAGTGCGCTCGACCAGTGTTTGTGGGACCTGCAAGGTCAGGCATTTTCGGTTCCTACTTATGAGCTGTTCGGCGGCCGCATTCAGGAGCGCATTCGCCTTTACGCCAACATCAATCGCTCCACAGAAGACCGCACTCCGGATGGCTTTGCGCAAATGGCCAGCAAAGCCACGGCCGCGGGATTCGACGCCATCAAGCTAGCGCCTTTCGACGAAATGCCTCGCGGGTCCACCGATCGGGTGCAAATCGAGCGCGATACGCAGCGCGGTATCGACTGCGCGCAGGCAGTCCGCAATATCATCGGGACCCAGCGTAACCTGCTGATCGACGGGCACAGCCATTTCGACCGCGAAGACGGGCTCGCCCTGGCCCATCGCTTTGTTCCTCTTCATCTCTTCTGGCTGGAGGAAGTGACACCGGCAAAACCCGTTGAAGATCTTG
>Ga0302325_10032812_pt1 | contig 10651 bp, 13 predicted proteins | sample Palsa_T0_2_FD_201948 | JGI IMG/M metagenome (GOLD analysis project Ga0302325, IMG submission 201948) | Peat permafrost microbial communities from Stordalen Mire near Abisko, Sweden - Palsa_T0_2 | ecosystem: Environmental > Terrestrial > Soil > Palsa > Peat permafrost | place: Sweden: Abisko...
TATATTTTTCATGAGATGACGCCGCGAGTGCGGTTACTCAAGTCCACCGAACATAGTCCAACTAGAATCTATTGTGGCAGCTTCAAAGATATCGCCAGTCTTTTGATCTGCATCAAATGGCTTGGATTCCTGCCTGCCTGTCACTGCATACTTGCCCTTGCCTCTGCCCACAAGGAGGTGACTATCTACAACATCATGAAACATCGAAGACATGTCCTCTCTCAAGAATTTTACTTCATCTACTGACTTGCACAGCAACACTGCTCAAGCTCTGACAAGCTATGTTGAAGCATTGCAAGAATCCGACACACCCGACGCAACTGATCCTCTACCACTCCTCGAGCAGTCTCTAGATCTCTTCCAACAATGCCTCACACGTCAAGAACTGCAATACCAAGAATTCCAACAGCAAGAAGCCGCAGCCTCCGCTCTCACTGCCGAAGATCCCGACCCCGAAGAAGGCGGCGTCTCCCTAACCCCTAGCTCCACAATGTCCCTCGACCCACCGAGCACCTCTTCCACCCCACCCCAAGACGACCGCTGGGCCACGATCATCGAGCCCGTAACCAACTCCACCCTCCTCGACACCCTGATCGCCCAACTAACAACCCTCACAACCCTCAGCGCCCTCCTCCCCGTACCCTCAGCCCCCGCCCTCTCATTCATCTCCACCTACGCCCAGTCCATCCTCGACGCAAAACTCGAAGCCTACACCATCGACACTAATCGCACCACCGAAGCAATCACCGCACGCGACGACTACATCTGCGCCTTTTCAGACCTCCAGTTCCGCAACCACCTCATCGGAATCCCAACCTACTACACCACCATCACACAAGCCTACACCTCCCCCTCCATCAACCGAAACACAAATCCACAAGCCCTCGTCAAATCCGCCGAATCGCGCATCACCTTCCACCACTCCGTCCTTTCCCACCCAGACGCGCATCAGCCTTCTTCCTTGGCCGCGAGCTGGGAGGCGCTATCCGGTGCCTCAGACGCTCTAGCGCGCGCCAGCAAGCTCCCTGATGTTGAGAATCTTGCCGCGATTCATGTCATGAGAGGCGATGTCGAGATGTTGAGGTGGCGGATGGGGAGAGCGGCCGTACCGTACGAAGCTAGCCAAAAATACGCAAGCGCGTTGCTTAAGAATGCCGAGGTTTTTTACCGGGGTGGGAGGAAATTGGCCGGGGCGGTGGGAGCGGGTGGGGATAATGGGATGGCGGGTGTGGAGATGGAAGGTGCGGTTAAGGAGGCGGTTGTTAGAGGTCTCAGGGGAGAGGGCGGGATATTGGAAATTCTGAAAGGCTTTGGAGAGGGCGCGGGGAAGGTGCTTGGGGAGATGCTTGAGGAGGGGTTGGTGGGGAGGAGCGAGCTTGAGGGCCTCGGGGTTCATGGCATCTAAACATCCCGCATTGTGTTAAATGGAATTGGTTATATCCAAAGCATAATCATGGCTAGAATGAAAACGACAGCTCACGGAAGGAAAGCATGGAAGGTAAGAAAAGTTTTAGCGGGTCAAGTTCATCGCAAGGCTCCAGCTTTTGGCAGGTCCGTGTCAGGCTTTGCACGAGGCGTTCCCGCCCTGCACCAATCAGGCTGGAGCACCGTCTGCCCACGTCACGCGTCTGACAATGTCCCAACATTAGCTCATTAAAATCCTAAGATCTACTTCTCATAGACCTTGATGTAGCTTGTGTTTCTCGTGTTCAAGGTTTCCACAGATGATAGCAGGTTTTGAAAATCTGTCACGTGGATATCACGTGCTCACCTGCCTTTTGCTCTGAACTGAGCAGAGACTCGCTGAATCTTGCATAATTCTGGTCGCTCTAACTTCACGCAATACTCCTATGACTACGCTTATTTGGATTACCTTGTGCGAAGAACCAACTGCTCCAATATGCATTTTTCCAACCCCGCTGCCGCGTCACCTCTTTCGAACTGAGCCTTCGTCTCAGCACGATTCTTCAAACCTTGGTCGAATCCCGTTCACCGAAGCAAAAGGATATAAGCCTCCATCCGATTATGTTCTATTCAAGAAAGTTTATACCGTCAGAAATCGTCAAATTTAAACGAGGGTCCCAAATCCGTTCTCGCTGTATATTTACTTTGTAACCTCTGTCAGCTAGAACTCATTCCCAATAGTCATCACTGTCTGCATATCTTCACGCAAAAATGCGAAGGTGTTCACATAGAGGGGAATTTTCTGTGCGGTACTTCAGGGTATTTTTACGTCCTCCTTTTCGAGAGTTCTGTACTCTATATATGGCTGGGCAAAAGTGATATTAGAACCTATCGCGGAGGGTTGAGGCAGTTGGAGGGGAAATTTTAATATCGTTAAAAGTAGTCGCTCCTCAGACCACTAAACTCAGCCATGCAGTTAAACTGATTGTAGTTAGTTATAAGGAAATTCGACTCTATGGAAATGTTTAACTTGAACGACGTATTCACCCTCCTTATTCTCGCCTATCCAAAACGACATACGCCTCCAAATAACACAGCCCATTTATATTAAAACAAGCAGAAAGTCGTGTGAAAGCGTTATAAAGAAACCTATTACGCCATACATAAGGCCCACAGTTGCTTCATGAGGACTGTCTTATTAGGATATTAGATCCAACTTATCTGGAGCAAAGTTGTCTGCTCGAGCTTCGCTCCTCTTCGCCCTACCACCCTCATCTAGATGATGGTGGACTTCATCAATGTAGGCCTTGAACGACCGGGACAATTTAACCACTGCTTCAAGATGCTTTGCCTCAAGAATAACTTCGGTCCTGTTGCTGTCACTAGCCTCCTTTTTAGCAAGAGCTACAGCGGTCTGAAATGCTGATGAGATTGTTAGCATGTCTTAAGCGGTAGTGGCTAAATCTACGAAAACACCCTACCATTTCGGATTTCGCGACCATTCCACTTGATAAGCCTTAATCCCTCATCGTATCTGGTATAAATCCTTGTAGCGTTGGGAACCTTGATATTTGCATCCTTCTCAAGTCTGCGGAAGTTGTTTTCCCAAATCAAAACTCGATCACCATCTATCAGCGGAGGGTAGTAGAGAGCTACATGAATACGTGAGATGAAAGCATCGTCGAATGTTCCAACACGATTTGTGGTGATGAACAAGATTCCTCGGAAGTATTCCAAGGCTCTGAGGAAAACTGGAAAAAAAACCCCCCCCAATTTAGCAAACGTTCAATATCTCACAAAATCGCATAGGAGAAATACCTGAGACAAGGCTGTTTCTTTCAAGTTGGTCTGGGGCGCGCTGTTCAAGGTAGATATCGGCCTCATCCATCAGAATGACAGCTCCCCAATGTTCTCCAAGCTCGAAATACTTGGTAATGTTTTTCTGCACGTCTGACGCCGTAATACCCATATCGCCACAGGTTAGTGGCAATAAAGGGCGCTTCATGTAATCAGCAACGATTTCTAGAATTCTGTTAGTGAATGAAGTAACGAGCGCCCCTATTGTAATAATCTGTTTCACTAATCACGTACCCGCTGTACAAGTTTTCCCTACCCCTGGGGTTCCATGTAACAAGAATATCTGTCCTTCGCCCTTCTCCTGGATGAAATCAGCGGACCATGCTTTGACTTCACTCCCGGGCTGCTTGTAACTCCAAACAATGGACTGTATTGTGGTCTTGATATCGTCTCGTAGAATCAGATTGTCAAATGGCGATTCGTCAACTCTCAGGTCCTGGACGTAATCGATATGGAACGATACTAGGATTTGGCCGCAGTTAGTGATTTTTTCCTCAAATAATTAAGAATACGTATATCAAATTTAAACACTTACACCATTTCCTCTCTTTGAGAGCATAGCCACGAAGCACATAATCGCTAAGAAAGTACAGATGAGGATCGCCTTTTGTCTTCGCCATGCTGGTAGCTATAGGACGGAAAAATGGACTTGATCTCTCTATCCTGGTGGTAAGTTCACCACAAACCTGGCATTCACATCCCCTAAGTGATGGTAATCCTACCCAATCAGAGGTGTCCCCATTGTAGCGATATCTCTCATCCCTAAAGCGGAATTCCTCATCTATGTCTAGCCAATGTTCGTTATAAGCATTAAAATCGATGACAATACGGCCATTGAGCTTGGATAGTCTGTCAGCTATGAAATTGGAAGCACAAAGGCCTAAACCCTAGAATTTCAGCACAAACCTCTATTCGTGAATGATTCTCGTCTGCGATCGTAGTACCATGATACTGTCTATACGCAGGGTCACAGAATTCCCAATACCGCTGCCCTCTCTTTTGTAACTCTTGTTCGTAGTCGGGTTTATCATGAAACTCTTTTGGGTAGGCTTCAAGTGAGAAGATCTCTTTTTCACCGTCAAAGGGTTTGATAACAGCGCCCCGAAGTTGTGGTCTAATTTCTCTGCCATTGCAATTGACACCCCAGCCACTAATTTGCAAAAATTCAGGTGGCAAACAGTGAATTGATCCGACCGTCAGCGGCGTAGCTGGCTGATTTTCCTGGGCTTTGATGTATACGTCCTGACCTGGTTTAAACATCATCCAAAGGTTTTCAAAAGTTGCCGTTGGCGGAGTCTTCTGATAGCGTGCCCGTTCCAGTCGTAGTTCATCTCCAAATTCCTTATCTAGGAAATCTAGCAAAACATCAATATGATCGTTACACGCCTCCGTGAATTCGGGGGAATGACAGGCGGGATGATTGTTTTTATAGCACTTGAGTGCATCTATGTGGTGTCCCAATAGTGAATACGGTTTTGAGAATATCACGGGATTCCTAAGTAAGCTTGTCCCAGGCCAGTAGTGCACAACTTCTTGTAGCGCATTAATGAGAGGTGCAGAGTAAATTTTCAACTGAGTCGTTGTTAACGAATAGGACTTCTCAAACAAGTCGACCCTAACGTTCTTCGTGGTTAGAACTTCTAGCACGGTTTCTTCCGTAAGGTTTTTTGCAACACCTGTTTCGCCTTGCTGGATTGGTTGAGCGCTCTCAATGTTTTCGACAATTGTGCCTTCGTGATCTTTACTAATACGATGATAGAGTATCTTCGGCCGTGGTGTCTTGATATCCGGGGAGGCTGTTTTGACGAGGTGGTTGGCATTATCAGCAGTCTGCGAATTGACGGTAAGGTCTGGATCAGGGAACTCTAGCGTCTCTGCCGATGAAGTGGTCGCCTAGTTCTTTCAGTAATCGCATCTATCTTAATGTAAGAATTGGAATTGTACTCGGATTTCTTGATCGGCTTGTTCTGGCAATCGTTCGCCATGTTGTTGAAGTGCCATTGTGCAAGGAGACAGCTCATGAGAGGATGAGTGCAAGGGAAAGAAAGGTACGGCTCCACGATCTTGTAATGGGTGGTGTAATTTAAGGCTGGACAACCAAGCCTAGGCATTTACTAAGAAAAATTGCGCCTTGACAACAGCTAACGGCGCAGATGGTCTGTTGATATTGATACTATACTGTGACGAGGCTCTCAAGGCAAATACGGCAACTGCTAGGATAATCCTGCGCCTCGTGAAAACTGGCATTAAGAATCTGCCTTGTGTTACCACTGACCAGGGATGCTTTACATGGCAAGACATGATTCGAGGACGTAGATTTTAGCACGGAAGGAATATTCTAGCATACACATCCTACCGTTTGGTATTTGCATCATGTGCACAATGAAGGCTGAATGATTGGCGTGCTGTCAGACAATCATGCAGACATGCTTTGCACAGCGTGGCTGTGCCCTCTGCTCGCTACAGTAATTTGTCATGCAACCAAGATGCAGCTGAATCAAACCCAATACAACATTTGTGCTGAACTAGATTGCCTATAATTATTTACCTTATAAATTGTTCCATTCGAATTCATAGTCGGGGCGAAACTGGAGCTATTCATCATATCAGTCGCAAACTAGATTGGCTATGAATTTCCCTGGTCTAGAATCTGCTGGCGCAGAGTCCTCTGCTCCACAATATAATCCCAATACAATGGTACTGAACACTCAAATATTGTCGCAAACTCAAGATGAGCCAGTGCAACAAGCAGTAGAGGATTGCTCCTGGAGGTCGTACTATGAGGATCCCAGTTGCAAAGATAGGTGAATTTGCCCTTCTTGTATTCTGTAATATCAAGCAAGAGCAAGAGCTTACCAGCTACAACAATAGTTCCCCACTTCAAATGACGATTGCTTTTGAGTGCGAGTCGTTGAAGGAGGCCTGGGTAGATTTTACAGAGGCGTCTCAAGACAAGCAGAGTACTATGTTTACTAAAAAGGCAAACCCACTAGACTGGTGGGATAATATAACCATAGACGACCTGAGGAGCTCCGTTCGCTCAACCGCAGAAATGCTAGACAACAGCCACGGAAAGACTCGTCATTACTTCGACAAGTTTTGCAACAGTCTCAATTCTCATTCAATAATATTCGAATTCCTCCCAAATCAGAATCAATACCTGAGCATATTTTGTGGCGCAGTAAAAACCCTACTAAAGGTGGTATAACTGGTATACATTGGCCAATTGACTAATCCTGTATTAGGCTTCAGACACCTATCGCAAGACCATGGAAGGTCTCAGCAAAGCTCTATCCGAAATTGGGGACTGCATTCTTCTTGCCATCGAGCATGCCAAACTTGTCAACACTGCTGAGATGCGAGAGGCTGTCAGCCAGCTTTATGCTGCTATTTTCCACTTTTTACGAGAAGCGATGTTATGGTATAAAGCAAAAAGACTCAGCAGGCTCGTGAAGAGCTTTGACCAGAATCTCTATGATAAAGTCTCAGATATCATAGACCAAATCAAACAGAGAGCCGACCAGATTCACAAGAGGGGAATCATTGCGCACCATGCAAAAACAACGGACAATATATATACGACAAAGCATATCGACGAGAAGCTTGACCATCTAATCCAAAACAACGAAGAGGACAGAAAAATCTTTCGGGAGCTGCATATGTCTCAGGCCATTCACCATGCTTCTGATATGCGGTGGTTGGGTACAAGTATGCAAGGCGACACCCAAATCACTCGTAAGCCTGCCACCTTACACATCTCGGCTTTATATTCTTCACTAACAGTAGTTAGGAAATTATAACTTGGATATACAGAATATCAGGAGATTCCATGACACTCGGAGCTTGTCAAATCTTCCAGTGTCTAATGAAAGACTTTTGGCAGGCGAAAGTGTATCGTCTGGCTCGTGCTATTCCAAGGCTGAATTACAACAAGCCTGTCGAGATCTAGAGGCTTACACAAAAGATTTAATGCCCACAGAAAGTATCAGTTCCGCTTCGAGTTACTTCGAGAACAAACTGGTGTTCGCAATTCGAGACTGGAGTGCGTCTCCTGGATCCCAAATATTGCACATTGAGGGCTCATTAGAAACAAAGAATTCACCAATCACCTCCGAGGCATCTTCTTGTGTAGTGAAGGCTTTATCTGACCTTAATATACCTACGGTATACTTATTCTGTGGATGGCCTTCCAAATCGAGAGAAAATTGGATGATCAGAAACATGTATTGGCTAATCAGTCAATTGACTGAGCATCTCAACGTTCCAGAGGGAGGATATCTGGATTTTGACTGTGCTCGGCTTCGAGAGCTGGATGGCACCATTGAGACATGGGACGACGCTCTGTCGATCTTTTCAGACCTTTTGGACTATGCACCTCTGAGATTATATGTTATAATCGATGGAATTGAGCGTCTAGAGAGCATGGGTGGCAACGAAAAATACGTAAGTAGTCTGATACGGCTTTTGCGAGATCGTGCTGCTAGAGAGGTTCTTCGTGATGGAGATGGGAGGTGCTTGAAGGTACTGCTTACTACAGCGAATTCTCTTGCGAGCCTTAATCAGCTCAACGATAAGGCTTTGAGGACTGTTACGCTAAATAGGCAGAATGCAAAGAGAAGACCAGGGGAGCCACGACTAGGGAGGTCTCAGATCGTATTAGAACTCGAAAACTCAGCTAGAGAAATGTAAGAGCTGGCGGCACTACTCGCCCCCCAGTTATGCAAGACACTTACATCACCACTTCCTACCCTACAATACACACAATTTGAAATTCGAAATAAGTCTTGGAATTGCATTAAAAAATAATTCTTCTCTCCTATTTTATATCTCCTTCGCGTAAACACCAACCAGGGGATAATTGAAAGACAACTGCACGCGCTATAAACGTGAAGGGCCGCGTACTTGAGTTTCTTTCACAGTAGCAGAATTCGGACTTGAAAAGAGGCGGAAAAAGCTCCCCAGGTGAATAAAGTCCTACCCACGTCCGTCCCGGTAGTAAGCATTGAGGCGAGCCCCTCCATTGCCGCAACTCCGCCACTAGAATCTAGATGAATCACGACAGTCGTAATACTCCTTTTCTGCATAGCAGAAAAAGTTTTATCATCCTTTCTCGATTAACTTCGTCTAATGTATGAGTTTCAAATGCTCATACACTTACCTGTACTTTGGTCCATTATTAGTGCAGCTCGCTGCCAGGATAAATCTGCCCTGTATTACTTGTGTAACTTTCCTGCTTAATCTAAGGATGACCATTCTCTTGGACTAGTTCCACAGCTACACGAATCCCATGGCGAAAAAGCGTACCGGCAACCTTCCATAAATACAGCTAATCTGCTAAGGTGGCTCTGCTTGCATTGACTTATCTTGCTTATATAAAAATATCTACTCCTTGGGCAGACGGAGTCTTACGAGGTTACTATAAATCATAGCTTCATACCTACATGAATCTCATCATATCCATTAAGCACATCAGTTGTAGTAGCCTTCGATATAATCTTAACTGTGGTACCGCACCTTGTTATACCGTGGTTGGTGAATGATATCTTGCGTGGGGGAAGTTTTGGATTGCGTATGATGTATAAGATGCTCTTGCGGAGGTCGAACGTTAACGCATCCTAGAATTGCATAAGTCCTCAGTAGATCGGTATGTTGTATACGTTGGATTTGACTTTGCAAACCACGGTAAGTGGGCCGTTGGTGCGGATCTTGCGAACAGGGGGTCCAGAACTGCCCCCCGAAGGACCCTTGACCTACATTTTCCAATTTAGCAGGCGGCATCCGAGCCGAGGAGCTCAACCTGGTCGACCCTGTCCACCAGACTCACCTCCTTGGGCTCGCTTGCCCAGCCAGGCTCAAGTTGGCTCACCCAGAGCTCAGGCTGTAGCGTCAACTACGAAGGTCTAAAGAAGGGATTGAAAATTGCTCGTGTCGACATTTCGATGTGGAACTACCTGTGCGTCTCCCGATTCCGATTCTGCTTGATTGTTTGATGAAAATCCTAATCTCAGGCTACTGCTCGATATTCTGAACACAATTTATCACTATTTGATCATATTTGAAATCCAAATAACGGGATCAAAAGGTGTATGAAACAAGAATATTCTTAGATAACATCTTGAGTGGCTTGGCCTCGAGATAAAAGTTTGAAGTGTTTCAACAAGTGAGGAATTCGCAGCAAAGACCTCTTCAATGGAGCACAGTAGAGGAAACGATCACAATACTAAGATGCTGAGAGTTTAATAGGTAATAATTCATTCATATAAATTCAACGTTACTATATAGCATAAGTTCCAAATGCACGAAAAATGTTAAACACAAGAAAGTAATAGATGGCAAACATCCCAAAATACAGGAGGAATTCCAATCCCAATAACCCCTACTTTGATCGAAACACAGGCAGTCCTGTTGTCTTCCTAATTAGGAATAAAACAACATTGGTAATTTGGTGGCCCTGGACAGTACCCACTAGATCAATGCATGATTAGCAAAGTAAACTCTAGATATTCAATTTGTTGCGAGGGGGGGGATCGCGAAAATAGCTAGGGGAGTTGCAATTGCAACCTACGAGAGAAAGTGGCCCCCCTCCTTGGCACATAGAGTATATGATGTGGGGTGGCAATGACCTTTGCCGTTGTAACAGGTAGGATTGAAACAACACTTGACGTCCGGAGGATCATTTGGACAGAGGCCAACGATATTGTGGGTGCCATCATTCTTAGTGCACCATGTTGTTGTTTCGCAGGTACCGGTACCCTAGCAGTCGAAGGTTTTAGTAATATATTCTAAACTCCAGAGAGAAAAAGTTTATGAATATGGCATTTGAGAGAAGCATAGTTTGGAGGAAGTAGGGTGCTTGACTTACTCCGCCGCCGGAACAAATATCTCCTTGAGCGGCTGCCGCGTAGCCAACAAGAAGAGGCAAGACGAGAATAGAGAACTTCATTTCGTTCTTGCCACTTAATCGGACTTAAAGTTTCGCTCTGACTGAGAAGATATGTGTTGAAATTTTTTTTTTTTTTGAATCTGTCAGTCCTAGATATGAGATTCAAATCACAAATTTTCAACGCAATAGGACTGCTAGTGCTTGTTAAAGAGGTCAGAAAACTAAATATAGCTTTTATTTATGTAGAAGGAATGCCGAAATGCAACTTAAAGAGAGTTTATGCTAAAGCACCGAGGTTCTAAGCTATGGAGAAACATATATTCCCAGTAGAATTTTTCCACGACGCTGTGTAACATGTAGCCCGTAGGGGTACTTTGTGTAGTAAGATCGGCTCAACTCTCGCCAGCAGGCTAATAATACACTTACCCACCACCAAACAAACCTTTAGCCAAGCATTCCTTGCATACTGTCCTTGTATGGTCTCGGCCACATATGCATAAAATATCT
>Ga0302325_10032813_pt1 | contig 10651 bp, 9 predicted proteins | sample Palsa_T0_2_FD_201948 | JGI IMG/M metagenome (GOLD analysis project Ga0302325, IMG submission 201948) | Peat permafrost microbial communities from Stordalen Mire near Abisko, Sweden - Palsa_T0_2 | ecosystem: Environmental > Terrestrial > Soil > Palsa > Peat permafrost | place: Sweden: Abisko...
CTCGATGGCCAGGCTGCCGGCGATCGCGAGCGCGACCCGCAGGCCGGTCTTGGCCTTGAACGAGCCGTGGGTGAAGTACCGGTGGTAGCCGACCGTGATGCCAAGTCCAGACACCCAGTAGAAGACTAGCGCGATGATCACGTCGTGCCAGTTCAGGCCCCAGCCCCACAGCAGCGGTATGGCCGCGACCAGCGCCAGGAACGGGATGGCGACGAACACGCCCACCAGCACGCGCTGGAACGTCGAGGTCGTTTCCTCGGCCATGTCCGGCCGGGTCGGACGCACCTGGGTTCTGGTGTCCGGTCCGGCGGCTTCGCTGGTCGCGGGCGTGGTCAGCGAGGTGACCTGGTCCGGGGTCGTGGTCGGCGGCGCGGATGAGTTCGTGGCTTCGGCCGCGTTGACGGTGTCGGGAGTTGCGGTCATCGTGCTCCTCTAGCTACAGAGATGACGGGGCTGCAGCGGTTGTACGCTTACGTAACCGTAGCCTACTACACCGTAGGTTAGGCAAGGCTTAACGCGTGAATTCCTGCAACTAGACCTATGAATTTCGTATGGACGCCGCGAGACCCATCTCACTATGCAAGACACTTGAGCCTTCCGTATCGCCCTCATCACGTCGCGTTAACGTCGCTCTGTCGGCGGCGTCTGCCCGTTGACCGCGTCGCGCCTGGCTAGCGGCCCCGGAGCGGCGCGTCCGAGGTGGGCGAGGCCCGCCGCGGCCTGTCAGCTCGGCCGCTGGTGTCAGCTCAGTAGCCGCGTTTTAGGTAAAGTGTCCGTGGACGCAATCCCGGGTCGTCTAGCCAGGCAGGACGACGGACTTTGGATCCGTTAACGAAGGTTCGAATCCTTCTCCGGGAGCCGCCAAGGGGGGTTCGAGTCCTCACCCATTCCGCGTCAGCGGGCACTCATGATCGCTTCCGCCCAGCCTTCGATCTTGCGATAGAGATCACTGCTCCGATTTACGTCGATGCGGAGGCATCCGTGGTAGTCCTGGCCAACATTTTTCCGGACAGTCTTCGGGTTGTGGCGCTTCAGCGTCGGGGTGAGGAACTGATCACGCTGCGCGCCTGTAATCTCCAACCAGAACCGCTGGGCCGATTCTGCGTCAGCGTTCTCGTGGATGCAGATGCGGAAGGACAGGTCTGCGGGTGGAGTCCCGGTCGCATTGAGGAATCGCAGGAAGAATCGGATCAGCGACGGGTCGCTGTTCGTGAAGACCACGCGCTCGTAGCGCCGATGAGGCTTGCTTTGGAGCCCTCGCACCAGTAGGCGATGGCGCCGGCGATGAGGAGCTCGCGGTCGGTTAGGCCGCCGATCTGGGCGGCGGCGGCCGCGCGTTCCGCCGCCCGGTGGGCCTCGCGGACCGGCCGCTCGGCCTCCCAGTAGCGCTGGGCGCCCTCGGCCGATCGCTTGCGGCATTCGGCGTAACTGAGCCTGGCCGGCCGGGGCAGGTCACGGACCCACAGGGAAACCGAGCCCTTGGCGACGCCCAGGGCGGCGGCGATTTCCTCGTAGTCCAGGCCCTGCGCGCGCAGCTCACGAGCCTTGGCCCGAAGCTCGTCCTTGGCGTTGGGACGGCGGGTCCAATCCGGCGGCGGCACGCCGCGCAGGGCGTCGTGGAGCGTGACATTGCTCATAGGGCCCAGGATCTGCTTGATCTGGCGCAGCGATTTGCCCTCGCGGCGCAGCATCGCCGCCTGCTCCCGGAGGAGTTCCAGCTCTTACTTGGTTCTCATATTCGAATTCTAGTACGAGGCAGTGACATTCTCGCCCGTAGCGACCTTCGGCCCGGGCTGGCCGTAGGCTAGGAAGCGGAGCTCAGGATGAGGCATTGTCCTGGCCGTCGCGGCACGTGTCATCCGATCATGGCAACCGGGCGGTATCCTGCGGGTGAGGGGTGGGTAAACATATTCGCCGCCGCGTGCCGGAACCACCGGGACCGCAGGAACCGTAGGTGTCCCGGGAGCGCCGCTCCGGCGGGCGATGCCCCGAAGGCCCCGGAAACCGCAGATACCGGCGCGCTACCCAAGGAGACTTGCCGCGTGAGCGAATCTCGCCCGGCCGCTGTCATTGTCCTCGCCGCAGGTGAGGGCACTCGGATGAAGTCGCGGATCCCCAAGGTGCTGCATGCTCTGTGCGGCCGCAGCATGCTCGGGCACGCGCTCGCGGTGGCCAGTGAACTTGATCCGGAGCAGCTTGTCGTCGTGGTCGGCCACGGCCGGGACGAGGTCAGCGCGGAGGCGGCGACGTATGCGCCCGGCGTGTCCGTGGTGGTGCAGGAGCGCCAGGGCGGCACCGGTCACGCGGTGCGCATGGTGACCGAGGCGCTCGGCGAGATGCCTGGCATCGTCGTCGTGACGTACGGCGATATGCCCCTGCTCCAGGCCGAGACGCTGAGCGCGCTCGTCCGGGCGCACGCCGCCGCGGGAAATGCCGTGACCGTGCTCACCGCACGGGTCGACGACCCCGCCGGGTACGGGCGCATCATCAGGGACGAGGGCGGCGGGCTCGCGGGGATCGTCGAGGAAGCGGACGCGACGGCGGAGCAGCGAGCGGTCACGGAGATCAACTCCGGCTGCTACGCCTTCGACGGCGTGCTGCTCGCCGGGGCGGTCAAGCGGGTCGACACCAGCAACGCGCAGGGCCAGGAGTACCTCACCGACGTGGTGGCGATCCTGCGCGGCGACGGCTATCCGGCGGGCACGGTGCAGGCCGCTGACCCGGCCGAGATCCAGGGCGTGAACGACCAGGTCCACCTCGCCCAGGCGCGGCGCGCGTACAACACCCGGCTGCTCGAGGCGTGGATGCGAGCCGGGGTCACGGTCATCGACCCGGCCGCCACCTGGATTGACGTGGGCGTCACCCTGGCGCCGGACGTGGAGCTCCGGCCCGGGACCCACCTGGAGGGGAGCACCGCGGTCGGGCCGGGAGCCCGGATCGGTCCCGACTGCCTGCTGCGGGACACCTCGGTCGGCGAAGACGCGACCGTCATGTACGCGGTCTGCGATTCGGCCGAGATCGGCCCCAGGGCCGACATCGGGCCGTTCACCCGGATGCGCCCGGGCACGCGGATCGGGCCGGGCGCGCACATCGGCAGCTACGTCGAGCTCAAGAACGCGACCGTCGGCGCGGGCTCCAAGGTGCCGCACCTGACCTACGTGGGCGACGCGGACATCGGCGAGCACTCGAATATCGGCGCGGCCACGATCTTCGTGAACTACGACGGGGTGGCCAAGCACCATTCCACCGTGGGCGATTACGTGCGGATCGGCTCCGACACCATGCTGGTGGCGCCGGTCACGGTCGGGGACGGTGCCTTCACGGCCGCCGGGTCGGTGATCACCGAAGACGTGCCCGCGGGCGCGCTCGGCATCGCCCGTGGCCAGCAGCACAACTCGGCCGGGTGGGTGGAGCGGCGGCACCCCGGGTCGGCTCCGGCCGCGGCGGCCGCCCGCGCCCGTGATCAGGACTCCGCACGAGCCGAAGACAAGCCGGCCGGAGACAAGCCGGCCGGAGACAAGGGGGCGCAAGCTCAGTGAACGAGATGCTTCCGTACGGCTCGAAGAAGCTGATGCTCGTCTCCGGCCGGGCCTTCCCCGGACTGGCCGAGGAGGTGGCCGCGTGCCTGGGCATCGAGCCGACGGAGACCAAGCTCTTTGACTTCGCGAACGGCGAGATCTTCGTCCGCTACATGGACTCCGTCCGCGGCTGCGACGTGTTCGTGCTGCAGAGCCACACCTCGCCCATCAACGAGTGGATCATGGAACAGCTGATCATGGTCGACGCCCTGAAGCGGGCTTCGGCGCGGCGCATCACGGTGGTGGCGCCGTTCTTCGGCTACGCGCGGCAGGACAAGAAGAACCGGGGCCGCGAGCCGATCTCGGCGCGGCTGATGGCCGACCTGTTCGCCACGGCGGGCGCCGACCGGCTGATGGCGGTGGACTTGCACACCGCCCAGATCCAGGGTTTCTTCGACGGGCCCGTGGACCACCTGTTCGCGCTGTCCATCCTGGCCACGTACATCGAGAAGAAGCTCGACGTCAGCCAGGTCACCGTGGTCGCCCCTGACGCCGGCCGGGTCAGGGTCTGCGAACGGTGGACGGACCGGCTCGGCTGCCCGCTGGCCATCATCCACAAGCGTCGCGATCCCGACGTGGCGAACCAGGTCCGGATGTTCGAGGTGGTCGGGCAGGTCGCCGGGCGCACCTGCATCCTGGTGGATGACATGATCGACACCGGCGCGACGATCGTCAAGGCCGCGGAGGCCTTGTTCGAGCAAGGCGCGGACCGGGTCATCGCCACTGCCACCCACGGGGTGCTGTCCGGTGCGGCCGTGGACACGCTGAAGAACTCCAGGATCAGCGAGATCATCATCACGAACACGCTGCCGGTACCGCAGGAGAAGCAGTTCGACAAGCTCACCGTGCTGTCGATCGCGCCCCTGCTGGCCCGGGCGATCAGCGAGGTGTTCAGCGACGGCTCGGTGACCAGCCTGTTCGACGGCCAGAGCTGAAGCCGGACGGCCAGAGCTGAAGCCGGTGGCCGTCGTCCCCACCCCCCGCCGCGGGCACGGGGACGACGGCCAGGCTAGCGGCTCGGGGCGGTCCTGGCCACGTGGCCGGCCCCTTCCCTCCCCACCCGGGGCCAGGACCGCCTTCCCACCGCACCCACCCCGCTAGGTGAGCGGGCGTTCAGGAGCACCGGCCGAACGGCGCCCCCGTAGCCGTCCGACCCGGCTAGCTAGCGATGCGGCGCCATCGCCGCGGTGCTATGCCCATCATCGGCCGGCTGGTTTACGTCCCGGTTGAGCCATGGTTAAGTGGACTTCTTGAGGATTGCGTGTAGCCGGAGGCGTGTGATCACGAGATGAAATTCCGGCTGCTCGGACCGCTTGAGGTCCGGGTCGGAGAGGAATGGAAGGGCATCGGGGCGCCGAAGTGGCGGTCCGTTCTGGCTGCCCTGCTGATTAATGCTGGGCAGATTGTCTCCGCCGACGCGCTTATCAACGAGGTCTGGGGGGACGAGCCGCCGGCCAAGGCGGCCAACCTCATCAGCATCTACGTGCTCAGGTTGCGCCGGCTCCTGGGCGACGCCGACAGCAGCCTGCTGGTCACCCGCGCGCCCGGATATCAGCTTCGGGTGGCCGCGGCGGATACCGACGCGCGGCTGTTCGAGGCCATGGTGCGCGACGGCAGGCGGGTGTCCGGCTCCGGTGATCCGCAGGGCGCGGCCCGCCTGCTGACCGAGGCGCTGGCTCTGTGGTACGGCCGGCCGCTGGCCGACGTCCGGGCGACGCCGCTGGTCGAAGCCGAGGCCGAACGGCTCGCCGAGCTCCGTCTCGGGGCCATCGAGCTCCGGATCACCGCCGAGCTCGCCTGCGGCGGCCATGACCAGGCCGTGCCGGAAATCCGCAGGCTACTGGCCGACCACCCGCTGCGGGAGGGCTTGTGGCTGCAGCTGATGCGGGCCCTGGACGGGTCGGGCCGGCACGCCGAGGCGCTCGAGGTGTACGGGCAGGCGCGGCACGCCATCTCCGGCCAGCTGGGCGTCGATCCGGGGGCTGAGCTGCGCCAGCTGCATGCCGATCTGCTCGCCAAAGACCAGACCGGCCTGCGGGGCACCATCTCGGCCGGCATCGTGAAGCCCGCTGCCCGCAAGCCGGCGTCCGGGAAGGGCCGTACCGCGACCGCTCCGGACACCGCGGGCCCCGGGACGCGGCCGGGCCGGGTACCGCGGTCCGCCGCGCAGGCCCCGGCTCAGCTTCCGGCCGACGTGACCGATTTCACCGGCCGGGACGAACAGGTGAAGCGCCTGTGCGACCTGCTGGCCGGCGCCGGCGCGGGCAGCGATACCGGCGCGGTCCGCATCGCCGTGGTGGCCGGAGCCGGCGGTCTCGGCAAGACCTCCCTCGCGGTGCACGCCGCGCACCGCGTCCGCCGCAAGTTTCCCGACGGCCAGCTGTACGTCGACCTGCTCGGCGCGACCCCTACCCCGCTCTCGCCCGGCGACGTGCTGGCCAGGTTCCTGCGCGATCTCGGCGTGGACGGCCGGCAGATCCCCGTCGACGAGGACGAACGGGCCGGCCGGTACCGCACAGCCCTGGCCAGCCGCCGGATGCTCGTCGTGCTCGACAACGCGCGCGACGCCGCCCAGGTCAGGCCCCTGCTGCCCGGCGCCGCGTCGTCCGCCGTGCTGGTGACGACCAGGAGCCGGATGCCCGACCTGGCCAGCACCAGGCTCGTCGATCTCAACGTGCTCGACGATGACGAGGCGCTGACGTTGTTCGTCAAGGCCGTGGGCGATGACCGCGCCGCGGCCGAGCCCGAGGCCACCGCCGAACTGCTCGACGCCTGCGCCGGTCTGCCGCTGGCGATCAGGATCTGCGCGGCGCGCCTGGCCACCCGCAGTGGCTGGAGCATCCAGGCCATGGCCACCCGGCTGCGTGATGAGCACCACCGGCTGGACGAGCTCAGGGCCGGGGACCTCGCGGTCCGCGCCAGCTTCCAGGTCAGCTTCGCCAGCCTGCTCACCACGGCCGGGCCGGATGACATCGCGCCGGCGGATGCGTTCCGCCTGCTCGGCTTGTGGCAGGGCCCGTCGATCTCGGCCGCGGCGGCTGCGGCTCTCTTCGGCCTGCCCGAGTACCTGGCGGCGAACGCGCTCGAAACCCTGGTCGACGTGCACCTGCTGGAATCCACCGGTCCGGATAGGTACAAGTTCCACGACCTGCTTCGTGTTTATTCTTCGGAACGGGCAGTGGCTGACCTGTCCGGACCCGAGCGTGAGGCTGCGATCGGCCGCCTGCTCGACTGGTACCTGCGCACCGCCGACGCGGCCGCCCAGGTCATCCTGCCGCACCGCTATCACGTGCCGCTGGAAGCGAGCCCCGCCGGATATCCGCCGCTCAGCTTCGCCGCCACCGACGATGCCCTGGCGTGGTACGACAGCGAGCGCGTCAACGTGGTCGCCGCTACCCGGCAGGCCGCCGCGGCCGGCCTGCATGACATCGCCTGGCGGCTGCCCGCCCCGCTGATCAGCATGTTCAACCGCCGCGGCCACTGGGCCGACTGCATCGCCACGCACCGCATCGCGCTGGCCAGCGCGCGTCAGGCGGGTAACCGCCAGGGCGAGGCGTGGGTGCTGAACAATCTCGGTCAGGCGCTGGGATTCACCCACATGAGCGAGGGCATCGAACTGCTCGAGCGCTCGCTCGCGATCCGGCGCGAGATCGGTGACCGGCTAGGCGAGGCGCAGGCGGCGAACAACCTGTCCGATGCCTACGTGGTGCTCGGGCGGACGGATGAGGCTCTCGACCTGCTGCGGAGGGCTCTGGACCTGAACCGCGAGGTCGGCTACCGGTACGGCGAGGGCCTGGTCCTGAACAACCTCGGCGAGGCGTTCCTGGACCTGGACCGGCCGGATGAGGCGATCGACTACCTGCAGCAGGCGCGCCGCGTTTTCGCCGAGATCGAGTTGCAGCACGGCGTCGGCTACTCCCTGCACAACCTCGGGCGGGCCCATCTTTCCCTGGGCAAGGACGCCGACGCCCTCGATTGCCTGCAGCAGGCGCTGGTCATCCACACCAAGGCCGGCGACAGGCACCGGCAGGCCTTCACGCTGAGATATCTCGGTCTGGCCCAGAAGCACAATGGACTGGCCGCGCAGGCGCGCAAATCATGGCAGCAAGCGGCCGCGATATTTGATGATCTTGGTGATAGCACTCAGGCGGCGCAGATCCGCGCCGAACTGTTATTAGGCGACATCTTTTGATATGCCGCATAGGTGGGTGTTCCGGCCGATACGATGCTGCGCGTCTCCCCTTGTATTTATCCTTCCGGGGCGGGAGCAGGGAAATTGAAAGGACCGTCGTGGGGAATATCGCCGTCGTCGAGGATCCGCCAGGCATCGAGGAACTCGAGCGGGTTTACCGGCTAGACGCCAGCGAGGCCAAGCCCGAGGGCATGCCGTCGGAGGACGTCCCCGCGGGGATGCCGTCCGAGGATGTGCCCGCGGGGATGCCGTCCGAGGATGTGCCCGCGGCGCCGCCGCCGGAGGATGTGCCCGCGGCGCCGCCGCCGGAGGATGTGCCCGCGGCGCCGCCGCCGGGGATCCGGCCGGAGGGCATGCCGTCGGAGTAACCGTGCCCGCCGGCCGCCCGGCAGACCGATCGGATCCGCACGGGCCGGCGTTGTCGGCTACACTTCGTACGCGCATTGCCAGGTTCAGATGAGGAGAGCACCGTGCCCGAGGTAAAGATCGCCGCCGAGACTCGTGACGAGTTCGGCAAGGGCGCTGCCCGCCGTACCCGCAGGGAGGGCCGGGTGCCCGCCGTGCTCTACGGACACGGCACGGAGACCCGCCACCTGACCCTGCCCGGGCACGACCTGATGCGGGCCCTGCTCAAGAACATCATCGAGCACGTCGACCTGATCCTGGTCCGCAGCGGCGAGAAGGTCACCATCGACGTGCCGATCCGCCTCATCGGCGAGATCTTCCCCGGTGGCGTGCTCAACCAGCAGATCATCCAGATCCCGGTGGAAGCCGAGGCCACGCACATCCCGCAGGGCATCGACGTCGACGTGGAGGGCATGGAGATGGGTCAGGCGATCTACGCCAGCGACCTGAAGCTGCCCGCGGGCGTCACCCTGCAGATCGAGCCGGACACCCTCGTCCTGCACGTGATGGCGCAGCAGACGGCAGAAGAGGCCGGCGAAGAGACCGCGGAGGCGGCGTCCGAGGTGCCCGCGGCCCTGGACGACGCTGCAGGCAGCGAAGGGGAGTAGGCCGGCTGACGACAGAGCGCTGGATTGTCGCCGGCCTCGGCAATCCGGGCCCGGAGTACGCGGGCAACAGGCACAACGCGGGGCACATGGTGCTCGCCCGGCTCGCCGAGACCGCTTGCGGGCTGGGGGTGCGCTTCAAGGCGCACCGGTCGGGCAACGACATCGCCGAGGGCCGGCTCGCGGAGGTTCCGGTCACGCTGGCCCGGCCGCGCTCGTACATGAACCTGTCCGGCCGGCCGGTCGCGGCCCTGGTGGCCTTCTACAAGATCCCGCCGGAACGGCTGGTGGTGATCCACGACGAGCTGGATATCCCGTTCGGCGCGGTGCGCCTCAAGCTCGGCGGCGGCGACAACGGCCACAACGGGCTCCGCTCCATCACCCAAGCGCTCGGGACCCGCGACTACTATCGCGTCAGGTTCGGCATCGGCCGGCCGCCCGGCCGGATGGACGCCGCCGTCTACGTGCTGCGGGACTTCACCGCGGCCGAACGCAAGGACCTGCCGCTGTTCATCGAGCGCGGCGCCGACGCCACCGAGACCCTGATCACCAAGGGCCTGGCCGACGCTCAGAACATCTACCACACCGACTAGCCCCCACCGAATAAGCTCCAGGAGATCCAGCTCGATGACAGACGACGATCATGCGCTCGCCCGTGAGCTAGCCGAAGAGGCGGGCCGGCGGCTGCTTGAGCTGCGCGCCGGCGGCGGTTTCTCCGGCGAGCCCGACCTGCTGCGCGAGGCGGGCGACCGGCAGTCGCACGAGTTCCTCACGGCGGAGCTGGCCCGCCGCCGGCCGGGCGACGTGGTCCTGTCCGAGGAGGGCGCGGATGACCCCGCCCGGCTCGCGGCGGAACGGGTATGGATCGTCGACCCGCTCGACGGAACCAGGGAATTCGGTGAACCGGGGCGCACCGACTGGGCCGTGCACGTGGCCCTGTGGGAACGGCGCGCGGCGCAGGGGGCCGGCGACCTCACCGCGGGCGCGGTCGCGCTGCCGGCCCAGGGCCGGGTGCTGTCGACGCTCGACCCACCACCCCCGGCGAAGGAAGCGAACGGGGCCGCGGATACTGGCGCGGCGGGCTCTTCCGCGCCAACCGGGCGATTGCGGATCGTGGTAAGCCGGACCCGGGCACCACGGTTCGTTCAGGATATTTCTGAGCTGATTAATGTAGAACTAGTACCATGGGGCTCAGCTGGGGCAAAGGTGGCGACGGTGGTCTACGGCGAGACTGATGCCTATATCCACGGGGGTGGATTTTATGAATGGGATACCGCGGCGCCGGTGGCGGTGGCCCGGGCGGCCGGACTGCACGCGTCCCGCATCGACGGATCGGCGCTCGCCTACAATCAGGTGGACCTCTTGATGCCAGATATTCTGGTGTGCCGGCCCGCGCTCGCGGGTGCGCTCCTGCAAGCGATCCGGGAAGTCACCCATGCGTCCTGATTATCAGATGTCTCAGCTCGACGTGCTGGAGTCCGAGGCCATCCACATCATGCGCGAGGTCGGTGCCGAGTTCGAGCGGCCGGTGCTGCTGTTCTCCGGCGGCAAGGACTCGATCGTGATGCTGGCCCTGGCGGAAAGGGCGTTCTGGCCGGCCCGGATCCCGTTCCCCGTCATGCACGTGGACACCGGGCACAACTTCCCCGAGGTGCTCGAGTTCCGCGATCGCCGGGTGGGTGAGCTCAGCGTCCGGCTGATCGTCGCGTCGGTGCAGGAATCCATCGACGCGGGCCGGGTCACCGAGGAGACCGGCAGGTACGCGAGCCGGAACCGGCTGCAGACGGTGACCCTGCTCGACGCCATCGAGGAGCACCGGTTCGACGCGCTGTTCGGCGGCGCGCGGCGGGACGAGGAGAAGGCCAGGGCCA
>Ga0302325_10032815_pt1 | contig 10651 bp, 9 predicted proteins | sample Palsa_T0_2_FD_201948 | JGI IMG/M metagenome (GOLD analysis project Ga0302325, IMG submission 201948) | Peat permafrost microbial communities from Stordalen Mire near Abisko, Sweden - Palsa_T0_2 | ecosystem: Environmental > Terrestrial > Soil > Palsa > Peat permafrost | place: Sweden: Abisko...
CATCGTCGACCTCGTAGTAATCTCCCATTCGCACTACGATCATCTCTCCCACCCGACCGTCTTAGAACTCCACAAGGCGCATCCAAACGCCCACTTCCTCGTCGGCCTAGGACTAAAGAAATGGTTCCACGAGTCCGGGATCGAGAATGTGGAAGAATTAGACTGGTGGCAGGACGTAGACATCACATTATCACCGAGCACAGGCGTAAAGCGAATCTCCGATGCCTCGTCCCCTGCCCCATCAGCAAAAGGCTCCGAAATAACAGCCAGAATATCCTGCCTTCCCTGTCAGCACATCTCAGCACGCACCGCCTTCGACAAAGCACACACACTATGGGCGTCTTGGGCCGTGAAGTCCGGCGGGAAAAGCGTTTGGTTTGGCGGCGACACAGGGTACCGCGCCGTGCCCGAACTGCCCAAGGAAGTAGATGACTATTCCGAAGAGTTCGCGCATCTACCGCACTGTCCGGCGTTCAAGCAGATCGGTGATCTAAGGGGTCCATTTGATTTGGGTCTGATTCCCATTGGGGCTTATGATCCGCGATATATAATGAGTCCGATGCATGCGAATCCGTTTGATAGCGTGAATATCTTTGTGGATACGAAGTGTAAGAGGGCTATGGGAATTCACTGGGGGACGTGGGTTCTTACTACTGAGGATGTGTTGGAGCCGCCGCAGTTACTAAAGAAGGCAATGGCGAAGAAGGGATTGCCTGAGACGGGCGTTTTTGATGTTTGTGATATTGGCGAGAGCAGGGAGTTCTGAGGCTTCGAAGATGGCGTTTGGAAGGGATCAGGGCTTGTACTAGATATTGTAACAAATGAAACTCACTCATCTTCGAATGATGGTATGTAGTTAATCACAATTGATGAACTAAGCAAGTGTGAAATGTGAAATCAATCTTTCCTATGGAGTACAAACCGATGAGCGGACCGCTGTGTCTTTCCACCCCTGTTTTACATGCTCCATTCCTTTCCTCCCGCATGCATGACTAGAGAATGTTTTGCTTTTGTAGAAAGAAATCCAGCTGAGTTACTAAAGGAGATTCATTATCCACAACACAATCATTACGACTATGATGCCGAGTATGCTTTGGACCTTTTATGCAGAAATGCAGCCTGTCATCATAATCCCTGAACGTATCATGCCGTTCTAAGCTTCAATCTAAACGAAGTGAGCGGAAGTTAAGAGTTAGTGAGGAACGGACACATACCAGTAACGGCGAGCACGATCATAATCCGCGGGAGGATAGTCTCTCGGAGGGTAATCCCTTGGTGGGGGTCGATCATAAGGAGCCCTGCCATTGATGTAAGGATCAGGGGGATAGTCACGACGATAAGGATCCTCGAACCGGCCACGCGGGGGTGGATAATCATCAATTGGACCACGAGCTCTTGGAGGAGAACGGTACCGGCCACGGTCATCATCATAGTAGCCACGGCGCGGTGGGCTTCTATCACGGTAACCATCACGGCGAGGACTATATCCACGAGACGGGCCACGACGATCATAATCATCCGCTGGGTAGGGTCGACGAGGCATGGGTGATCGGGATCGGGCTGCTCGGTCGCGGGGGACATCAGGTTGAGTCTGATATGATTAGTGGATTACACCTCAAGAGGAGAAGAGCACCTACATCAGCGACACAGGTGACACGGGCTCCCTTGAATTCACGGCCGTCAAGCTTTTCTACTGCGGTCTTGAGATCCGCAGCAGTTTCGAACTCAACAAAGCTTCTGACTTGTTAGTAATCGAAATGCTATCCGAGCAGGAGCGATACTGACCCTTTGCCATCCCTGTCTCGACCAGTCTCGGAGTAAACCACGTCAAGGCTGGATTGACGGGCGAAGTCTTTAAGGTCCTAAATCCAGATCCATGTAAGTCGTCATCCAGGTATGGTTGTGCAAACGCCAAGGTAGTGAGTGGTAGTTGCCTCCAAATAGTAGCCAGAGAAACAGTTCCCGAATTGAGAGGCACATTCGTCCTATGGTTTATCGCCTTCCTGTGCAAAGTAATTGCTGTCCAGATATGAAAATGGCAGCAAGTAATAGCAGAAAGAAGTCGGAAGGATAAGAAAGGCCAAACAGGAGATACCCATCAAGTCCAAGGCTGCTCAGGCAAATGCACTAGCAAACTGTGGTGGCAATCTCGACCACCAGCAGGGCATGATGCTGGCCAGGACTGATATTATCTGCCGAAGAATGGTTGATACAGGAAAGGCGTCCAATTGTTAATCTGCTCAGAGTCCAAATAGCATGCTTCCAATAGTCCGGAAGAAGGAACGGGGGAAACAGACCTGCCAGCTGGTTTCACCTGGAAGTCCAGAGATTTGCATGCGATGAGGGGTTCGTCTGGGACGAGGAGCGGTTCGCTCAGTAGCGGCAAAGGCATCGCGGTTACGAGTACCACGAGCGAACTGAACGGTCAAACGTTCGCCCATGAAGTCGGAGCCGTGGAAGGCTGCGAGGACTGGTTATTATGTGTTCGACCTTGGAGGAACAATGCGGCCATACCGGGAACCACATCGCGGGCATCCATAGCATCCTTGTATTCGATGAATCCGAAACCATTCATGAGCTTGATCTCGGTGATCTCCCCGGTGCCGTGAGTGTTGAAATGGGCCTCGACATCAGCCTTGGTGGCTGGGGAAGGTCAGTAATGTTCTTCGACAGGAACCAGAATTGAATCGAACATCGCAAAGGGGTATGCTACGATGATACGCACCATTTCGGGGGAGATTGCCCAGGTATAACCTGGTGGAAGAGACCTCAGTCATGGTGAGCTGCTGACAACGAGAAGTTCTTCACGCGGCCGGAGAACGATCGCGATGATGAAAGAACGCTCGCGCTGAGACGAGAGCGTGAGTATGTATCTCCGCAGTCGTTAGCTGTGAATGTAGAGACGAAAAGTGCTTCTATGCGCAACGAAAAGGAATCGCTGCAGGATGCAAGTTGATGAGTAGAAGAAGGGCGAGGCAAGGCGGGAGAGAGCTGGGAATGAGGCGAGACTTCAGATCGATTGGTTCTCGCCGTAGCGCAAAGCTCGGGCCAGGAAGCACGTGATGTTGTTTGTTGTGAGGTGATTTGGAAGTGAAACTCGAGAGGAGGAACTTGCCATGTAGCACGAAAGCTTTTTTATCATTTAAATCAATCTCTGACTCGATTCACTTGTCGCTCAAATCCAATCTCCCGTATTCATTGTCGTTATCATTACGCACTAAAACAAGTCCTCTTAGAAGTATACAAGCCTGCCGCCAGTTGCAGCCTTCGCCATCTCAACCAGAACGCCTCGTGGCCTATGATCCAAACCTCAAGGCGTTACGCCCTCGATCTACCCAACAAGCAAGGAAGTCAAATAATAAAAAACCCAGTCAACGAAGCCACTTCATCTCATTTCAACATCTTGGGTATCTTCTCTTCCGTCCTCATCTCCTCCCAGCTCATGCTCCACCTCATCAACAACAAAGCCTTCATATTCTTCCAAGTTCTTCTGGATATGTACTTTGAACTTGATGATATCATTGAGCATCTTTTCAATTTCGGTGTGTAGCTCTTCACGGAGAGCGTTTGCTCGAAGTGTGAGTTGCTCATACCTAGTAAATGTTAGCGTTCAGCGCGGCGACATGATATGGCTAAATTACTCAATGTTTGTGTTCATTTCTCGCTGCTCCATTAACTGGACGGATTCAGTGAGACCAGCTCGCATCTTGGCCAACTCTTTCTCCATCTTCTCAATTTGAGTATCTGAGGCGAGCTTTTGAGTTGTGGTGACCTATCAATTTATTAGGATGTGTCTGAGCAGCAGGGACCTGGCGATCCTTACCTCTTTAGTTTTTTCATATTCCTCCTCGGCAGCCCTAACCCTGTGTTCAAGAGCCTCGACTTCGCCCCGCTTATCCTCTATAGCTTCCTTAATACCATCGAGCAAGTCGTGATGCTTCATCATTTCGTCCATCGCCACAGTACGTCTCTCGGATATTTCTTTTCTCAGGCTTGAGAAGCTCGCCTTGACTTGGCCACGGAGATCCAGGTTTAGGATGTGGGCTGGTTGATAACCAGTGACCGGATCTGCAAGAAGTCTGTCACTGTCTGTATTGCCGCCCGAAGCACCCATCTGCGAAGAGGAGAAATTTGGCCCCTCATTCACTATGACATGCAGTTCATAGTTTTTGCCTTTGGCGTTTACGGCAGTCGCTGGAATGAGGCCAATCTGATATCCGAGACTGTTGTATTTGTCGACCATCCGTTCCAGGTCCTCCAATTTTCGGCTGGCTTCACCTTCCTTTTCTGTCACCTTCTTCTTGGCTTCCTCTAGTCTTTGTGATGTTGACTCGATGCCCTTCTGAAGGCGCTCTCTTTCCGAGGTCATCCGATCAATATCTGCCATACTGATGCCTTGATCATCAACGGCTTTTTGCAGATTAGATCGTTCTTCCTCTGCCTCCTTCAACTCGAGCATGACCTTGTCAAGTTCCTCTTGCAAGAATTGAATTCTCGCTTCGTACTTTTCTGACTTTTGATTCATGCGGTTGTCAAATTCCTCGAACTTGACTTTGTCTTCTTCCATGATCTGGAAATTCCGATCCAGTACTGATACATCCGATCCAGACTTCTCGAGAATTTCAATCTCCTTCTCCAGACGCTGATGCTCGCCTTCCAGGATCTGTAACTCATCCAAGTATTTGGAGTTGGCCATATCAAACTCCTTTGCCATTGCTTCAACGTGAGGCGCCAGCACACGGTCTTGGTCATCGTCTCCAGCATCTTCATCCATTGACAGCCAATCTCTGTATGCGCCGCTCAAAAAGCCAAAGATGATTCTGTCACCACTGACATCCACACCAGTCTCTGCACAGGCATCGTCATACTGGTTTGCTCCATACCCATCGAGCATCTGGGCAAGTTGCATCATCCAATGCAAAAGACCAAGAAAAAGATGCCACGAGTTCTGCGACCCTACAGCGGAAAGGGAACTCTTCGTTATCATTTTCTGGTATGGATAGCGCAGTTGCACTAGAATCGGAGGGACTTCTTGGTCGATACCCTTTTGAAAGCGATAGCTGGGATCGATCCGATGATACAACCACTGGAACATATAGTTGAAATCCTTCTGGGTTGGAGATCTCATCGTATTCTGGGAAAGCATATGCTTCATTTCCATTTCGAAATTGTTCGCGGCCATATAATCCAACAGCTCCTGTCCAATTTTGTTCTGGTAAGCACGATCTTTCAGTGGTCGAGGATCTTGAGGTGCGCCTGCTGGTTGTGGTGCTTGCTGAAAGAAACTCTGATGTCCCATAGGTCCATTCGTCGAGGTCCTGGATCGGTACACGCTACTCCTCCGTTCCGAACTCTCTGCTGACGATCGTCCCATCTGACCTGGCGCGTAGCTCTTTCGTCCCCCGCTGTTTTGGAAAGATGTACGCTTGACAGAAGACATGCCCATTTCTGCCACATTGTTGCCAGAAGACGATCGCTGGAACATGGGTTGATTAGGTCGAGGAGGCGCAAGTGATGCCCGCGATCCGGATATTGAGCGTACATGACTGGCAGTGAAAGGCGCGATACCGTTCACACCAGATGAGGACTTCGAGCGCTTTAATGCAGAGGCTGGCTGTGGGAGGTTCGAGTTGTAGTTGATGCCACCAAGGGTCTATATAAGATTACGTATCAGCAAATGTCCTGTTGTATATGATAGTGACGAGAGCGACGAATAGAATAAATGTCTTGTGAGACTTGCCTCTCGTGGCCGCCGCACGGAGAAGAGACCCGTGTCTTGCGACATTCTTGCGGTATTTGTGGTGTACGAGGATGTTCTCAGATTGCGCTTTGCTGCAAAATAATTTTGTAAGGATTTATTAGTGAACGCAAATGTGGTTATGTTGAATGCGAAAAGTGTGCAAGTCAAAGTCGAGGTTGCGATGCGACGTACAGGTATGTCAACAAAGTTGGCGCTCGATTTCCATAGGCGGGCGCCAACATGTAAACAACAAGCCGAGAAAGGGCAAGCGCAATCCACACCTCACGTGCTCCTGAAAAAGCCTCGGCATTTCCCGGCCCCCGGCCTCTCGATTTCCAAGCTGGCGCGTTGCCATTTGATGCTTCTTCAGAGTCAACTTGCAATTCTTCGTGAACTGTTTCCAAGTCGGATGTGCTTGTAACTTATTTCAAGCATGGCGATTCGTGAAGACCTTGTGGCTTCTGCCGTAAGTTTCGTCAACCTTTGCTGCCTCGACGCTGCTAACAGTTCTAGGTGACATGTGAGAGCTCTCAACAGCAGAACCCTTTCTTTCAATACTGATATCTCTCGCAGTTCTCCAGGATCCAAGCGTTGCAGGATCTCCTATTGAGAACCGTATTGCCTTCCTACAATCGAAGAATCTCACTCAAGAAGAGATAGACGCAGCCTTAGCTAGAGCAAACGGGGAGACAGCACCACCAGCAAATTATTCCAGTTATGCGCCCCAGCAACAAGTAATACGACAACCTCAACCAGGATATGGAGGATATCAACAGTATCAGTGGCAGCAGCCTCCGCCGCCAGAACTACCGAAGAGAGATTGGAGGGATTGGTTCATAATGGCAACTGTCATGGGCGGAGTCGGATATGGCCTGTATTTCGTAGCGAAGGTAAGGTTCTATCTTCCGTTGAAGGATACATACAAAATACTGATATGGATTACAGAGATATGTTTATCCCATAATTGCACCCCCTACCCCACCGCAACTGGAGTCAGATAAGAAGGCCATCGATGATTCGTTTGAAAAAGCATTTTCTCTCCTGGACCAACTAGCGAAGGACACAGAGGAATTGAAAGCATCCGAACAAGCTCGGACAGAACGATTAGATGCTGCCTTGACTGAGGTGGAAAGTGTTATCAGCGAACTGAAGACAGCCAGCAAGAGACGGGAAGATGAGTCCCGAAGGATTAGTGACGAGGTCCGTGGGCTCAAAGATCTGATACCCAAAGCCATTGAAGGACAAAAAGAAACCACAGATAACCGATTAAAGGAACTGAACACTGAGCTAAAGAGTTTGAAGACATTGATGGGGCAACGAATGAATCCGGGAGCAACTACTAGCACGAACCCATATGGGCGGCCCTCCGGAGTTGGATCCTCTTCACCAGCTGTGACACCTTCTACCAACACCAGCGGCGGTTCGTCTGCCGAAACAACAACCCCAAAGCCGGCTTCTGTTAGCAATGGAACAGGCACGGAGGCCGTTGCATCAGTCCAGAGTCGAAGCTCAACACCATTCAACACTGGGGCACCGGCCGGAAGGGCTGCGATTCCCGCTTGGCAGATGGCTGCAGCTAATAGAAGCACAAGTTCTGTAAATACGGCTGGAACGGAAAAGGAATCTTCGGAGGCTTAGTGGGCAGGAATTTATGTGGATGGGATGGTAGGATGCATATTGTGGCGTTGTTGATTAAATCAAAGGATAGGACCCCGCGAATTAATCAAGTGTACTACATCTCATGATAATATGAATTGTGTATAAAAATGTAGAAAGTATGCGTGTTACGAACGAAGCAGCTTTACCTTGACCTTCCATCCGACAGCCGAGTTTCAGCCTTGCAGCGCAAGGTTGCGCAAATTGCCCCTTCGCAAGATCCTTGAAAGGTCTCATAACAATCCGGAGATTGCTCCACCGTCAACTGAGCTGGGCCAATCCTAGTGATCATTACCAGAATTCTGCATCCCACATGAACACAAATAGCCTTCCCGTTTCTCTCAAGATAGGATACGGCTCCCGTAGCTACTACCCATGGTCGTAATTAAGAGCTGTAAGTCGAGATTTCGAGCTAAAATAAATGCCTCGGCATCTTTTCTCCATTCACAAGGCCATGATCCTTTCATGATTTCTTGGGGATTAATATATATTTCATTTCCCTACTTTACGGGAGCAGTCTCCCCCATCTGTCTCCACAGATTCTTCTCTTTTCTTGTCCCTTCGCCTCATCTACGTCATCAAGATGGAGGCCGGTTTACCGCTGCTCAAGGCAATGCTGCCAAAAGTCCCTTTGATGGGAAAGACGGCAATTTCCCATACCTTTGGATTCTCCGAGCACTCAAAGCACTGGGACTTGAGAACGGAGTTAATCATTAATATCTTGCGGTCCTTCATTGTCGACTCGCCACCCGAGCCTGTCTCCAAAACACAAAAGCTCTCTTTGAGAGACCCAGGCATCAAGGGAAGGATATGGGTTAGCAAAGTCACGATGCCGAGGCCTGAGGAAGACGATATCAGACAAGCTTTATTCAAAGTGATTGAAGCAATGAAAGAACCTGGAGAAGCGGCAGGAGGATATACAGAGCCAGAGTTACTTCCGGTAGAAGCAGAATGGACTGGTTATCGAGCTGGAGCAACGAAGCAATCGGCCGAGCTCAAGATCCCCGAAGAGCAGAAGTACACGGAAATGATGAAGGAAGTAACTTCACCTACCACAATCCTGTACTTCCACGGAGGAGCATACTACCTCATGGACCCAGCAAGTCACCGACCAACAACCAAGAAGTTAGCCAGACTCACCAAAGGCCGCTGCTTCAGCGTCCGCTATAGACTGGCTCCTCAAAATCCATTCCCTGCAGCTCTCCTCGACGCTCTGGTCTCCTACTTCACCCTCCTCTACCCACCACCTGGTTCTCTCCACTCCCCCGTCTCCCCAAACCACATAGTATTCGCCGGCGACAGCGCCGGCGGAAACCTCTCCCTCGTCCTCCTGCAAACCATCCTCCAACTCCGCCTCCTCAACCAAAAGATCCACTGGAATGGTTCCGAACGAGAAGTTCCCCTCCCAGCAGGCATCGCAGTCTCCAGTCCCTGGGGCGACATCACTCACTCCTCGCCCTCCTGTGACAACAACAGAACATACGACTACCTCCCCGCCCGCTCCGTCCACCCCACAGGAATGGAGTTCCCACCCTGCAAGATCTGGCCCACCTCCCCACCTCGAAAGAACCTGTACGCCGAAGACGCGTTACTCTGCCACCCGCTCGTCTCGCCCCTGATCGCGAAATCATGGGAAGGGTCACCACCGATGTGGATCCAGACTGGCCAAGAACTGCTCACGGATGAAGACAAGTACATTGCGCAGATAGCCGCATCCCAGGGCGTGAAAGTCGTGTTCGAGGAGTACGAAACGATGCCGCATTGTTTCGCGATGGTGTTGGAGAAGCTGGCTGCTAGTAAGAAGTGTTTTTCTAACTGGGCGGGGTTCGTAAGTCAGGTTGTGGAGAGGCCTGAATCCGTGGAGACAAAGGGGACGTTGATTAAACCGAAGAGCTTACAGGAGGTGAAGTTAGATGTGGGGGCGTTGAGTGAGATGAAGGAAAGCGAGGTGAGAGAGAGGATGAAGGAGAGGGTTGTAAAGATGAGCATGAAGCAGCCGGATTCGTTGTCTAAATTATAATTGTATTAGCATTGGGGCGAGGAAAGAGGAAGATTAGGCCGACTTGCGAGACTGGGAAGGATAATATTTTAATTTGGGTTAGAGTTGCAGAGGGAACCAGGATACCACGATCAAACCAATCAGTTTTCACCAGTCCACAGGTCACTACGTTGTGTCGAAACTTTGCTCGATTCGCCTCTTGCTATATGCAGTATTATGGTGTTGATCACAACCATGAATCTCTTCTTATGCACATCCTCCCCCGCCATCTATATGCATCCTCCCCTCTTGAGTTCCAGATGCACAAAAAACGTATTAAAATTCTCCCATGATGACCAAGCCTAATGTTATCCGCCCCTGGTCTATGAAGAAGAAAAGAGAAATAACTCTAGAATGATTTGAAATGATTTTGAATTCGGACCGTGACACCTTCCCTTTTATGCAGAATCGGGGATTTATGCTTTGACCAAATATTTGCGGCGGAACATGTCATCAACACTCTCGAGGTAGTAAACGTTCTTGGCGATGGTTTCGGGGTTGCCGGAAGGGGTGTATGATTTTTGCAAGTGAGCCTTCTTACGGAGTTCGCACATCTGAAGTATGCAGTTAGTAGAGTTTCCCGAGTGCTGTCTAAGAATAACACATACCGAATCATACACTTCTGGCGCAACTGTTCGCCTCGCAGCCAGTCTTTCTTGCAAATCCAAAGTCTTCTGAATGTTCTCCGTCGAGCCAACAACCTTTAATGAGAATAAACTCGAGGCTAACCCGCTACCATAGCTGAAGACTCCAATTCTCTTTCCTTGTAACGTGTTGCTTTCGACAGTGCTCAGCAGACTGACGAGGCCTCCGTATACGCTTGCACAGTACATGTTTCCGCACATGGTGGGGACCTGGATGCTAGGTTGAACGCGCTCGTTGAAACGCTTCTTGGTAAGGGCCATGAAGGTCTTCTCGACGACTTTATCAGTCAAGGATTTCTGATATTCCATATCCCGGAGCTCAGCTGGGACATCAGCAAAAGCAGGGGAGGAGTCGTTGAGGTAGTCGTTGTACAACAGGCGTGCGTACGATTTTGCGACGAGCTTGCAGGTAGGAGCATGGAATGTCATGTAATCGAATCGATCAAGGGGGGTCTTGGTGGATGTCTCTTCAACCCCATTTCCATTGGCATGGCCATTCACGTGTCCGTTTGTGAGAGACTTAAGGGTCGCCTCCCGCTTGTTGTACGCCTTGTAGCATGCGTCAACAGCTTC
>Ga0302325_10032817_pt1 | contig 10651 bp, 5 predicted proteins | sample Palsa_T0_2_FD_201948 | JGI IMG/M metagenome (GOLD analysis project Ga0302325, IMG submission 201948) | Peat permafrost microbial communities from Stordalen Mire near Abisko, Sweden - Palsa_T0_2 | ecosystem: Environmental > Terrestrial > Soil > Palsa > Peat permafrost | place: Sweden: Abisko...
TGCAAGAAGGAAGTGAAGACGCAGATCAGCTTCGCGGCGAATTTGTATGGAAACGTGGAAGAGGAACACGCGGGTGGGGCGATCGCGTTTGCCAGCTATAGTTTCGGACATGAATATCAGGCGTACAGCAAGAAGATCAACGGCCGCACATTCGACGATGTGGTGCGGGATTATGCTGAATATATGGATGTTCAACCGGAGGGATATGGGATCGACCGGAAGTTCCCGGACCTGTTTTATGTGCCGGAGGACGCCCGCGCCAGCACGGTTCGCCAGCAATTGTGGTGGAGCCGCGACGGCAAAGAACAGAAGATCCCTCTGCTGCCGGGGAAGATTTATATGACGCCGTCGGGGTTCAAGGTGCGGATGGAAAAGCATCCGGGCGCGCCAAGCTGGCGCATCGTCGGCTCGCGCGGGGAGGGGACGTTTTGCCACAAGCCGTGCACCGTCAGCGGCGGGGGAAAAAGTGAAATCAGCAAGAGCCTGCGCGACTACATGATCTATGGTCCGATCTTCGTGGGCGATATTCAGCGGGAATTGGACCGGGTCGAGGAGATTTTCCAGAAGGACTATTCCGACCGATGGAGCCCGAACTACGCGGCCAAGCCGGGATACCGGCAGAGGCATTCCAGATCGGTGCTCAGCCCGGAACGATCGCTGGGCAGCGTGATCAAGCTGCTCTCGCCGAGCCCCGAATACAGCGACGCGTATAATCAATGGCTGGCGGGGATTCCCAACTACATTTACCCGATCGTTTTCATCATCAAGCGTTTTTACAAGCCGGAATGGAAGGGCGATTGGCGGTCGCACTTCGGCGTGGACATGGTCAATGGATTTCCGGGCAACGAGCTGAAATTCGACGATCGGAAGCTGGTTGGAACGTATTTGCGCGTCGGGCTGCACGGTCCGGCGGCGTGGAGGACGTTCAAGGTGCGGCAGGACTTCGCCACCGCGTCGAAAGTTCAGACGGAGGATGATATTTCCGCATCGGTGGTGGTGCCGGCGGCGCAGCTTGCGCACGAGGTGCCGGCGGTGGGGGGGATCAGCCGGAAGTTTGTCATCAACTGCGAGTATCGACTTTTCCAGCGGCCGGATGATGCGGTGAATCGCGGATTGGATAAGCAGACGGAATTGGACATGGCGCGGATCGATAATTTCATTTCCAATTTTGAGCCGCTGACGTCGAAGACGGCGATGGCGATGGTGGAGAAGGTGACGGAGTTCGAAGAGTTCACCCCGCCGATGCGGCAGACGATTCGAAGCTGCGCGGATGCGGGACGAGGGCTGGTGGTGTCGTCGTCGCTGCCACGGCTGGTGGATGGCAAGCCGAGCAAAAACCCACGTTATTTGCAGATTCGACCGGACCTGATCGATCCAATGAGCCTGCATGTGGCGGAGCGAGGGATGCGGCTGTATTTCGCGATTCCACCGCAAGAGCCGGTGCTGTGGCCGGTGGATGCGGTGCTGATCGGCAGGCGGAATAACCCGGCGGAGCCGGCGGCGAATATCCGTGGTTTGGCGGTCTATAACCCGATTCATTATCAGGAGCTTCCCGAGCTGTTCATGGATTTTATCTGCTCGCTGACGGGGAAAAGCCCGTCGACGACCGGAGCCGGGAGCGAGGGCGCGCTTACCAAAAGCCCGTTTAACGCGCTGCGTCCGACGATTGATTTGAACAATGCGCTGGTGAGCTACATCCTCACCGGACTTGGGGGGTTTTCGACGGCGGCGGGATATATCGGTCCGAAGGTGCGCGTGGACCATGACATCAGCCTGCTGGTTCCGGAGATTTGGTGCAGGCTGACGCTGGAAGAGCGCGATCCGCGGTATTTAATCCGGATGGGCCATCTTGAGCCGGTGCGCGATATTAAACATGAAGGCGAAATGATCCTGGCGAGCCGGTTGGGTTATCGCATTACCGCCAAGTTCGTGCAGACTTTTTTCGGGAGAATTTTCGACAATCCGGGTAAGGTTTTCGATGAAGAGATTCTTCGGCCCGAGATCCAGGACCCGACGGCATTCATCGACGGGGTGAAAAATATCACGCAGGCGCAGGAGCGCGTCGCCAGGGGTTATCTCGAAGATGGGTCGATCGAGGACGCGTGCCCGCCGCTCAAGGCGCTGCTGACGATCATGGCGAGCGGATCATTCGAGGGAAAGGACGCCAACGATCCGGCCATTCGCGCGATGTTCACGAAGGAATATCTTTTGGCCAGCGACTGGTACCGGCGGCGGTTGGAGATGAAGCAGAAAAAGGACGTGGCGCTCTGGCGGAGGCATTTGGCGTATGTGGGTGGCTATGCGGAAGATTCAGAGGCCGAACTGGAACTTCCCGCTCGGCGAGCGCATGCGGCGGCGGAACTGGAGCGCGTGAGTTCATCGGCGTATCTGGAATCTCTGGTGGGAACGCTGGGGACGGATCCAACCGCGGAGAATTAGAAAGGCCTTATTTTCCGTCGTCGGCCGTTACGGAAGTGGCCTGAACGACGGCGAGATGAATCTCGATCTGCTTTTTCAGCAAATCAAAATCCTTGGGGGTTATCGATGCCGGGACGTATAGAACGGCCCGCTCGTTATTGGACAGATAGAGAGGGAAGTATCGGTGGTTGCTGAGCGGATATCCGCCATTGGGCGGTTTCATGGGCGGCTGGGGCGACTGTGAACTCAATCTGACGTTTTCGTGTCCGTTTTCCAAGGGTCCATCCCGTGTTGGCGATGTACTATTTATCGGCACAATCGTCGGAGCGGCTCAAATTTTGGGAGGGACGCCGCCGGGCTGATCAGGAGCCGGGATCGGAGGTCGGACGCGCCGGGCCCTTCGTCAAGCTCAGGACCGGCAACGCGGGCGGCTAAACAGGGATGGAGTATGTGGTTAAGCTGGGGCATTGGATGAGACCAATATGGGGGCGGAATCGATCTTTGCCTCATCGACCGGGATTTTTTCCTGTCCGGAACCTTTTGGCGTGATATCCTTGTTCCAGACCACCAACATGCGTTCGGTCCGGCAATCCCGTCTCCTTTGGCTGGCGCTCTGCGCGGGCGTGGGTCCTCTCGCGCCGCAAGCGCGGGCCATTATCACCTTTGGCGGGACGGGCAACGAATTCGGCACTCCACCGGGCAATGTTGGAATATATGAAGGCTCATTTAATGGGTATACCGGCACCGCCATCACGTCCAACATGCTGATCTCGGCTAACCATCTCCTTTTGGGTTTCAACAACACATTTGTTTACAACAATGGAACCATGACGGCCACGACCTACGCCGTTCAGGTGGTTGCCTCGTTGGACGATTTGTCGGTACTGCAGATTGCACCGAACCAGAGCGGCACATTTACCCTCAGCGCTCCAATCTACACGGGCAGCGGCGAAGCCGGTTCAACCATGGTCGACGTGGGCAAGGGATATGCCCGGGGCGGCGTCACCACAGGGGGCTGGGGCTGGGTAGCGAACACTATGGGGTCGACCTGGGGCACGAATACGGTTTCCGCCATAGACACCGATACCGAGTTGGGCCTGTCCGGCGCTTTTGGAGGCGATTTTCTTCAGTATGACTTCGATAACGAAGACCCATCCTCTCCCAATTACAACGCCGACGAATGCATTGTCACACCGGGTGATAGCGGCGGAGGCGTCTTCATCGATGTCGGTGGCCAGTATCAATTGGCCGGAGTGAATTCGCTTGTCGATGGGGCGTACGATTCCATGGGCAATCTGATTTCGGGAAGCCTATACGATGCGTACGGCTATTATGAGAAAGACAGCAATAATAATCTCGTGGAGATTACGCAGCACGTTCCGGAGAGTTCCTTCGCCACGCGGATTTCCTCGAAGCTGAACTTTGTCGGGCTGGCAGATGGAACTATTCCATCGGCCAATGCCGCGGCGTATCCGATCAACGACGATGGCCAGTTAACCGTCTACAGCAATCTAACGACCGGGGCGATCACCGGCGGGGCGTCAATCACCGTGGGAAACGGAACCAATGCCAACCCCAAGCTGAAGATTGCCAGCAACAGCGGGGGTAGCGCGATTTCATCGCTGATAGTCGATTCCGGCTCGACATTGGATATCACCAACAACCACATTTTCATCGCTTACGGCAGCGCGACCGATCCGATTGCATCCATCGCGGCGTGGATTGCCAGCGGATACGCGGGTGGAACGTGGACCGGCCTGGGGATTACGTCCTCGGCGGCGCAGAGCAATTCCGGCAGCTATGGAATCGGCTACGCCGATTCGGCCGACCCGGGAAACCCCGCCGGCCTTTCCTCCGGCACGATCGAAATCAAGTACACCCTTTTGGGAGATGCGAACCTCGACGGCAAGGTGAACGGCACGGATTTCACCATCCTGGCGACGAACTTCAACCGGTCGGTCACCGATGGCTGGGATGAAGGCGATTTTAATTATGACGGCAAGGTCAACGGCGGCGATTTTTTGTTGTTGGCGCAGAACTTCAACCAGTCCGCCAGCCAGTCCGCCGTTTCGGCGGCCGATATGGGGGCGCTGGACGCCTTCGCGGCGGCGAACGGTTTGAGTGTCCCGGAACCGGGGAGCGCGGGGATGCTGGTGGTGGCCGCCCTGGGAATTCTGCATCGGCGAAGATCTGCCCTCTCGTCAACAACGTTTTGATCAGATTTAAGCGCCGATTGCATCCCTCAGAAGCCATCATCGGGCGGATTTTTCCTGCGATCGTGATAAAATCAAAAGCGACAATGTAAAACGCGTATGTTTGGAGGTGTCACTTGGCCAGACCCAATTTTCGGTTGATTATGACGGTCGCAGCCCTGGGGATCGTGCTTTTGCTGGCGGTGAGCGTCATTGGATTGGGATATCTCGAGGCAGCCAGTCATTCGATCGGGAAATTCGCCCCGATCGGCGATCCGACCAATATCAAACACAAATAGGTTTTTTCCAGAGAGGCGGCAAAAATGCCCACGAGTAATCCGCTTGACATCCTGCTGAAACACGACCGCTGGGCGACCCGGCAGATTCTGGACACATGCGGTTCGCTGACGGCCGAGCAATTCAACCGAAAGTTTGAGACCGGGCCTGGATCGCTCCATGCGACGGTCACACATATCCTCGGGGCACAGCGCTTCTGGGGCGATCTCCTGGCGGGACGCGAAGAGCGGCCCCGATTGGAACAGCCCGGCACGCAGCGGACGCCGGGAGATTTGACGGCATTGCATGAGGAGATCGCGGCCGAATTTGCCGCGACTTCCGCGGCGCATCCGCTCGAGGATACGGTCTCGCGAGTGCGGAATGGGAAGACTCATGTGTTCACGCGCGGAGCGGTTCTAACGCATGTGGCCACCCATGGAATGCATCATCGGGCACAATGCCTGAATATGCTGCGGCACCTAGGCGTCAGTCCTTTGCCGCCAAGCAGCGTGACCGAGTGGCAGATCATGGCGGACAAGTGAAGCAGGGGGACGGCCTAGGAGATCATCGCCTCGACATCCACGCTGAACTTCAGCGAATGGCTGTGGCCGCCGATGGTGATGCCTTTGACGGGACTGATATCATCATAATCGCGCGCCCAGCCGATGGTGATGTGTTGGTCGCTGGGCATTAAATCGTTGGTGGGATCGAAATCGACCCAGCCGTGGTCGGGGATAAAGGCTGAAATCCAGGCGTGCGAGGCATCAGCGCCGATCAGTCGGCGTTGGCCGGGGGGCGGCTTGGTGACGAGGTATCCACTGACATATCTCGCGGGCAATCCGAGCGATCGCAGGCATCCGATTTGCAAATGGGCGAAATCCTGGCAGACGCCGTGACGGTGGCGCAAAATTTCCAGCAGCGGCGTGCCGATGGTCGTCGCGCCGGTGTCGAATGTGAACTCATCGAAGATGCGGTGGGTGAGATTCATAATGCACGTCACCAGCGGCGCGCCGGGCGGAAAGTCCGGTTTGGCATATCGTGCAAGCTCGGCGCAGCATGTGATATAGGGCGAATCAAACGTGTATTCCCGGGCGGCAAGGACGGCTGGATCGAGGCCGCTGGACATGAACTCCGGCACCCGATCCCAGGGCGGGCCGGTCAGATTCGCCGGAGCCTTGGCGGGAGCTACGGTGACCTCGCTGTTCATCTCAATCTTCAGACTGTGATGAGGTTCCTGAACCGCGATCCAGATCGCATGATTGCCAAAATAGTCCACGCGCTGGCGCTGATCGGCGGGAACCGGGGTGACGGAAAGCTCGTTGTATTCACAGGTCTGAACCGCCGTGTCGCGGGGCCGCAGGCGGATGACGTTGTGACCCAAGGGAACGCGGTCGGCGTAGAAATATTCGGTATGGTGAGTGACACGGTATCTCACGAGGATTGCTCCGGGCTGCCGCTGAGCGCCGGACCGGAGGAAAGCGCGTGGCTGAAATAAATTTCGGCCATGAGCTCTGAAATCCGTCCGAGGGAATCGATGATTTCCTGGAGGATATTTTCGAGCTGGCCGCGGAATCCGCCCGTGGCCTGGCATATTGCCCCCATGTTGCTGAGCTGGACCGTCGATCGCAATTTGAAAATAAGCTGACAATCGGGGCTGCGCTGCGGATGTTTGGATTCTCTGGGCAAATGCGAAAGGTGGTCGTCGATGCCGGCGATCTGAAAGGCGATCGCACGGGGATTGGTCTCATCGGCCAGCAGCAGGTCAAGCACGGCGGTCGTTTCGAGCCTGGTGAAATAACGACGACGGTATGTGAGCGAACTGTCGGCGAAATCGAGCAATGCGTCGAGCAGCGGCAATTCATCCCTGGAGACCTGGACGAGCGTGGCGCGAATGAGCCGGGCGAGGGCCAGACCGCGTTCGAGGCGCATTCCCATGTCCAGGAAGCGCCATCCCAATCCGCGCGTCATGGAGTCCGCCGCCATTCCACCGAACGCCAGGTAGCCATGGACGAGCTTGTTGAGCAGTTCGAGGAGATCGCCGATGCGATCGTCGCGGATGGCGCTGTTGATGCCGGGAAATTCGCGATCGACTTCACGGAGGATTTGCCATGCGTCCACGGAAATGCGGTCGCGCAGCACGCGGGCCAGGGTGTTGACGTTGCGGGTTGCGGACATAAGCCCGCTGGGGTCGGCCCGAGTGAAAAGCTCCGCGGCGACCTGGCGGGCGAGGCCGGAGTCGAGCCGCGGAGTCCAGCCGATGAGCGGCCGAACCAGGCGTTCGCTGGCGCGGAGGCCCTCGGCGGAGTTCGGGTCCGAAAGTCGGGCGAACAAAGAACGAGCGAGACGAACGACCGATTCAGCCCGCTGGGTATAACGCCCAAGCCAGAACAGATCATCCGCGACCCGACTGGTGAGATCACCCCCGTCGCGGCTGAGTTCCAAGGGCTGCGACGCGGGTGAAAGCAGGCTGACTTCGTTCACGGGGGCGTCGCTGACGATCCAGGTGTCTTTGCTGCCGGCGCCGCTTTGGATGGAAACGATCAGCGCATCGGGCGATTTGCTGATGCGGGTGAGGCCTCCGGGCATCACGGCGTAGGAATCTTCCGAAGCGGTCAAAAAAGCGCGGAGGACGAATCGCCGGGAAATCATCTCGCCGTCGGCGAGAACGGGAGCGGAGAATGAAGAGACGTTTTCCTGGGCGACAAACTCGGCGGGTCTGGCCTCGATTCTCGCCGCTAGGTCGGCCAGTCCCTCGGTCGTCAATCCTTCGCCGAAGATGGGTTTTGAGTATTTGAGCGGCAGCGCCGCCTTGATCACCAATCTGGGAAGATTGTCCAGTACATATCGGCGGGCCTGGGCATCGCCGCACCACCAGGTCGGCACGGACGGCAGGCGGAGGTCTTCACCCAGCAGATGCCGGCTGAGCGCGGGGAGGAACGGCAAAAACGCGGGGGCTTGCAGCACACCCGTGCCCAGGGCATTGGCGACGGCCACGGTTTTTTCGCGGAGGGCCTGGAGGAGGCCGGGTATGCCCAGATACGATCCCGAGAACAGCTCCAGCGGATCGCAGAAGTCGTCGTCCACCCGGCGAAGAATTACATCCACGCGCTGCAAACCGCTGAGGGTTTTGAGGAAGACGCGGCAATCACGGACGGTCAGATCGTTGCCCTGCACCAGGGTGTAGCCCAAATATCTCGCCAGGTACGCGTGCTCGAAATATGTTTCGTTAAACGGTCCGGGCGTCAGGAGCACGATGCGCGGGTTTTCCCGGTTGGAGGGAGCAAGCGACATCAGCATCTTTCGCAGCGAGATGAAAAACGGAGCCAGACGAAGGACGTTGCACTGTCTGAAAGCCCCGGCAAGAACGCGGGAGAGAACGATCCGATTTTCCAGCGAATATCCGGCGCCCGACGGCGCCTGCGTGCGATCACCGATCACATGGATCTGTCCATCGGCGGACCGGACCAGATCGGCGGCGTAGAGATGGAGCCAGGAATCCTGCGGCGGCTCCAGGCCGTGGACGGGCCGCAGGAACCACGGATTTCCGTAGACGAGTTCGGGCGGCAGGACTCCGCTGGCGACGGAAGTCCCGGGACCGTAGATATCGCGCGCCAGGGCATTGAGCAGCCTGGCGCGCTGCGAGAGCGATTCGGCCAGGGCGGACCATTCCGCGTCGTGCAGTACCAGCGGCAGCAGGTCCAGGCTCCACGGGCGGGCCAGTCCGTCGCTGTCTCCGTAGACATTATGGGTGACGCCGTTCTCGCGGATGATTCGGCGGCCCTGATCGGATCGCGCGAGAATCTCATCGCGGCCCAGATCGTCCATGATGTTGACGAACGGACGCCAATGGGCGCGGAGCGATCCGTCCGGTTCCAGCATTTCGTCCATCGCGGACATGCGCGGAAGATAGGATTCCGCCAGGCCGCGAAGGCGATCCGGGATGGGTTCGGTCGCCTTTGTGGTCATGTTCGCATCAACACCAACAGGGGAATCGAGCGTGGTATTCGCATTGCCGTCCATTGTCCATTATCGGCTTGCGTCCGCGGGAGAAGAATATTATTGCCGTCTCAAATCGAGTGTAAATGGAAATTCCCGACTGATGGGCACCTCGATCATTCGGAGCGGTCCGGGGCTGTGACCGAAGTCGGAAAACCGCGAAATCCTGCGGCTTTCCGCTTCATAGGCGTTGATGGGGAAACGCTCGAAATTTCGACCACCGGGGTGGACAACATGATAGGTGCATCCACCGATCGAACGGCCCTGCCAAGTGTCGATCACATCGAACACGAGCGGCGAATGGACGCCGATCGTCGGGTGCAGACACTGCGGCGGCTGCCAGGCGCGATAACGGACGCCGGCGACGAATTGCCCGTTGGTCCCGGTGGGGTGCAGCGGAAGGCGCACGCCGTTGACCGCGACCACATGGCGGGCATCGGTCATACCGCTCACCAGGACCTGAAGGCGTTCGATGCTGGAATCGACGTACCGCACCGTGCCGCCGGGGCCGGGCTCCTCGCCCAGGACGTTCCACGGCTCGATCGCCTGGCGCAATTCAACGGTAATCCCGCGCTGCTCAATGGAACCATAGAGCGGAAAACGGAACTCGAAATGTGGAGCGAACCATTCAGTCTTGATGTCGTAGCCGGATTTTCCCAGATCATAAAGGACGTCGTCGAAATCCTGTTGGACGAAATAGGGCAGCAGGAAACGGTCGTGAATCTCCGAGCGCCAGCGCACCAGCTGCTCATGGTACGGCTGACGCCAGAAATGGGCGACCAATGCGCGCAGGAGCAGGTGCTGCGTGAGGCTCATCCGCGCATGCGGGGGCATCTCGAATGCGCGCATTTCCAGCAGACCCAGGCGTCCGGAGGCGGATTCCGGCGCGTAGAGCTTGTCGATGCAGAACTCCGCCCGGTGTGTATTTCCGGTGGCATCGATCAGAAGATTCCTGAAAACCCGGTCGACCACCCACGGACGGGCAGGTTCCTGGTCAGCGATCTGCTTGAACGCAATCTCCAGCTCATACACCTGATCGTTTCGCGCCTCATCGACGCGGGGGGCCTGGCTGGTCGGGCCGACGAACATCCCGCTGAACAGATAGGACAATGCCGGATGGTTGTGCCAATATCCGATCAGGCTGCGGAGCAGATCGGGGCGGCGCAGCAGCGGCGAATCCGCGGGAGTCGCGCCGCCGAGGATAATATGATTGCCGCCGCCCGTGCCGGTGTGCCGGCCGTCGAGCATGAACTTTTCCGTTCCGAGCCGACCGAAATGAGCTTCTTCGTACAAAGCCGTCGTGCTCTGGACCAGTTCATCCCAGGTTGCGGCGGGCTGGGTGTTCACTTCAATCACACCGGGATCGGGCGTGACCTTGATCTGATTGAGGCGGTGATCGTGCGGCGGAGCGTAACCTTCGACCAGCACAGGCAGTTCCAGTTCCCCGGCCGTGTCTTCGACGGCGGTCAGTAGCGCCAGATAATCCTCTAGATATCGCTGCGGCGGCATGAATATCCGCAGAACTCCGCCGCGCACCTGCGCGCAAAGGGCCGTGCGAATGATCTCCGGCGCGGACTCGCCCACGGCGGGTGCAAGACCGGGATCCGGACTGAGCGCTCGACCGCGGCGCGGCCGAGACAGGCCGCCCGCCAGCGGTTTCTCATCGCTGAGAATCTGGTCATTGAAGCCTTGTGGGTTGCGCGCTTCGGGGTTGCCGACAAGATATCGCTGTCGCGAAATCGCGTCGCGCGGCGGCAGGGGGGCGCGAT
>Ga0302325_10032819_pt1 | contig 10650 bp, 14 predicted proteins | sample Palsa_T0_2_FD_201948 | JGI IMG/M metagenome (GOLD analysis project Ga0302325, IMG submission 201948) | Peat permafrost microbial communities from Stordalen Mire near Abisko, Sweden - Palsa_T0_2 | ecosystem: Environmental > Terrestrial > Soil > Palsa > Peat permafrost | place: Sweden: Abisko...
GGCAGCGCAGCACAGCGCAGCCCACGCGTTCGGAAATCTTCCGGGTGATCAAACAAGCGATTGACATCTTATCACAATGCACGCCAATCGCTACAGATGGAGACAAAAGTATGAGGGGTGCTGAAACAGAGACAGCTGATCTTATGGTGGATGTTTGGTGGAAATGTATAGATCTGATGAGAAGGAACGAGGCAGTATTTGAGAAGAGCTTGACTTGGAAATTGATTGAAGATCTAGGTTGGAAGGTTACAGATGTTAACTCCCTTTCAAAGCACCGGAGAATTGCGAGGCCAATTAAGGATTGCATATTTCGATCTTGCCAGCAACAGGAATCAAGAGAAGGGTGGGTGAGGTAGCAAATACTGGGCTTCTAGAAGTAGATGAAGTGCTACGTCAGTTGTGTGAAATGACGAGGATTTAATTCATTATCAAGCCGCAATGTAGTCGTGAATATAAACAGATTCCCACCCCTCCCACCAATCTTTTTAACGCCGTAAAGACAAGTTCTCCATCTCAATATTTGTGCACCAAGACACCGAACCTCCAGAAGCAACTTCCACCACCCAGAGCACAAGTTTAGCATCAGCAGCACACTCCTAACCCTTCACTGACATCCAGTCACAGACCAACAAAGTACATCCTACACACTAGTCAGCTCCAAATCCCAACAGCCAGTACAACAAACCAAAGAGACGAAAGGAAGTAAGATGAAGAATCCTATACATGCATGACGGCTCCGTGAGCGATTTGACTCCCGGGAATGAATCCATTGAGTGGCCTTTGATACGATGGGCGGATATTCCGTGCGGGATAGCCATGACACACGAGTGAGAAACCAGAACTGTGAAGAAAATGTACCGGTCCATGCCGGTTGGTTCCTCACGACATGGCTGGGACATCCCGGGGAAGTGGACACCCCCGGCAAGCTTCTGGAATCTCCGCTGGAGCAAGCGAATTCTGCCATTTTTTGAAGTGGAAGGAGTATTTGGTCTGCTGGGAAAGACTGTTCGATGTAGAAGTGATGATCACAAGCTGTCCTGTCCAGGTTTCCATCTTATCTGAAGTTCTTGATTCCATGGAACAATTGCTGATGCTCAGCTGAGCAGCTGTCTCGTTGCGAGTCGAGGAGAAAAGTAATGGAGCGAGTTGTGGTGAGAACTTCTCGCGGAGGCAAAAAAGAAGTTTAAGAAGCCAGCCACTTGGGATCCACGGAATGACCTGGTGAAACCTGCAATGGAATGCTATCCGGGTGACCATTGGGGGAACTCCATTCCAGGCTTGGGTCCATACCAGGGAATCTTGACTGTACCTGTGATAAGCTCGCAACCAGTACTGCAGTCAGTGCTTTCCGAAGGCTCAAGATGTCCAGTGGAAAATTCCTGTGGGAAGAAAGTGAACTGATGGATGAAGATCATTCCTGTTGTAGATGCGTGCCGTGGTATATACAAACTCCTCTCCTGCTGTCTGGTCCGGTCGAAACACGCTCTATCAAATTTCAGATACCCACTCAAATAGAAATATGGAATGAATATGCAATCCAGATGGTAATTCCCTTGGCAACAACAATGGATCCAGACAGCAGTTTGAGGGTATCCAACTAGCAGGGAAAACAAAACCATGGAGCGCCAAACGACCTGTACAATGCGATTGACTAAATGCAATGGACAGTTGGCCGTGCAAGATAGTCCTTCTTTCTCTCATGTATCCGGTTCGTAAAGACCATCAGGGCGACAGAACTGCATTTACATGACCCAAGTCATCTTCTCATGGACTTCTCGATCGTCAAAGAAGGTAATCGATCCAGAGTCAAAACAGTTCTAGCGTGGATAAGATATGGATCCAACCCGGAGAAGACCACGGAGGGCCTTCGAATCCCGGTACGAGTGCAATCTTCAACTCAACTAGTCTTACAGGAGCTTTGAAGTGCCCTTCTAACAATGATCTAGGTTCCATGACCGGGCACGTTCCCCGAGGCAAATGATCCAGATATCGTAGTACTCCTCAGAAGATCAGAGAAAAGAAAAACGCCAAAACAATGCTGGTCGCTGGATAAATCCTGAATATTGGTATGCCAAGAGAAATCCTAACGGAAAATCCTTAACGGCGGCGATGCCGATCGCTGCGGTCGCGGTGCTCTGGTTCCCTTTCACGCCTGGAGGAAGAACTGGAAGTAGCAGCAGCGGCTGAAGGAGCAGCGGTCACTGGGATTGAACTGTAGACAGAACTGTCCTGGTAAGCTCGGCTATCATACGGATCCTGGCTGTATTCTGGTCCTGTTGGAGGGACGGCTAAAATGTTAGAAACTTCTCATGTGCAAGACATAAATCATGGAGATGGCTGGTAATAGTACGCACCACGACCATAATAAGGATCTGTTGGTTGTTGTGTGGAATATTGAGCTGACGCAACTGCCACACCCGGGGGTGATTGTTGTGAGTAATACATAGCCCGGCTGTCTTGTTGTGCTGAAGGGTAGCTTGAAGTTGGGTACTGGGCATTCCTTGGTTGGGCCTGGGAAACGGGTATCCTGGCTGACGAGCTTCTTTGATCAACGGCCATGTCCGCTCCGGCAACGTAGTAATTACTTTCCTGTCCCGCATATCCTGTGGACGGCTGGGCATATTGTGCAGACGGCTGGGCATAGCTCTGCTGTGGGTATCCTGCGGCACTGCTGTCATATACCTGTGGTTGTGCTGTTGTGGAAGCGCTAGCTTGATATCCCATTTGTGCTCCTGGTGCGGCTTCCGTGGGTCCATAGTATTGCCTTGACTGATGGGTTGTGGAAGCTCGATACTCCACTATAGGTGTGTTAGATTTTCGAACAATACCGTCCGAATCTCGAAAGATACCATTAGAGGGTTGTCCTCTTGAAGCGGTTGCTCGCCGCTCGGCCTCCCATCTTTCAGAGTCTGCCTTCAGATCTGCGATCATAGCCTGTCGCAGGAAGGATTAGTGAGGGTCTTGTATAAAATGTTGGTGAGGGTGCGGCATTACGGTCGTGAGATTCCGGTAGGCTGTGATGAAATAGCCTTGCTGGATTTGACGAGTCTGCGGATTCTGTTGAAGGTCAGTCTGCTGAACGAGCTGTCGATGTGTTTTCAGTCCCGCGATGACCAACCTCGTAGTTGCCTGGTCGTACTAACGCATCATTCCCAAGGTAACGGCAGATATCAGCGGTGATGACTTCTCTGTCGATGCCATCCTTGGGAACGAAGTACTCGTTCGTACGAGCCGAGGCTGCTTGTGCGCGTCTATCCCGCTCTCTTTCTCTATCTCTTCCAGACATGGTGAGAAAAGTCGATGAAAAAGTGTTGTAAGAAGAAAGAAAGGAAGCCCAGAACGAGACGTATGGGATGCAGGTCACCCACACCACGTCAGCCTAGGGGGAGAAGGGATGGTAGCACAAGATCGGGGAAGTGCGTGGGAAGAGGAAGCCTGGAAGAGATCCAACGTGGTAACCGGTGCGGCGGGGGAGCCTCGAGAAGAAATAGTCCAGGAGGCGCTGGCAGTCTGTCCAATTATCCAACAACGGTGAGTCCAAAGGGAAATGGGTGACCGAACAGCTGCTGAGAGGACGGGGGTCTGCTATGAGCTGGCCTCGCTGATGATGGGTGAGGAGGAGCGATGAGTGGGAGAGGGAAAATGGCACTGCGAATGCCAGCGGCAACCACGCTTGAGACCTGTGGGCGATTCCCCTTTGGGGCTGGTCTCGCGCCGCTTAGAGATCACCGGGTGGCGCTCTGTGAACACTGCGGCTGCGCTGCTTTAAGAGCTGAGAACTCTCGCCTCCTGAGATGCAATGTGGGAATTGATCTGGTGGGGATGACAGCAGTCTGAGAGGAGCTCTTGGTTCCAAGGCAAGTTGGGTGGGTGGTGGTAAGAGGGCTTGGAATGCCGAGCAGCAATCTATGTCTGGATGGAGTCTTGGATGCTTCCAGGTCGAGAAAATTCTCATCAAAAACTTCTGGAAACACGTTGGCACTGCGTGAGTACTTAAGGGATGCGCAGTGAGAAGCCTGAAAATTGGAGCTACGCTCAAAGAATCGGACCTTTGTCTCCCAACGTCAAATTATATCATAATCAGGAGCCAGCTGCACTGCTGTGGATCCTACTGCAAGGCAATCCCTTCAAAATGCGTGGTGGGCTCCAGACCGCCCCTGCGGTCATGTCATGAAGTGAATTTGTTTGTCACCGGTGAAAATGCGTGTGATATGGAGGAGAGCCTAAGCACGGCCAGGGATGGTAGTCGGTACTGTCAATTTTGCCCTTTGCCTCGTTTTGAACTTAATTTCATCCCCTTTACAGAACTCTACAGTACCTGACTGAAAAATACCGCCTCAAACTTTGTTCGGATTCAAGCCAGGTCGCAAAGGCAGCCAGCGAAAATTGGGGCAGGGTCACAAAGGTGGCGTGCCTAGGATTGGGCATCATCGGGCTGGGACGCATTTTGCATGACTACCCAACCGCCATTTACGACCCTTGATTCGCTGGGCCACCGGGTAAGGCAGCTTTTGGGATTCTTGCCAGCAATGTGATGCGGCTGCAAAAGGTCGCTTGAGTTTCGCATCCCAAAGCTTTCTTCTGCGTCATGGCGCTGTACTTCTGATTCTTCACACCCGTGATGGTCCGAGAATTCGTGAATAGCTTCTGGTGGCTGTTCAGTGAGGTGGACTGTGGTGGAGATAGGAAATCAGAAGAGTTTCACGAGGAAAACAGCAGCGATCACGATTGTCAGCACATATTCTCAACGGCCAGCGATCCTTTTGAAATTCGCCTCCTGCAACATGGGTTCTGGTTCGAGCCTTATGAGGAAACATTAGGAGAGATCAGTGGTGATTGTCAGTGATGATTGGCACTTATATTTTCATCTAAGGACCTGCGGCAATGCCCGTAGACGTTTATGATCTTCTTTAAAGACTTCTCTGTACTCGTTCGCGGGACTTGGACCACAAGTACCAACGAATCAACTATGCAGGTTTCCCAATGTAAGGATCCATGACTGCAGATGCAGCCAATTCAAAATCGTCTCATGAGTCGGACATGCGAATTGACGTCTCAGTTTATGTCGTCTTCAGGGATACCTGCTTCCCCATCGGCCAGCATCGTGAAGCCATTCCTGAATAGAACAAGGTTCAATAAGGTTACTGGCGTTCGAAAACCAGCGACAGCCCTTTCTGTAGTTCCACTTAGTCGACGATCCGGGTCGGTTCCGTGAGGTCGAAGCGAGATCGAAGCTCGAGATAATCTTGTGGCACTCTGCGATAGGGGGATTCATGAGGTCTCCTCAACCCATTCATGAATGGCGTCGTATCAACGAAAGGCTAACTTGCTCTGGCCTTTCTCTGGATTTTCCCTTGCAAATTTCTTCTTGCTCGTGTTCGCCTGGGGCTTCTTGTTGGCCTTTGAGGGAGCGGCTTTGGGCGGTCGAGAATGTTGCCCATTCTCCTCATCTTGGAGATCTTTGGCGAAATGCCAGTCGTCGTGACTATCCAGATCATCGGCTGATTCCAAGGCCTGATTGCAACGGCTGCATATATAATCGGTAATTTTCTCTTGATGAAGGGCCGATGTACCGATCGGGAGGGTGTTCTGATGTTGGAATTTGGTCGCCTCGTTCTCGCTACCGTGAGGCAAAGTCGCTGCCGCCCTTTCGAATTCGTCGCTATCTGCATTTCCTCCTTCAGCCGAAGGAGAATTGCCGGGTAAGTATTGAGCGCCAAATTCATCATCACATTCCTCGGTACTGTCCGGTTTCCCAAAGAATTTCTGGATGCCTGCCATCGGTTCGAGGCGTCGTCGTTTTTCTGGTCTTTCCTGACCAGTCTTTGGCGCACCCGATTTCCGTGCATTTGAACTCAATGCTTTGGCCTCATCACCCTTCACAAGAAAAGACCCAATCCCCATGTTTCCTACTATACCATCCTCAAATCCACCCACACTAAGACTGATGTTCGAACAAGGCCAGACTCTTCCTTCCAGTATGATCTGTCCAAGAAGATTTTTGGCCAATTCAAACAGTGCAGCTTCATCTATCCTTTTCCCAAGGGGGATGGGTGCTTGACGGGATCTCGTTTGCCCTCCTTGCCGGTGATGTAAATTGATAGTCTTGGGTCTCCTCTTGTTCTCCAACACACCCTCTTCCACCAATCGGGAGTAGATATCAGCAACGAATATGCGTAGCCATCTAGTGGCTTGTTCGGGAGTATTAATGCTTGGACGGAAGCTCTTTGCAGAAAGCATTGATTTGATCTGGGTACGAGAATTGACCTCGCTGGAATCGTTACCTCGGATGATTTGGAATAGCCAAGTCCCAGTATCGTCCCCAAGTTTCTGTTTCAAACGTTCCACGGAAACTGGTAGAAGATCCTTGACCGTATCTGTATTGAAAGCTGACGAGATCTGTTCTCCAAGCTTACCTCCTAGGCCCCATATTTTGGTAAACTTAAAATCCGAGAGAAACATTTGGACAGCCCTGTTTCGAATGATCGTTTGCTGGTTGGGTTTCTTGTGTGCGGAGCCCAGTTTCGCCAACATCTTGTTCTGTGCTATTCCTGCAGAACAAGTATATTTCAGCTTGGCCCTTACAGCAGCCCTCACACTGCGAACGATTTCAGAGCCAATCAGGATGGCAACGTCGTCCCAATCTGGATCGTCATCTTCCGTCTGATCAGCATCCAGATCCACAAGAGCATCCGCTTGCCAGTCCAAAGCTGTTGTTGGAGGAACCGGCAACTTTTCCGAAGGATCATCATAAGATGCCGGCCCTCCCAGTTCAGGATAACGCTCCAACAATATGGAATGTACCTGGGCTGAAAGGTCCATGAATACCTCATCGATGCTCGCCTTCTCCACCTTCTGCAGATTTGCGGGTAGAGTCTCCTTAATACATGCGAGAATTCTTCGAGACTCCAGCCGGTAGGGATCTAAGCTCACTTTATGCGTAGCAATGTTCTTAAAGGCCTCATCATGGTACGCCCATTTCTCTTCGCCCTCCTTCCACGTTGCAACATGCTGCATGATCAGATTCGGACAGAGCTTCATTGCTTCGGTGATCGTGATGTGTCGGTTTAGGTGGAACTGCCTCGCTGCGTAATTGACGGCGATTAATCCTTGCCTAAAATTCTCAGTCAATGTACCAAAGAGAGGGAGCAGCAGCATACCATTGCTGGACAGCTAAAGGTTGGTCTTCCGCAACATTTAGTCGAACCCCTTCGACTTGTGCATAGAAGGCATCCAGATCAACGTGCGCGATGACTCGCAGTGGACAGATTGCAGAAGACAAAGCGAGTTGTGCTAGGTGCTTATATGTGAATCTCGACTTCTTGCGAATAGAACCGCCTCCTGCAGACAATGGGGAGGAGTGTTGGAACGGTTGGGAAGAAGACATGGCTCTTGCGGGAGCTCCGGAGGTTGATGCTATTGAGGAAGGCTATCTTCGAAAATGGAGCCCAAGATCAACAAGCGGATCGCGACCATCACCATACAACCGTCGGCCGTAAGAATCACGCATAGTTATTCAGGATTTTCGCGATCGAAAGGGCATATTCAGACTCGCAATCCAAGTGGTCGTTGTCTAGTAGATTTCGTTGTCGAAAGGACGCGTTTAGCAGACGTGATTCGCGACAAATCCTCGGCAAGCGCTGAAGGTACAAAGTACTGATGTCATTTATGAAGTACGAATTGAACGTCAAGACGAAATATCAATTATTAATAAAATATTTCAATGCACGTTTTTCCTGTTCAATTGGGAATTTATTTATTGATAGGTACATCTCCAAAAATGCCACAATGTCTTTCCTCTCCTCGTTTCGACATCCAGTAGTCCTCACAACTCTGACAACTCTCCTCGGAACTGGAGGAAGTACGTACCTCTTGCGATCACATATGATCGAACTGCCTGAATACCACGAGGCAAGAATGGTATGTCACATCTCTATCACTGCATTAAGTCAATGGTATGCTCAGCATTTGTAATGGCATCTTGAAGCGGCCCGTCTCTGCATCCGCGGATGGCGGTTGCAATCGGGACGGCTGCAGGTGACACAACAAGCTTCAGAACAGATGATTGGTTTTTCGTGTTTTGAGCCGTCATCGATCAAGTTGATGGCTTGTTCCCGAGTGGGGGAATGTTTCTGAATCATCATGCGACCACCTCTACTGAAACATTCTGATATAGGTGACAGGATGAGCTGGAAGGGACATTGAGAGGGCACATTAAGCTTATAGAAGAAGCTCTCAATCGATTAGAAGGCAAAGCAACAGAAGCTAATCGAGGGAAGAAGATGTAGGCATCTTCTTCACAGATATCAAAACCAGGATTCCAGTACAGATTGTCTGCAGGAACGAATACTATAGCAAGAGACAGCGGGATGTGAAAAAAAAAAAAAAGCAGTTAAAACCCCACCAGATTGCAGTTATCGATACAACATTGGCGTCTATTGGGGGCAATCCAGGAGGTGCAGATTGCCAGTGGCGTTTGGTATCGCCGGAATGGGGGTCCGCGCTGCACAATCACTCTCTTATTATGCAGGTCATCACATCGGGTAAACTAGGTGGCTGGTTTTCTGAATTCGTACACACCATCCGAATTTGAGCCTCTTGATGGAATAAACGTGTGAAATGAGCGGGCATCCTTGGCCCGCAACGTCCGAGGCGTGAATCTCTTATGGCCCCCTTTTCTTTCTTGCCAGTGCTGGTGATCTTTGTGTGCTATTTGCACAATTCTCTACGCAATGAAAGCGTTGTCAATTTGGCATAGCCCCAACTTGGGCGCTCCAACTACCAACGTGGCTACCAATTGCAGCCTGTCTCAAATCTACCCCGCAGACATGCCTCCTCCAAAGCTTCTTTTTGGGGGCTGCGAAGCTTCTACGACCCACCGTACAGGATAATTCTCTAGGGCCAACGCCCGAAGAAGGAATAAAAAAAACATGTGAATAGGGGGAAGATTCAGCAACAATACTCAAGTTCGTTGCCACATCACCAATTAGTATTCGTCGATAGAAATATAGCTCGGCGTAGCCCAAGAGTTGGCCATGCTATCATGGGCGTTGAGGGCTCATAAGGCCGTTAATTGGTAGCGTACCAGTCATTTTATACCTTCCTTTCTGAGATAGGGACATCATCTGACTGATGTTGGGTTCTGGAAGTTAAATCTGCGACTTAGCAGAGGATTGGAAGATGACGATAGCCGGCTCATGACACCCAGCGAGGCTCCCATTGCTTTTATCAGAGTGATCACCTTAGGTCGCCCTCTGTCTTCTCTGACGATGCCCTATCGCCGCTTACTTTCGGAATCAAAATCAAGGCAATTACCCCTGGCGAACAAAGCCGTTGCGGCGGTTTCCGATATATCCACAAGGTCACTTGAACCTCTCCACGCGACATCGGCGCGCACGCCCTGAGCTCTCCAACACGATTCTCCGAACATCATTTTAGCTCGAGCAACGTTTCCTCTGTCACCGAGATGGTCCACCGGTCGACGGTGTTGATTTATCTTGTGACTTAGATGTACTCGAACACATGTTTTGCTGGCCGAGGACGACCCCTTGAATTGTAGCCTCGCCGCATAGAAGTACGATGTACCCACAAGCGCCGGGCCAACTATGGTCATTCTGCTAGAACTGGAGTCATCTTACGAGTGGCAGTGCTTCCATTACAACTCCACGTGTTGACCGCTATGTGAAGTATTTCTCTCGGTACAGAGATTATTCTAGCAGTTGGGGGATGATTTCCACGAGAACTCAGCTTGCCTCAGAATCCCTTGTTGCAACTCCTCGCCTCAAAACCATGGCGCGAGCGGGTTCGGTGAAAATGCCCGAAAGAGCATTCCAACTCGTATCTGGATGAATGATGTCGACGACGAAGTCATGCGCCACAATGACGCTCCATAGACGTTCACAATGTTTAGGACGGGGCGATATGATGCCCTCAAATGGGTCTCAACTACGAGATAGCAGCTTTGCCAAGAATCCTTGTTTCCTCATAGGAGCAAGTCAAAAAGGTTATAACCTTGGACAGCGAAGCAAAAGCTTCTGTTCTCACCGCCCGGACCTAACCAGGCTTCGTGACTATTGCTGATGAATATGATAAGATAGAAGAACGCCTGCGGCTATGCTCTTGCTCTCACGACCAAACTTGGGCCTCCCTAGAGCATACTTCCCTTTTGTCTGGACGACTTGTCCACGATCAACTACCACTCACTGAAGAGTACGCCTTCGCCGTCGATTCATTGGCAAGATGAGAAGTAACTGCTAAGGGCGCACTGCCCCGGGGGAGATGGGTCCCAAGTATCCACAAAGCTCTGGTCAAGCCTTGAGAAGGCGAGCAGACGGCCTCCAAGCGTCATCTCTCATCTTCTAAAGAGTATATGAAGGGAGCAAGCATCTGCAAATAGTCACCGATGGACATCAGTACAGAGCAAGCATCAGAACCGGGACAACAGCACCGCGAGCATCGATCTTCCTCCACATCCATTGTTGGGCAACAACTTGTTTCGACACTTCTTCTAGGCCTACACCTGCTGAAGCACTAAATTGTCTATTCCATCACTGTCCGCGGCTCAAGAACAAACTCTAGAACTAAGTCAGAATACAAGAGGTAGGTTGAGCCGGTGCTTCCCTCTTTTCTGCTGAGTGCGGGCTGAACTTC
>Ga0302325_10032820_pt1 | contig 10650 bp, 10 predicted proteins | sample Palsa_T0_2_FD_201948 | JGI IMG/M metagenome (GOLD analysis project Ga0302325, IMG submission 201948) | Peat permafrost microbial communities from Stordalen Mire near Abisko, Sweden - Palsa_T0_2 | ecosystem: Environmental > Terrestrial > Soil > Palsa > Peat permafrost | place: Sweden: Abisko...
CACGTCCGCGGGGCGATGAGCTCTTTGATGGCGTCCGGACCCCACGAGCCCCGCTCGTAGGGCAGCACGACCGGAGGGTTCTCCAGCAGGGGGGTGGAGAGCTCCCACAACCGCTCGATCCCCTCCGCCGTGTTGAACAAGGTGTGGTCCCCGATCATGGCATCGTGGATGAGGCGCTCGTAGGCCTCCAGAACGTCCGCATCCTGGCCGGTTTCGTGCAGGGCGAACTGGAGGCTCAGCTTCTCCAGCTTCATGCCCGGTCCCGGTTTCTTCCCGTAGAACGACAGCGAGAGCTTGGACGAATCCGCCAGGTCGAAGGTGAGGTGGTCCGGTCCCTGGGTGCCGACCCCCGACCCCACGGGGAACATGCTCTTGGGGGGCTCGCGGAAGGCGATGGAGATGATGCGCTCGCCACCCCCCAACTCCTTGCCGGTGCGGAGGAAGAACGGGACCCCGGCCCAGCGCCAGTTGTCGATCTCACACCGCAGGGCCACGAAGGTCTCGGTGTCCGAGTCCGCTGCCACGCCGGGGATGTCGCGGTACCCGGCGTACTGGCCCCTGACGACCTGGGTGACGTCGAGCGGCCGCATGGATCTGAAGACCTTGTTCTTCTCCTCGCTGATGGCACGCGATTCGAGGGCGGTCGGGGGCTCCATGGCCATGAAGCCCAGAATCTGGAAGAGGTGGGTCACCACCATGTCCTTGAAGGCCCCGGTGGCCTCGTAGAACTCGACGCGGTCGTCGACGGACAGCGTCTCGGGCACGTCGATCTGGACGTGGTCGATGTGGTCGCGGTTCCAGATCGGCTCGAAGAGCCCGTTGGCGAAGCGGAAGGCCAGAATGTTCTGTGCCGCCTCCTTGCCCAGGAAGTGGTCGATACGGAAGACCTGCTCCTCGTCGAAAATCCTGTGCACCGTGTCGTTGAGGGCCCGGGCACTGGCCAGGTCGGTCCCGAACGGCTTCTCCATGATGATCCGCGCCCGGTCCACCAGGTCCGCCTTGCCCAGCAGCTCGATCACATCTGCTGCCGCGGTGGGCGGAATGCTCAGATAGTGCAGCCGGCGCACCTCGCCGCCGATCTCCGCTTCGGCCCTCGCCACACCGGCCGCCAGGCCGTCCGGGCCGGCGGACTGGGGCACAAAGCTCAACCTCTGTTCGAAGCCGGCCCATTGGAGGAGCGAGATCTTTCCGGTGGCGTACTGGTCGCAGGCGTGCCGCGCCAAGTGGCGGAACTCCTCGTCGGTCAACTCGCTGCGCGCCGTGCCGACGATCCGGTACTCGGGCATCATGCCCGATTGGGCGAGATGGAGGAGCCCCGGCAGGAGTTTGCGCGCCGCCAGGTCGCCGGTCGCCCCGAACAGGACGATGACATGGGGGTCGAGCGGGGTCGTCGCAGCCTCCTGGAGGGCGTCCTGGGGACTCTGCTCCTCTATTGGGCTCACCGGGCGGGTTGGCGCTCGTTCAGTACAGAGACGTTTCCCCCCATGATCCTGGCCACCGATTCCGGCTCCAGTTTCTGGAGCTCGGTGACCCAGTCAGTCGGCTCCTGCATTCCTTCGATGTGTGGCCAGTCCGAGCCGAAGATCACCCGGTCGTCCCCCATGAAGTCGACGATCTCGTTGACGTCGTCCTCCCAGAACGGGTTGATCCAGATGTGGCGGCGGAAGGTCACGACCGGATCCTCGCTGAAGTAGCCGGGCATCTTGCGCTTCGTCCCGGCCAGCTTCCGGAAGAGCGGCGCCAGGAACTCCGATCCATTCTCCACCGAGGCGACCCGGATGTTGGGGAACCGCTCGAAGAGCCTCTCGAGAATGAGGGTGGCCAAGAAGTCGTGGGCCGCCCGTTCGATGGCGAACATCTTGATGTTCGGAGTGGAGCGCCCGCCTTTGAAGGTGGCCGAGAAGCCGTCAGGCGCGTAGCCGTTGGAGGAAAGGCCAGCGTCGCCGGCATGGACCACGACGGTGATCCCTGATTCGTTGACGCGCGCCCAGAACGGATCGAACATCTCGTCGGAGGGCGAGCGCGGCCCGCCGTCGGTCGTGGGCGCGGCGGCCCGCATGACCACCGAACGCGCTCCTTGGTCCAGGGCCCACTCGAGCTCGGCCACGGCCTCGTCCACGTCGGCCAGCGAGATGTAGGGGGCGGCGAAGATCCGGTTCTGGTACTCCGTACCCCAGTCCTCGACCAGCCAGCGGTTGAAGGCGCGGAACATGAGGATGACCCCGCCCGGATCGTGCTTCAAGAGGTCCTCGTACACCATGCCCAGCGTCGGGAAGAGCCATATCTTCTCGATCCCCTGCGCGTCCATGACCTTGAGGCGGGCATCGCGATCCCGATACTCGGGGCGGATCGGCTCGGGCTTGCCGAGGAGCTCGAGCGGGGAGCGCCCGTCGGGATTGCCACGGAAGTACTCCATGAGGGAGCCGGCCGGGGACACCGGGTCGAAGGTGGGATTGGTGACGGCGCGGCAGATGCGGCCACCGATGGCGTGGTACTTGCGGCCTCCCACATCGGCCCACTGGATCACCCGGGGTCCGTCGGCCGGGTTCAGGTGCCGGGTGAAGGCGTCGAGGGCCTCGTAGTAATGGTTGTCGGCGTCAAAGACCGGTGAGTCGACAGTGTGCATGGAGTGCCTTCCGGGTTGGAGACGAACGGGCCAACTTCTAAAGATTACGCACTGCCGGGGGACCCGCCGCCGCGTGGCCCACCCCGGGCGGATCGACGGCCCAATCCGGCGCCTCGCCCCATTTCTCGCCGTAGACCAGCTCTTGCAGGGGACGCCGCCGTACGGGACCGTGTCTCCCCACCGGGCGCCCCAGGGTGATGGTGGCGCAGATCAGCGTGCTCTCGGGAATCTGCAGGAGGGCGCGCAATGCGGGCTCCACGGCATAGTGCCACCCCGTCAAGACGCCGCCGTAGCCGAGGGCCCGGGCCGCCAGCAGGAGGTTCTGGCAGGCCGGGAAGACCGACGCGCCATCGGCCGGGGAGGGATCCCGGTACGGGACGAAGCAGGCCAGGACGACCGCCGGGACCGCTTCGTAGTTGTCCACGTAGTGCTGCATGGTGCGGGCCACCCGCGACTTGGGCGAGTTCGGCTCCGCCCCCGATCCGCGGTCGTAGCCGTCGGCGTCCCGTTTGGTCCCCCAGAAGCGGCGAGCGCCCTCACCGATCAGTCGTTTGGCCTCCTGGGCCAGCGGACCGGAAGTGAGGACGACGAAGCGGAAGGGCTGACGGTTGGACCCGCTCGGCGCCCTGGTGGCGGCGAAGAGCATGTCGCGCAGGTCGCTCTCGGCGATCGCCTCGTCCTTGTAGCGCCTGATGGCCCGGGTGGTGACGAGACCTTCGTAGAGCCCGACCCGCTCGCGGTCGACGTCGTCGTGGTGGCTGGTTTCTCGGTCGCTCGTCATCGGGTCAGACCGGAGGTTATCGGTCGATGTAGAGCTCGGGCCGGCGGCCCACTTCGAGGAGCGTGCCGACCCCGTCCCTCTGGTAGGCCAGATGAAGGTCGATGCGCTGCACCAAGAGCTCCGGCGAATGGGTGACCCCCGGGACCGCCCGGGTTGCTTCGGCGACCACGGTCCCGGTCGGGGCCACAATCCGGCTGGCGCCCAGCAGTGTCGTCATCCCGTGTGCACCGCACTGGTTCGACTGGATCCACCACTGGCTGTTGGCCAGCGCCAGCGCAGGGTAGAGGACGTCCCAGGCCGCCGCTCCTTCGACCTCATAGGACGCCGGAGCGACGACCAGTCGCGCCCCCCGCCGCGCCAATGTCCCGGCGACTTCGGGGAAGTCCCCGTCGAAGCCGATGACCACACCCACCACCCCGAGCGCCGGGTCCTCGAACGTGGTGAGTCGGTCGCCGGCGCGAAACACGGAGGGCTCCAGCGTGGGCGGGTAGAGGTGGGCCTTGCGGTGCCAGGCCACCAGGTCGCCGCCGGGGTTGAACACGAGGGCCGTGTTGAAGAGGTCGCCCTTCTCGTCCAGTTCGGGCATGCTGCCGGCGACGAGCCACAGGTTGGCGGCACGCGCCGCCGCGGCCAGCCGCTCGCCGCGGGGACCGTCACGTGGCTCGGCGGCCGCTTTGGCGTCATCGGCCAGGCTGACCGGGTCGTAGCCGCAAGCCCAGAGCTCGGGTAGGACGAGCAACTCGACCCCGCGGGCGGTCGCCAGGTCGACCATGTCGAGTGCGACCTGCAGGTTGCGTTTGGGCTCACCGGGCACGGCCAGCCACTGCGCTATCCCAACCTGGAGATCTCGCTTCACATCCGCTCCCGGCCCGCCGCTCAAGAACTTCCCGTCGATTTGAGGACCCACGGTAGGACGGGACCGTTCTTGGCCGGTTTCCGCTACATGAACGCACTGTTACAAGGTCGGGTCCCGAGGACCTGATCTCTGGTCAGTCATCGATGGCTTGGTAGACAAGCGCGCGGAGCTCGGCCCGGATGGGGTAGGCCACGGAGGGGATGAGCTGGGTCATGAAGACGGCGAAGAGATCCTCGACCGGGTCGATCCAAAAGGCCGTGCTGGCCGCGCCCCCCCAGTAGAACTCCCCAGGCGACCCCGCCATCCCGGTGGCGGCCGGGCCCAGGCCGACGGCGAAGCCCAGACCGAAGCCGACGCCGTCGAACCCGGCCTCACCGAACCCTCCGACGGCCACGTCGGCCAGGGTGGCGCCGCCCGGGAGGTGATTGCAGGTCATGAGCTCGAGGGTCTTGCGACCGAGTATTCGTCGCCCGTTCAGCTGCCCCCCGTTGACCAACATCTGACAGAAGGCGACGTAGTCGCTCGTGGTCGAGACCAGCCCGCCTGCTCCGGAGAGGTACGAGGGTGGGCGCAGATAACGGCTCTGCTCGGGCGCTTCGAGCAGGGATGGGGTGTTACCCGGTTGGAACTGGTACAGCGCGGCCAGCCGGTGCGCCGCGTCGGGCGGCACGGAGAAGCCGGTGTCGCGCATGCCGAGCGGCTCGAAGATCTGGCGGCGCAGGTACTCGTCGAAACGGTCTCCCGCCAATATCTCGACCAAGCGGCCGACGATGTCGGTGGACAACCCGTAGTTCCACCGCGTGCCCGGGTTGAACTTCAACGGGTGCTCGGCCAGCAGGGACGTGACGCCCTCGAGGGTCAATCCCTTGGACCGGGCCTGGCGCGCCTCGGCGAAGGCGTCGTCGATGGGATTGCCCGGAAAGAGCCCCCCGGGAGGCCCGTCATGTGCATGAGGACGTCTTTGACGTTCATGGGGCGGGGGGGTTTCACGGTGATGATCGTGCCGTCGGGTTGCGTCTCGCCGACCCCGAGATTGCGCCACTCGGGTATGTAGCGGTGCACGGGGTCGGCGAGTTGGAACATCCCCCGCTCATAGAGCTGCATGAGGGCAATCGACGCGATGGGCTTGGTCATGGAGTAGATGCGAAAGATGGCGTCGTCCTCGGTCGGGCGCGCCCGTTCCCGGTCCATCAGCCCGAGCGAGCGCTGATAGGCCAGCCGTCCGCCCCGCACGACGGTGATCTGGCACCCTGGGAGTCTCCCGGGCCGCACGTATTTCTCTTCGAAGTGCTCGGTGAGGCGCTCCAGCCGGGCTTCGTTCATCCCCGCTGCATCGGGCTCGACCTTCACGTGCGCCTCGTTCCTGGACCGGGTAGGACCGCGCCGTCCCGGCTGCCCCGGGGCGCGACCCCATCGAGAGTATCCCTACCTGGTGCGGGTCGTCCCCTTGGCGTGCGGCCGCTGGCGCAGGTAGGCCGCCGTGTTCTGCAGGAACGCGCCCACATCTTGCGCTTTCGATGCGGCGATATCGGCAAAGTACGCGGGCACGTAGACCTGCGCCGCCCCGGAGGCCAGCCCATCCAAAATGGCATCGACGGCGACCGACACGGGCTCGGCGGCTATCGGCAGGTCGGGAATGTCGTTGTCCGGCAGGCTGAAGAGCTCAGTGTCGATGACGGCGGGGTACACGACCATGACCTTGACGCCCGTCTCCCAGAGGTCCACCGCCATCGCCTCCGAGTAGGCCGTCAGGGCCGCCTTCGAGGCGTCATAGGCCGCCTCTCCGGGTGCACTCAGGGTGGCCGCGATGGACGAGATGTTGACGATGGTGCCGGCGCCGCGCTCCAGCATCTGGGAGAGCAGTGCCATGGTGAGGCGAATCGGGGAGAGGTAGTTGATGTGCATGACGTTGGAGATGGTGTCGATATCGAGTGCCGTGACGTGCCGCCGCTTGGGGATGCCGGCGTTGTTGACCAGCAGGTCGACGCCGCCGAAGGCGTCGACCACGTCGACGCTCAGTTGATCCACCGCGTCGAAATCGGACAGGTCGACCACCCACATCCGGCTATCGGGAGAGTGCTCCATGCACCGGTCGACGACGTGGGCCAGCCGGTCACCGCGCCGGGCGCAGATGCCGACAACGGCTCCCGCGGCAGCCAGCGCCTCGGCCAGGCCGGCCCCGATGCCCGACGAGCCACCCGTGACCAGGGCGCGACACCCCTTCAGGTCCACTCCCATCGCTGACCCCCCCTTCTCCCGGTTCGCCCCGGCACCGTACCGTGTCGACCCCGGGCCACCTTAGGCAGTCGAGCCGGCGCGAGCTACTGCGTTTCTTGCTGCGGAGTGGCGGCGTCAGCCACCAGTTGGTACCCGATGCCGGGAACGGTGCGCAGGAGTCGGCCCTCGTCGTCGTGCAGCTTTTTGCGCAGCCGATGGGTGTAGACGCGCACATAGTTGGACTCCGCTCCGTAGCCGGGCCCCCAGACGTCCTTGAGGATCATGTGGTGGGTACACACCTTGCCGGCATAGCGGGCCAGGTAGGCCAACAGCTCGAACTCGCGGCTGGTCAAGGCGATCGCAAGGCCGTTCCTGGTGGCCATGTGGTGCACCATGTCGATCTCGAGATCGCCGACCCTCAGGGTGGCGGACGCCTCTGTCCCGTTGCCGGTACGCGCCGCCGAGTGACGCACGGCCACGCGCAGCCGCGCCTCGAGCTCGGCCATGCCGAACGGCTTGGTGATGAAGTCGTCTGCACCACCGTCGAGCGCCTCGACCTTGCGGCGCTCGTCGCCGTAGGCCGACAGGACGATCACGGGAACGTCAGAGAACTCCCGAATACGCCGGCAGACCTCGAGCCCGTCGAGATCGGGCAGACCGAGGTCCAAGATAACCAGGTCCGGACGGAACAGGGCCACCTGCGCGATGCCGTCGGTGCCCGACTGCGCCGTCGCCACCTCGTCGCCGCGCGCCGTCAGCCCGATGCGGAGCGCCTTGACCAACGCGGCGTCATCATCCACCACCAGTACCTTGGTCACGCGGCCCGGTCCCGTTCACGCATGCTGCGCGACGTTCCCGAGAGCGGGCACCGTAAAAACCACGCGTGCACCACGCGTCACTGCGGGATCGATCCAGATGGTGCCGCCGTGCGCCTCGACGAATGCCTTGGCTATCGCCAAGCCGAGGCCGGAGCGGGCGCCGCCGCCGTTCTGGCTGAACATCTCGAATACCCGTTCTCTTTCCTCGGCCGCGATACCCGGGCCCTCGTCGGCCACGGATATCTCGACGAACGGTACCGCAGGGGTGCCGATCGACCGGGCGCGAATACGGATCGGACTGCCGTCCGGGCTCAGACGCGCCGCATTCTCCAACAGGTTGGCCAGGACCTGGCCCACCAGGACATGGTCGATCTCGAGCAGCGGCAGATCGGATGCTGCGTCAAGGTGCACCCGGTCTCGCGGCACCAGGCCGCTGACGGCGGCGAGGGACTCGTCCACCAGCTCGTCGAGGGGCATGAGGGTGGGCCGGACGGCGAGGGCCCCGGACTCTATGCGGGTCATGTCGAGCAGGTTGGTGACGAGACGGGCCAGCCGATCGGATTGGAGCTCGATCAGTTCGAGCAGGTCGGCGCGATCGACGTCGCTCAGGGCGGTACCGTCCTGGCGCAGGCTGGAGACGGCCGCCTTGACCGACGCCAGCGGTGTGCGGAGATCGTGCGAGACCGCTCCCATCATGGCACCGCGCCAGCGGTCGATCTCCTCGAGCAGGCGGGTGCGCAGGACCTGTTCTTGCAGCTGCGCCCGCTCCACGGCCAGGGCGGCCTGGTTGGCAAATGTCCCGAGCAGGGCGCGGTCCTGTCGCGCGAACTGCACTTCTTGAAGGACGAGCAGGCCGACGGGGCGGTTGCTCGCGACGAGTGCCACGGCCACCCGACTCGGTGATCCTCCCCTGTCCCTGCCCAGCGAACGGATCTGTCCACCGCCCGCCGTGAGAGACGTCAGCTCGTCGGCGGTGAGCTCCTGACCGGCGCGCGCCGCCACCCGCAGGTCGGGTCCGGCGCCGCCCGCGGCAAGGGCGGCGGCCGGGAGCAGCAGCGCGGTCCAGCGCGGCGAGAAGGCGGTTTGCACCGTGGTGACAATGTGATCGAGGAGCTCGCTGATGCCGATGTCGCCGATCAGCGCTTGGGAGAGCTCGAACAGCCGGCCCGCGTCCTGCTCGCGGCGGCGCGCCTCATCCCGGGCCGCATGGAGTTGGGTGACGACCCGGGTCACGACGAGCACCACGATGAGATAGACGAGCAGGGCGAGCCAGTTCGCGGGGGCGTGAACGGTCAAGGTGCCATAGGGGGGCAGGAAGAAGATGTCGAAAAAGAGGAACCCGACGACCGCGGCCACGGCGCCGGCCCAGAAGCCACCGACCACCACGCCGATGATGACGGGAACCAGGAAGACCAGAGCGGGCGTGGCGATGCTGAGGTGCGAACGGAACGGCAGCAAAACGGCCAGGAGCACACCTTGCGCGGCCAGGGCGGCGGACGTACCGACGGCGGCACGCCGGTACGTTCCGTTGAAGGCCTGCAAGCTTGGCATCGCGTTCGTCACAACTTCCCGGGGAAGAGATACCCCGTGGCCGAGTGTACCGACGCCCCGACCGGCTAACTCCCGACGAGGTCCGCGAAGGCCGCCGCGGCGGCGACGTGGGCGGCCTGTCCCATGGTGCGGTTGAGGTGGGCCAGCGTCCTGGCCCGGCGGGGGTCCCGGATCAGATACCGGCCCACGGCCAGCAGGTCGGCGGACCCGTCGGCCTTGCTCAGCGCGAACACGGCCTGGTCGACCAGGTTCTCGTCGGGGCGATCGCTGATGCCCCGGTACACCGACCAGTCGACGCCGGCGCGTTCGCAGGCCTCGGCGACGCCGGCCGCCTCCATGTCGACTGCCCCGAAGCCCGATTCGAGAATGGCGCGCCACGCCTCCTCGGCGGAGAGGAGTCCATCGGTCGTCATCAGGTTGCCCTCGGCGCGCCGGGAGGGGAGCGGGTGGGAGCAATACAGCGGACCGTCGGGGTAGAGCCGGACTTGTCGCGGCACGATGAGCCCGCCGACCGGGAGCGCCGGATCGAGGCCGCCGGCGATGCCCACGACCATGACATGGTCGAAGGTACCCAGTTCGAGCATCCGCTCGGTCGTCCGACGGGCCGGGGAGGGCCCCACGCCGAGGACTCCGGCCACGACCGTCCAGCTCCCGGCCGTGCCGCTATGGGAGAACGGGGCGTCACGGCCCGTCCGTCGCAGGGTGCCGGCGCGCACCACGGCCCTGAGCTCGGGGCGCATGGGGGCGAGGACGGCGACGCGCCTGGTGGGCCGTGCGCGAACCGTCACCCCTCCATCATGGCGGAGCAGTCGATAGCGTGGGAGACGCGGCCCGATCGGGCGCCGAGAGTGGGAGGAGCGACATGGCGAGCGCCGAGCAAGTCGTGCGGGATTTCTGTGCCGCCGCAGGCGAGGGAAAACCCGAGACGATGCGAGCATTCTTCTCTGACGACGTGGTGTACCACAACATCCCCATGGCGCCCGCCGAAGGGATCGACGCCACCATGGAGCTGATCGACGGGTTCATGGGGATGTTCGACAAGCTGGAGTTCGAGATCCACCATCTGGCGAGTGACGGCCCGACGGTGTTGACCGAACGGACCGATCACTTCACCTTGAACGGCAAGACAGCGCCGCTTCCGGTCATGGGAGCGTTCCACGTGGTCGATGGCAAGATCACCGCCTGGCGCGACTATTTCGACATGGGCCAGGTCACCGCCATGCTGAGTGGGGAGTGACTCAGAGGCCGCAGGCGAAGCGTGAGCTCCACGGCCGCCAGCCGTCGCGCGCATACAGCTCCAACGCAACGTGGTCCTGCACGCTGGCCGGAGCTTCATACGGCCAGCCTGAATACCCGAACGAGCGCCAGGTGCTGATCAGGATCCCGTAGGCCCCGGACGGGGCGGCCGGACTGTTGTACTGGTCGCCCGACTCGTGGACCCGGATGCACAGCCAATCGCCGGTGTCGACACTGGTGGCGTCGGTCACCGGCGGCGGCGGTGGCGGGGTCGGGGCCGGGGTCACGACCGGAGCCGCTGGAGGAGCGGTGGTCGGGATGGCTGCCGCCTTGCTCGCCGGCGCGGTTGTCGCGTGCGTCGATGTGGTCGGTGACTGTGTCTTGGGAACGGCGAAGGCCGACAGCGCGCTGTGGGACAGCGTGGCCTTGGCGCCGCTGTGCGTCGTGTGATGGGTTGCCGCCTGCGCCGAAGCGGGCTGGCGGCTGATGGACAGCGTGAAAATACCTGTGGTCATGAGTGCGATGACGGCGATCGCCGTCGTGAGTGCAATGCGGATCCGCACGG
>Ga0302325_10032822_pt1 | contig 10649 bp, 14 predicted proteins | sample Palsa_T0_2_FD_201948 | JGI IMG/M metagenome (GOLD analysis project Ga0302325, IMG submission 201948) | Peat permafrost microbial communities from Stordalen Mire near Abisko, Sweden - Palsa_T0_2 | ecosystem: Environmental > Terrestrial > Soil > Palsa > Peat permafrost | place: Sweden: Abisko...
CGTGTTCTCAATAATGGAATGATTATGGTAGGAGGAAGTACTCACAGTGGGTACGCATAGTATCCTGCATCATAGCCCCGCATGATGGCGCCGAACCTAGCACACCCATGACCCCACTCCCACCCTCCACCAATGTTCTCCAAGCCTTCCATCATTGTCACCTCGCTATTGATTTTATTCCACATCTCTGAAAGATTCATGCTCTCGACCTCTTCACGCGTCTTTGGAGAATGGACAGTCATGTCAAAAATAGCGAGATGGCATCGCCGCAAGGTGGCTAGCGCTTCACTACTGTGTCTTGAGTTCATCAGGTTCTGAATCATCTCATCATCGAGTTGTTGTGGTGGCTGACTGATGGCTGAGTCTTTCTGGCTTTCCTTCCAGTTTCTCAAATAGGAGTCGGAGAGGTATGAATAATGGAAGCCAATCTCTTTAATAACGGATGGCGTCCACCACCAATTCTCGAGCATGATATTAGGAATCTCACCGAAATCTCGGACAGTGGTGACGTGAAAGATAGAGTATTGAGTGCGGGTTGTTTGGCTATGGATGGCGTGTCCAAGCTCGTGAAAGAGTGGGCGGGCATCGTTGTGCTTCAACAAGCCTGGTTGGTCGGGGAGAGGCTTCGAGAGATTCATAACAAGAGCAGAGGCAGGGTATTGGCGTTTCCCTGAAAGCGCAGTGTACCCCTGGTAGATGTTAGTTGCGCTATGAATGATGCGACAGAACGACTTACAGGCCGCAGGTTATAATGCCCTGCATGGTTGTACTTGTGATCACGTGGAAAGAGGTCGACGTACAGGTATCCAAGAAATTCCCCTCCATTAATGGAATCTTCCCAAACACTAAAGACCCTTACTTCAGGATGCCATGTCATGACATGTTCCGGTCCAAACTCAGAAAACTGGTCTGAAGTTATCTCGATAAATTGAAGTCCGAATAGCCGGGAGAAGGTCGACATCATGCCAGCGAGGGACCGTTCTAGTGAAAAATATTCCGAGAATTTCTTCTCGTTGAAAGAGTGGTCCCTACTTTTGGTGAGGTTGTTGCAAAAACTGAAGTCCCAGGTATGAAATCTAGTAATTTTCTCTACTTCATTTCCGGCTGCGTCTATTGTATTCATGCTCCCCAAACCAGCGTGTTTGAGTTTCGACAGCGCATCCAATTCGAATCTGGCGATAGGTGTCAGCCTCTCTTTGATATCGCTGATGAAGGCATTGACAAAGTCTGTGGAGTCTGTCATCATCATTTTGAGTTTGAATACAGCGTAGTTTGGGAACCTAGACATCTCGGAATCAGTATTACTTTACCAGAACATCTCGATATGCAATATCTCCAGGGGCAGGTGGAAGAATCTTTGACTTTGCAAAGTTTCGTGCGATATATGGGTGAGGGGATTCAACTCTAAACCGTACATACCCGAGCAGCCTAGCAGCTTCATTTCTCAAAATAATGGTTTTCTTCAACCTTGGAACATTGTCCAAACATCTGTTGTCATAGCCAACGAACACTTTGAGTCTCGTTGCCTCACTCTGAACGAATCGCAGTGCATATTCAATATGTGGCTTCATGAAAGGAAGCCACACCCTGCCGGCATTTTCCCCATCTCCGGTTTTCAGACTTGCCAGAGAATCTCTGGGGAAACCATCGAGTTCTCGAATGGTAAGCCATATGCCAGTGCTTCTATTGAGGGATTTAAGGTACGCAACCTTCAACTCCTGAAGCGACGTCGGTCTGAACTGCCTTGAATTCCTAGTCCATTCCTCAAAAATTCTCCATGCACAAGATCTAGATACAACTGGGATTCTGGATCTAATGTCTCCTTTCTCTTGAAGACAGCGTTGATTAGCTGGAATAAGTCTTCTCGCACCAGCGTCTGAGCATCGAATCCGCTGATAAGTGCTTCAGATGAGTTGCTAGCATCTCGCAATTCTTTGGAGGTGGACGTTGAGCTGAAAAATTTGAACAGCTTTTTTAGAGCGATGTTATTGTTCTCGTCTTCAGCGAGAGGAAGCAGAACATTGGTGAAAGTGGCATCTTCTGGAAGGACTGTAGCTACAATCTCGTCCTGAAATTTGCGTGTGTTATCAAGAATTGCACGAATACCGCTGAGAACGCTGGTAGGATTGTGATTGAAGTTAGGTGGCGCCTGAGGAGGCATTTGGAAGCCTGTACTGGCCATGTCGGTCTGGAGATTTGAATTGAAGCTTTGCTTGGCAAACAGTGCTAAGTAACATCACATGTAGGAGGAATCTTCAAGCTGCAAGATGTTTCTAGAGTTTAGTTGAGCAGACTTTGCTTTTATTACTTCGTTCCGCCTAGGAAGCTACGGCAAGCCGTATTAGGAAATTTATCACAGTAGATAAAGATTGTACTGTGCCGGAACTTCACATATCCTGGCGTACTAAACGATATACTCACCTAGTCCCGCGAGACTGATTGGGGTGAGAAATATGTTGACCTCCTGTATTGAGAACGGGCAGAGGCGGTGGTTTGTGGCAACCTCAGCCCCACCAGCAGCATGTTGCGATGCTGCGCCGTATTTGCTATTCGTTCCGGCCTCCTGCTGAACGAGAACGAGGCTCCCACAACGCTCGGTGAGCCTGACCGGGAGCGGCATGAAGCTCCCAACGCCCGCTGCGGGCGGACAGAATTAGATAGCCATGGTTGAAAGACCAATTTGACGTCGTAGTTGAGAGTGGCTCGGGTGGGTGATTGCGAGTAATCGATAGGAATCAAGAAATCCGAGCCATGGGGGTGGGGATCATCCACTGCTGGGTAAGTGGGGGTGTGCTGAAATCTACTGTACCGAGAACAGCACTAGTGGGGTAACTTACCTATTTCCACAATCAGTGCACACCCTAAAATATCAACGCATCTCGATAAAAATGTTTAATTATTAAATAACTACCAACTTAATATAGAGGGAAATACAACTTAAAAAGGAGACGCTATTTCGCCTTATAGAGGAGCAGAGTTTCGTTTTATGCTAAATATACTCTTTAGAACTTATTAAATATTCGCATTTCTTTATTGCTTACTAAGAAACTCCTCACATTATAAATAAATAAAACTAAATTATACATCATTAAGCTTAACATTTATTATATATTATATTTCAATTTTATTATAAAATAATTTGTGGTTATTTAATAACAAAATTTTAAAGTTGGTAAAGTGTTAAAAATACGGAGTAAGCGGATTTTATTTGGTGTGGGGCGGGTTTTGGTACGGGAAATCGGTTTACTCCGTAACCTTATGTAGGCACACTTGCAGCGACACCTCTAACGATAGCGATAACCACGAGCTCCCACTCTTGATCAACGTTCTCCTTCTTACTGATGAAACATCAACACTTCGCTCGATAACTCAACCTAAATGGCGAGCGTCGTAACCGCGTCTCCTTCTGCAAATTCCCCTGCGGCTTTTTCTCCCGCAAAGGAGTATCGGTGCACGTGGGAAAATTGCACCAAGTCTTTCTCCCGAGCTGAGCATCTTCATCGGCACGCCTTAAATCACGATGTAACTAGGGGCAATTTCACTTGCCAAAGATGTCAAGCAGTGTTCAGAAGAAGAGATCTCTTAGGTGAGTGAAAGATTCATCTGGCTTACTACCTTTCTACTCACGTGCAACTTGCTCATGAGGCTGCTTCGTAGACAGACATGTGGTGCGACATAAAGAGAAGGACGCTGAAGCAGGAGGAGAGGGGTTGGGGAAATTGCAAACTCGAAAGAAGTTATGGCGAGATTCTACAGGCGCTGTGGTCTCAAAGAGAAGACCTGAGCATGAGAAGAAAAATCGCTCCTCTGCTGCGACAAGCAAACGTCTGAAAGCCCAGGATCCTTTCCTCGAATGCATGAATGGACTTGCGAATCAGAAAGATATACCAATATCACCTCTAGAATCTGTTCATAAACACGTCTTAAACAGATCTGGCGAGACTGGATCAGCGGAAATCGTTTGTGAGTCGTCGCAATCAGACGAGATGTGGCCAGCTTTCAGCGAAGATGCCGCGTTGCCGGGAGACGATGGCGCTGGTGTGGAGTCCTATGAATTCTTATGCAATGCTTCATGGGGCTCACAATCTCAGGAAAGCACAAGCCCTGATATTCTTTACGATGACTTTTTTGCTCCAGATACAGGTGAGTAAGCTATGCTGTTCTGATGCATTTTCTCACAGCTCTGCAGCTAGTTCTTTCAATATGCCATTTACTACCTTGAGCTATTACAATTGGTTGTTTGCAAAAGAAACATGGCCTACGCTGGGATTGGAAGGTCCGTACTCAACTGCTAGCTCTTCGATATCTTCGTTTGATATATTTCCGGGTTCGTCACCCCAGCAGTATAGCCATCTTTCGAGAGGTCACCCGGAAATGTCACGCCAATCTATTACAACTAGCCAAAGTTTCAAGCAATCCGACCTCGAATTTCAAATGCCTAGAGCTGCCTCTGATTTCTCAAAGTGTTCCTTTTCTCAAGACTCAACTAGTCCAGAGACCTCTGCAGCCAACCAGATCCTGGCCCTGTCGCAAATGGCTGGAACGAATATGGCCGCCAGTCTTGGATATATTAATATTAGTATCTCTTCGTCAATACCAAATCAGACTAGGGAGAACATACCGATCAGCCCAGAATACCTTCCTACACCAGTAACCTCAGGGTTCAGTTGCGAGACGGAAAATAATGTGGATCAACCGAAACAGATCAGAAAGCTTCCAATCATCAATGACGCTGCTCAGCAGGCTGTTCTAAGTCTGATCGATCGTGCACGTCCTAAGGTGCCAGATGGGCCCGAGATAACCAGAGACCATCCTCTGCTATCTCTCCCATTGTTGCAGGAGTATTGTGATTCATATTTCACGCGGTTCAACATCTCATATCCGCTCCTCCACCAGGCAACGTTTGATCCGGCCCACGTTGATCCTTTACTTTTGACTTCTGTTCTTCTTCTCGGTGCCACCTATGGCAACCGGGACTCGCATCTTTTTGCGATTTGCGTCCACGATGTCATGCGAGCTCAGATTCTTGGCAGTCAGGATTTCACAACTCGACCCCCTTTGTGGATCTTGCAGACTATATTGTTGACTGAATGTTTTGGTAAATCCCGTGCAGGACAGATGCAACATGATATGTCACACCTGTTCCATGGACTCCTCATCAAGTAAGTCTCGAGTCTGCATTTTTCACAGTGGTCAATAAACTAGAAGACTTCTCCCATGCGGCACAACAGAGAGCTAACAAATGACAGTCTAATTCGAAGGAGCGACTGCCAATCGGCTCGTTGCCGCCTTCCCAAAGACCTTGAAAGTGATCTTGATCAAAGGTGGAAAGCTGAAGTTGATGCGGAGCAGAGGAGAAGGTCTGTCTCGCCACAATCTATTGCGCGATCACTGTGACGCTAATTCTCCGAGCAGACTCTCCTTACTATGTTTTATGTGGGACACTCAACATGCTGTATTATTTTCACAATCCCTTTGTATGAATGCATCAGAATTGAAACTCACACTTCCCTGGAATGAATCCCTTTGGCAAGCCGAGACTGCGGAGGAGTGGCATAGACTTCACTTGTCGGAACAGTCTCAGCCACTATACCTCTCTGTCCTAAAATCATACATCAATCCCGGCTCCGGATCAAGACTACGGGCTCTCAATGCTCTCTCAAGAGTCTTGATGTTGCACGGCTTAATGTCAGTTGCATGGGATCTGAATAGGCGAGATCAAACATCTCTAGGTGTGTCTTAACCAGCCAATGTGATCCCCTTTAGACTAACCCCAAAACAGGTCTTGTAATAGCCGGAAAAGACGAATCTTGGCAAACACGAATTGGTCGTTCTTACGATGCCTGGAAAGCAGACTTTGACGCTTACGGCAAAGAAACACTTCTCGCCCTTGACGATAATGATCCCTTGAAGCAAGAATTTCAAAAGTTCTGTACTGCTAATCTTGCCATCTATCACGCGGCGCAAATTGTTTTACATATTGAGATTAACGACCTGCAAATATATGCAGGAGCGAGTCATATCATTGGTCGATCAGTTACAAAAGGTGACCGAGAGCGCTCTCGGCTTCGAGTTGAGCGTTGGGCTAAGAGCAACTCGCTATCTCCCGCTAAGGCTGGTTCACATGCTGCATACATCCTGAGAGATGGGATTCGAAAGCTCAAAAATTGGGATGCGGGTGATTTCTTCCATTATCCTTGGTGTTTGTACCTGGCCACTTTGACGTGTTGGACATTTCAGGTTTGCAGCAAGAACGAGGTTGGTGATGAAGGATTTGTCAACGAAGAAGATGATGAAGAGAGTGATTGGGATTCGAGAGCCGAGATGAATGCACTTGTCAGTGCCATGGCAAGATCCAATCTTGAAGATTTAGGCAAAGTCTCTGGCAAATATCGTACCGGTGACCTACCTAGAGTTATGGCAAAGCATCTCAGCTCCATCCGTTGGGCTGTTGTGCAGGAAGGAATGATCGTGTTGAAGGGATTGGCAGGGAAGAGCAAAAACCGATGAAGTCAATAGATAAATTCGAAAACTCCAAGTTTGTGGATAGCAATTGATGCAGATCAGTTCACAATCTCGCTCGAATCCTTTCCTCAATCCTCGGCCAATTTCGGTCAACCTAAAGCCCCATAAGTCAGTTCTCACGACCCCTAAAATTTACCGTTCCAACAACAAGAACAAAAGCAAACTTACATCTTCGAGGTGATTATACCCTAGCAGTTTTGGAGACAATTCAGGGTCTCTCCAAGCCAAAGCCTCACCAGGAGGCGTCGGTACCATTCTCATCCTTTTATCCCGTTCTTCTTGTTCTGGCCCATCGTGAAGATGATAGAGATACTGCTGCAGATTTCCACGTTGCACTACCATTTCAGTGCGGCTTTTTCGACATTGCACATACACGCGCAACGCCATCTGCTTTTGTGCTGAGGATTTAGAAGTTATCCGGGAGAGACATTCTCCTAATACGGCACCATCTTCGAGTGACATTCCTGCCCTTGAAGCCGTCAGTACGGGAACATTTGAACGCAAGATGTTTTGACTTACCCAGAAGCTAAATATGGTAAAGTGGCGTGCACCGCGTCTCCAAGAAGAGTGAAGGCGCCGGAGGGATGACTCCAACTATCCATTCCATGACGAATACAAAGTCGCCATTTATATACCGACTCACACATACCCAAAAGCTTGGGTATCCTTGGATCCCAATCTTTGTAAAGTGCACGCATCTCCTCCACATTACCTTCCAGAGTCGATGCTCCTGCTGGCATATCATCCGGCACCAACAACACCATGTTAAACAGTTTACCACCCTTCAACACATAATTAACAGCGTGCATATCTGGACCCAGCCAGTAATTAACTTGCGGATCCGTGACAAGAATTGCCAGTTCCGGATCCTTCATCATCTCTGACGTCGACAACAACAGCCGATACGCCAGGTCTCCAGTTGGAATTGGAGGGTCCTCTCTCCCCAACATAACCCCCCTTAACTTGCTATTAATCCCATCAGCGCCCACGACCAAATCAGCCTCAATCTCCATCCCTCTCTCTAATACCACACTCGCATGCTCCCCATTCTCACCCACTCTCACATCCACAACCCTTGAACTACACCTGACGCTCGCACCAAGCTCAACCGCTCTATCAAGTAGACACTTGTGTAGACTCGCTCTGTGGAAATCCCAGTAAAAGGTCCCAGGATACTGGGCGGCGGAATCGTGGAAGTTCATGGAAGAGATGAGGTTCCCTTTCCAGCCGAGCATGTTTATTTGCTTGGGCCTTGTGGCATGCTTGGAGAGGGCGGCGCGCATGCCCCAGGATTGGAGGACGCGACTGCTGTTGGGAAGGATTTGGATTCCTGCTCCGACCTATGCATTTTTGTGAGTTGGGGAACTGGGAAAGGGAAATGATGGTGTGGAATTACTTCAGCAATTTCAGAGGCCGATTCGAGGACGAGGACATCGTGACCAGCGAGCAGGATGGCAATGGCAGCGCCGAGGCCGCCGAGCCCTGCTCCGACCACGATTACCTAGTAAAGTGAGTGAGGTGTTTGTCCGTTGCCAGGTAGCAAGAGAAATGGGATCCGGGTACCTTTAACTTGCTGTCCTCGCCCCTCGAGACTTTTTGCTTCGCAGGTATATACCCGGACATATCACAATATAAATTAAAAACCCAATTACACTATTGAAATAACGCAAACTCGCTGATCACTGCCCACAAGTTAAGAAGGACATCTAACCCAGAGTATGAATCGACGAAAATCATTTCAATCCCCCTAGAATCTCGATACCTAGCACCAAATTGATGCTACTCCACTCTTCGCAGTGATACAGCGATAAGACATCTCGAGATGTCGCTCGACATCACGATTTGAGGATCTCCACCGGTTCGGAGCAGCAAAAGTGGAGGAGTGGGGGTGGATCCTCTCGATAACGAAAATGCGGGAACTTGCAGATCACTAAACTGTAAAAGGGGTCACCCGATATGCCGAAAAGGGTAATGTTTTGAGCAATTGTATTTTGTTGCCTTCATAATTTTTGATGAATACTGTATACATAGCGAATAAGTATTTGCAAAAAAATTTGGTGGTAATTTGGAAGTCTATAAGATGGGGTGAAAAGGAGATGGTATTCGCTTTGTTCAGTTTTTTTGATATTTCACCTCTCATACTTTTGCTGGATATCCGATTCAGGCTTGAAGACTAAAATCATGGATAGGGTAAGACTCAAATTTCAAGGATGAAATGAGTATGGCTGATGCAGAATGATAGTTCTCACTCAAAGGACGTACAGCGCTTGTGACGGGCGGTGCTCGAGGCTGCGGTCTGGCCTTTGCTGAAGGACTTGCTGAAGCAGGAGCGGACGTTGCCATCTTCGACATAATTTCTCCTATGGAGGCCTTCTTCGCAATTGAGAAAAGGTTTGGAGTGAAGGCAAAGCATTACATGTGAGTTTGGATGTCATTTTGTGATACACGCCTGCTGGTCAGCTAGCTGACTTGAAATTTTCAGTGTCGACGTGAGCAGCAAGGAAAGCCTTGAGAAGGGTTTTATAGAATTCTCTAAAGACTTTGGAGGGAAACTAGACACCTGCGTTCCTTGCGCCGGCATTAATCGAAATTTGAATTTCCTTGAAACCTCGTTCGAGGAGCACCAGAAGCTCATTGGTGTTAACGTGGTGGGAGTTTATCATACAGCACAACTAGCTGCCAAGCAGATGATCGCCAACGGAACGAAAAAAGGAAGCATTATCCTCGTGGCCAGTATTGCAAGCTACATGGCGATCAGAAGCCAGAAGAGCAGTGCATACTGTGGTACAAAAGGCGCTGTGAGGGCTATGTGCCCTGCAATTGCTGCCGAACTTGTCCAATATGTGAGTGTCTCTTGAGTGTTACAATCAGTCGACATCTCAAAATGTATTTACAAGCGACTTAGGGCATTCGAGTCAACTCGTTATCACCAGGCTATGTCAGGACTGAAATGACAGCCCCGGTAAGCACAATTCGTATAAACGGTAAAAGATCTACACACATTCTGATCAGACGAACAGTTCCCGCATCTCCTTGAGAGTTGGAAGGACGAGATAATGAATGGAAGAGTCGCGATTCCGGATGATATCCGAGGCGGATGTGTTTTCTTGGCGAGCGATGCCAGCTCCTACATGACTGGCCAAGACCTTTGCATCGACGGTGGGGTAACGAAGTGGTAAAGCGTTCCTGCTGCGGAGTGTTCTGGCAGAGCATTCATAAATGTATATACATATATATATATATGTATTTCAACTGAAGGCGACTTAGTTGGAGAGAAGAATCTGTCCATGCGCTCTCAAATACAGAAAACATGAAAATAAAATAGGGGGAGAAAAGGGGGATCTGCAAATCGCCTGCTAAACGAGAGGCGAAACGAGCTGGACTCGGTCACCGTACTAATCATGCAAAACGGTGCCAGAACCTGCCCATAGTGAAGTCATACCACGCCATTTTCACACCCCCATGCTTGCTTATCAGACGATTTACGGGCTGATTTAGAATCATGCTCCCTCTCCACTCTTATAGTACCCGCCGTTATCGTACGACCCAACGGGGCGCGTTCGTTGTGCTCAGTTGCACGCCCTCCAGCCTCCGAAAATGCTTCCGTCGAGCTTTCCACCTCAGCAACTAAGCCATTTGAGCCATCATGAAGCGTCCTCGCACAGAAGACTCAACGGAGCTTTCCCAGGCGGAAATCAATGGAGATTCGGTCGATGTACAGATGGTAAATGGAAACCATGATGCCAAGCAGGCGAAGGAAAGCTCGAATCACGTGGTTGTTGTTGGCGCAGGTCCAGGTGGACTCATGTTGGCGTATGCTACCTGTGAATATCTGTCATTTCTGAAAACCTTAAGCTAATTGTTATACCCAGGTCCAACTTGGTTCGATATGGAATCAAGACAACTATTGTTGATGACCGCGTTGACAAGACGTCCACCGGCCGAGCTGATGGTCTTCAACCGAAGACGATCGAGACGTTCAAGCAACTTGGCTTGGTTGGACCTCTCTTACTGAGAGGCGTCAGAATTTACGACATTTGCTTCTGGGTATGACCATACCTCTTAAATCTGACGCTTTGACGTTCCAGCCAAAATAATAAATCTCGTACTGCTCGCGTGACTAA
>Ga0302325_10032823_pt1 | contig 10649 bp, 8 predicted proteins | sample Palsa_T0_2_FD_201948 | JGI IMG/M metagenome (GOLD analysis project Ga0302325, IMG submission 201948) | Peat permafrost microbial communities from Stordalen Mire near Abisko, Sweden - Palsa_T0_2 | ecosystem: Environmental > Terrestrial > Soil > Palsa > Peat permafrost | place: Sweden: Abisko...
GCGTCTGCGCCTTCACCACGTCGATATCGATCCAGGCGAACGGGATCGCGAGCCGCTCGGCCGTCCACTTCACCTTCAGGCAATTGCCCGAAATCGGGTCGCCGTGGATCGTGATCATGTCGGCCGCCTCCGCGTCTTGCCTGCTTTGCCCGGCGTCTTTACGACCTCCGGCACGGCGCGACGAGACCGGATCGGAGGACCCCACGTGACCGCTCCCTTGACCTTCGCCGCCGCCGCTTTCGAGCCGGTCTACGGCTGGTTCGAGCAGCACGCCGGCGTGGCGGTCGAGGTCTGGGGCCTCGAGAACGATCGCGCCGCGGCGCTGCTGGCCTATTGCGACGGCCCTGCGGATGAATTCGGCTGGAGCAACTGGGCCCGGGCGGCCAACGAGGACCCGAGCGCGATCTGCGCCCTGTTCGAGCGGCTGCAACTGGACGCGGAGGACGCCGTGACGGCGCAGCTCACGGCGTCGTTCCCGGGCGTGTTCACCACCGGCGCGCCAGCTTAGCGAACGGCCGAAAAGGCGCGATCGACGCCAGGGCCCGTAGGAGCCTCGCTGGCGGCCGAAGTCATGTTACTGGTAGTACCCTAGCCGGGACCCCCGCCGCGGGGCTCTGGCGCCCCTCCAGGGCCGTTTAAACGGCATATGGCGCGGCGGGGACGGGTGCAACGCTCGCGCACAACCGGTCGGCCGCGGAATTGCGGTCCCGCAGCGACGCGTTCTAGTAGTGGGTCAAAATAACAGAGAACCGCTTCGGGGACGCGCCCAGCCGGCGATCGCCGGGCCGGCGGGGGAGGAACAGGGTGGCCGATATCGTGCTTGGCGGCGAAGCCGCGCCCGCCGCAGCGGCGGACTCCTACGGCGGATACGGGACGAAGCCCTATCGGGCCTACGTGCTGACCGTCCTGATGGTCATCTACGGCATCAACCTGCTGGATCGCGGGCTGGTCGCCCTGCTGCAGGAGAAGATCAAGCCCGAGTTCCACCTGAGCGATTTCGAGCTCGGGCTGCTCGGCGGCCCTGCCTTCGCGCTCTGCAATGCGTTCGCCAGCCTGCCGATCGCCCGCCTGGCGGAACGGGTCAAGCGGGTGAACGTGCTCGCGGTCTGCACGGCGCTGTGGAGCGTGATGACCGCGGTCTGCGGTCTGGCGGTCTCGTTCCCGATGCTGCTGGTGGCGCGCTTCGGCGTCGGCATCGGCGAGGCGGGATGCCTGCCGCCGTCGCAAAGCATGATCTCGGACTATTTCCCCGCCAATCGGCGCGCCTCGGCGATCGCCATCTATCTGACCGCGATCCCGATCGGCACCATCGTCGCACTCGTGCTCGGCGGCGTGGTGGCCGACCACTTCGGGTGGCGCGTGGCCTTCATCGCCTTGGGCGCACCGGGCGTCCTGGTCGCGCTCATCTGCCGGTTGACGGTGCGCGAGCCGCCCAGAGGCGGCGGGGCGCCGGCCAGCGATCCGCAAACGGCGACGCCCAATCTGAGGGCCGCGCTTCGGGAGCTGATGAGCAAGGCCAGCTTCTGGCATATCGCGCTCGCCACCGGCCTGGTGAACTTCGTGGCTGTCGGCAACGGCCAGTACATCGTCTCGTTCCTGCTCCGGGCGCATCACATCTCGCTGACCCAGGTGGGTCTTGTCCTGGGACCCGTGACCGGCGGGCTGACGGTGCTTTCCGTCTTCGGCGTCGGCAAGATATTGAATTTCCTGGCGGAGAAGGACCGGGCATGGCTGGCGCGCTGGCCTGGCGTCGGGGTGGCGCTCGGCGTGCCGGTTTCGGTGGCCGCCTACCTCGCCCCCTCGGTGGCGGTGATGATCGCGCTGCAGATGGTCGGCCTGCTCTGCACCAACGCCTATCTGATCTCGCTCTACACGACGGCGCAGGGCGTCGTGCAGCCGCGGGTCCGCGCCACGGCGAGCGCCCTGGTGGTCATCGTGATCAACACCATCGGCTATGGGCTGGGACCGCCGGCCATCGGCGCGCTGAGCGACTTCATGCACGCCCACGTAGTCGCGTTCGGCCTCTCGGACGCCGCGCACGCCAGCGCCAACGGCCTGCGCTACGCGCTCATCTGCGGCGCGCTGGTGAACCTCTGGGCCTCCGCGCACTATCTGATCGGCTCGACCAAGCTGAAGCGCGACTGGGTCGGATAGCGGACGCTTAGAACCAGCCCCGCCACTTGAACCAGGCGAGCGGGATGATGGCGCTGAGCGCGATGACGGCGAGGCCGTAGGGATAGCCCCAGGCCCAGTCGTATTCGGGCATGCCCTTGAAGTTCATGCCGTAGATGCCGGCGATCAGGGTGGGCGGGATGCCGACGATCGAGACGATGGTCAGCACCTTGAACACGTCGTTCTGGGCGATGCCGATCAGGCCGACCATGGCGTCGAGCAGGAACTGCACCTTGTCGGAGAGGTGGGTCTTGTAGTCGTCGAGCGACGCCACGTCCTGCTGCAGCGTCTTCATCCGCGCCATCAGCTTTTCGTCCGCCCAGCCGGCGGTCTGCTCGATGGCGAAGTCGACGCCACGGCCGACGCCCAGCAGCGAATCGCGGACCTCGGACACCCGGTCCCCGAGCCGCCCGACGTGGCGCAGCTTGCCGCGGATCGCCTTGTTCGAGCGGATCGCCTGGCGGCCACTGCCGGCGTCCGGCGTGTGGAAGGTCGACACCGACATCGCGCGCAGTTCGCCGGCGACCTGTTCGAGACTGTCCGCCAGATGATCGACAATCTCGCCGCAGAGATCGACGAACACCTCCAGGCTGGAGCCCGGCGCGGTCGCGGCGTCGGCGAAGCGCTTGCCCACCGCCTCGAAGCTCTGCAGGGCGGCGAACCGGACCGTGATCAGCCGCTCGCGCGAAAGCACGAAGCCGACCGGCGCCGTCAGCGGCTGGCCGTCGCCGGCCAGGGTGGTGAGCGGCACGCTGATCGAGATCACTTCGCCCCGCGCCTTCAGCCGGCTCGAGCGCTCGATCTCGTCGAGATCGTCGCGGGTGGGCAGGCCGAAGCCGGCGAGCGCCTCCACCTGCCTCACCTCGTCGGCTTGCGGTTGCAAAAGATCGATCCAGAGGGCGGAGGCTCCGGTCGCCTGGCTGCTCGGGAAGACGTTCAAGGCCTACGCTCCCAGCCCGCCCAGCAGCAGGTACTTGATCTCGACGTAGTCCTCGATGCCGTACTTGGAGCCCTCGCGGCCGATGCCGGAGGACTTCACGCCACCGAACGGGGCGACTTCGGTGGAGAGGATGCCGTCATTGACGGCCACCATGCCGTACTCCAGCGCCTCGGCGACACGGAAAATGCGGCCAATGTCGCGGGCGTAGAAATAGGCGGCGAGGCCGTATTCGGTGTCGTTGGCGAAGCGTATCGCCTGGGGCTCGTCCATGAACCGGGTCAGTGTGGCGACAGGGCCGAAGATCTCCTCGCGGGAGATGGCCATGGCCGGCGTCACCTCGGTGAGCACGGTTGGCTCGAAGAAGCTGCGGCCGAGCGCGTGGCGATGGCCGCCGACTTCGACCTTGGCGCCGCCCGCGACCGCGTCGGCCAGCAGCCGCTCGACCTTCTCCACCGCCTCCATGTTGATCAGCGGGCCCTGGACCACGCCGGCCTCGGCGCCGTCGCCCACCTTCATCGTCCGCACCCGCGCCTCGAGCTTGGCGGCGAAGGCGTCGTAGACACTGTCCTGCACCAGGAAGCGGTTCGCGCAGACGCAAGTCTGGCCCATGTTGCGGTACTTAGAGGCCAGCGCGCCCTCGACCGCCTGGTTGAGGTCGGCGTCGTCGAAGACGATGAACGGCGCATTGCCGCCCAGCTCCAGCGAGACCTTCTTCACCGTCGTGGCGCACTGCGCCATCAGCAGCTTGCCGACCTCGGTCGAGCCGGTGAACGAGAACTTCCGCACCAGCGGGTTCTGGGTCAGCTCCAGGCCAACCTCCCTGGCCCGGGTGGTGGTGACGACGTTGAGCACCCCCTTCGGCAGGCCGGCGCGGTGGGCCAGTTCGGCCAGGGCGAGCGCGCTGAGCGGGGTCTCGTCCGGCGGCTTGATCACCACCGGGCAGCCGGCGGCGATGGCCGGCGCGACCTTGCGGGTGATCATGGCGATCGGGAAGTTCCACGGCGTGATCGCGGCCACGACGCCGATCGGCTGCTTCAGCACCAGGATGCGCTTGCCGGCCGCGTGGGTCGGGATCACGTCGCCGTAGAGGCGCTTGGCCTCCTCGGCGAACCATTCGATGAAGCTGGCGCCGTAGGCCACCTCGCCGCGCGTCTCGGCCAGCGGCTTGCCCTGCTCGGCGGTCATCAGCCGGGCGAGGTCTTCCTGCGCGGCCATGATCAGCTCGAACCATTTGCGAAGGACGCCGGCGCGGTCCTTGGCGGTGCGGGCGCTCCAGGCCGGCAGCGCCGCGGCGGCGGCCTCGATGGCGGCTCTAGCGTCGGCGGCGTCGAGGTCGGCGACCTCGGCCAGGATTTCACCGTTGGCGGGATTGGTGACCGCGAAGCGCTGGCCCGCGCCGGCGGCGGTCCAGGCGCCGTCGACATAGGCGTCCGCACGCAGCAGGGCGGGGTCGGTGAGCGTCGGCATCGGAACTCCTCGGGCTGCGGATAGCCCCAAGATAGGCGCTCGCGCGGCGGTGCGTCAGTCGGCGGTTTTCGCCGCGCGACGGCTGACCAGGTCGGTCTGGATCCGCGCGACATCGGCCTTGGAGAGCTTGTAGGTCAGCAGCACCGCGATCGCGACGGCGGTGAAGATCGCCGCGCCCGGCCCGTAGGCGATGCCGAGGTTGCGGATGGTCGTGGCGGGGATGTGCGCCAGGGCGGCCGCATTTCCGATCCCGCCGTGCGGAAATCCGATCAAGTCGAGCGTCACGCCGCCGACGAAGGCGCCCAGGCCGCTGGAGGCCTTCGCCGAAAGGGTGATGCCGGCGAAGTAGAGGCCCTCCCGCCGCGCGCCGAACAGGTGCTCGTGCTCGTCGGTGGCGTCGGCCATCATCGACTGGAAGGCGATGGTGGAGAGGCTGGCGCCGAAGCCGGCGATGATCACCGCGACGCACAGCGCCCAGATGCCGCTGGAGGCCGGAATGAGCCCGGACAGGCGCAGCGTCACCGGCCCCGCCTGGCCGAGGCCGAGCATGACGAGGCCGAGCATGGCCGCGGTGCGTTTCTCCATCACCCCGGCGAGCCCGCTCGCCAGGAAAATGCCGCCGAAGGCGCCGACCGGCAGCAGCACGCCCAGCAACTCCATCTGACCGGAGTTCAGCTTCCAGAAGAACGCGTTGGCGTGCAGTGTGAGGGCGCCCGCCGCGCCGAGCGCCGTGAACAGGATAAGGCAGGGAAAGAACAGGCTGAGGAAGGAGCGGTTGCGCAATACCTCGACCACTTCCCCCAGAAGCTGACCAAGGCCGAAGCTGCGGCCGGCGGGCGCGGCGTGAAGGCGGTTACGGGCGCGCAGCGTACCCAGCGTACTGAGCAGCGCGCACGCCGCGAGGATTCCGGCAAAGGTCCAGGCGAGCGGCGGGTAGGCGGCCGCATGATCGCGCGCCTTCCCCGGCAGGAAGACCCCCCACATGAGCACCGTGGCGGTGATCCCGCCGACCACGGTGAAGAGGACCCGGCCGGCGACGACCGTCGAGCGCTCGGCATAGTCGTCGGTGAGCTCGGCCCCGAGCGCCATGTAGGGGACGTAAAAAAGCGAGATCGCGACCCTGAGCGAGAACAGCACCACCAGCGCGTAGCCGAACAGCGCCCAGCCGCCGAGTCCGCGGGGCACCGAGAACAGCAGGCCGAACGTCACCAAGAGTGGGATCACGCTGGCCAGCATGAACGGATGGCGCCGGCCGTGGCGCGAGCGGCTGTTGTCCGAGAGCGATCCGACGACGGGGTCGATCACCGAGTCCACCACCAAGGTGAGCCCAAGCGCGATGCCGGCCGCCGCGCCCGAAAGCCCACAGACGATTGTGAGGTAGTAGAGCAGCAGGGCGCCGAGGACGGTGGTGGTGATGTTCTCGATCAGCGCGCCGGAGCCGTAGACGCCGAGAGCGGCCAGGCCCAGCTTCCCGGAACGCACGGCGTGATTGTCGGCCGGCGGGGCCAGGGCGGCGTCGAGCGGCGGTCGGGGCTCGATGATGGGCGCAGGTGAATGGCTGGCCGGGACGCTGACTGACATCGGTTTCCTGGGTTCCTTGTCGCGGCCGGATCGAGTCCAGCCGTCTATTGGACGCATTGGTGACAGGCTCGCGCGGTCCCGCCAAGTGAACGATCGCACATTTGGGCGCGGGTCATGATCCGGCCGGCCCGGCGGTCGTCTGCTCCAGCTTGGCGAGTTCGCGCTCGATTCGCCGCCCCGCCATCGTCAGGTGGACGCGCATGGCGGCGGCGGCGAACTCAGGATCGCCGGTGCGCAGGGCCTCGACCAGCCGCCGGTGCTCGGCGAGCGTTTCCTCCGGCCGGCCAGGCTCCGGCAGCACCAGCCGGCGCATCCGATCCATCGGGGCGCGGGCGGCGTCCAGCAGGCGCAGCGCGCGGGGACTGCCGACGGCGGCGAACAGCACGGCGTGCAGCGCCTCGTCGAGGTCGTGGAAGCGGGCGAGGTCGCCCTCCGCCAGCGCGGCGGCCTGACTCTGCAGGCTGTCGTCGAGGCGCGCCATCAGGGCCGCGTCCGCCGTCGGGGCGAGACGGCGCATCGCCTCGGTCTCCAGCGCGGTGCGGATGAACAGGCTCTCACGCACCGCCGCCGGGCGGATCGGGGCGACGAAGCTGCCGTGCTGCGGAAACACCTCCACCAGCCCCTCCTCGGCCAGCCGCGCGATGGCTTCGCTGACCGGCGCCTTGGACACCCCCAGCTCGAGCGCGATCTCCTCCTTGCGCAGCGGCGCGCCGGGCGGCAGCGCCAGTTCGCGGATGCGCCGGCGCAGCACGCCGTAGACCCGGTCGGCCTTGGAGACCTCGCGCGGGTCGGCGATCGGGAAAGCCCCGGCGGCCATGGCTCAGATCACCTCCAGCGCGTCCCTGTCCGGCAGCGGCGGGAACGGCGCGGTCGGCAGGGTCTGGTACCAGAAGGCGACCGAGGCGATGTCGTCCTGCAGCGGCAGGTAGCGGCGGTCCTTGTCGGTGCGCCACCCTAGCGCCTGGATGGTGACGCGCAGGTTCGCCTCGAAGCGGATCGGGTCGGTGATGTGCCAGCGGTAGAGGCCGAAGCGCTGCTGCGAAGCGTAGACGCCGTCCGGCCGGATCACCTGCGGCATGCCGGCGTAGGGGGTGGTGAACTCGCGATAGCCGCTGGTCTGGCTGCGGTCGACGACGCCGGGATCGAAGTTGTAGGCGCCGCAGAAATAGTCCTCGGTTCCGGTGCCGCAGATGGTCGGGAATTCGTCGTCGCCATCCAGGTAGAACTTGATCTCGCCCTCGCCCCACCAGCCGGTGTTGTTCACCCCCCAGGCCATGTAGGCGCCGACATAGTGGCCGGCGCCGCTCACGCCGTCGAGCAGGGTGTAGACCTGTTTGTAAGGCAGCGGATTGGTGCGCCGGAACTGGGCGTGGAAGTAGGCGACGTCGCCCGGCACGTCGGTGAGCGCGTAGTTGATCTGGTAGTAGACGTAGATCGGCTCCTCGGCGAGGTTCTGCAGGGTGAACCGCGCTCGTTGGCGGAACGGCATCTCCCAGTAGCAGTTGAACGCGCGGCCCGGGTTCACGCAGACCGCCAGCGAGCTGACCTGGGCGTATTTCTCCCAGCCGCAGGCGAAGAAATCGCCGACCGGGCATTCGATCGAGGGCTGGTCCTGGCCGTCCCAGTAGGCGCGCAGGATCGTGTGGCGCCAGCGGCCGCGCGCCAGCGTCATCCAGATCTGCTGGATCGCGCCCGAGCCCTCGATATCCGCCAGGGTGAAGGTCTCGCCAGGCTGGATGATGACGAACGGCGAGACCTTCCATCCCTGGCCGAGGCCGCGCGCCATGTTGGCGGCCGGGCCGTCGACAGACATGCCGCCCCGGCCCTTCTCGCCGGTGAAGTTCTCCGGCGAGATCGAGCGCGATTTCGCCTTGGAGAGCCGCGCCAGGTTGCCGAGATGGAGGCCAAGGCCGTTGAAGTCCGACATTCAGGAGTTCCCAGGCGCCGCCGGCGGCGACGGCCACTCGATGGCTGACATGTCAGTGCGGGTGAAGTTGCGCCGCATCCTAGAAACACATCGCCGGTGCGTCTATGCTGATATTTCAATGACCGAGATCCCCAACGCCCTGCGCCTGAACGCGGCCGATAACGTCGTCGTCGCCATGCGCCGGCTCGCGCCCGGCGAGCCCGTCGCCGGCGAGGGGCTGGCGGCCGCCGAAGCGATCCCCAGCGGGCACAAGATCGCCGTGCGGCCGGTCCGCGCCGGCGAGATCGTGCGCAAATACGGCCAGGTGATCGGCGCGGCGACGGCCGAGATCGCGCCCGGCGCCCATGTGCACACCCACAACCTCGCCATGTCGGCGATGCGCGAGCCCGCCGGCGGCCGCATCGTCCAGCGCCAGGAAGCGCCGCAATTCTTCGACGGCTATCGGCGCGCGAACGGCAAGGTCGGGGTGCGCAACTACCTGGGCGTGCTGACCTCGGTGAACTGCTCGGCCACGGTCGCGCGCCACATCGCCGAGGCGGCCGAGCGCAGCGGCCTCCTGGACGACTATCCCGACATCGACGGCGTGGTGCCGATCACCCACGCCAGCGGCTGCGGCATGGCCGGATCGGGCGAGGGCTTCGACATCCTGCGCCGCACCCTCTGGGGCACCGCGGCCAATCCGAACTTCGGCGGCGTGCTGCTGGTCGGGCTCGGCTGCGAGGTGGTGCAGATCGGCAGGCTGAAGAGCGACTATGGCCTCACCGACAGCGAGACCTTCCACGCCTTCACCATCCAGGACTCCGGCGGCACCCGCCGCGCGATCGAGGAGGGCCTGGCGCGGCTGAAGGCGATGCTGCCCGCCGTCGGCGCGGCGCGGCGGACGCCCGTTCCCGCCAGCGAACTCAGCCTCGGCCTGCAATGCGGCGGCTCGGACGCCTGGTCGGGGGTGACGTCAAATCCGGCGCTCGGCGTCGCCTCCGACCGGCTGGTGGGGCTGGGCGGCACGGTGATCCTGTCGGAGACGCCGGAGATCTACGGCGCCGAACACCTGCTGATCGCCCGCGCCGAGTCGGCCGCCATCGCCGACAAGCTGCGCGCCCGCCTCGCCTGGTGGGAGGACTACACCCGCCGCAACGGCGCCGAGATGGACAACAACCCCTCCCCCGGCAACAAGGCCGGCGGCCTCACCACCATCCTGGAGAAGTCGCTGGGCGCGGTCGCCAAGGCCGGCGGATCGCCCCTGAGCGACGTGGTCGAATACGCCGCCCCGATCGCCGGGCGCGGGCTGGTGTTCATGGACAGCCCCGGTTTCGACCCCTGCTCGGCGACCGGCCAGGTGGCGTCGGGCGCGACCATGATCGCCTTCACCACCGGCCGCGGCTCGGCCTTCGGCTGCAAGCCCTCGCCCTCGATCAAGCTCTCCTCCAACTCCGAGATCTATCGGCGGATGGAAGAGGACATCGACATCGACTGCGGCGGCATCGCCACCGGCGAGGCCACGATCGAGGCGAAGGGCGCGGAGATCCTGGATTACCTGCTCGAGGTCGCCTCCGGCCGCCAGACCAAGAGCGAGGCGCTGGGCTACGGCGGCGCCGAGTTCGTGCCGTGGCAGGTCGGGGCGGTGATGTAGGCGGCCCGCCCGGCGTCAGAACTGGGTGTGGAAGCGGACCGCGCCGATCGAGACCGGGCCGCGGTCGCGGTTGTAGGCGGGGTTGGTCACGTACTGGTAGTCGAAGCTGATCCTCAGCGCCTTCAGCGCCGCGACTTGATAGTAGGTCTCGATGATCTGCTCGGGGCCGGGATGCGGCAACCGCCCGTCGCCGACCAGGATGCCGAGGCCGCCGTCGGCGAGATATTGCTGGTGGATGCGGGAGATCTGGTTGACGACGCCGGCGATGGCGTAGGTGTCGTCCGGACGGCCCCAGCGCTTGCCGCTGAGCGCGAGGCCGCCGGACGCCGTATCGTCGATATCCGCGAACTCGTAGGGCTCGACGTTTCCGTCCGCGAGGCCGGCGCGCAGGAAGGCGCCGAGGCCATCGGCGATCTGCTGCTGCGCGTTGACGCTGAGTCCCGGCCGGCTCCGGTATCGGCGCACCAGTGCGACCGACGCCGGCTGGCCGGTGGCTTCGGACAGCGCGATGGCGTCGGCGAAACTCCCCATGCGGCCGCGGCTGAGGAAGCCGGTAAGTTTCACCGCGCCGGATTGGCCGGCGATGTCGTGATCTTCCTCGATCTCGCCGACCAGCTGGAACTGGCGGAAGGTGGGATCGAGCTTCACGTCATTGGGCACGACGGACAGATCGAAGACGCCGCCGCGCAGCGCGAAATGGCCCGCGTAGAGTTCGGCCGCCGCGCCGTAGGTGAACCCCCAGGCATTGGCGGCGTAGTCGAACGTGCCGGCGTCGATGAGCGACCAGTTGAGGAAGTCGCCGCGCGCGTCATGGGCGTATCCGTTGGTGTCGAAGATGTCGGTCACCTGGAACTTACCGACCGTCAGCACGACGCGATCGGAGGTCTGCGACCCGCCGAGCTGGTTTAGGTCGGGGTCCAGGCGCTGGACGG
>Ga0302325_10032828_pt1 | contig 10647 bp, 8 predicted proteins | sample Palsa_T0_2_FD_201948 | JGI IMG/M metagenome (GOLD analysis project Ga0302325, IMG submission 201948) | Peat permafrost microbial communities from Stordalen Mire near Abisko, Sweden - Palsa_T0_2 | ecosystem: Environmental > Terrestrial > Soil > Palsa > Peat permafrost | place: Sweden: Abisko...
GAACCATCTCCTCGGGGAAAAATCTGCGTGCCACGCCGGATTGATTGGTAATCACAATCACTGGAATTGCGCCCAGATTCAATCCGCGGATGGCAGACGCCACCCCGTCCAACAAGTGAAAGCGGCTCAGATGATTCAGGTAGCCCACTTCTTCGAGTATGGTGCCGTCGCGATCTAGAAAAACGGCGCGGCGTGGCGCGGCGGCGAGCACGTCAGGCGCGCTCCAACCAATTTCGTGCCGCGTTGTAAACCGCGCCAGCCTGAATACGTTTCATGCAGCGATGGTCAATGGGGCAAGTCCGCAAAAAACACGGGCTGCAAAATACAGGTTCTCGCACCAGGATGCGATGCGGCGTCAACGGCGCGGTTCCTTCCGGGTCCGTGGGGCCAAAAACGGCCACCACCGGAATGCCGATGGCCGCGGCCACATGCATCGCGCCGGAATCGTTCCCCACGAAAAGCCGACACCGCGCCATCAATGCGGGAAGTAAGGCGACATTGGTGAGGCCGGCCAGGTTGATGGATGGCTGCTTCATGCACTGGGCAATGCGCGAGGTGATTCCCCGTTCCGAAGACGTGCCGAACAATATCACACTGGCGCGAAAGTCATCAATCAGACGGTCGGCCACTTCCGCGAAGCGTTCCGGCAGCCAGCATTTCGCGGAACCGTAGGCCGCCCCGGCGGCAAGGGCCACGCGAGGACGATTCGGCGGAGCGCCTGCTTTCTTCAACACGTCTTCCGCAGACTGAAGCGCGTCGGCGGAAACATGCAGCCGCACCTGGGTGATTTGCGGAGCCTCGTTGCACCAGCCCGCGCGGCGCAGAAGTTCCATATAGTAGTAAGACTCGTGCTTGGGGATTTCTCCCGCGCGGGGAACACGGATTTTGCGCGTCAGCAGAATGCCGCGTCCATCGCGCGAATATCCGATGCGTTCGGGAATTCCCGCGCGCCATGCCAGCCATGCGGAGGAAAACGAATTCGGAAGCAGCAGTGCGGAATCAAGCCGCTCGGCGCGAAGTTTGATGGCCGTACCTTCCATGGCGCGGAAATCCTTTAGGCCGCCTCCGGCGTCCAGTGGAATCACGCGGTCCACGAAGGGCTGTCCGGCATAGATTTCTGCCACACCCGGGCGCGAAAGCCCCACAATCTCCGCTCTAGGCCAGCGCGCGCGGACCGCTTCCATTGCGGGAATCGCGAGAATTGAATCGCCAATCCAATTGGGGGCGCGAACCAGAATCTTCATGTTGCCATGCTCGCACGGCGGCGCTTCGCGGCATCGAGGACTACACGCCAAAAGTCTTCGGCTTCGGGCAGATGCAGAGAGATTCGGACGTAATACAGCGGAAGGCGAGTGAAGGCTGCCATGTTTAGATTGCAGGCATCTTTTTCCGTGCAGAGAAGCGACGTGGCCTGCGCCTCGAGGGCACGATCTTGTATGTTTTTCGCGTCAGCCGATGAATAGCGGTGATGGTCTCGATAGCGAAGTTCTCCGCAGAGATTTAAGCCCCAGCTCCGCGCGTTGCTGAAAAAGGCACCGGGATTGCCGATGCCGCAAAATGCGAACATCCGCTCCTGTTCAGATGCGGCGGGCGACAGGATTTCGTCGGGCGCATCGGCGCGATATATCCCATCCAGCCGCATTTGGGCGTAGAAAATCGGGGCAGAGGTGCGGCGCGCAATCAATGCCTCGAGCGCAGGCGCGCTGTCAGTTCGCGTAATTACCACCACGTCCGCACGGCGCAGAGCGGTAATTGGTTCGCGCAATCGTCCGGCAGGCAGCAGATCACTGCCAAACGGAATTAGGGCATCCACCATGACAATGTCGGCGTCACGCGAGAGCTGCAAATGCTGAAAACCGTCATCGAGTACAAACCAGCGGATGCCGCGACGATCGAGTTCGCGGCCCAGCGCGCAGCGATTCGATCCCACTCCAAACCATGCCGTAGTCGCGGGAGGCTCGCGATTTCCCAGACGTCGCGCCAATAGATTCACTTCGTCAGGCAAGCCTTCAGGAGCATCTGCGCCGGAGAAAATCATACCGTTGCGCGGTAATTTGCCACCTTGCAAAAAACCACCATAGCCGCGTGTGAGCACCGCGGCTTCTTTGTTTTCGGCTGTCAGACGCTCCATCAGCCACAGCACCATGGGTGTTTTGCCTGTGCCGCCGGTGGTGAGGTTTCCTACGCTCACCACGGTGCCTTGCAGCGTGCATTGCCGGAGAATTCCCATGCGGTAAGCCCCGGCGCGCAGTTTCACAGCTGCCAGCCAGAGCAGCGACAGCGGCCAGAACGCCAACTGGGACGCCGTCATTCTGACGCCCGCTTTGCGCCATCTCGGACAATATCGGAGTTAACGCTGGCGGTGGACGCCGGTCTTGCGGCGACGGGTTCAGCAACAGCTTGCCCGCCAGCAGCAATCGTTTCCAGAATGCGCCCTGCCACCAGATTTGTGGCGCCTCGCGAGCGTTCGATCAATTGGCGCGCCGCGGCCCCCATTCGTTCGCGCAGTGGCTTGTCCTCGATCAATCGCACCCACGCGCGACCGAGTTCTTCTCCGCTGCGAACCTGAATTCCCGCTCCCGCCGCCAGAAACTGCGCCGCCATTTCGCGAAAGCTGTCCATATGCGGGCCAAAAGCCGCGGGGCGTGAAAAAAAAGCGGGCTCCAGCAAGTTATGCCCACCCACGGGAACGAGCGAGCCGCCGATAAACACGGCGTCAGCAAGGCCGTAGATTCCCGCGAGTTCGCCGATGGTATCCAGCAGGAGCGCGTCGGCATCTTCCGCCAGCGGCTCCATCAATTTCAGCTTGCTGCGCCGCACGGCTTTCCAGCCGTCTGCTGCGACAATTTCCGCCGCAGCATCCCAGCGTTGCGGTTTGCGCGGCGCCAGAACCAGCAAAGCATGCCGCCATTTCCGCTGCACATAATCGTATGCGGCGAGCACGGCCTCTTCCTCATCTGCCGCGACGGATCCGGCCACAACCACCGGCCAGCGTTCCTGCACACGAAATTGCGCCTCCAGCCACGCGGTTAGCGGACCCACGGGCGGCGGCTGCAAATCGAATTTCAGATTGCCGGCCACGAAAACGTGCGATTCCTCTGCACCCAGTTCGCGAAAACGCTGCGCGTCGTTTTCCGACTGCGCCAGAATCAGGCTGGCATCACGCAGCGCATCGCCGATGAATCCGTTGAGGAATCGGTTGGTAAGGCGATATTGGCGGAACGAGCGGTCCGAAATCCGCGCATTCACGAAAATCACGGGAATTCCGGCGCGGCGCGCCTGGCGCAACAAATTCGGCCAGATTTCCGTTTCGACAATCACTACCGCGGCGGGAGCCAGCGCGCGCAGAGTTCGTCGCATCAGGAAGGCGAAGTCCAACGGAAAATAGAAGAAGCCGTCGGCGGACGGGATGCGTTCGCGCGCAATGGCCTGACCGGTGTCCGTGACGGTGGAAATAAATAGCGGCATTTCCGCGTGCAACTCCTTCAAACGTGCTGCTAGCGGCGCGGCGGCCAGCACTTCGCCCACGGAGACCGCATGCAGCCAAATCCCGCCTGGGGGAATCGCACTTAGCATGTGCGGCAAGCGTCCCATCCGTTGCCAGACGCTGCTCCGGCGCTTTCCGCGACGCAGGCGGCGCAGCAAAAAGTACGGGCTCAGCGCCACAAGCGCCAGCGTGCCCAGCAAGCTGTAGAGAAGGTACATGTGCGGGTCAGCGGCCGATTTCCAGCAAAGCGGTATTATAGAGGGATGCAGGCGCGGCGAGCGAAAAACAACCGGCTACGCCGCCAATCTACATGAACCTGCCCCGACAATTCTGGAGCGGTTTGATGGCACTGGCGATGGCAATTCCGGGCGCGCCACCATTGCCGCAGCAATCGCCGCCGACACCGCTGGATCCCGCCAGTCTGCAGGCGCGCGACCAGCACGAAGGACTTCTGGTCGCCGTTGATCTTTGCGCGGATACGGCCTGCGCCAGTGCGCGTTTCGGGAAGCAGAATCCAGTACAAGCCGGTATTCTTCCCGTTGAAGTTTACCTTCGCAACGATGGGGCCGAGCCCCTGCGGATCCGTCTGGAAGAAATTCGCCTCGAGGTTGATCCTGCAACGGGCCAGCACCAGGAACTTCTGCCGCTTTCCGCCGAGGAAGTGGGCGAGCGGATCGCCTATCCCGCCGGGTCCGCGTCGCCCGAAAATCCGGGCACGCGGCCACACGTGGGATTCGGTCTGCCGGGCCGCGACAAAAAGGCGGGCAAGATTGCCACGAATCTTCAGCCGCTGATGCTGGATACGGATTTGGTGGGTCCGCACTCCACCGTGCATGGTTTTCTTTTTTTTGATTTAAGCCGCGACTTCGTTCTGATTCCGGATTCGTCGTTGTATGTGCCCAATGTGCGCGCATTGAATGGCGACCGCCGACTTACTTACTTCGAAGTGAGCCTGAAGGCGGCGCGAAAGCCGTGACCGCGCAGAATTGGCGCACACCGAGCGCGCCAGTCAGAATCGTAAACTCCGGCAGCAATTCTGAATCAACGAAATCTCCCACAACGGAGCCGCATGGTTGCGCTTGATGAATTGAACGAGCGGCAGCGCGAAGCCGTGGAAACAACCGAAGGGCCGCTGCTGGCGCTGGCCGGCGCGGGGACGGGAAAAACTCGCGCGATCACCTACCGCGTGGCGCATCTGTTGGATAAAGGCGTGCTGCCCAACGCCATTCTGGCCGTTACGTTCACCAACAAGGCCGCACGCACCATGCAGGACCGCATTGCCAATCTTCTGCGCGCCGGAGGACGCGATGCCGCCGGAGTTTGGATCTCCACTTTCCATTCATTTTGCGCGCGGGTGCTGCGCCGGGAAGCGCCGCGGCTGGGATTGCCTCGCGATTTCGCCATTTACGACGATGACGATCAACTCGCCGTGGTGAAGGAATCTCTGCGCGCGCTGAACTTGGATGAACGCACGTACCCGCCACGCAGCCTTCGCGGACGAATCAGCCACGCGAAAAATCATGGGCTGTCCGCGGAGCAATTGGCGGCGTCCGCGTTCGATACGGAGGGGCGCGCCCTTGCGCGCATTTTTGAAAGCTATAACGCCGCGCTGCGCCGCAATGCCGCGCTGGATTTTGACGACTTGCTGCTTTGCGCCGTCCGGCTTCTTCGCGAGCACACCGAAGCGCGGATCGCCTGGAGCACACGCTTTGAATATCTTCACGTGGACGAATATCAGGATGCCAACGCCGCGCAGGCGGAGCTGATCCGCCTGCTGACGAACGACCGTCACAACGTCTGCGTCGTAGGAGACGAGGATCAATCCATTTACAGCTGGCGCGGCGCGCAGCCCGGCAATCTGCGGCGCTTCACCGAGGCTTTTCCCGGGACGACAATTGTGCGCCTGGAGGACAATTATCGCTCGACGCAAACGATTTTGGACGCGGCGGCCGCCGTCGTGGCATGCAACGTCAACCGGCTCGGGAAAACTTTGTCCGCCACGCAGGGAGCCGGCTCCAAGATACGTTTTTTCGAGGCGCGCGACTCGACCGACGAAGCGGCGTTCGTCACATCGGAAATGCCGCGTCTGCTGAGGGAATTACCTGACGCCAATTTCGCCGTTCTTTATCGCACCACCGCGCAGTCCCGGCCATTCGAAGAAGCCATGCGGCGTCTGGGCCTGCGCTATCGCATTGTGGGCGGCTTCAGCTTTTACCAGCGCGCCGAAGTGAAGGATGCGCTGGCGTATATTCGGCTGCTGACGCATCCGGAAGACGACGTCGCACTGCTGCGCGTGTTAAACGTGCCGCCTCGCGGAATTGGAAAAACAACCGTGACGACGCTGCGCGCCCGGGCACAGGAATTGGGCGTTTCGCTGTGGGATGCTCTGGGCCCGAAAGAAGAAGTGGGAGCGCGGCCCGCGCTTCGAGATTTTCGCGGCCTGATCGAAGCGTTACAGCGGGACACCGACGGCATGGCCCCAGCCGAGTTGGTGAAAATCGTGCTTGACCGCAGCGGTTATCTCGATTGGGCCGGCGAACAGGATCGTCTGGAAGGCTCGTCGCGTACTGAAAATCTTCTCGAGCTTGTCAACGCCGTGGCCGACGCCGTCGAACAGGGTCAGTCGCTCCAGGACGTGATGGATCAGGCCGCGCTGGTCAGCGATTCCGATGCCTTCGACGAAGGCGTGCCCGTTTCGCTGATGACACTTCACAGCGCTAAGGGACTGGAGTTCGATCACGTTTTCCTGACCGGCCTCGAGGAGGGATTGCTTCCGCATAATCGCTCGCTGGCGAGCCACGGGGACGTCGAGGAGGAGCGGCGCCTTTGCTATGTGGGCATGACGCGCGCCAAGAAAACGCTAACGCTAACGCGCGCGGTCTTCCGCCGCATCTGGGGCAATGAGCAGCTTGCTGCGTCCGCGCCATCACGCTTTCTTGTCGAGATCCCCGCGGAACTGGTGGAATCCGCGGGCGGCCGCATTCCAAGCGCGCCCGACCCAATGGATGAGTCGCGATTTGACCAGGACATTGATTACGGGGAATCGGCGAAGCGGCAACGCCGTACAATTGCGTCTCGCAGAGGATTTTCCTCTTATTCCGCGGCACGCACGAGCGGAACGCGGGAGTCAAGCTCGGCGCGGACTGCTGATTCGCGATCCGGCAAACCCGGCGGAGGCACGTCTCTGGTGGGCCAGCGGGTTCGGCATCCGTCTTACGGCGTGGGAACAGTTACGGCAGTCGAGGGCGATGGCGATGATAGAAAATTCACCGTCAGCTTTCCCGATTATGGCGTGAAAAAACTCGTCGAGCGATACGCCAAGCTGGAGTTGGCCTGATCCGTGAAATGGCCCGCAAGGTCATGCGCGACGCGAATATCCAGCGGGCGCGGCGGTTGCGCAACGCCAGTGTTCACGATACAGTTTGGGATTCTTAATTGGCGGTGAGGATTGGATCCACAACTATTCCGCACGAAAAACATTGACCAGCTTCTCGCCGATGCCGACCAACCAGAACGGCGTTTGAAGAAAACGCTGGGCTGGGTGAGCCTGACCGCGCTGGGCATCGGCGCGATCATCGGCACGGGCATCTTCGTCGTCACGGGCACCGCCGCCGCCGGACAGACGCTGCCTTACAATTCCCTCCTGCAAGCGCCGCTGCTGGACGTGCTGATGCATGGCGCGCACGCCATGAACGCCAACGGGCGTCCCGGCGCCGGGCCCGCCATCGCGCTGTCATTTTTCCTGGTGGCCGTCGTTTGCGGCTTCGCCGGGTTGTGTTATGCCGAGCTGGCTTCCATGATCCCCATCGCCGGGAGCGCGTACACCTATACATATGCGACGCTGGGAGAATTGGTCGCCTGGATTATCGGCTGGGACCTGATTCTGGAATACGCGGTCTCGAATATGGCCGTGGCCGTGGGTTTTTCCGCGTATATCAAAAGCCTGTTTCAGACCTACGGCATCAACATTCCGGATTCGCTCAGTACGCCCGCATACCAGCCGGGGATGGGCTGGGCGTGGAATTTCAATTTGCTCGGCTTCCTGACGGTAATGATTCTGACCGTCGTGCTGGTGATTGGCGTGCGGGAATCGGCCGGTGCGAACAACGTGATGGTGGGCATCAAGCTGGTCGCCCTGGTGATTTTCGTCGTGGCCGCCAGCCATTACATTCGCCCCGTAAATTATCATCCTTATTTTCCCAATGGCTGGCAGGGCGTCCTGACGGGCGGCGCAATTGTCTTTTTTTCGTATATCGGGTTCGACTCTGTTTCGACGGCGGCGGAAGAGTGCAAGAATCCAAAACGCGATCTGCCGCTGGGCATCCTGTTTTCACTTTTTGTGTGCACGATATTTTACGTGGGAGTGGCCGTTGTTCTCACCGGCATCCAGCCTTGGCGCACGCTCGACAATGCCGCACCGGTGGCCAACGCTCTACATGCTATTGGTCTCACCACGGTCGAGCGCTGGGTTACTGTCGGCGCGCTGATGGGAATGATTTCTTCGTTGCTGGTTTATCAATATGGACAGGCGCGGGTTTGGTTCTCGATGTCTCGCGACGGCCTGTTGCCCTCCAGTTTTTCGTCGGTGCACAAGCGGTTTCGCACGCCGCACGTAGCAACGTGGGTGGCGGGAATTTTCGTGGGAGTGCCCGCGGGAATCTTCGATATCGGCACGCTGGTCAATCTCTCGAATATCGGGACGCTTTTTGCCTTCATCCTGGTGGCTATTGCCGTGCTGGTGCTGCGAAAAAAGCAGCCGGATCGTCCGCGCGGATTCCGCGTGCCCTTTTCACCGTGGGTGCCGATTCTGTCCCTGATTATGTGCCTGATTTTAATGGCTAGCCTGACGGTGGAAAACTGGGTGCGGTTCTTCGTCTGGCTGGTGATCGGCATGGTAATTTACATTCTCTATGGGCGCAAGCACAGCGCCCTCGCCGGTGGCCCGGAGGCGCGCTGATGCTCCAGCAGTTCCGGCGCGGAAAGCGGACGGCCATGCAAGCGTCTCATCACGGTGGCGTAGCGTCGAGCCGCCAAGCCTCGCGCTGGCTTCGCCGCGTAATAGCCTGCACGGCTGTCGCTGCGATTTTCATCTCCCTTCCTGCGGGCGCCTGGAACGCCAATGCCGACCGGCTCGTGACCAATCAGGCCGTCGACACTTTGCCGGACGATATACGCCCGTTCTTCGAAGCCAGCCGCCAATTCCTGGTCCAGCACGTCATCGACGCCCGCGATGAACTGGCGCGCGCGCCGGGAACCAAGCCTTATCACTACATCGATCTCGATCACTACGCGCCGTTCCCCTACACTGCTCTTCCGCGCGACTACAAAGCCGCCACGGCCAAGTTCAGCCGCACGGCGATTGCCGCGCATGGCCAGTTGCCGTGGCAAATCGGCCTCTACAGCGCGCGCCTGACGGATTCTTTTCGCGCCAAAAATTGGGAGACGGCTCGCGTCAACGCAGCATTCCTGGCCTATTACGTCGCCGAGGCGCACGATCCTTTCAATACAACCGCGATAACTGATCCCCGCACGGCTCCAGAGTCCCGCGTGGATCATCGCTTCGGCTCAAGTCTCTTCGATCGCTATTCGCTTTTTTTCTTCATTCATCCCAGCCCTGCGGCTTACGTCTCGGATCCGACGGACCACGCGTTCGAGATCTGCCTCACGGCTCACAGTTATATCGAGCAGATTCTTCTGGCGGATGCCCGCGCGCGTCAGGGGCTGCCGGATTACACCGACGAATACTACGACCGCTTCTACAACCAAGCTGGGGCGATTCTGGTTCGTCAGCTCTCCGATGCCGCCACCGACGTCGGTTCCTATTGGCTCACCTCCTGGACCAACGCGGGCAAGCCGTCCTTGCCGGGACACTAAGAGAATTGCGCGACTCGCAGCCGGCGCCGACGGATTTCCCCTTCGGCGAACTTCCCAAAGCGGAGCTTCATCTTCACCTGGAGGGGTCGCTTGAACCGGCCACGGTGGTGGAGTTAGCTGCGCGTCATGGCGAAACCGTCACACTGGAGGAAGTCGCATCGCGCTATTCCTGTCGCGATTTTGCAGGTTTCATCCAGGCTTATATCTGGGTCACATCGTTCCTGCGCGAACCGGAGGACTACGCCATCGCCATGCGTCGGCTGGCCCAAACGCTCATCAGCCAGAATATCGTCTATGGGGAGATCATTCTCTCAGTCGGCGTCATGCAATGGCGCAAGCAAAACGTGGCGGAAAACTTCGCGGCCATTTCCGCCGCTGCTTCCGACGCGCGCAGCCAGGGCCTGCGTGCGGCTTTTATCTTCGACTTCATCCGGCAATTCGGACCGGAACCTGCGATGCTGGTCGCCGAAGCCGCTGCGGAATTGCGGGACTCTGGCGTGGTTGGGTTCGGCATGGGCGGCGATGAGCTTTCCCTTCCGACTGCTGACTTCCGCGATGTGTTCTCGTTCGCGCGCGAAGCGGGCCTGCACTCTGTTCCCCACACCGGAGAAATGGGAGACGCCCAATCCATCCGCGACGCGATCCACGAACTCGGCGCGGAACGCATTGGCCACGGCATCGCCGCTGTGCACGATTCAGCGCTTTGCGAGGAGCTGGCGGAACGCGACATCGCGCTGGAAATCTGCCCCGGCAGCAACCTCGCCAGCGGTGCGCTCGCGCGCCAGACCGGCAATCCCACCGCGACGCTCGCTGGCCATCCGCTGAAACTGCTCTTCGATCGCGGCGTCCGCGTCACTCTTTCCACCGACGATCCGGCGATGTTCCGCACTTCACTCGCCCAGGAATATCGCCATGCCGCCGCGCTGGGCTTCACTTCGGCGGAACTGATTCGCCTCGCGGAAAACAGTTACCATGCTGCTTTTCTACGCGCTGACGAAAAGCAGGCGCTGCTGCGCGTTTTTCGCGAGCGTGCCGCGGCGCTGGGCCTGATATAATCTCGCTTATGAAAGCTCACGTCTGGGTAATGTTGAAACCGACCGTTCTTGACCCGCAGGGACAAGCCATCCAGCACGCCCTCGCCTCGCTCGGCTATTCCACGGTGAAGGATGTGCGCCAGGGAAAATTCTTCGTCCTGGATTTTGACGGCTCGACGCACGCCCAGGCCGAAGAGCAAGCCCGCCGCATCGCCGCCGACGTTCTTGCCAACCCCGTCATCGAATCCTTCC
>Ga0302325_10032832_pt1 | contig 10646 bp, 8 predicted proteins | sample Palsa_T0_2_FD_201948 | JGI IMG/M metagenome (GOLD analysis project Ga0302325, IMG submission 201948) | Peat permafrost microbial communities from Stordalen Mire near Abisko, Sweden - Palsa_T0_2 | ecosystem: Environmental > Terrestrial > Soil > Palsa > Peat permafrost | place: Sweden: Abisko...
AACGAGCCGGACTCGATGCGCGCCACGATCTCGTCGATGGCTTTCTGTTGCTCTGCGGTCGCAATGAAGTCTCGCTCGTCGCGCTCGCCTCGCGTACGTTGCGGAGCGGCGCGCTGCGTCGTTTCGCACAACGCGCCTTCGCGCAGAGCTCGCGCGACCACGCTTTGCGAGAAACCCGAAAGCAGCGCCTCGCTGCGGCGCAGCGTTCCGCTTTCGCGCACGAGCTCGACGAGCGCGCGAACGCGCGGCCCGCGGACGTCGCTTCCGGTCGCTTCGAGATATTTCTCTCGTGCTTCGCTCATCCGCGGCGCCGCGAACGTGCGCGAGCGCGCCAGCGCACCGCTGCGCACGAGCACCGACAACGCCCGCAGAAGGGCACGGCGGTCTCCTGCGCGGCGCGCCTCGGGATGACGCAAGAGCGCGTCCAAGCTAAAGCCCTCGCGCAAATCTTCCGCGATCAATCTCGTCAGACGGCTCGGAATGCTTGCCGGCACGCTCGTTTCGAACGCGGGCGACGGCACGAATCGATCGACGGCACGGGGCAGCGCGGCACCGTAGATCATCGGTCCGAGCGCCTCGGCTAGGCTGCAACAATAGTGCTCGGCGATCCAGCGCGCCAGCGCCAATCCGGCCGCGTCAAACGCCGGCACGTCCCCGGCGCGAGCGATAACGGCACGGACGTTCGGCGGCGGCTCGCCGGAGCGCGGTCCGGCCACGACGAACCCGTACAACTCGCGCGGACCGAGCGGAACGCGGACGACATCGCCCAAGCCGAGTTCGAGACCCGCCGGAACGCTATACGTGAGCGGACGGTCGAGCGCGGCCGTGCGCTGCTGCACGACGACGTCGACGAGGTTGGTCAACGAAACTCCGCGTCTCCCGGACTCATGCGCGCACGCGCCAAGACGGCGCGCACCGTTCGTGCCGGTACGACGATTCCGTATTCGACGTCGCCCAGCGCGCGCGGCAGGACGAAGCGCAGCTTTCCATCCCGCGACTTCTTATCCGCAGCCATCGCCGCGTAGACGCCGTCGACGTCGTCCTCGGGCAAGTTCATGGGCAAGCGCAAGAGCGCGAGCAGCGAAAGCACTCGCAAGTGTTCGGCCGGCGAAAAGCGCCCGGTCCTGAGCGCCAGCAAACCGGCAAGGCGTAAGCCGATTGCGACGGCCTCGCCGTGCGAGGTCCGATACTCGGTGCTGAGTTCGATCGCGTGCGCAAACGTGTGGCCGAGGTTGAGGATTGCGCGCGCACCGGCCTCGAGCCGATCGTCGCCGACGATCATGGCTTTGATGCGCAAGGACTCCGCGACGACCGTTTCCCACGGCCACTTGCGAAGCGAATGCGGTGCCAGCGTCTCCAACGCGTCGAAGGCTTCACCGCCTTCGATGATTCCGTGCTTGACCAGCTCGGCGAGACCTTCGCGCAGATGCCGTTCCGGCAACGTCGCGAGCGCGCCGATATCACAGAAGACGGCCTTGGGATCCCGGAACACGCCCGCCAAATTTTTCCCGGCGGGAAGGTCGACGCCGGTCTTGCCCCCGACCGAAGCGTCGACCATCGCGACAAGCGAGGTCGCAACGTTGACGAACGCGACGCCGCGCATGTACAGCGCTGCCGCCAGCCCAAACAGGTCGCCGGCGACGCCTCCACCCACGCCGACGACGAGCGTCTCGCGATCGGCGCGTTCGGCGGCCAGCGCTTCGAGGACGCGTTGAACCGTTGCTAAGGTCTTCTTCCGTTCGCCGAGCGGAAACGAGAGGACGGGCGTGCTGCGCCCGAGCGCGCGCGCGATGCCCCCGGCGCGCTCGACGACCTTGCGATCGCACAGGACGACCGCGCGCGCGTAGTGCTTGCTGCGCGCGAACTCCGCAACGTGAGGCGCGGCCCGCTCGGCAATCATGATCGGGTATCCGAGCTCGTCGAGCCGCGTCATATGAGCGATGCTTCGCGCGACGCACGCACGGCGGCGGCGATCTCGCGAGCCAACGCGTTCCGCGAGCGGCGCGCCGCGTTCACGACGATCTCCGCTTCGCGGTAGAGCGGCTCGCGCGACTCGAGCAGCACGCGCACCGACTCGAGCGTGGGCGACTCGCCCAGGACCGGCCGTGTCGTTCGCGAGTGTCGCAACCGTGCGAGCAGGGCCGCAACCGGCACCTCGAGGTAAATCCGCAGGGCCGAGCGCGCGACGAGTTCGCGCGTCGGTTCGTGCGTGACCGCACCGCCGCCCAGCGCCACGACGCCCGGCGCACCCTCGAGGAGCTCGCGTACCGCGGCGTATTCGTACTCGCGAAACGTTGCAGCGCCGCTCCGCTCGAAAATTTCTGCGATCGGACCGTAGCGGGCCACGACGAGCTCGTCGCTATCGCAGAACGGGAGTTCAAGTTCCCGGGCCAAGCAGCGTCCGACCGTACTCTTTCCCGCGCCCATAAATCCGATCAGCGCGACGTGGCGCTTCACTGCGAAGGCGTCGTCTCGAACAGCGCCTGCGCCGCCGCCACGGCGCGTTCCAAATTGTCGCGCGTTTCTTCGATCGAGTCGCCGCCGAACTTCTCGAGCACCGGCCCCGTCAAGGCCAGGCGCACCATTGCTTCGCCGACCAGCGACGCGGCCGGAACGACGCACACGTCGCTGCGCACGATCGAAGCCGGAGCAACGCTGCCTTCGTGCAGGTTGACCGAAGGCAAGGCATTCATCAGCGTAGGGATCGGCTTGACCGAAGCGCGCAGAATCAGATCTTGTCCGTTGGAAATGCCGCCTTCGATGCCGCCGGCGCGATTGGACGAGCGCACGACGGCGCCGCCCTCGAGCGCAAAGACGTCGTGCGCCGCCGACCCAAGCTTCCCCGCGACTTCGCGACCCGAACCGACGTCGACCGCCTTGACCGTCTGCATGCCCATCAACGCGCCGGCCAAGACTCCGTCGAGCCGCGTGTCCGGTTGACGATTGGAGCCGAGTCCGACCGGAACGCCCGTAACCCGGATCGTGTACGTTCCGCCCAGCGTGTCGCCGGCGGCCTTCGCGGCGTCAATCGCGGCGATCATCGCGGCTTCCGCTTCGGGATCGGCACAGCGCACCTCGCTCGCTGCGACGCGCCCGGGGTCGATCGTCTCGGGCTCGTTGGCCACCACATCGCCGATCTGCGAGACGTAGGCGAACGTCCGCATCCCTAGCGCCTCGAGGAACTGCGCGCAGATCGCACCGAGCGCGACGCGCATCGCCGTTTCGCGCGCACTCGCACGCTCGAGCACGTTGCGCAAATCTCGTTGCCGATACTTGAGCGCTCCGGCGTAATCGGTGTGACCCGGGCGCGGATTGGTGAGCGCTTTCCCGGCTCCGGTGCGGGGGTCCATGAGCGCCCGGTTGTTCTCGTAATCTTTATTGCGCACCACCACGGCGATCGGTGAGCCCAGCGTGAGGCCGCCGCGTACGCCGGCTAAGAACTCGACTTCGTCGCGCTCGATCTTCATGCGGCCGCCTCGGCCGTAGCCGCCCTGGCGCGCACGCAGCGCTGCATCGATCGCATCGAAATCGATAGGCAACTTCGCAGGAAGCCCGTCCAGAATTCCGACGAGCGCCGGACCGTGCGACTCGCCCGCCGTGAGGTAACGAAACATCCGTTCGAGGGTTCTGCATGCCGGCGGCGCTCTACCCCCGGCCGGCGGTCTCGGCAAAGCGGGGCCGCGGCGTGCCTGCCCGAAACTGCGGGAATGGCACGCGCCTCCGCTCGCGTCGATGCGGCGATGCTTGAAGCTCGGGCTGCCCTGCTGGCAAAGCGCTCCATTAAGGCTGTCGCAAAGCAAGCGGGAATCGACCTGCTCATCAGTTGCCTGGATCTGACCACGCTGGAAGGTCGCGACACGCCCGGGCAGGTGCGCGCGCTGTGTGCTCGCGCCAACGCGCCGAGTCCGGGCGCGCCGCCGGTCGCCGCGGTTTGCGTCTATTCGACCTTCGCCGCCCTCGCGCATAGCGAACTCGCGGACGCTCCGGTGAAGGTCGCAGCGGTAGCCGGGGCATTTCCGAGTGGATTTTCGCCACTCGAACTGAGGCTCGCCGAAATTCGCGCGGCAGTCGCCGGCGGCGCCGATGAGATCGACGTTGTCGTGGATCGCGGCGCTCTGCTGTGCGGTGACTCAGCGCGGCTCTCGGCGGAACTCGAAGCGATGCGCGAGAGCAGCGGTCACGCGCTTCTGAAAGTCATTCTGGAAACCGGCGAGCTTGGTTCGTACCAGGCGATCCGGCGCGCCTGCGACCTTGCGCTCGAGGCAGGCGCCGACTTCATCAAGTCTTCGACCGGAAAGATTCCCGCAGCCGCGACGCCCTCCGTGGCATTGTTGATGTGCGAAGCGATTCGCGAGCATTTTCGCAGGACCGGACGCGCGGCCGGACTGAAGCTCGCCGGCGGCGTGCGCACGACGAAGGCGGCGCTCGGTTATCTCGCGATCGTCAAAGAGACGCTCGGGCCGGGCTGGTTGCATCCGACGCGCCTGCGCATCGGAGCGTCCGCTCTCCTCGACGATCTGCTCATGCAGCGCGACAAAGAAGCTTCCGGCGCGTACGCCGGGTCCGCCTACGTGGCTACGCTGTAGATGACGCTCGTGCCGACCTTCGACTACGCGCCCTCGCTCGAATCGACGCCGGTCGAGATCCGCGAACGGTACGGCCATTTCATCGGCGGTGAATGGACGGCCTCGGGTTCGGGGGAGAGTTTCGCGACGATCAATCCGGCCACCGAACAGACCCTGGCCGAAGTCGCGGCGGGAGACGCCGCCGATATCGATCGCGCCGTCCGCGCGGCACGCCGCGGATACGAAAAGTATTGGCGCAAGCTGCGCCCCGGCGAACGCGCAAAGTACATCTTCCGGATCGCCCGCGCACTCTCCGAGCGGTCGCGCGAATTTGCCGTGCTCGAGACGCTCGACGTCGGCAAGCCGATCCGCGAATCCCGCGATTTCGATCTGCCGCAAGCCGCGGCGCACTTCTTTTACCACGCCGGATGGGCCGACAAGCTGGCCTGGGCGACGCGCGGCGCAGAACGCAGCCGGCCTCTCGGTGTCGTCGGCGCGATCGTGCCCTGGAATTTTCCGCTTCTGATTGCGGCCTGGAAGATCGCACCCGCGCTTGCCTGCGGCAACACGATCGTCCTGAAGCCCGCCGAAACGACGCCGCTCACCGCGCTGCTTCTCGCCCAAGTCTGCCTCGAAGCCGAGTTACCACCAGGCGTCGTCAACGTGGTAACGGGCGCGGGCCGCACCGGAGCCGCGCTGGTCGAGCATCCCGACGTCGACAAGCTTTCGTTCACGGGATCGACCGAGGTCGGCAAGGAGATTCTGCGTGCGACCGCCGGGACCAAGAAACGGCTTGCTCTCGAACTCGGTGGCAAGTCGGCGATCGTCGTCTACGAAGACGCGCCGCTGGATCAAGCCGTTGAAGGCATCGTGAGTGCGATTTTCTTCAACGCGGGTCACGTCTGTTGCGCTGGTTCGCGGCTTCTCGTTCAGGAAAGCGTGCACGAAGAAGTCGTGGAGCGCTTGCGCGCACGCGTCGAAACGCTTCGCCACGGCGACCCGCTCGACAAGAACACCGATATCGGCGCCATCAACTCGCGCCGGCAACGCGACAGCATCATCGAACTCGTGCGAAGCGGCGTCGAAGAGGGCGCGACGCTGGTCCAAGCTTCGGCGCGATTCCCGGAGCGTGGCTTTTGGTTTCCGGCTTCGTTCTTCTTCAACGTTGCGCCGACGCACCGCATCGCGCGCGAAGAGATCTTCGGCCCCGTTCTCTCCGTCATGACCTTCCGCACGCCCGACGAGGCGATCGAGCGCGCCAACAATCTTCCGTACGGGCTGAGTGCCGGCATCTGGACGTCGAGCGGACAGCTCGGACTCTACACCGCACAACGCTTGCAAGCCGGAGTCGTGTGGTGCAACACGTTCAACCAATTCGATCCCAGCTCGCCCTTCGGCGGCTACAAGGAGTCCGGTTTCGGACGTGAAGGCGGCGTCGCTGGACTGCGAGAGTATCTCGATCTCTAGGACTCGGCGGCGTGGGGCCGCATGCGCGGCGTTCGCGCTGTTCTGCGCGCTCGGAGTCCCCGCGCTGCCGGCGCCGGCTGCCGCTCCCTGGATCATCGTCAGCGACATTCATCTGAATCCGGCCGATCGAAGTGCGGTCCCGGTTCCGCAAGGCCGTGACACGAACGGCGCGCTCCTCGCTTCGGCCGTTGCTGAGATGCGGCGCGTCGATCCACAGGCGCCGGTCGTCGTCATAACCGGCGATTTCCTGGCGCACCGCTTCGACTACGCGAAAGCCGGCGCGACGATGAGCGGCCTGGCGCGCCTTTTCGATCGTGCCTTTCCTAAGGCGCAGTTCGTCATCACGCTCGGCAACGAGGATGCGGGCTGTGCCGACTACGGATTCGCTTTGAACTCGGCGTTTGCGCGTTCGGTCGTGGCAGCCTGGACGCCACTGGTCGATCGGAACGGCGCGGCGCCATCCTTTGCAAGGACGTTCGCGAGCGAAGGCTTTTACGTTGCAAAGCTACCCATCGCGCGAACGGAAGCCGTCGTTCTCGACGACGTCTTTTGGTCGCCGTTCTACCACGCGTGCGGTGGGAACGGCACGCAGGACGGCGCTGCCCGCACCTTGGACGGTTTGCGCTCGGCACTGAGCTCCGGCGCCGAACATCGTTGGGTCATCGCGCACATTCCACCCGGCATCGACGCGTATGCGAGCATGCAGGTCGGTCACGGGTTCTTAGCGGTTCCATACTTGCGAGCGGAGCCGGCAGCCGAATTCCTGAGGCTACTCCAAGAACCAGCCGGCGATGTCTCGCTCGCGCTCGTGGCGCATTCGCATCGGTTTGCTTATCGTATCGCCGGAGCGAATGACGGGCGGCCCATTCCGATCCTGCTCGTCCCCGCGATTTCGCCGATCTACAAAAACGCACCGGCCTTTCTCACCGTTGACGTCGCCGGCTCAGGTCTCGTGCGGGCTGCCGAAGTCCATGCCATGCTCGATGGGCGCTGGCAAGACATCGGCGGGACGCGTTCGCTCGGCCTGACTGAATTCAGCGGGGAGCAGCTGGTTCGGCTTCAGGAACGTTTGGCCGGCGACCCCGCAGCGCGTGCAGTGTTCGCGCGCCTTTATGGTACCGGAGCGACGCCCGAAATCAACGAGCGGAATTGGCGCAGCTATTGGTGCGCCGCAGTCGAGTTCACGCCTGACGACTTCCGCCGCTGCACCGGCGCGGGCGGGTTCGGCATCCTGACCGGGCGCGCCGTGTGGCTCGCCGTTCTGATCGCTTTGGTGCTTGGAGCGCTGTTCGTCGCGTCGCGCGGACGCAGGGTCGTCCGCGGTCAGCCGTAAGACTGACCGCTATGACGAAGTGCAACCGGTGAGCGATCTTCCGCGCCAGGCTACGGAATCGCGCTGGCCGCCAATTGTGGTCATGCTCTTAGCGGTCGTGATCGTGAGCGCGTTGCCAGGTCGCTACCGAGCTGCGCCGTTTTGGTTTCCTTGGACTGCGTTTGTCCTTGTGGCCGCTCCGATGGCGGTGCTCGGCTTTCGGCCGGCGAGCAAGTTTTGGCACCGCGCCGAGCGCGGGATTGTGTTCGCTTTCGTCGCCGCGACATTTGCGCTGCTCGTGCTCGCGCTGTTGCGTCTGCTAGCAGACATGATCGCGACCAAACATGGATTCGGCAGCCTCGAGCTCCTCGAATCGGCGGCGAACATCTGGATCATTAATATCATGATTTTCACCTTGCTCTACTGGCAGATCGACCGTGGTGGCCCGGAAGCACGCGCTTTCCGTCACCATCGGCCGCCCGATTTCGTATTCGGGGAGAGCGAGGGCGAAAAAGCGGGCGAGCAACGGCAGCCGCACTTCGTCGACTACCTTTTCCTGGCGTTCGCAACCTCGACGTCGTTCACGCCCCCCGACTACTCGAAACCATCGAGCCCGCGTGCGAAGTTATTTGCTATGACCCAAGCATCCGTTTCGCTCCTGACCCTCGTGCTCGTGGCCTCCCGGGCGGTGGCCACGCTCTCCTAGCTCAGCGGGGAGTTCCAGGGCCGGCGTTCGGGTAAGATCGGGTCGAGCGCGGCGGAGCGCACGTAAGGAAAAACCATGGCGACCATTCTCACTTCGGATAAACCTCTCGACCGCGCCCTCCTGCGGCGCCGTTACCTGGCGAATCGAGCCCGCACGGCGGAGCTCTTTACGCTCTTCGCGCCGGAAGCGTACGAGGAGCGGCCGATTCCGCTTCGGCATCCGCCCGTTTTTTACGAAGGCCACTTACCGTCGTTCAGCTTCCAAAAGCTCGTGCGCGAGGCGCTCGGCGGGTTGCCGATCGACGCGCGACTCGAACGGCTTTTCGCGCGCGGCATCGATCCGGCGGACGTGAACGATGCCGGCCGTCATGCGCCCGAGAACTGGCCTACTCGCCCACAGGTCCAAGCCTTCGCCGCTGCCTGCGATGCGGCAGTTCTCGACGCCCTCGCGCATGCGCAGCTCGACGACCCGGCGCGCTCGCCGCTGCTCGATCGAGGACAAGCCGCCTTCACGATCCTCGAGCACGAAGAGATGCACCACGAAACCTTCGCGTATTTGCTGCACCGCATGCCGCTCGAGCAAAAGCGTGCCGGTCGATTCTCCTCATCCTACTTCGAGGCCGAACCATTCGCGAAGGGGCGCGTTGAGATTCCAGCCGGTCGCGCCACCCTCGGTGCGCAGCGCGGTTCTCTCGAATTCGCGTGGGACAACGAATACGACCAGCATGAGCTTGCGGTCGGTGCGTTCGAACTCGACGTCAACGACGTAACAAACGGCGATTGGCTCGCGTTCATGCGCGCGGGCGGTCCCGTACCTCCGTTCTGGCTCGAGCGCGACGGTGCGTTCCGGCTTCTTGCAATGTTCGCGGAGCTTCCGCTGCCGCTCAGTTGGCCCGTTTACGTGACGCAGCGGCAAGCGCGTGACTACGCCGAGTGGCGCGGAGCGCGGCTCATGAGCGAAGCGGAATATCACCGCGCCGCCTTCGGAACGCCGAGCGGCGAGGAACGCGCGTTCCCCTGGGGCGATGCGCGTCCGCAAGCGGGTCTCCACGGCAACTTCGACTTCGAGCGCTTCGACCCGCAGCCCGCAGGCAGTTCGCCGGCCGGTGCGAGCGCGTGGGGCGTCGCCGATTTGATCGGCAATGGTTGGGAGTGGACGTCGACCGAGTTCGCGCCGTTCGCGGGCTTCACGCCACTGGCATCCTATCCCGAGTACTCAGCGGACTTCTTCGACGGCGCCCACTTCGTCGTCAAGGGCGCCTCGCCGGTAACCAATAGCAACCACATCCGGCGCAGTTTCCGGAACTGGTACCGGCCCGACTATCCCTACATGTACGCGACCTTCAGGTGCGCAAACGGTTAGAGCGTTCGCGTAGTCTTACTTGACGGTTCCGGCTAAAGCCGAACCCATCCGGCGTTGCAATTCCTCGTCGAGTGCGGCGAGGAACTCCTCGGTCGTCAGGTAGGGCTGGTCGGGACTGATCAGCACGGCGAGATCCTTGGTCATCTTCCCGCGTTCGACCGTATCGACGCACACGCGCTCGAGCGTTTCGGCGAAGCGCACGACGTCCGGCGTCCGATCGAGCTCGCCGCGATGCGCGAGACCCCGCGTCCAGGCGTAGATCGAGGCGATCGGATTGGTCGAGGTCGGTTTCCCTTGCTGGTGCAAGCGGTAATGACGCGTGACCGTTCCGTGCGCCGCTTCCGCCTCGATCGTCTTGCCGTCGGGAGTCATCAGCACCGACGTCATCAGACCGAGCGAACCGTAGCCTTGCGCGACCGTGTCGGACTGCACGTCGCCGTCGTAGTTCTTACACGCCCAGACGTACTTGCCGGACCACTTCAAACAGGCTGCGACCATGTCGTCGATCAAGCGATGTTCGTAGCTAATGCCGGCTTCGTCGAAACGCGACTTGAATTCCGCCTCGTAGACCTGCGCGAAGATCTGCATGAAGCGACCGTCGTAGGTTTTGAGGATCGTGTTCTTGGTCGATAGGTAGACCGGCCATTTGCGGTGCAGACCGTAATTCATGCAGGCGCGCGCGAAACCGCGAATCGACTCGTCGAGGTTGTACATCGAGAGTGCGACGCCCGGATTCTCGAAGACGAACACCTCGCGCTCGATCGCCGGGCCGCCGTCCGCCGGCGTGAACTTCAGCGTGAGCGTGCCTGCGCCGGGAATTGCGATCTCGGTGGCGCGATACTGATCGCCGAATGCGTGGCGTCCGATCACGATCGGGTGGGTCCAGCCGGGGACCAGGCGCGGCACGTTGCGGCAGATGATCGGCTCGCGAAAGACGGTTCCGTCGAGCTCGTTGCGGATCGTGCCGTTCGGCGAACGCCACATCTTCTTCAACCCGAATTCCTTGACGCGGGCTTCGTCGGGCGTAATCGTGGCGCACTTGACGCCGACGCCGTACTGTTTGATCGCACGCGCCGCGTCGAGCGTTACTTGGTCGTCGGTCGCGTCGCGGTGCTCGATGCCGAGGTCGTAATATTTCAGATCGACGTCGAGGTACGGGAGGATCAGTTTCTCGCGAATCATGTGCCAGATGATCCGGGTCATCTCGTCGCCGTCGAGCTCGACTAGTGGATTG
>Ga0302325_10032833_pt1 | contig 10646 bp, 5 predicted proteins | sample Palsa_T0_2_FD_201948 | JGI IMG/M metagenome (GOLD analysis project Ga0302325, IMG submission 201948) | Peat permafrost microbial communities from Stordalen Mire near Abisko, Sweden - Palsa_T0_2 | ecosystem: Environmental > Terrestrial > Soil > Palsa > Peat permafrost | place: Sweden: Abisko...
CGAGGCTTGGATCGACGTCGGCCGAATGCCGCCGCCGTAGCGCTGCGTGAACCGATCGGCCCACGTCCGTGCCGGCTTGTCTTCGTTCCAGTACCAGGACGTCGTGATGTGCGAGCCTGAAAAAACGTCGGGCAGCGCATCGACGTCGGAAAGGAAGAGCAGACCGACGGCGATCTTCATCGTCTTATCGAGACCGAACTGCTTCACTTGCTTCATCGTACTGACGGTGTCGGCGCCTGCGTTCAACACGCCCAGCACCTGCGCGCCCGAGTTCTTCGCCGCGATCAGGTACGATGAGAAGTCGGTTGTTCCGAGCGGGATCATATCGGCGTGCACGAAGCTCGCGCCTTCCGGCTTTATCGCAGCCGTGAAGTCGGCCAGCATCTGCGTTCCGAACTGATAGTTGGGAACGATACCGTACCAGGTCTTGGCGTCCGCCTGGCGCGCGACGTTGCGGCCCGTGGACGAGGCGAGCGCGTACGTATCGTACGCATAGTGGTAGGTATACTTGTCGCAGTTTGCGCCCGTGAGCGCCGAGGTCGCGCCACCGGTGACGATGGCGAGTTTGTGCTTTTCTTTCGCTACTCCGGAAACTGCGAGCGCCACCGCCGAATTGGTCATATCGAGCGCCAGCTCGGCACCGCCGTCGAACGCCTCGCGCGCTTTCGCAGCGGATTCGGGGCCGTTGTTGCGATGGTCAATGGTGTCGACGATGATCTGACGGCCAAGCACCTTGCCGCCGAAATCGTCCACCGCCATTTGGGTCGCCAAGACGGCACCGCGCCCGGAGAGGGCCGCGTATACGCCGGACATGTCGGTGATCACGGCGATGTGGATGGGAGCGCTCTGAGCGTCTCCCCTGAGCGGAGAACTATATGAAAGGAGAATTCCGGTTATGACGGCGAGCGCCGTTGGAATGCGAAATGTCTTCACGACTCGAGCCTTTCGTGGGAAAGTGTTCCCAGGGACTGCCGATGCTCGATTCATCGACCCCCTCGAGAATCCCATGCGTTCCCGCACTCGACGCTAGAGGAGTTTCCCATATATGTTTATCGAGTATGCCGGCAAGGTCCCGCGCATTTCCGAGACTGCCTTCATCGCGCCGACCGCGGTTTTGGTCGGCGACGTCGAGGTGGGTGAGGGCGCCAGCATCTGGTTCGGCGTGGTCCTGCGGGCCGACAACGGGAAGATCCGCATCGGCGCGCACGCCGCGATCGAAGACAACGCCGTCGTGCACGCGCGCGAGCGGCGCATCACGACGATCGGCGACGCAGCCACCGTGGGACATTGCGCCGTCCTGGATGACTGCACGATCGGCAAAGGCGCGCTGGTCGGCTCGAACGCAACGATCCTGGCCGGCGCGACGATCGGCACGGGGAGCGTCGTGGCGGCCGGCAGCGTCGTGACCGTCGACGCACACGTTCCGGCCGCGGTCGTCGTCGCCGGCGCACCGGCTCGAGTGCGCAAGACCCTGGCCGGACGTTCCGCGGATTGGATCGCGCATAGCAGCGAGGAGACCGGCGAGCAGATGCTCGGGTATCGCCGCGACGGCATCGGCGATCCCCACCACCACGACCTGGTAAGCACCGGCCGGCGGCGCCGCGGCGGCAGTCCAGTCCAGACGCGCCACGAGTAATGGCTGCGTCTGCTAGATGCTAGGCGCCGGTTCTAATTCCGACGGCGTGCCGCCGATTTCGGTGCGACCCGTGCCACCGGCCGGCGCATGCGGCTTGCGGCCTTCGCGGAAGTTAACCACGACGACGTAGAAAACCGGGACGATAAACAGGTTGAGGATCGTCGAGAGAATCATGCCGCCCAGCACCGGCGTCCCGAGCGAGTGGCGGCTAGCGCTGCCCGCACCTGACGCAAACGCGAGTGGTACGATTCCGAAGATAAAGGCCATCGACGTCATCAAGATCGGACGAAGCCGCGTCTCGGCCGCTTGACGCGCTGCCGACAACGCGTCCAAACCCTGTTCGCGGAGCTGATTGGCGAACTCGACGATCAGAATCGCATTCTTGCTGGCGAGCCCAATGAGCATCACGTAGCCGACCTGCGCGTAGATATCCGAGGCGACGAACCCGACGCCGGGCCCTAAGTGGTTCGCTAACCAGATGCGCAAGTTAATGGCCAGGACCGCGCCTAAGATCGCCAGCGGAACCGACATCAAGATAATCAACGGGTCTGTCCAGCTCTCGTACTGTGCGGCCAGCACGAGAAACACGACGACGATGCCGAGAAGGAAGACCAGTGCGGCCTGGCTGCCCGATTGCGTTTCGTCGAGCGAGAGCCCAGACCACTCGTAGCTTACGCCACGCGGATTGAGCTTGCTCGCGATTTCGGTCATCGCGTTGAGTGCGTCGCCGGACCCCTTCCCCTGTGCCGGCGAGCCGCTGAGCTCGATCGAACGGAAGAGGTTGTAGTGCGTGATGACCGGCGGGCTCTTCGTTTGCGTCGATTGGATCAGCGTCGTGAGCGGCATGATCGCTCCCGTGCTCGATCCGACATAAATCTTCTGTAAGTCCTCGATCGTCGAACGGTACGGCGTCTGGGCTTGCACGTAGACGCGATACGACTGATTCAGATAGTCGAAGTCGTTGACGTACAGCGAGCCAAGGTAGACCTGCATCGTGTTGAAGATGTTTGCCAGCGGGACGTTCAGCGATGCCGCTTTGGCTCGATCGACGTTAACGAGCAACTGGGGGTTGTCGATGCGGAACGTCGTATAGGCGTAGGCCAGCCTGTGTTGTGGATCGCCAAATGCCGCTCCCTCGTAGGCTTGAGCGAGCCTGTTCAACTTGTCGAGGCCGATGTTGCCGGTGTCCTCTAACTCGAACTGGAAGCCGCCGACGTTGCCGATGCCCTGAACGGGCGGGAAGTTGAACGCAAAGATCTGCGCTTCGGGGATCTGCGCGAACACCGGATACAGGCCGCCGATGATTGCAGTCACCGAGTTCGCAAAACCTGGCCGGTCCTTCCAATCCTTCAGACGTATAAACATCGTTGCTTTGTTGGGGCCGTTGCCCGTGAAACCAAAGCCGATAACGTCGAAGATGTCGAGGATGTTGGGGTTGCGGTGCAGTAGGCCTTCGACCTTTTGCGTGATGCGCTCCGTCGTGTCGATCGAGGAACCTTCCGGCGCCTGGACCGTCACGATGAAAAACCCCTGGTCTTCGTCGGGCGTGAAGCCTGTCGTCGCGTGCGTGAATTCAAACCACGTCAGCCCGAGTGCGACGACGAACAATCCGATGATGATCATGCGGTATTGAAAGAGCGTCCCAAGGGTTGTGTGATACGCCCGGCGCAGCCGGGCAATACCAGCGTTGATCGCGTTGAAGAACCGGCCGCGCGGTCGCTGCGTTCTGCCCAAAAGCAGTGCCGACAACGTCGGTGTCAAGGTCAACGCGTTGAAGAGCGAGATCGTGATCGAACAGGCGATCGTGAGCGCGAACTGCTTGTAGAGCTGACCAGTCGTTCCCGGGAAGAACGCAACCGGTACGAACACCGCCAGGAGCACGAGCGACGTCGCGACCACTGCGCTCGTAATCTCCGCCATCGCTGCCGAGGCTCCGGCGAGCGGTGACATCTTCTTTTCCTGGATGAAGCGTGCGATGTTTTCGATGACCACGATCGCGTCGTCGACGACGAGTCCCGTCGCCAGCGTCAGACCGAAGAGTGTCAGCGTGTTGATCGAGAAGCCGAGCACCTTCATCAACGCGAACGTTCCGATCAGCGAGACCGGGATCGTGATCGCCGGGATCAGCGTCGTGCGCCAATCTTGCAAGAACAGGAAGATCACGATCACGACCAGCACGATCGCGATCAGAAGCGTGATGATGACTTCCTTAATCGATTCGTTGACGAACTCGGTCGAGTCGAAGGCGATGTCGTAGTACATCCCGGCCGGGAATTTTACCGAGAGCTCTTTCATCTTGGCACGCACGGCCTTGGTAACGTCGAGCGCGTTTGCCGTGGGGAGCGCTACGATGCCGAGACCGACCGCGGAGCGGCCATCGAAGTGCAGATCCGAGCTGTAGTCTTCCGCGCCGAGTTCGGCGTAACCGACATCGCGTAAGAGCACGTGGCCGCCGTCCGGGGTCGATTTGACGATCAGGTTATCGAATTGATCGGCGGTCGAGAGCCGGCCCAGCGCGCGGACGCTCATCTGATAGGGCTGATGGCCGTTGGTCGGCGGTGCACCGATCGAGCCGGCGGCGACCTGCACGTTCTGGTCGTTTAGCGCGTTGACAACGTCGCTCGCGGTTAGGCCATTGTCGGCCAAGCGCTTGGGATCGATCCAAAGGCGCATCGCGTACTTGCGTTCGCCGAAGATGATCACGTCGCTCACGCCGTTGATGCGTTTGAGCGCGTTCTTGATGTAGAGATCCGCGTAGTTTGAGAGGTAGAGCGCCGTCGTGTTCGGATCGTGCGATGAGAACCCGAGCGCCATGATGAAGTTGCCGGAGTTCTTGCCGACCGTGATGCCCGCGAGGGTCACCGCGTTCGGCAACCGCGCTTGCGCCGTCTGAATGGCGTTCTGGACGTCGGTCGCGGCCAAATCGAGATTGCGCTCGAGATCGAACGTGCACGTGATCGTGCTCGTACCGTCGTTGCTCGACTGCGAGGACATGTAGCGCAGGCCTTGGACGCCGTTGATGGCCTGCTCGAGCGGCGTCGTCACCGAATCCTCGACGGCCTCGGCCGAAGCGCCGGTGTACGTTGCCGTGACGGTGACGACGGGCGGTGCAACGTGCGGAAACTGCGAGATCGGGAGCGTGGGAATCGTGACCGCGCCCGCCAGCAGGATAATGATCGAACAGACCGCCGCAAAAATCGGCCGCCGTAAGAAGAACTCGATCACGCTAGCGGGTCTCCGGTTCGCACATATCTGTTAGGACGGACCAACCCTCAAAATTGTGTCAGGGATGCGGGCGCGCAGCACGCCGACCACTCGCCCGGCCACGTTATACACCTCGGGCCTCACGAAGCGCTCGAGCGCCGCGCTCTCGGACGCCGAGAACGAGCGCAGTTCGCCGAGGAGCGAGAGAGCGGCCGGAGGCGTCGCCCTGCGGTTACCGTCGACAACCTTAAGAACGAGGCCGAGGCCTTGCGGAACGAGCGCGTCGGCGTGCACGCCTTCCGCGCCCCCTTTGGCGACGATGCTCCCGTGCGTCGCCGCAATGAGCGCCGAATCGAAACGCTTCGTGCCGCCGACGTAGAGGGGCGCCTCGATCATCGCGTCACGGACGGTCCGCAGGGCGCGAGCGTCGGCCGCCGGGATGCCCTCGAGCTTGGCGAAGCGCGCGAACGCACGAGCCGCCCGCCGCAACGAGGTTGCGAAAACGGGAATTCCGCATCCGTCGACGCCAAGCAAGAAACTTTCCGGAGCGTCGCCGGTCATCCGGCCACAAAACTCGAGGATCAATTGTTGCGCCGGATGCTCCGCGCTTAAGTAGCTTGCAGTGTCGAGACCAAGATGAACGCAGAGCGCCAGAATGCCGGCGTGCTTTCCCGAGCAGTTGTTGGAGAGGGGACTTGCGTGTTCGCCCGCGCCACAGCGCAGGGCGGATTCGTCGAGCCCGATTTTGGCGAGGATGCCGCGCACGGCTTCGAGGTGAAACGGTTCGCCGTCGTGCGAAGCCGTGATGACCGCCAGCTCGCGTGCCTCGAATCCGAAGCGTTCGGCGGTCCCGGCCTCGACGATTGCGGCGGCGATGAAGGGCTTTGCCGCGGAACGAAGGTAGACCGGCGCTTCGATGTCGCCCAATGAAAGCTTGACGTCGCCGCGCGCGTCGGCGACGCAGGCGGCAACGGAATGAACGGACTCGACGAGCGGGCCGCGCGTTACCTCGATAAGTGGAACGCCGGACGGCACGTGGTTACTTCGCGGGACCTTCGTTCACCTGAACGAAGCGGGCCGGATCGATCCACTTGGCAAATGCGGCGCGCACTTGAGGCGCCGTAATGCCGACGGTCGCTTCGGCGCGCCGCGTCGGCGTATCGAGCGGAAGATCGGCGATCGAACGCGCCACGAAGCCATCCACGATTGAATCGACGCTGCCCTCTTGCAGCGGCAGGTCGCGCAAGATTTGGGTTTTTGCCGAACGCAACTCTTCGTCTGAGACGTCGGCTGAGGCCATCGTACGCAGCTCGCGATCGACGATGACGCGCGCTTTGCTGACGTTCTGCGGATCGCACGCGTATTCGACTTCATACGAAGCCCGCGTCTTCCCGGCTTGGAGTTGACCGCCGACGTAGTAGACGAGACCGTTCTTCAAGCGCAGATCGCGGTAGAAACGCGAGGAATAGAACGAACCGCCGAGGACCGTGTTCCCCAGTTGCAACGCGTAGTAGTCGGGATCGAGCCGCGTGATCTCGAGCGTTTCGCTGAGCGTGACGCTCGTTTGCGTACGACCGGGTGCGGTCACGTTCGCCGTGGCCGGCGCGTTGAGCGGTACCGGCGGCAACTGCGTTTCGGGTTTGGGACCGGCAACCGTCCAGGCCCCGAAATATTTCTCGACGAGCGCTCGAGCGCGTTCCGGCGTGACGTCGCCGGCGATGACGATCGTCGTCAGATCGGGCCGGTAGACGCTCGCGTAGTACGACTTCAGACCCTCGAGGCTGAGCGCCGCCACCGAAGCGGGCGTGGCGTGACGCAGGGCCGGATCGTCTTTCGGGAGGAGCGCATTCGCCAGCGCGCGGCTCGCGAGGTAGTCGGGCGACTTGATTTCGCCTTCGAGCTCTTGCTGCGTTTGCTGGCGCACGATGGCAAAGGCCGGCGCCGGAAGCGCCGGGTGCAGCAAGTTGTCGGCGAGCAGTTCGAGACCGCGCTCGAACCCTTCGGAGGGAACCGACAGCGAGAACGACGTGCCGGCCGAGACGTCGGCCGCGATGTCGTCGAGTTGGGTCTGGAACGCGAGCCGGTCGTAGTTCGTCGTGCCGTAGTTGAAGAGCCCTTGCAAGACGCCGGACGTGCCTTCTTGTCCGGGCGGAGTCTGCAACGCGGGTTCGCTCTTGATTTGTCCGCGCAGCGTCACGGTCGGGCTAATCGAGAGCGGCTGGACGATCAAACGGATCCCGTTGGACAGCGTCACGTCGACGGGCGAAAGCGTGGACTTGGGAATCTGCTCCATCTGGAGTTGCGACGCCCAGATGGGAAGCGGTACCGGCTTTGAGGCCGTCGACGAGAACGTGTCCTTGACGCCGATCGAACCGTTCGACGACGGCACGGCGCCGGGCGCCGGCGTCAGAATGCCCGCGATGGCCACCTTGCGCACGAAATATTTGCGGAAGACACGCGTCACGTCGTCCGCCGTTACCGCGCGGAAAAGCGCGAGCATGTCGTCGGGCGAATTGAGGCCCTGAATCGCGACCGCTTGAGACCAGTCGTTGGCGAGACCTTCGATCGAGTTCCGCGAGAAGAGATCTTGCGCGATCTCGCGCTTCTTCTGCGCCTCGACGAGGTCGGCCGGAACGCCATGTTCCTGATAGGTCTTCACGACGTCATCGAGCGTTTGCAGCGCGGCCGAGGTATCGCCGCCCGGCGGAATCGCGATGTACGTGTAGCCAAGTCCGGCCTGGGGCTGCGGTTCGTAATCGGCTCCCGTCTGCAACGCTTTTCCCGAATAAACGAGTCCCGAGAAATCGCTCCGCGGGCTCTGCAGCACGTCGAAGGCAATCTCCGTCGCGGCGTAATCCGGATCGCGATAGCCGGGCATGCGGTATGACAGCAGCGCAAGGGGCACGGGGAAATCGCTTTGATCGCGGATCGTCGCGTTGGCCGGCACCGGGGCGAGTTTGAGTTTGGCGTGGGCCGGAACGGCGCGACGTGGAATGCTGCCGAAGATCGTTTTGATCTGGGCGAGCGTCGCCTGCGGATCGACGTCGCCGGAAATAACGAGAATGGCGTTGTTCGGCGCGTACCACGTGTCGTAAAATTTCTTGAGCATCGCACCGGTCGTGTGGTCGAACGACGCCCGCGTCCCGAGCGCATCGTGATCGTACGGCGTTCCGGCGAATTCGATCGCGAGCGCCTTCTCGTAGTAGCGGTAGAACGCGCTTGAAAGGTCTTGCGAGACCTCTTGCTCGATCGCGCCGCGTTCCTCGCTCCACTCCGACTGCAGGTCGAGTGCTCCGCGCATGCGTGCCGCTTCGAGGCGTAGCGCCACATCCAGGTTTTGACTCGTCGTCGTGACGTTGTACTGCGTGACCGCGTTCTGCGTGTCGGCGTCGGAATCGCCGCCCAGTAAGGTCTCGATGCTCGCGACCTGGGCGGCAGAAACATCGCGCGTGCTGCGGCCAGCAACCATGTGCTCTTCGGCGTGCGCCATTCCTGGGAAACCTGCCGGCGTATCGGCGGAACCCACCAGATAGTTGATGATCTCGGTCGCGATCGGAGCCAACGTGTTGCGCACGACGATCACGCGCAGGCCGTTGTCGAGCGTCGCCCGCACGACGTCGGAATCCGGCGCCGAAGCGGCAGGCACGGCACAGGCAAGTACGGCCGCTGCGGTCGCGCCGGCAAGAAGGCCTTTGATGCGAGCAAACATGGTTCCGGGGCTCCCTTTTGTTCAAAAGACTACGCCGGGCTTACCCCGGCGTAGTCCTTGAAGTTCCTGATATGCCCCGATTTACTTTCTAGACGAGCGCCGGCTCCACGACCTGGGCTTCTTGCTCCGCGAAGACGGGGTTCGAGAGGTAGCGCTCACCCGTATCGCAACCGACCGTTACGATCGTCTTGCCCGCAAACTCGGGCCGCGCCGCGAGCGCAAGCGCTGCGAAGATGTTTGCGCCCGCCGAAATCCCGACCAGCATGCCCTCTTCGCGTGCCGCCCGGCGCGCCATTGCGATCGCGTCCTCGTTCGTCACGCGAATGATTTCGTCGTAGATCTTCGTGTTGAGGATCGACGGCACGAAACCGGCGCCGGTTCCTTGAATCTTGTGCGGCCCGGGCTTGCCGCCGGAGAGTACCGGCGAGGCGTCCGGTTCGACCGCCACGATGACGACGCCGGGCTTCCGCTCCTTGAGCACTTCACCGACGCCCGTGATCGTGCCGCCGGTTCCGACCGCCGCTACGAATGCATCGACGTTTCCGTCGGTGTCGCGCCAAACTTCCTCCGCCGTCGTGCGACGATGGACCTCGGGATTTGCCGGGTTGTCGAATTGTTGCGGCATGAAATATTTGGCCGGATTCGAGTCGTGAATCTCCTTGGCACGCCGGATTGCGCCGGGCATTCCTTCGGCGCCGGGCGTCAGCACGAGCTGTGCGCCGTACGCTTTGAGCAAGCTGCGGCGCTCGACCGTCATCGTGTCGGGCATCGTCAAAATGATCGGATAGCCTTTGGCGGCCGCGACGAAGGCCAGCGCGATGCCGGTATTGCCGCTGGTCGGCTCGATGATCACCGTGTCAGGACGCAAGCGTCCGTCACGCTCGGCCGCTTCGATCATCGCGACGCCGATGCGATCCTTGACGCTGCCGGCGGGATTGAACGACTCCATCTTCACGAGCACCGTGCCCGCCAAGCCCTTGTTCAGACGAGGAATCTTGACGAGTGGCGTGTTTCCGAACGTGTCGGCGAGATTGTCGTAAATGCGTGCCATGTGCTCCGTTCCCGTAGCGTAGATGCCGCCCAAAACCTCGAGCCGGAGCGGACCGTTGCGCAAGGGCTCGAAGCGGCGCAATCGAACGTATGTTCCCTCAAGGATGTTTTCGCTCGCCGAGAAGTGCCTGTACGTCGCCGAGCTCGATCTGTGGATCGACTCGTCGCGGCCGCGCCGGCGTTGTTACGTCTCGCACGGCCACGCCGACCACGCACGGCCCCACGAGGTCGTCATCACGACGCCGGTCAACGCGCGCATCTGTGCCCATCGCTTTCGCACGGATGAAAGCGTCTTTGAGACGCACGCCTTCAACGAGCCGTGGACGGTGGGCGAGTACCGGCTGACGCTCTTCTCGGCCGGACACGTCTTGGGCAGCGCACAACTCTCGATCGAGGGCGCGGACGGCACGTTCGTCTACACGGGCGACTTCAAGTTGGAACCGTCGTACACGGCGGAAGCGCCTGAAGTCAAACGTTGCGACGTGCTGCTTATGGAGTGCACGTACGGCCGCCCGCAGTACGTTTTTCCGCCGCGCGCCGAGGTTGCGGGGCGCATGGTGGAGTGGGCTCGCCGCGCGCTGGAGGAGGGTGCCGTCCCGATCTTTTTTGCGTACTCGCTCGGAAAGGCGCAAGAGGCGATGGCGATTCTCGGAGGCGCCGGTTTGCCGCTCACCGCGCACGGCAGCGTCGCCGGGTTGGCGCGTGTCTACGAAGAGTCGGGTGTTGCGTTGCCGCCCTACGAACGCTACGACGCCGACGCGTTCGACGGCCGGCGCGTCATCATTTGGCCGCCCTCGCGCTCGGCTCTTCCCGCCGCGGTGCGCGGCCGGCCCGCTCGAACCGCGGCCTTGAGCGGCTGGTCGGTCGATCCTGCGACGAGCCATCGCGCGCCCGGTCAGACGGGCTTTCCGCTTTCCGATCACGCCGATTTTCCATCGCTCTTGCGCTACATCGAATTGGCTGCGCCGCGCAAGGTTTTACTCAACCACGGCTGGCGCGACTTCGCTCCTCGGCTCCGCCGGTTGGGCGTCGATGCGGAATATCTCG
>Ga0302325_10032834_pt1 | contig 10646 bp, 10 predicted proteins | sample Palsa_T0_2_FD_201948 | JGI IMG/M metagenome (GOLD analysis project Ga0302325, IMG submission 201948) | Peat permafrost microbial communities from Stordalen Mire near Abisko, Sweden - Palsa_T0_2 | ecosystem: Environmental > Terrestrial > Soil > Palsa > Peat permafrost | place: Sweden: Abisko...
CGCCACTAACCCCGAAGGGTCCGTTCGACTTGCATGTATTAGGCCTGCCGCCAGCGTTCGCTCTGAGCCAGGATCAAACTCTCAGGTTGAGTTGACATTCTGACCTTTCGTTTCCGTTTTCCTTTAGCGGGAAAACGAGCGTCGTTGCGTAGTCTATTGACGAGTTCCCACGACCGCCAAGCTACCTTGGATTTCGCCAAGGCGCCGAACGGCAGTGGTTTGTCTTCAAGAGACCGCTTCGGGTCAGCGTCGATGACGACCATGGGTATGGTCATCGCCAGGACGCCGCCGCCTGCGTTTCTCTTTCCAAATTAACGATGTCAAAGACCCATCCGGCCACTTTGGACCGAACCCGCCGATACGCCCGGTGGTTGCGGGGAGCGGGTCTCTAGCCGCGCCCATGCATACTGTCAAACACCCGTGCTCCCGGTCTCGGAAAAGTTCCGATCAGGGCGCAAGAGTCGCCCGGGGCCCACGGGGGCATGCCCCATCAGTCCTTGGCGAGTCGATTGAGGGGGCGGAAACTATGCCTGGGAGCGGCGAAAATCAAGGCCTAATCGGCAGCGGCGGAACGGCTGGTCCGGGGCTCCCCGCTTCCTTGAAAACAAACGCGAAACGTCTGGGTCCCCACTAACGCGATGTCGGCAAAGGGGCGAGCGGAACCTAGGCGCGCCATCACCCGCGGAGCGGCGGGGGATCGTTCAGGGCGTCGGCGAACCTGCGGGTCAGGCGGACGAAGGTCTCGAGGTCGGAGAGGTCCCAGGAGGCGAAGATGGCGCGGCCGAGCCGGTCGCGGGCGGCGTCGACAGCGTCGGTCATGGCCCTGCCCTTCGGCGTCACCACCGAGCGGCGGACGCGTCGGTCGGCAGAAGGGGGGTCGGCGGCGGGCGCCGTCTGGCGCTCGACGAGGCCGAGGCCCTGGAGCCTGGCGACCTGGCGGCTGACGGTGGTGTAGTCGCGCCCGACCCGGTCGGCGAGATCGACGACGCCGATCGGGCCGAGGCGAGCGATGCCGACCAGCAGCGGAAAGAGGGCGCGATCGAGCGATATGCCGGCCTCCTTGACCATCATCTCGTCGCGCTGGGGCCGGTTCATGACCGCGTGGATGTCGGCGAGCGCCCCGTGCAGAAGCCGGATCTCCTCGGAAATATGTGTATCCTGCACGCTTTTCGTTGACCGCACGCCGCCGCTCCTGTTTATGTGCATATTACACATATGGAGCGGACGATGACAGAGGCTTTCGCGGCCGAGGTGTTGATCTGCGGGGCCGGCGCGGCCGGCCTGACGCTGGCGATAGACCTTGCGCGCCGGGGCGTCGCATTTCGACTGGTCGACAAGATCGATCAGCCCTTCGCCGGCTCGCGCGGCAAGGGAATCCAGCCGCGAACCCAGGAGATCTTCGAGGATCTGGGCATTCTGGACCGCGTCGTGGCGGCCGGCGGCCTCTATCCGCCGCAGCGTGCATATCGGGCCGATGGGAGCGTCGGCGAGGACGAACCGATGGAGAGCGGCGATCCGACACCGGCCGAACCCTACCAGACCGCGCTGATGGTCCCGCAGTTCCTGACCGAGGCCGCGATGCGCGAGCGCCTGGCCGAACTTGGAGGCGCGCCGGAGTTCGGGCGCGAGCTCGTGGGGGTCGAAGAGGACGAGGACGGGGCGACGGCGCGGCTCGCCGGCAAGGGCGGCGAGGAGAGGGTGCGCGTGCGGTATCTCATCGGCGCCGACGGCGGCCGCAGCTTCGTGCGCCGCGCGCTTCAAATCGGCTTTCCCGGCGAGACACTGGGCGTGCGCGCGGTGGTGGCCGACGTCGTCCTCACCGGCCTGGAACGCGACGCCTGGCATCGCTTCAGCCAGGGGTCGATGGATCGGCAGATCTCCATCTGCCCGCTCGCCGGAACCGGGATGTTCCAGATCCAGGCGCCGATCCCGCGCCATGGCGAGGTCGACCTCAGCGTTCCGGGGCTGGGGGCGATGGTGGCGCAACGCACCGGCCGCGACGACATCCGCATCCATCGCGTCGCCTGGGCGTCGGCCTACGAGATGAACGCGCGGCTCGCCGATCGCTACCGTGTCGGCCGGCTGTTCCTCGCGGGCGACGCGGCCCATATCCACCCCCCGACCGGCGGCCAGGGACTCAACACCAGCGTCCAGGACGCCTACAATCTCGGCTGGAAGCTGGCGGCGGTCGCCGGCGAGGCCCCCGAGGCGCTGCTGGCGACCTACGAGGACGAGCGCCGGCCGATCGCCGCCGAAATGCTGGGCTTGTCGACCCGGCTCCTCGAAGCCGCCAGGGCCGGCGACATGCGGCGCGGCCGCGAAGTCCACCAGCTCGACCTCGGCTATCCCGGATCGTCGCTGGCGCTGGAGCGGCCGCAACGCCGCGAAGGGCTGCTAGCCGGCGACCGCGCCCCCGATGCGCCGATCCGCGGCGCCGCCGGCCAGGCGACGCGGCTCTTCGAACTCTTCAAGGGCCCGCACTGGACGCTGCTCGGCTGCGAGGCCGACCGCGGTCTCGTCGCGCCGCGCCCGGGGCTGCGGATCCATGCGACCGGCCCGCGCGGCGACATCGTCGACTTCGGAGGCCACTTCCGCGACGCCTACAGCCTGGCAAGCGGCGACTGGGCCCTCGTCCGCCCCGACGGCTATGTCGGGGCGATCGTCGCCTCGGACGAGATCGCGGCGCTGGAGGCGTATTCCCTGGCGGTCGGGCTCGGGCGGTGAGAGCGAAGGCGGGATGCGGCAGGGTCATTTCGCATCCCGTCTGATCCGGGACTTGCGACAAACACGCTTGCTTCCCCTTCGGTATTGTTGCTGCGCCTCGTCCAAACTAGCGTAGTAACAAGGCGGTAAACCCCCGGAGACACATCGAGGTAGCCGGACCTCCAGATGACCGAAATGCACCTCGCCCTCGTCAATGGCACAGGTCCCAATGGGCCGGCGTATGACGAGATCATGCAATCGTCGTTCTGTTATCAGCTGAGCGCGAAGCTCGGCGGCTCGAAGAGCTTCTACCTGCGCGGCCCCAACATGTTCGGCAAGGAAGTGCGCGAAGAGGCGCGGGCCGTCTACCGCTGGCTGAAGGCCGCCTACGACGAAGACCCGAGCGCGCGGCTGATGCTGGCCGGCTACAGCCGCGGCGGCTCGGCGGCGATCATGGCCTGCGAGATGCTGGCGCGCGACGGGATCGCGGTGGATTCCCTGTTCCTGTTCGACGCCGTGGCCAGGCACGAGTTCCCCGGCGGCAGCGTTATCCCCGGCAACGTCCGATTCAGCCGCCACGCCCGGCGCAGCCTCGCGGCCGATTTCGTCGAGCGCTACGAAGGCACGCTGAAGCGGATGAAGGTGATCGACGGCAACCCGATCCGGCCCCTGTTCGGCAATGTCGGCCTGCGCTGGGAAGGCGACGGCGATCACCGGCCGGCGCGGCGGTTCCTGGGCTCGCACGGGGCGCTGGGCGGGGTCGGCTGGCGGTTCGTGGTCGAGGACACCGCCTGCGAGGGCGAGGTGGCGGAGTGGATGACCGAACAGTTCCAGAGCCGCGGCCTGGACGTGGTGCTCCAACCCTATCCGCCCCAGGGCGACGCCGTGGCGACCCACCCCTCGCACCTGGAGAGGTGGTTGACCCACAATCTCTACCAGTTCGTCCTGCACCACGACGAACCGCACCTGGAAAGCATCGACGAAGAGTCGTCCGGCGGCGAGCGATAGGACGCGCGGGCGGAGGTTCAGGCCAGGGTAAGGTCGCGCAGTTCGAACGGGACGGCGATGTAGGCCGTCGGCTCGGGGATGTTCAGGCGTCGGCGCGCGTCCTCGAGGGGCTCCATGAGGAGGCGGTCGTAGTCCTCGGCTGGCAGCCAGACCGCTCGCTTGCCATTGCGGTAGGCCTCGAGCATGGCCTTTCGCGCCTGTCGCGCACCGGGTCCGTGGGCGCGCAGATAGAGGCCCGCGCCGATCAGCGCCAGGCCCATGGCGTGGGTCTCCTGATAGGAAAACGCCACCAGACAGGTCTCCCCCAGCGCGTCGCGGCCGTAGCCGGTGAGGATGTGCCAGATGTCGTGGATGTCCCGTATCCGGCGGAAGAACCAGGCATAGGGGTGGCGCCGATCCATCTCCTCGATCGGGATGGCCTTGTGGCTTTCGTCAATCAGGCCCTGGGCCGAGAGGTGCTCGGTCTCGAGGTAGTGGAGGTAGGCGGCGCCGACGCTGCCGGGCGGGAAGCTGGCCACGAAGGACTGGTCCATCAACCGGTCCGAGACCTCGACCCGTTCATAGGCCGTCAGGCCACCCTCCTCGGTGGAGAGGAGCCTGGCGTAGTCCCGTGCGTAGGCGTTGCCGTTGAGAGCCTGAAAGATCTCGAAGACCTGGGCGGTGTCTTCCTTGTTGGCGATCAGGCGTCGGAGCGCACGGACCCCTCGGCCCCAGTCATGGTGGGGGCGTCTCAGGTGGTGAATCTGATGGCCGGCGGCGGCCATGTCGCGTAGCCCCCTTGGTGAACGACAAGCTACGCCGACGGAGGGGAATTTCAAGCTCGTGGTGTTTTCAAGCTTGGCGTCGCCGCCGACGGGCCGCCGCGATCCAGTTCCACGACGAAGGCGGGAGACCGGTGAGCACCATCGCCGCCCACGGACCTGGTAGCGCCCCTACGCCTGGGCGATGTAGGCGCGGAGGTCTTCGGCTTCGGCCTGGGTCTCGGCGATCTTGGCTTTCACGAGGTCGCCGATGGAGATGATGCCGACCAGGCGGTGGTCGACGCAGACCGGCAGGTGGCGGATCCGGCGGTCGGTCATCCGCGCCAGGAGGGAATCGACGCTTTCGTCGGGCCTGGCGAAGATCACCTCGCGGGTCATGCACGTCGAGACCGGGCGGCCAAGACCCGCCCCGCCCTGCTCGGCGACGACGCGGACGACATCCCGCTCCGAGACGATGCCGACGACGTCGCGGTCGCCCTCGACCACGACCATGGCGCCGACGCGCCTTGCGTGCAGCAGAGCGGCGACGGAGCTGATTGTATCGGCGGGTGCGGCGGTGAACACCAGATCGCCCTTGTTCCCGAGGATTTGAGACACGAGCATCGTCGTCTCTCCTTATTTTCGGCCCATCCCCCCTGCCCCACCGTCAGCCCAAAGGCGCGATCGATCAAGCCGCCATTTGCGGCCCGCGCGGGACGCCGGCGGCCCAGGCGAAGGGGCCGATCAGAAGGACGCCGGCGACAAAGCCCAGGATGTGAGCCTGCCAGGCGACAACGACACCGGCCGCGCCGGGAGTGAGGCCCGAGACGCCGAGGACGACGTTCACGAAGACCCAGCCCAGGGTCATGGTGATGACCGGCCGCGAGACGATCCGGCTCAGGACGCCCCGGCCCTCGAACAGACGCGAGGCGCCGCCGAAGAGGCCCGAGGCCGCCCCCGAGGCGCCCACGAGCATCCACCGGCCGTGCGGATAGAGCGCGGCATAGCCGAGCGCCGCGGCGATACCGGTCACGAGGAAGAAGAGGAGGAAGAGAAAGGTCCCGCGCGCGCCCGGCCCCAGGAACCGGCGCACCGGGACGCCGAAGATCAGGCAGAAGGCCGAGTTCATCAGGACGTGGGCCCAGCCGCCGTGGGTGAAGATGTGGGTCACGAGCGGCGCCAGGTTCCCGCGCGCCAGGTCGTCGGCGGTGAGCGCCAGGGGGGCGGCGTCGGCGTGTGCCAAAACGCGCCAGGCGTGAAGCGCGATCAGCAGCGCCACCAGGGCCGCGACGGCCAAAGGGACGTCGACCATCGGCTCGCGGCGGATCGAGAGGGGTTCATCCATGGGCTCACCATTCGCTCAAGGGGCGAGCCTCGCCAAGGGTTCGGCGAATCGCGCGCTGCGGCCCCGATAGTTACCGCTTGTTTGCCTTGGCACGGCCGTTGCTTGAACGGTCCCGTCAAATCTCGACCCAGCCGAACGGATTTTCCGATGGTTTCGCCCAGTTTCGCCGCCGCCACGAAGGTAGGCCTCGCCGTCCTGGCGGGCGTGGCCATCGCCGGGACGGCGGGAGCGGCCGGAGCCCAGACCGCGAGCGGCGGTTCGGCCAGCGCCAACTATTCGCGCAGCGGCGACCAGGAGGATCTCTCGATCGCCGACGGCGGCCGCGACGCCAACGGCGGGGCGGCCACGCTCGACGGCCTGATCCAGACCAGCCCCGACGAAAGCGCTCTTGCCGCCGCCGGCGCCGCGGGCGCGTTCGACACTGTCGCCGGAGTCGGCGCCGGTGCCGGATCCACGGCCGTCGGCGGCAATCTCCAGATCGTGACCGGCGGCGGCTACGCCGTCGTCTCCTCTTCCGACCAACCCAAGACTGGCAAAGTCAGCGCCACTCCCGCGCGCTGACAACCGGGGATCAAGTCCAATGAAGCTCAAGTCCTTCTCCACCGGCCGCGGCGCCCGCATCACCGCCCTGGCCTCGGCCGCGGCCATGACGCTCACCGCCTGCGCGACCCCGGTCGCGGGGCCCTCGGGGCTCTACGCCCAGCCGGTCGGAACCGCGCCAGTGACGGCCAACCCGACGCCCTACTCGGCGGCGCTGGTCTGCCTGGCCGAATACGCCCGGCGCAACAACGTCAACGCCCCCAGGCTCGCCGTCGGCCGTATCGCCGACTACACTGGCAAGCTGGAAGCCGACGGCTCGGGCCGCAAGATCACCCAGGGCGCCTCGCTGATGGCGATGAGCGCTTTCGCCAAGGCCGGCGCGCCGCTGGTGGAGCGCTATGACACCTCAGTTTCCGAGCTCGAGCTCAAGTACGCCAACAACAAGCTGATTTCCGACAACCCCAATCCCAAGGCCGACGCGCCGGCCCAGGCCCGGCGGATCATGGCCGGCCAGGTGCCGGGGTCGGACTTCTATGTCGTCGGCGGCATCACCGAACTCAACTTCAACATCCAGTCCAACGGCGCGAACCTGGCCGCCGGCAGCACGGCCGGCACCAACGTCTCCGGCGCCATCGGCGGCAGCGTCTATGTGATGAATGTCGGCCTGGATCTGCGGCTGATCAACACCCGCACCCTGGAGGTCGTGGACGTGATCTCCTATCAGAAGCAGATCGTCGCCCATCAGGTGGGGGTCGGTTTCTTCCAGATGTGGAACAACAGCGCCTTCAGCGTCGGCGTCGGCGAAGGGGCGACCGAGCCCATGCAGCTGGCCGTGCGGGCGGTGATCGAGCGGGCCGCGGTCGAGATGATGGCCAACCTCTACGGCATGCCCGGCCCCAAGGCCTGCATGCAGACCGACCCGCTGAACGAGCAGGTGACCACCGGCGTCACCGGCGCCTATGTGCCGGCCTATGACACCCTGAAGACCAACAACGCCTCCAGCCGTGGCGATCCCTCCCGCTGGAACGACCGCCGCGATCCGGCGCTCAGCAACGACGACCGGACGCGGTACTAGGGCGAAAGGGCGGCTCCCTTAGCGGCGGGGCGCGCGCGCCCCGGGCCGGCGACGTGGTCGAATACCTGATCCTCTTCGCGCGGGTCGGGGCTTCCTAGGGGCCCGGTCCTAGGCCCTGGCGACGTTTCCCTTGCCCGGCGCTCGCGGGGCGTCGATAGGATTCGGCGTCGGCGGCAACAGGGGGCGTCCGCATTTCCGAGATCTTCATCTCCTACGCCCGCTCCACGGCGCTGGAGGCGCAGGCGATCGCCGCGGCTCTGCGCGCGCTCGGCTACGAGGTCTGGCGCGACGACGAGCTGCCGGCGCACCGCGACTATTCCGAGGTGATCGAGGAGCGGCTGAGGGCGGCGGAGGCGGTCGTGGTGGTCTGGTCGGCGGAGGCGGTGAAGAGCCAGTGGGTGCGGGCCGAGGCGGACCTGGCCCGCGAGGCCGGAACCCTGGTGCAACTGACCCTGGATGACGCGCCGTTGCCGATGCCGTTCAATCGCATCCAGTGCGCCGACCTTCGCGGCTGGTCGGGCGATCCGGCGGCGTCCGGGTGGAGGAAGGTGGCGCTGAGCGTCGCAGAACTGCTGGGGCGCCCGGCGCCGGCCCCCGAGACCGACGAGGCGCCCGCCGCCCGGCCGCCACCCTCGACGCCCGAAGCCTTCTCAATCGCGCTCGCGCCGTTCGCCGATCCCACAGGCGCGGCTGCGGGGGACGACTTCGCCGACGGGCTGGTCGCCGAGATCGGCACGGCGCTCGCCCGCTTTCCTATCCTGCTGGTCGGAAACGCCAGCCCCGACTCGGCGGCGCACTATCTGCTCGAAGGCAGCGTCCGCCGCTCCGGGCCGCGGGTGCGGATCAACGTCCAGCTTCGCGACGCCTCCCAGGGCGAGCGGGTGTGGACCGAGCGGTTCGACGCCGCGCTCGAGGACCCCTTCGCCCTCCAGGACGACGTCGCGACCACGGTGGCGGGCCGCGTCGAGGCGGCCATCCTGGCGCACGCGACCCGCCGTATCGCCCCCCGTCCGGTCGAGAGCCTGGCGGCGCACGAGCTCTACCTGCGCGCCCGCGAGACGATCCGCCGGGCCGCGCTCGAACAGGTGGAGGCGATCGAGGCGCTGAGCGAGCGCGCCGTGGCCCTCGATCCTGGCCATGGGCCCTCCCTCGCGCTTCTGGCGACCGCGCTTGGATTCCGCATCGCCTACGCCGGGGCCGGCGACGATGTCGCGGCGCTCGGGGCCAGGGTTTCGCAGACCATCGATCGGGCGATGCTGGCCGGCGCCGACGATCCGGAAGTGCTGACCTTCGTGGCCGAGGCGATGCTTCTGGCAGGCGAGGACCTGGTCGTCGCCCGCGCCCTCGTCGACCGGGCGCTCAAGATGAATCCGGGCCTGGTCGTGGGCTGGGACATTGCCGCCAACATCCGCATGGGGAGGGGCGAGTACGAGGAGGCGCTGGCCCACTACGAGCGCTGCCTGCATCTGGACCCGCAGACTCCGTGGCGGACCTACGTCTGGCCGGGCATGGCCGGGTGCATGGTCGCCATGGGGCGGTTCGAGGAGGCGATCCCGCTGGCCAAGGAGGGCATGCAGATCGGCCCGAACAACCCCTGGGGCGCCGCCTATCTGATCGCGGCCCTCGCCCATTCCGGGCGCATCGCCGAGGCCCGCGCCGTGCTCGCCCAGCTCGACCCACGCCAGGCCGGAGTTTTCACGAATAGCGTGGGGTTCGGGTCCAAGCTGACCGGTATGATCGACGAGGCCTTTAAGCTCGCTGGCTGGGCGGCCGCGCGCTGACGAGCCGTCGGCGCATCGCGGCGGGAAAATGAACCCGCCGTCAGGGAGCGCCTAGGATTTGAAGGGGCTGACAGACCTCCCGGAGTCGCGATGCGCTCGGGGCGGGAACATCGATGTGGAGACTCTTGGAGATTCTCAGCTCCCCGCGCGAAATCCCGGCCACGATGTAATTTGCGAACCGCGCCCGCTGGATCGCCACACGAAGGCCGGCAATGTCAGGGGGGCCCAGGCGCGCCGGATCACCCTGCAGGACCCTGATGACTCCCAAGCTGTCGGCCTCCGAACCGATCCCGCTGCGAACGTAGCCGATCCCTTGATAGTAGGCGCTCAAGAGTTCCAGTTCCGCCTCGCCGAAATGGGCCAGCGTCTGTGACGCCCGGTGGGCCTGCCAGACGTTGTCTTCCAAAGCATCGCCGGTATCCGCCATCACCGGCCCAAGGCGCGGGACCGGGCGCGTGTTTGGCGGTTTTTTCGACCACATCCTCGAGCGCATCCAACCGTCGCGCTATGCAAGGTCCCGCGACGACGCGAAACGCAAAGACCTTGTCGTTATCTGAGATCTCGGTAGCGAGCGACGCGCGGGCGGCCCTCACCTCGTTCGCCCAGACAATCCGCTCCACAATCTGCTCGAGACCGATGGCGATGACGATGCCGACGACAATCACGCCAACCTCGCCGAGGAACTCCCGGACGCCGTGCGGCGGCTTGGGTCTGTGAATGTGCATGGCCGCCCTCCTGCGCCCCTCGGGGCGCCTCGGCGCCTTCCGTTATCGTCGACTTCTCCGTCAGCCCGTCACCGACGAGGGCCATGCCGGTCTCCTCCGCGCTCACGCTGCAAAGCTTAGCAGACGACCGTTCTTTCCGCTTGGGGTCCATCCGGGGCATCATCGAATCGCGCCGCCCATGACGGCGGCGCGGGGAGAAGCGCACCGATGACAGAGGAAGTTCTGGTGGTCGGCGCCGGCCCCGTCGGACTGACGATGGCGACGGAACTGGCGCGCTACCGCGTCCCGGTCCGTGTCATCGAGAAGGCTGCCGCGCGCAGCGAGACGTCCAAGGCCCTGGTCATCTGGAGTCGCACTCTGGAACTGATAGACCGGATGGGCTGCGCCGACACCTTCGTTTCGGCGGGGTTCAGGGCGGTCGCGGCCAACGTCGTCGCCGGTGGCGCGCAGATCGGTCGCATCGCCCTGGACACGGTCGATTCGCCGTATCCCTACGCGCTGATGCTGCCGCAGTGCGAGACCGAGCGGCTCATGGAGCTGCAGCTGAGCGCGCACGGCGTCAGGGTGGAGCGGCAGGTCGAGCTGATCGGCTTTGCCCAGGCACCGGACCAGGTTTCGGCGAGGTTGCGCCATGTCGACGGGCGCGAGGAAACGGTGGAGACGCCGTGGCTGATTGGCTGCGACGGAGCGCACAGCGCGGTTCGCCACGGCCTTGGCGTCCCTTTCGAA
>Ga0302325_10032835_pt1 | contig 10646 bp, 9 predicted proteins | sample Palsa_T0_2_FD_201948 | JGI IMG/M metagenome (GOLD analysis project Ga0302325, IMG submission 201948) | Peat permafrost microbial communities from Stordalen Mire near Abisko, Sweden - Palsa_T0_2 | ecosystem: Environmental > Terrestrial > Soil > Palsa > Peat permafrost | place: Sweden: Abisko...
GGACAAAACCTGCCCACCTAAATCTATCAGAAGGGTTGAACAAGGAGTGGAAAAAACTAACCCCGAGCCTAGAATAACAACACGCTCTCGATCTGAAAAACATCAGTATGAAGGCCAAATATGAGAAGATGATAAACTCGCCTCCTTTCGTAGCATCCAACTCCTGAGTCGAGATACCCCTGCGAAGGAGGCCCTTCCAGACCGGACTTGTCGGGAAAGCGCGTGTACTTCTCACAGATGAAGATATTATTGATTTCATGTCTGTCTAGAAAGAAAGAACAATGAGAGACGCCTTGGTCTCCTTTTAAGAGTTGAAGTTCTATGACTCTTCAGGATTTGAGTTTGTTGACCCGCGAAGGATGAGAACCCGATTTTCTCCGGCTTCCGCTTGTTGACGAGTGGGGATGAGGTCACGGTTCTTCTAATCAACAATTCGCTGCGGCGAGAATATGAAAGAAATTCCATGTGACTGATGGAAAATATGACTAGATGTGCATGTGAAGATGATGATATTCAGAATGCTTTGCCTTTACATGTGCTGAGGCGGGTTGTAAGATATGGGGAGGAATCCCGGGTTGAATTTGGCTTCTGAGACAAGGACGCCAAGCAACGTCCGAAGGAGTTGATCTTGTATGCTCCGTGTTGCCGGATTCTACTTACATGCGAGAATAATAGATGAAGACAAGGAGGAATGTGAAGCGTGCGTTTATAGTCACTGCAGCTTCTGAATCTTGTTGACGCTGAAGAATCGTCCGTGAGCGGGGGAATTGTCTGAACTTTGTCAACTTTGCCTGCGAGGCTGAGATTACATTTTTAGCGGCAACACCTTCAACGACACTTCTCGTTCCTCGACAACCACTCAATGTATCTGCCATGGCACCCATCCGCAGATACCTGCGAATCACCAAATACTCTGTCCTAGAGTGTCGCATCTACCTTGATAACCCAGCTCTGGCGGAAAGTTGGTTGTTGAATTCTAGGAACCCGATCCTACCTCGCGTTATCGAAAGCGTTCGTCCCCTAGTTCTACCAAAGCTTCGAGAAGAGAGTGAGCGCAGCAAAGGGAAGGGGGGTAAGAAGAAGGGTGTCAAGGATGTTGTAGTTGAAGGTACGGTTTCCAGGCTCTACTTATGTATAGGTGGTTGCTGACGTTGGCAGAGGATTTCGAAGTTTCTATCTTTTTGACCGAGACTAGCACACGACATTCCCTCCTTAGCAAACAAAAGCACTTCCGAGAACAAAAGAAAAAGAAGTTGCAGTCGAATTCCCATAAGCTTACAGGAGATACGAATGATACGCCGATTGAGGTTGAGGATGGACCTGTAATTTTGCGGGAGGAGAGTGACGAGGACGGTTTGAACCTCGATGGCCTTCCCGAGGTGGAAGATGATCTCGAAGATTCTCTCTTCGTAGAAGAAGATACCGGACCTCGCAGATCCAAGCGTCCTCGAGCTCCCACCAACAACTCATCGCCGCCCGGGTCCTCCCCAGGATTTGAGCCCCTGCCTGAGCCCCTGCCGAAACGACGGAGGGACAATGAGGGAGCCGCTGGAGAGGAAGAGGGTGATGATAAGAAGAAGATGGCAATAGATACATCCTACGATGGATTCTCAATCTACGGACGCGTAATGTGCCTGGTGGTCAAACGCAAAGACAAGAAAGGGAAGGGACCTGCGGGGTTGACTGGTGGCCAAGCAATGATGGAAGATTGGATTATATCTACACAAATGCCTGCCGCACAAGACGATGATGTGTCTTGAGACCCAAATCGAAATTGGACTCCAAAGATAGACAGAGCTCAGAGTCCACAGATCTTGGCTGGTACATGCCACGCTGGAAGGCGGGGTTGCACGCGTGGAACTGTCACTCTTCAACATAACTCACCCATCACGGGATTTCTTGGCAGAAATCTACGTTTGATATCTCGACGATCATTCAATCTACATCCCGCGCGGCACGCGTCTTCTTGCCACACTCGTACTCGCAAGCCTCAGATCAGCGCTGCCACTTAGTTTCAACACTCGCCCGCTGCGGGTCAAACATTTCCGCACTCTCCGCGCTGAATCAACCTTCTATTTCGGTCTGCCGAGGCCTGAAGTCGAGGAGAGACGGCATAACGCTGCACGCGATCTACGAAGTACAGTACAGAGCTTTGAGAATCGAGATACGAAGTACGATACGCGACGACTAGTAAGAACCTTGGCGATGAATGCTAACCTGGACAAGGCGGAGAAACAAGCGGTTCGTGAAACGGGAGGGTCTGAGCGGGCTCAATCACGGGCGCTGACGGCTGCACGGCTACGAAACACTTTTATCAACGTGTCTTTTCCTGCTGCTCATTGGTGGTGTAGGTTAAGGCTGGGCGTTTGTTTGACTTTCTTGCCTCAGTGCCTGTTGATGTCACAACTTTGACTTCGGCTGTGGACCATATCTTGGCTCGCTGCTACCCAGGATCCCCCTTCTTTCTACCAAGACGAACACTTTGACCTCAAGTCTTTTAGAATTCTTATTTCAATTTTTTAATCTATTCTGCAAGCGCTAGACTTAACAGCAGCCGCAGCGCGTGCCGAAACACGCCCAAAACCAGCCTGATATGACAAATCCTCCAAGGCCAGGTTGAACTTCACAGCCTCGATGCTTGATGCCACACACCTGCATCTGCGTGACTGATTGCTAATCTAGCCTCCTCAGGTCAGCCTTGCATTGCATGTGAATTATACTTTGCACATATCTTAATATTATGTACAGTACATAATTATCGCGGGTTGTTCACCGCCTTCGTACCGATACCCTTGTGCGTGACTTGAATACCCCCGTCCAAATTATACAAGGGAGGAATACCTTGTACAGTACAGTGCTGGTTTAGACGATCGATGATTCGGCTCCCACTCCACTCCCACCTCTCACGCAACGCACGAATTTTCCACAGAGCAGTGGAGGGAAATCTTTTGGATTGAGATACCGTAAAATGCCTAATGCGGTTAAAATGTTCTCTTGCTGAGAAAGGTCCGAGGTTGAAATTGTTTGGGGTCGGAGTATCTACTACCGAGGTCCAGCGTAGGGGGGTGTTTGGGTCTGATGATCAAGAAAATCCCGCGCGACGAGCGTTCAGAGTGAGCGATCGCTGGCCAGAATTTTCGTGGGGGTGAGTGAATTTTCTTCTTCTTTCTCCTTCTTGCAAAGCGAATGGGAGGGCTAGGGGAGCCGCATGCGGCATGTACCAGAGGTCCCCCCTTGTATCGGTGGTGGGGATACTCCGTACTGTATGAAGTAGATAGGATAGAAATCGCTCGGTTGGGATAAATGGCCATGTGGCTGTTTACTGCCAAACTCGGAGATCCAAAAATAAAAGATTAATTAATAATTAATTAATTAATTAATCAGAGTATTAATCAATTTCAGGCCCGTGTTTCTATTTATTGCCTACTGTTACATGGGAAATTTTCAATACCATCGGTAAATTACTGTAGGAGGAAATGATTACATCATTTAGGGAGGGAAAGGAGAGAGGAAGGCGGTGACGGCACTGACGGGCAACCCCCCCCCTTCGGCCCCCCCCTGGCTTTCAAAACCAGGAGGGCAACAGCGGTTGTCCCTTTCCTGTACTTCCGTTCTCCGTAGTCAGGGACATCCCTGTTTGGCCACGTGGAAAATTTGCTTGGTGGAGAGGAGATGGAGCTAGAGTCGGAAGAGGCGAGGTTTGGCGAGCGCCACATCGGAAATAGCCATCGGCATTTATTTCGTTTGCTATTTTTGTGTGTTTTGGAAATTTGAGAATTCGAGAGTTGGATGAGAGGTGAAGATCTTTTATGCAGGGACTTTTTGCTTCATTGAAGTTTGAGTCGGGTTTTGATGGGTTGATTGGGTGATTGGGTGCGTGGCTGGGCGAGGATCGGCTTCGTTGTTGGGGTGTGGGTGAAAGGAGACGAGTAGAAAGGGCGGATCGAAGGGCGGATCGAGGAGTTGACGTTCAGGCTGAGAGGCAAATGGGAATTTGGTGGGAAGAGAATAAGAAGCCGAAAGGTTGAATGGGCCGAGGTAGGTGAGGTTTGAAGGCGGGCTGGAAGCATCGACAAAGTTTCACAATCGGAAGCCTTCAAGCCCCCGAACTCACGTCCACCGCTCATCTGTCCTCAACCAGCAAAATCAGAGCCATCTTGCCTTATTACAGCACAAAATTGACTTGAAAGAGCGGTAGACGAGTTGAAAAGAGACTCCACTTCGTGCGTAGAGTTCTCGTATGATAATAAATGAGCTCGGGAGCTGGGGTCCAAGGAGGACCGGAGGTCTATCCGTCACAAACTTTTCTTGTCAATTCGCCTCGAAGCTTGGAATTGAGTTTCGTTTCGTGGTGATGCTAATGCACTGCATACGTTACCTTGCGGAAAGCAAACATTTTATTCTCCGAGTCCTCCGATTTTGTCCTTGTCGTTGGGTTGTCCCTACCTGTGTGGACAAGAATGGAGAAGGGATGATGCCTCGAGGAGGGGAAGATTGTTTCGTTTCCGAAAAGTCGGTTCCTGCAAGGGAAGGGTGCTGGAGAAGTGGATTTCGCCGGGGGGCAAAAGGGGATGAGAAGAAAAGTGCAACGGCCGGTACTTGCCTTCAAAGGGGATCATAGAAATCGGGAATTATTGCATGGGGTTGAATTACTCCGAGACATGAGCATGATAAACGGATCAGATATACGGAGTACAGTAATTGCCGTCCACTTCTCGCCACATTCACGAGAGCGATGATGAGATGAATCCGTGCTCAAAAGTCGCGGCTTTACACGAGAGGAAAGCTTGCGAATACAAGGGTACAAGCAAGACGGTGGCGCGTAACAAGAGCATTTTGCGGAGCCTGCTTGCTTGCCACGCGGATGTGGATGTGAAGGAAGAGTAACGGAATCTGACACGCGTTTCAGATCTGCCCATCTGATTTCTGCGCGCGTTTGGCGATGTGTGCGAGGCGAGGGTAGGGGGAGGCGAATGTAACGTCAATTAACGTACCTTCGTAAAGCCTTTGCAATTCGAGTGCTGTTTTGATGAGAGGACAGATTTTGAAAAGTCTGCTTGAATTAGGGAGAAAGTATGATTAAGGGGCTAGATTGTGTAGCGATCAGGAGGCCGGTAAACATGATAGGGGGAGATAAATACTCAGTTTTTTTGATGGCGTTTGATTCCTCATTTCGAGAAAAGGGGGTTGTGCGTTTACAGAAGCATGCAGAAGCGAGATTTCAAGGGGCGGAGAGCTTCGAAAGTGCTTCTAGAAGATGAGACGAGAGCCGGGGTGTTCTGGCTTGCAGCTTCGTTTAATCAGGGCTGAAGCGTGACTGGGGTGTTCTGCAGTTGGGCTGGCTTGCTGCATGGCGGGCCCCTTCCTACAATATCGATATTGAATGTGTTTTATTTTGAGATGTGTGTGGATAATTAGAGGACAGATTTGTTTCGTTTCCGTTCTATATTTGTGGTAACTATGGGAGACACGAGATGAGAGGCTGTGCGCAAGGATGCCGCAACGAACTGGATGAACATCTTTGATGCCACAGTTCGTGAGGCCAGCGACTGAGCGACCGCTGGCGGATTTCGAAACGACGATGAAATCGGAAGATACCACGCATGTCTGTTCTCGAGATGCACCAACTGCTACTGTATTGCCCTGCGACAGCGATTCCAGGCGCGGAGCACAGAGTTCACGGCTTCGTTGGCGCGTGACTGGACACGGACTCTCATCCGGCTTCGGCGGCTTGAGCAATCCCTAGCTAAGCTTTGCGCTCTCTCAGAACCCTTTTTAGGAAAATGATGAGGTCTAGAATCCGGAGATGCTAAATTTCTTCATTTTTTTTAGACTTTTGGGAACGGGCCACAAGTCAATATTGACCTAATAATCTCAGCACAGTCGGTAGGTATTTGGAGTTCTGGACAAGTGGCTAGGATTTCCCAGCTGATCAACTCACGATACCGGACGGCCAAGCACACGGTTGGCCGTTTGTGAAGCGTCGACGATGCTGGCCCCAGGCACACCGCCTTTGAACCACATGGTCCTGGACATTCCAATAGTAAGGTTGCCCCTGCGCAAGGGCCAACCCGACGACCTGTAGCGACAGGAAACAGGGCGACGGTATGAGTAGTGACGCAACAGTATTGTACACGAAATCACGGAGCAAGGTCCCGCTACGAAAGGCAACGATCGTAACGTTGCGAACTTGGTCTTGGGACTCGTCCTCACCGCCCACCTTAATGGCATCATAATCGTATGAGTTCGGTCCGTTATCGTTGAGCAACAAATGTGGAAAACGGAAATGCGGAAATGGCATGAGCTGAATCAAATGGCATCATTGACTTCAGATGCCATCGTAACATGCACGCCCCCGAGATACTACCCCAACCGCACAAAAGAAATTTCTTTACGAGCTCCATGCGCACATCTCCGATCTGAGATCTTGGCGGTGGGTGGCAATCGATTGCTTGACCGGTGGATAATGTGGACCGAGTCGACGAAAAGCAAAAGTGTCTCTTCTCCGGATGGCCCGGCTTCGTGGTTCCTCGATACTCGTGAAATGGGGCGTTGGAATTCTCCCAATAATCAATTCCACGTTGAAACAAAAGCGGGATTGAGCGAATGATCGTCAGGAGAGAGCATTGAAAATCAAAGGTGGAAGGGCATGATGTTCATCAGACTCGCGCGCGCGGCGTTTGTTGGCAGAGTTTATGGGATGAGGATGAAGCAAAGATCATGTGAGGCAAGGGGTTGATGAACAAATGCAGGGGCCCGCAATGCGTGCAGTGCTCATCTGCAGCAGATGAGCCTCAGCCTTGTATCACTCAGGGACTAGGAGAACGGAAGCTCTGAACCACGCCTTCTAGAAGAAAATTCTCGGAAGACCTCCTGTTTCCTCTCGACACTTGATCGATTCCAACATGTAACATCGCAATCGTAAACGAGTCTCTGCTGGAGCCAAGGCATTTTGCGGCGAACTACCGGCAATACCGGCTGGGTGGAACCATGCACGGCTGAGGAAGTCAAAATGGCCGATCTGGTGATACCATGGTAATCGTTGAAAGTACTTCTTCCTGTACCACTGACTCTGATCAACCTGCTTCTGCTGTGGTGCGGCCTAAACCCCGAATGTCTGAACCAACCGTCTGCTGCCACCCAGGCTCATTCGCCGAGTTTCACGTGTTGGACAGACCTGCGAATTGTACAGTAGTACATTGTTACTCTTGAAGTGTGAACTCTTGGGAGCGGGACCACCACCGAGATGCCGATGCATCGCGAATGGACACATTGGTAACCAACGAAAGGCACCCGCAAGCCCGATAAGGCCTCGTAAATGCACTGTCATTCCACGAGCATGCGTCGTTGGAAGCTCGCGAGGCCACGTTTATTTCGTGCGCCCTTGAACCCGAAGCTTCGAATGAGAGGTGTTTCCGTGACTGTCCATGTACGGTAAATCTCCGCACGGGAACATACATGAGAGATTGATCGATAGGCGGATTACAATAACCCATGAAGGAAGGCTCAAGCCTTAGCATACGAAAACAATAAAATATCACCAAATAATTGGCAACATATTGGCGTTTCGTCAACCCCGTACATACATGAACGAACCTCTTTCTACAGTAGAGCGTGCAGGAGGGCCAGCGTCTTGTCAACCTCCTTCTCCTGAGCCCGTAACCTCAATCAGTCGCTGTATCTGAGAAGCACTCAACTCTAAACCCCCACAGATCTGATGATGTGATGTTGCATTCATGAAGCACGCCAGTGAGGGCCAAGATGACAGATCATATGATGCGGTCTCATACCACCGCCGGCCACCATCTACTTATCACACTCTCGACGTCGTAAGCCTGAGAACGAGGAGGTTAATCCGGCATGCCGAGAGGTGGAATCTCAGCAAGGCTGCAGCGCAAGGTGTGGCTAGGAAAACACGGTCAGCGGGCTCCTGGATGCCATGAAAACAGAACGGCAGTACCAAGATAACCCCATACTTGGCAATATTATCATACAATAGACTAATATCGAATTTCCAGGGCATCAGAAAGCACCCTTTCCTCTCGCGGCAGGAAATTATTCAGCCTAACGTTTTCTGCCATTCTCTAACCGCTTGCAGCGACCTGGGCGACCAGATGCTGCCAGCTGACTGCCCACCGAGCTGGGATCGCACGTTGACTATTATCTTTAGCACGCGAACCAGGGCCCCCTAGACGGCCCCTGTCACCGAGTATCGTCGTCTGGGCTGCCGGCAGGCTTGCTTCTGGCTTCCCTGCCTGCTCCATGCGACGTCTAGGATGCCCGCTCCATTGTGGAAGACAGGCCACCCCGAGCAAGAGACATGGTCCATCATGGTCGTCCCCTTTCTCGGCGCCAAGCGCTAGCAGGCAGGCCATCGTGTTTCACTGCTGGCGTTCTTGCGTAGACCGGTAAGGCCAGCTCAAACCTTGGAGTGAGCACACTGACGCCGATCCGAACAAGGTGAGTAATACGCAAATTTCCTCAGATGCCCGCCGCGTCCTACATAAGGGTGCTAGGCCCCCTAAGTGCAAAGGGAAGAAAAAAGTATCACAGACTATATCACCACCGTACTTCAACAGAGTTTCAAACCTTGAGCCACTTTGAACAAATACGAACAAACAGCCCCGTACTCGGAAACAAGCAAACTATCTCCAATATCATTTATTGTCCGAGCCCACCGTCTATATAACCTCGCCGTCCCCCAGAACTTTACGCCATCATCAACTTCGAACTCGTGGAATATCATCTTCTGAAATCTTAAGAGTTCTCTCTCTCTCACTCAATCAACATGCCTGCCCACCGCCCCTCACAATTACCTCCTTGCCCCGGCCCACCACCAAGCCGTCCTCTTCCTCCTCTGCCCAAGTAGAGCCTCCCAAAGTCACCACTACCAATAATCTCTCATCGTATTCGAAGCATCTTCACGCGGTACATCTCATCTTGCTATTTGGACTCCCAATCGTCTCAGTTCGGCAATTGGCTGGTCTTTCTCCAGTAGCAAGCAACAACCTCAATCCAGTCTCACGGGCATACGGAGCACACATACATGTGAATCTCACGAATACGAAGCGTCATCCATCTCGAAGACATATCCTGGCCCCCAACACATGCGTTTTTGGCTATTAGGGCTACCGTGCATATTCTCAAACGACATGCGAATTCCTCGTCGCGGGAAGTGCCTAAGCATCCATCAGTCCACCACTTGGCGCAAACGTTTCAGTTCCTCCAGAGCTAAGGATGCCGGCGCTCGCATTTCCTGCTCGACATGCGACGCAACAGCTGTCAATTTCTGAGTTCCTCGTCTACCTCGGATGCATCTCTCACGGCCTGGTTTTTTTCTATTTCGCGCTGGCACAATCGTTTGGCGGCAACGACACGTCCGAGCGGGCTCGAACAATCGTGCATACACGCCCTAATCCTCGAACCTTTTCGGCTTCTGTTACCTTGTACCAATATTTTAACATCCATATCCATCCTATTCTCGGGACCGGCGCTTATCGTTTCAATACCTTCATACACCAGCAACTCCCGTTTCGCGGGTTGCGCCTTTTCCTTGTACCAATATGTTCGGGCGTGGACGGGGCGTTTTCTTTACTTTTTGGGCTTAGGGTGGGAGGGGCGGGTATGCCCGGCTACCTTGGGAGATGCATATGGGATTCATCATGGGATCATGGGACTTGGCCTCGCTGTCCGATAAGGATGGGAAGCGGGGACGCACTATCGGTTACAGCGTACACTTTTCTTCAGCATCACAGGATTTCTTGGAAGTTGGGGATGGCATTTTCTCACCATTAGCATGTTTTTGACCTCTCATACTATATGCGCTTTGTTGGTTTTTCTTGATTTTTTGTACTATATATCTTATCATCTCGCACGATAGGATATCACGCTAGAATAGCACACCTGACCTCATGATCGAGCATTAGGAGGAGGCTGAGAATACTTTTTAATATAATTTTATTCAACTATTACGCGCAAATACCTCTCCCAGTCAACTTTTCAGTGACGGATTTGGGAGTTTTGACTCGCGCGGATGGAACATCAATATCACGATTCCTCCGCGTTCTCATGATCCAGGACCAGGGTACGGAGGGACTCTCCTGCTCCAATTCACCGTTTTCCCTATGCGTTCTCGCCTCGCTCTCTGCTCATGTCAGCTCCTCTTGTCCTCCACAAACTAATGCAAGACCGCAATTCGTAATCGCAATCTCTCGTAAGCGCCATGTCGACATGGGATGCATCAAGCTATGGAATGTGACGGGGACGTCATGGCCATGTTTCGCGAAAATGTGATACGAAAGGTACTGTATGATCTGATCGCTTGGAAAAAGCGACCAGCTGAGGGCGGAGCGCTTCCAGAAACATGTTCATGTCAAGCCGGCGTCTCAAGCGGGGGGGCTTGGCTATCACCTCTCTTATCGACTCCTCCTAGCGATCCAGAGAGAAAATCCAAGTGCTACCATAGATAGAATAGATCTCATATTTGACGCTGAACATGGTTTCAATTGAGGTACTTTTCGTATAGCAAAGCGTGATTTTCAATGACCCTAGCAGAAAGCATTCCAAGGAATGGAAAGCTGGAATGACAAAAACATGGCTTCCATTTGTCTGGCCTCGCATTCCAAGACCCCGAAATCTTCCCGCGT
>Ga0302325_10032836_pt1 | contig 10646 bp, 5 predicted proteins | sample Palsa_T0_2_FD_201948 | JGI IMG/M metagenome (GOLD analysis project Ga0302325, IMG submission 201948) | Peat permafrost microbial communities from Stordalen Mire near Abisko, Sweden - Palsa_T0_2 | ecosystem: Environmental > Terrestrial > Soil > Palsa > Peat permafrost | place: Sweden: Abisko...
GCGGGCGAGCCGGCGCATATCGCGAGGTACGCGTTTCAACTGGCGCAGGCATTCAACAACTTCTATCATCAGTATCCGGTGCTGCAGGAAGAGAACCGGGAAAAGAAAGTCTTCCTGCTGTGGATGACCGACTTCTTCCGAAAGCAGTTGGAGAAGACGGCGGGGATTCTCGGAATCAGGATCCCGGCGTATATGTAGACCGGAGGCCGGGCATGCCCGGCCGCTACTTCATTTTTAGGACCTCGATGGCCTTTTCTACTTGCCGGTCGTGATTGGTCAGGAAATCGGGCGGCGTGTTGTCTACCAGGAAGTCGGGCACTACGCCGTAGTTTTCCATGTCGTCGCCGTTGGCTCGGGTTATGGCCGAGCCGGGGGTGCGGAGCGTGGATCCATCCATGAGGGTGAACGAGCCGGTGGCAATCACCGCACCGTAGGTCGGCATGCCTACCAATTTGCCGAGGCCCAACGTGCGGAAACCATCGGGGAACATTTCAGCGTCGCTGGCGGAGCGTTCGTTCTGTAACACCACCATGGGTCCGAAGAACGCCTCGGTGGGGCGTCTCACGTCCACGGAATCGCGGCCGCGCGACGATTGGTAGGGAGTGCGCTGGTTCAAAATCTGCAATAGCTCAATATCGATTCCGCCGCCGCCGTTGAAGCGTTCGTCAATGATCAGACCCTTCTTATCCTGGTTATCGAGCAAGTCGCGCCGAAACTTCTCGAGAGACGGCGCATCCATTGCCTTGATGTGGAGGTAGCCGATCTCTCCGCCCGAAAGTTTCTTGACCATCTCGGTGCGTTCGTCCACCCAGCGCGCGTATTCGAGATCGCTCTGAGCAGCGGTGGTGAGCGGCTCCAGATCGATGGTCCAGGAGCCGTCCATGGAGGGCTTGGAGTTCACCACGAATTCGAATTTCTTCTCGGGCATGATATTGAACAGCTTCCAGTAATTTTCGCTGGTCTTCAGATCCTTGCCGTTCACAGCCAGGATATAGTTGCCCGTGGCCAGCTTGACGTAGTCATGGTCGGCGGGGCCTTTGCGGTAGATGTAAGAGACCTTGTAATATCCCGACGCGTCAGGCGCCAGATCGAAGCCGGGATAGCGGGTTTGAATCCGATCGCCGGTAGCCTCTTCGCCGGGAAGCCGGCCGCCGCCGGAGATGCCGGTATGCGAGGAATTCATCTCGCCGATCATCTCCATGATCACGTTCTGCAGTTCCTCGGTATCGGCGATGTTGCCGAGCAAGGCTTCGTATTTATCTTTGGCCGCAGCCCAGTTTGCGCCGTGCATCTTGGGATCGTAGTAGCGGTTCTTCATCACGCGCCAGGCCTCTTCGAAGACCTGTTTGCGCTCGGCCGCGATATCGATCACCATGCGAACGGAAAAATCGATGCGCCTGGGTCCGGCGCCGGTGGTTGTGGTGGTTGCCGCGGTGGCTGCGCCGCCGCGTCCTCCCCTGCCCCCGCCGCGTCCGGCCGCTGCCGCGGTAGACGCCGCTGCGCCGGTATCCGCGCCGCCGCCGATGGCCAACGTGTAGAGGCTGCCGCCTTGCAGATAGTAAATGCTGCGCCCGTCGCGGGACCACTGGGGCTCGCCGCCACCGCCTCTTCCTCCACCGCCGCCGCCACGTCCGCCGCGTCCGCGGCCTGCGGTATCGGTCGGGGTGGTATTGAGACGAGTAAGACGCGTACCATCTTCGGCGATGGTATACATGGCCGGTCCAGCGCCGGCGCCCGCGCCGGGGCCTTCTTCGGCGGCGCCGCCCGCGGCCATGATCAGATAGGTGCGGCTATCGGGCGCGGGAACCACCTGAGTTACGGATCCGGGCATGCGGGTGAGTTGGGTGACCCGGCGATCGAGCCCATCCCAAACGATCTTCACCTGTACACTCGGTGCGGCGGCGCCGCGTCCGCCCCGGCCGGCTGGCGCAGTCTCGGCAGCCGCGGCCTCGGCTTGCGCTTCGGTATCGATATCGAGCGAGTTGGGGTCTTTGTCTACCGGAACGAGCGACAGGCTGTAGAGCTGAGAAGTGGAGCGTCCCAGGGAAGCCGGCGCGTTGGCGCCAACGCCTCCGAGGAACACCAGCTTCTTGCCGTCGGGCGTCCACTTGGCGCCGGTGGAAGTGAGAAAATCGCCGCCGGCGATCTGGTGTTCCTGTTTGGTGGCGAGCTCCATTACGAATACATGCTGGCGCAGCGATTTGTCGTCGGCCTTGGAATAAGAGATCCACAAGCCATCGGGCGAAAACTGCGGGTTGCCGATGTTATTGGCGATGCTAGAGACCAGCACATCGGTCTTACCGCTATCCACGTCCACGCGGCGCAGTTTATGATCGGAACCGGAATACAGCAACGTCTTGGAATCGGGCGCCCAAACGATGTTCGACTTGTCGCAATCGGCATCGCTGATCTGCTTCACGGTTTTGCCGAGCTCGTCGGAGAGAAAGACTTCCTCGCGGCCGGTGCGGTCGGAAACAAACGCGATCCACTTGCCATTGGGCGCCCAGCGCGGGTCCTGCTCTTTCCAGGGAGTCTCGGTGACGCGCTGCGTCTCGCCGCGGTCGGTGGCAATGGTGAAGATCTCGCCATGCGCCACGATGGCGGCGCGCCGGTTGGAAGGCGAGACATTGAAACCCTCGGCATCGTTGGCCAGAGTGATTAGCTCCGTGTCGTTCTCTTTTCCGTCGGACTTGATATCGACGCGGATCTCGCTCGATTTGCCGCTGGCGACGTCGAGCTTCCAGATGCCGAAGTTGTCTTCATAGACGATAGTCTTGCCGTCGGCCGAAACGCTGGGGAAGTATAGGTTGCCGTCGCCGTGGTGGGTGACCTGTACGGCTTTGCCGCCCTTGTCGGAGATCTTGTAAATGTTGTTGACGCTCTGCATCACTTCGGGACTGCCGAACTTGATGGTCTTTTCGTTGGGCAGCATGTCGGCCACGAAGTAGATGTCACTATTGCCGGCGTACATGGGCCAGAAGTAATTGCCCTTGTAATCCGGATCGCCCACCAGCCTGGTGAATTTCTTCGAGGCCATATCCATGACCCACAGGTCGACCGCGTAGCTGCCGCGATAGTGCTTGCGCGACCACACGCCGGGATGGCGCGAGAACGCGAGCTTGGAACCGTCGGTGGAATAACTGGCGGAAGAGCCCCAGTCGGTGGGTATGGCGGTTTCGATGCCGCCATCCACCGGGACCTCCCATAGGGTGGCCACCGAGGGAAACGCGCCGTTGCCGCGGGTGGAAGAGAAGATGATCTTCTTGCCGTCGGGCGTCCAGCCGACGACGTTGTCGGCCGCGCTGTGGAACGTGAGCTGGCGCGGCTTGCCGCCGGCGGAAGGGATCACGTAGACGTCGTAGTTGCCGTCGCGATTGGAGGAGAAAGCGATCATGGCGCCATCGGGCGAGAAGCGCGGGAACTGGTCGCGCGCCTTGTTATCGGTGAGGCGCAGGACGTCGGAGCCGTTCTCATTGGCGATCCAAATGTCGCCCAGATAGCTGAAGGCTACCTTGCCTTTGGAGTAGGTGGGATGACGCAGCACCTTGACCTGCGCCTGCACGAGGACGGGCAGCATGAATAGGGCGGCGGCGAAGAGAGCTTTTCGCATGGTTAGACCTCCAGGTTGGGAATACTGCAATGGTACTGGGTTGGGGGCCTGAAGACAACTTCGGTTCGACGCAGAGGCGCAGAGACGCTGGGAAAGTGTCCGGAAATGGGATTGGGTTCGTTTTGCGTGACAGGGGTGGGCGGGTTGGCGGTGGGGGCGGCTGTGGGGTCGATAGCATGGATGAGCGAAGACGGATTGAGAGCATATCGATTGTTCGCGGAGTGAGCGCTGGCGCTGGACTCTGCTGGCTTATTATGGCTTGGGGGAGCGGGAAATCGCGGTTGGGAGATAGGCGGTGGTGGGGATAAGACGTTTCGACTTATTGGGTTAGAAATAGTTTTGGGTTTCGTGATTGAAAAAGGTCTCAGCAGTCCTGGGGCGGGATGAGTGCCCTAAGTTCCCTATGCTTTCCTGCAAAAATCGCAGTCGCAGTGCGCCGCAGAGCCTCCGCTTGCAATCGAACCGGATGTGCACTGGGCCGAACCAGAGTGCGTGCTCTGGCTCCCCGACAGGCAGTCGGGACACTCCGGAAAGTAATCTTGCGCCGGGGCTTCCGGGAGTAAAGCCATTGCCTCAGCCTCGATCACGCGCTGGCTTTCGAGATCGTCCAATTGAGAGAATGATTTGCCGGTGCTTTTGAGGGCCTTCTTGACAACCCTGATGTCTTGCGCGAGGGGCAGTGTTTCGGGCGCCACTCCGGTCTCCTGGATTACCATTCGTCGGACTCCCGCCCCTACATCATGGGATACGTGATCCAACGCTGCCTGACCATATACGCCCCCGCGTTTGATTCTACCTTCGGTAAGGCTTAACCGAAACAGGTTGGCAGCCAATTCGTCGCGACCCATGAAGTCGAAAAGGGGACGATTCAAATCGGGCGATCCCTTTAGTTTTTTCAGGTCAGCCAGGCTCATGTTATACATGCCCCGATAGCCCGCATTTTGAAATCGCGGATGCGATTCGACACCAGCTTCGCTCGCTGCCTTGCTTAGCGTCACCTCCCTTGCGGAGATCTCACCACGTATGATGAGGCGATCCATGTTGGCCGGATCGATCACCACGACTTCTTGCAACACCCGATCGAGATCCGCGAAATAGATCTGTGCCCTCGCAATCGCTGGGTTCTTGGGGTCCCCGTTCATGGCCACTAAACAACACGCGAGACGGGTCATTCTAAAATCGTCCACTTCACGCGATTCGATTTTCCGCCTGACCTGGATGAAATGCTCAATGACTGGGATTCCACCGGTTGTGCAAACGCCGATGGCCTTATTAATTACATTCTTGAACGTCGACCAAGAATCATACCCGAGCACAGCCATGACGTCGCGGGCAGACCAGTAGCGTGTGCCGTTCTCCAAGGACAAGCTCTCGAAGTACTCGCCAGTTTCATCGAAGAGTTGAAGCGATCCCTGTGGATTCGAATCCTTGTTATTAATCATTTTTTTGCCCGCCTTCGCAAATGTAGTCGGACTGTTGCACCTTGGCAAACAGGTCTTTCCGCGGGGACGAGTCCATACCCTACCGTACTCCGGCTGCGGTCCGGGGTCAAATCGGACTGCGCAGAACATCGAATCGTCAATTCGCAAATTGCCGGACCGGAACTGCCGCGAGAAGCGCATACTTCGACTAGGACAATCCGATTGCAATGGCAGCAATCAAGGCGTCGATCGTGCAAGGTCTAGGACAGGGCCGTGTCGGAGAGAAAGATCAAAGATATTCCATCTGGCGGAGGGCGTGAAGATCCTCGCGAAATTCGTCTACTCCGTAATGCACCGGAATCCGGCGCTCCGCCAAGAGGGCCTGAAACGCGAGCCGTGTCATTTCCGCGAGGCGGCTTGCTTGCGCGAGGGTTAGGCGTTCTTGCTGGAAAAACGGCAGCCCGAGTTCCTGCTTAGCTCGGGCCCGGTGATGCGAGCCGCCTGGAGCGCTTCGTGTGGAATCGTGACTGGCATGGTCCCTTCTTGAATTGTAACGCCGGGGAGGAGCGGGGCTGGAGGCTTCGGGGTTCCCTAACCGTGCTAGCGTAAAGACATGAGTGCCGCCAACGTGCTCGATCAGTTTCTCGATCCGCTGAGCCGATGCCTTGACGCCGAATCAGCCCGTCGTGTCCTCGCCCTGGGTGTTTCGGCGTCCGTACAAGAAAGAGTCGATACGCTTGCGGAACGGGCTAACGAAGGCGTGCTGAGCGACGACGAGCGTGCGGAATATGAAGCGCTCATCAACGTGGAGGATTTTGTCGCAATTCTGAAATTGAAAGCGCGCTTGCAGCTTTCCGACGCCATCTAGCGATGGATCCGGGGAGGCGGGTGCTCGTCCGAGCCAGGGCCTGGAATTGTTGCGAATATCGCCTCCTTCCATAAGCGGCGATCACAGCAATCTGGCGCTTGCCTGTCACCGCTGCAATCTCCGCAAAGGCCCGAACTTAACCGGTATCGATCCGGCCGCGGGCGAGCAGAGCCGCAAATGAGCCACTGTCAGCCCAGGAGATTGCCAGGCGTCAGCGGCAGGCGGATTAACAATCGGCCGCAGGCTGCCAACCTGTCTGCATGGCGCTGCGGGCCATCAAAGGCGATGAAAACCTCGCCGAAAGGCTGGCCGGGGGGCCAGCCGCGGACCAGGGGGTCCGCCCCACTTTGGCTGGGTTTTCGACCGTGCCCCGCATAGCTTCGGCATAAAGCAGTGCGCCGGGCATGGCCTCACCTACTGGTATAGTTTTGGAAATGAGGATTTTTTGGTGTCTCGGATTCACGCTTTTTGCGAGCTCTCTTTTTGGCCAGACCGGCGCGCTTCCGCTTAAGCCGGGGCGCGATGCCGGCCAGGCGGTGGACGAGGAGTACACCAAGAAGATTCGCGAGTATACTACCGAGACGTTCTTCAATTCGCCGCTTACCGATTATCTGCCGGCGTCGAAAACCGTGCCCACGCCCAAGGCCGTACTCGGCGACATCGCGGGGGCGCCCGGCATCCTGCCTTATTCGAAGGAAGTTTACAGCTACATGCGGATGCTGGAAAAGGCCTCGCCGCGGGTGAAGGTTTTCAGCATCGGCACGACCGAAGAAGGGCGCGAGATGATCGCCGTGGCCGTGGCTTCAGAGAAGCTGATCGCCTCGCTCGACGCGAACCGGGCGCGCCTGGCTAAACTCGCGGACCCGCGCACCATCAACATGGACGACGCCGAGGCCGAGAAACTCGTGACTGCCTCGACGCCCATTTATTACATCACTGGAACTATCCATTCCACCGAGACCGGAGCGCCTACGGCGCTGATGGAGCTGGCTTACCGGCTGGCCGTGGATGAGAGCGCCTATATCAAGGGCATCCGCGAAAACGTGATCACGCTGATCACTCCCATCGTGGAAGTGGATGGGCGCGACCGCATGGTGGACATCTATCGCTGGCATCGCGAGAACCCCAACAAGGAGTGGCCGTCCATGGCCTATTGGGGCCACTATGTGATGCACGACAACAACCGCGACGCCATGGGGCTCACGCTGGCGCTGACGCGAAACATTTTGAACACATTCGTGGGATGGAAAGCGCAGGTGATCCACGACCTGCACGAATCCGTGCCATACCTTTACGACAATACGGTGGGCGACGGCCCTTACAACGCGTGGATCGACCCGATTCTGGCCGATGAATGGGAAATGATGGGGTGGAACAATGTCTCGGAGATGACCAAGCTGGGCATGCCGGGCGTGTTCACGCATGGCACGTTCGACACCTGGTCGCCGAGTTACCTGATGTTCATTGCCGCCATGCACAACGGCATCAGCCGGCTCTATGAGACGTTCGGCAACGGCGGCGCGGATACGGAGGAGCGCACGCTGACTCCCGCCGAGTATGCGCGGACATGGTTCAAGCAGAATCCGCCGCTGCCGAAGGCTAAGTGGTCGCAGCGCAATAACAACAATTACGAAGAGACCGGCCTGCTGACGGCCCTCAATTACTTCTCGGCCAATAACAAATTGTTTCTGCGCAACTTTTATTTGAAGGCGAAACGATCCATCGAGAAACCGCACACCGAGGGGCCGGCCGCCTATGTGTTCACGGCCGACGATCCGCGGCCCGGCGCCCAGGCCGATCTGTTGCAAATGCTGCAAGGGCAGGGTTGCGAGATTTCCCGCGCCACGGCGCCATTTACGGTGATGATGCCGGGCAAGAAGGCGGCGGGACGCGGCGGCCGGGGTGGACGCGGCGGGGGCGCAACCGATGCTACGACGGACGGCGCGGGCGTGGCCGGCGAAACCGCCTCGGATGGCGGCGGCCGCAAGCCCGCTGAGGATGCCAAGCCCAAACCCGAGCCGCGGACATTTCCCGCGGGAAGTTACATCTTGCGCATGGATCAGCCCTATAGCCGCATCGCGGATACGCTGCTCGACTATCAGTATTGGGCGGCGAACGATCCGCAGAAATCCATCTACGACGACACGGGCTGGACCTTTGGCGAGCTGGGCAATGTGCAGGTAGCGCGGGTGGGCGATCTCAAAGTATTGGACGCCGCCATGAAATCGGTTCCGGGAAAGGTGGAATCGCCCGGCGGGGTGGAGGGCGCGGGCGGCGTTTTCCTGATCAACCATAACGCCGACAGCGGGCTGATGACGCTGCGGTACCGCTTCCCCAACGCCACTTTTGACGCGGCCGAGGAACCTTTCGAAGCCGCCGGGCATAAGTTCAATCGCGGGTCTTTTATTCTGCGCGGTGTGTCCGCGGACGAGTTGGCCAAAGCGAGCACGGAACTCGGCGTGCGGATCTATGCCGTAGCCGAAGCGCCAACCGTGAAAACGCATCCGCTACGGGCGGCGCGCGTCGCCATCATGCACACATGGATGGGGACGCAGGCCGAAGGCTGGTGGCGTCTGGAGTTTGACCGGCTGAAGATTCCCTACACTTACATCAGCACGCAAACGGCGTCGAAGGATGCGGACCTGCGTGCGAAGTACGACGTGATCGTCTTTCCTCCGGGGGGCGGCCGCGGCAATCCGCAGACGATTGTGAACGGGATGCCTATGTATGGGAACGCTTTGCCGTGGAAAGTGACGCAGCTTACTCCCAACCTGGGAGGCACGGACCAGACGGACGACATGCGCCCCGGCCTCGGCTGGACGGGGCTCGAACACTTGCAGGACTTCGTTCAAAAAGGCGGCTTGTTTATCACTGCCTATGACACCGACAACTTCGCGGTGGCATTTGGCTTTACGCCCGGCGTTAGCATTGCAACCACGCAGCGGCTGAAGGTAACCGGCTCGGCGGTTCGTTCCAAGATGGTGGACGCGGCCAGCCCGATTGTCTACGGCTATAGCGATAATCTGGCGATCTTCGCTTCGAATCCTCCGGTCTTCAACGTGTCGAACATGGCGGGCGGAGGCGGTGGCAGGGGCGGCGGTGGAGGAGGCGGCGGCGCGGGAGGCGGTGGCACGGGCGGACCCGAACGGCCGACCGGGCGCGGAACGGCCGACGACGCGGATACTCCGCAAGGGCGCGCGCCGGCGGAGATCCCCGAGGAACCGCACCACGAAGTTTGGGAGGCCGCAGCGGTGACCGATGAGCAACTGCGCAATCCGGTGAATGTGATTCCGCCGGCATTGCGTCCGCGTGTGGTGCTGCGGTATGCCAATGCGAATGAGCTGCTGGTCTCAGGGCTGCTCGATAACGGCGGGGAATTGGCCCAGCACGCGGCGGTGATCGACTCGCCTTATGGCGATGGCCACGTGGTGATGTTCTCGAATAACCCGTTCTGGCGGGCGGAGACGAAGGGGAGCTACTTTCTGGTGTTCAATGCGATTCTCAATTTCGATAATCTGAACGCGGGAAGAAAAGTGGCGGCGAAGTAGGGGCGGATGTAAGCGCTCAGAGGCGATGCGAGGCGAAGTGAGCCGGCTGAAAGGCGGCTTGCAGCCAGGATTGGGTACGCCACACGGCAGCCTAGCCGTGAATCTCGCGGCAGGCCGATTTTGACGATCGGCCGCAGGTTTTGACAACCTGCCCCGCATAGCGGCAAGCCGCAAACAACTATCAATGGTGCGGGGGGGGGGCGGTGGGCAGCGGCAGGCCGATTGCCAATCGGCCGGAGGTTACCAACCTGCCCCACATAGCGGCCCGCCGCAAACGAACTACCACGGTTGCCAGGAGGTTTCCGGTGGGCAGCGGTAGGCCGATTAGCAATCGGCCGCAGGTTAACAACCTGCCCCACATCGCTTCACCGACCAGCTTGCGGCGGCGCAAAATCGTCGCGGCTCGCAAAGATTTTCACATTTGGTAATACATCGCTTCGGCGACCAGCTTGCGGCGGTGCAGAATCGTCGCGGCGTGCGAAGAAACAAATGGATAGTAGTACAACAAAGTGGACAAAAAGTTATCCCTCTTTTTGGAAGCGCCGCAGGAAACCTAGGACGCGGCCCACGTAGGCGCGGGTTTCGCGATAGGGCGGCACGCCGCGGTAACGGTCCACTACGCCGGGGCCGGCATTGTAGGCGGCGATTACGCGGCTGAGCCAATTGCGGGATTTGTGATATCGATTCATGAGCACGCGCAGGTAATGCGCGCCGCCATCCACATTCTGTGCTGGAATGTTGGGGTCGACGCCATATTGTTGCGCGGTTTCCGGCATCAACTGCATCAGCCCAATGGCTCCTTTACCGGATATGGCGCCCGGATTGAAATTGGACTCCGCGGCCATGATGCTCTTGACGAACGCCGCGGGAACGTTGTGTTTCAGCGCCGCGGCATGAATCATAACACTGGCCTCCGCTGAAGAAAGCCGGGGCTGTGGCGCCGGTTTCGGCATACAGCGGGAAAGCAGCGGGCGGAACAATGTGGAATGCTTTTCGGCGCACAGCCCGAAGAGCAGGAGCAGGGCGATGGTTGCGTAGAATCTCATTGTTTTGTGGGGGAATGGTGTTTTCCGGGGCCGTTTGGAGTGAAACTATTTACGTAGTATAACATCGCGCGGACGGCTTGTTACTGTAATACCGCAGACCAAAATGAGGGTATGCGAACAGCGTTTTGGGGGGAACCAGCTTAGCCCACGCTA